>Ga0307374_10000178_pt1 | contig 115606 bp, 96 predicted proteins | sample OX3MG_FD_202532 | JGI IMG/M metagenome (GOLD analysis project Ga0307374, IMG submission 202532) | Soil microbial communities from Risofladan, Vaasa, Finland - OX-3 | ecosystem: Environmental > Terrestrial > Soil > Coastal area > Acid sulfate soil | place: Finland: Risofladan, Vaasa | collected...
AGGACTTCGCGCTTTTCGCGCGCCGGTGCGCCCAGTAGGCCGTTAGGGCAGCATTGACCGTATACCGAGGTCCCAGCCCCGCTGTCGGGCGGTCATCTGCCGTCGCGATCTTAAGCGCGTCCTCGAACGAAAGGACGGTCACGTGATCGGCATCGAAATTTTCGTCGTCCGCCAGACCTAGCCGCCGCTTATGTCGCCGGCCGTTGACGTTCTCCCGAAGTAACCACGTGCTTGAGCGCCTACCCTTTCGAAACCCGATATGCAACAGGGGTCGCACTTCATGCCAGTACGGCTCATGCGCCGGCGGTAGGAGTCGCCGGGCATCCTTGGTTTGAAGGCGAATCGATCTTTGCTTTCTCGCCATGTAACAACCTCGTTACGGCCATCTGGTAGAACTTAGGGCAATTTAGGACAATGTCTGTGCTGGTCGTACAAATATACAGATAGACATCGGCAGATGAAAATAGCTTAAATTAAGGTGTTTTCAATGGATTGCACCGGACCCGTCCGGACAGCCACAGACGCTGAAGGGCCCTCTCAAGGCTGTAACATGAGTTCGAATCTCGTAGGGAGCGCCAATAAAATCAAGTGTTTATGCGATCATAATACCTCCGGAAAGAGTCATCGGGACCTCCGGAAGGAGTCATCGGGCAGCTTTCGGCCAGTTCGCGGATAACTGGGCTGCTCGGTAGGCGCAATAGTGACGCGTGGCTGAACAATGCTCGCTGCTCGGCGCCTTCTCGCTATTGCAGAAGTACGTGCTTCGCCGAGCGCTTCCGGACAATGAGCCCAGGTTCAGCGACGTCGGCGGCCTTGCATTCACGCGGCGCCCGCGCGCAGACGACCTAAGTGCGATACCGCACGGAAGGCCACGGTAGCCGAGCGCAGCCTTGCACCGTGGGGTGCTATCGGCTGTTCAAGGTTGACCGCGTTTCGCAGGCCCATCCCGCAGCTGCGCCCCACGCCGCACGTCCGGGAGGAAATGATGAAGCCTGTACGATCGCGCGTCGTAAAAGTTGCCGGCAAAGCGATGACCGGCATCACCGGCTTCGATGCCATTGCCGGCGGCGGCTTGCCGCGCGGCCGCACCACATTATTAGCCGGCGGGCCGGGTTCCGGCAAAACCATATTTGCGTTGCAATTTCTGGTGCACGGCACGCGGAAGTATCAGGAACCCGGCATCTTTGTTGCCTTTGAGGAGACCTCGAAGCGCCTCGTTGCCAATGCCGAGAGCTTCGGCTGGCAACTTGCGCGGTTGAAGCGGGCACAACTTTCTTTCATCGACGCACAACCGATGGCGGATCTGGTCCAGTCCGGGGATTTCGATCTGCGCGGGATGTTGGCGGCGCTGCAAATCCAGACCGAGGCCATGAAAGCGCGGCGCATCGTGTTCGATGCGCTGGATGTCGTCCTGGCGCTGTTGCCTGACGCGGCGGCAAGACGGCGCGAGGTCTACCGGCTGCACGATTGGCTGTTGGCGCACGAAATGACCGCCCTCATCACGTTGAGGGCGGGCGACGATCAGATGATCGCCTCAATCCAGCCGCTGTACGGTTTCATGCAGTTCATGGTGGATTGCGCCGTGATCCTCCACCAGCGCGTGGTGCAGGGCGTATCGCAGCGCAATCTGCGCGTGGTGAAGTATCGCGGCTCGTCCTTTAGTGAAAACGAATCGCCGTTCCTGATCGGCGACCATGGTTTGGAGGTCGCGATCACCGGCGCGCCGGACCGCGTGGGCCTCGACGTGACCAACGAGCGTGTTTCGAGCGGCGTGGGCCGACTCGATACCATGCTGGGTGGTGGCTATTACCGCGGCGCCAACATCTTGATCACGGGCCTGCCCGGCACGGCGAAGACGACTTTGGGCGGTGCGTTCGCCGAGGCGGCCTGCCGGCGCGGCGAGTCAACACTGTTTGTGATCGTCGATTCGGACGCGACCGAGGTAATTCGCAATTTGGCATCGGTCGGTATCCGGCTGGATCGTTACGTAAAAAATCGCTGCCTGTGCATGATCTCCGCGCGCACCTTCAGCGGCAGCGCGGAGACCCACTTCTCGCGCATCAAGACCCTCGCGAGGGAGCATAACGCTCGCTGCCTGGTGATCGATCCGGTGTCCACCTTATCCAGATTCGACAACGAGTTGACGGCACACAGCGTGGCGGAACGGCTGATGGACTGGTCGAAGGCCGACGGCACCACGATGGTTTGCACCAGCCTTCTCGACGAGATGTCCACCCCGCCGGAGGGCGGCTCGCCACTGCAGATCTCGCCGCTTGCGGACACCTGGATCCACCTCAATTACCTGGTGCAGGCCGGAGAACGCAACCGGGGGCTGTCCATCATCAAGTCACGCGGCACGGCGCACTCGAACCAGGTGCGCGAGTTGATCCTGAGCAATGCCGGCGTCACGCTCACCGACGCCTATACCGCCGGCGGCGAGGTATTGATGGGCACGATGCGCTGGGAAAAGGAACGCGCTGAGCGTGCCGCAAGCGAGAGCGCGGACGCCGCCGCGAAGCTCAAGCGGGTACGGCTCGATGCCGAAGAGGCCGAACTCGAGGTGCGATTGAAGGCGCTGCAGGTGGAACTGGTGGCGAAGCAAGTCGAAAAGGCGTTGCTGGTCCACTCCACCCAGAGTCGCGAGGGCGAGTTGACGCGAGGGCGCACCGAAATGCAGGAGTTGCGCGGCGCCGATGCGGCGAGTGCCGGACGGAAATAAATCCACCATGAGTCGCCGCGTCCTGGTCAAGTTCCGCATTTATGTCGCCGACAACGCGCTGAACTCCGCTCAGGCGCTCGCCAATCTCGAAGCGCTTTGCCGTGCATACTTGCCGGATCGGCACCATATTGAGGTCGTGGATGTGTTTCGAGAACCGAAACGCGCCCTTGCAGACGGCATATTCATGACGCCGACGCTCGTCAAAATCGCGCCGGCCCCCACTCGAAGCATCGTCGGCTCCCTGAGCCGGACGGACCTCGTGGTACAGGCGTTGGGATTGAAATCGTGATCTCCAAAGAATTCGGTCAATGGCCGCTTGCCGGAGACACGAACGACGAAATCGCCGCGTTGATTGACGCTCTGCATCAAACCGAGCAACGGCTGGCGGATCTAACCGCAGGGGAGGTCGACACGGTCGCAAACCGTGACGGCACGACAATTTTGCTGCGACGGGCGCAAGACTATCTGCGTCGCGACGAGGCTGCCAAGCAGGCCGCCATTCTCGACGCGTTGCCCGCGCAGATCGCTTTGCTCGATACCAAGGGGCTCATCCTCTCGGTAAACGAGGCGTGGCGGCAATTTGCCGGCGCCAATACGCTCCCGGGTCTTGGCGGCGAGGTCGGCATGAATTACCTCGCGATCTGCGACAGTGCGACCGGAGGCGACGCGCCGCAGGCGCGCCAGGTCGCCGACGGCATTCGTTCGGTGTTGAGCGGCGCGGAAAAGAGTATTTCGTTCGAATATTCCTGTCATTCACCCACGGGACAGGGTTGGTTTCTGTCGACGGTCACCCCGCTCGCGAATGACCGTGCCGATGGCGCCATTCTCATGCGCAGGGACGTGACGGCCGAGCGGCAGGCCGTCGACGATCAGCACACCAGCGAATTGCGATTCCGGCAGCTGGCGGAAAACATCCGCGAGGTGTTCTGGCTTACCAACACGGCCAAGTCCGAAATGCTATACGTCAGCCCCGGCTATGAGAAAATCTGGGGGCGCAGCTGCGAGAGCCTCCATGCCTCGCCACGCGACTGGATCGATAGCATCCATCCCGAGGATCGCGAGCGCGTGCTGCAAGCCGCGCAAACCAACCAGGCGAGCGACGAATGCGTCGAGGAATACCGCATCATCCGGGCCGACGGCGCGATCCGCTGGATACGCGACCGGGCATTTCCGATCCTTGATAATACCGGAAAAGTGTACCGGATCGCCGGCCTCGCGGAGGACATCACCGAGCGCAAAAAGGCCGATCAGAGGTTCAAGGATCTGTTGGAATTCTCGCCCGACGCACTAATCGTCATCAACCGCGACGGTGAGATGGTGCTGGTCAACTCCCGGGCGGTCCAATTGTTCGGCTGGCGCCGCGAGGAACTGCTGGGGCGGAACATCGAGATGCTTATGCCCGCAGCCTTTGCCGCCAAGCACGGGGTGAATCGCAGCGGATATTATGCGCAACCGCTGGTGCGGGAAATGGGTGCTGGACGGGAGCTGTCCGGGCTGCGCAAGGATGGCACCACGTTCCTGGCCGAGGTCAGCTTGAGCCCGCTGGAGACGGACGGGGGCACGTGGGTGATGAGCGCCATTCGCGACATCAGCGAACGCAAGGCAGCGGAACACCGGATTGCCGAACTCAACCGCGTATATGCCATGCTGAGCGGCATCAATACGCTGATCGTACACGTGTCCGGTCGCGACGAACTGTTCCGGGAAGCATGCCGGGTCGCGGTCGAGGCCGGCGGGTTTCGCATGTCTCTGATAGCCATGGTTGATCCAAGCACGATGGAAGCCGTGCCGGTAGCATGGGCCGGCATGGATAACGAGCTCCTGACCGCCGTCAAAGACCGCTTGTCGTCAAAAGAAGGTGCATCACCTACGATGATCGCGCGGGCGATCCGGGAGAAGAAATCGGTCATCTCCAACGTTGTGCATAACGACCCCCAGGTCCTTCTGGGCCCGCAACACGCGCAGGCCGGGGTCCGCTCGTTGGCCGTATTGCCGCTGATTGTCGCAGATGAAGCGGTAGGCGTCCTAGCGCTATATGCCGACGAGATCGAATTCTTCCGTGACGAGGAGATGAAGCTGTTGACGGAGTTGTCCGACGACATAGCATTCGCGATCGATCACATCGACAAGCAGGAGCGGCTCGCCTACCTTGCGTACTACGATGGGCTCACCGGACTCGCGAACCGCCGGCTATTTACGGACCGGGTGGCGCAATATCTGCACGCCGCCGCGAGCAGCGGCCATAAGCTGGCCTTGTTCATATTTGATTTGGAACGCTTCAGAAACATCAATGCCAGTCTCGGCCGACCCGCCGGTGATGCGCTCCTGAGACAGGTCGCGCGCTGGCTCACGCAGCTCGCGGAAGACGCCGATCTCGTTGCGCGACTGGACGCCGACCATTTTTCCTTGGTGTTGCCCAAAGTGATCCAGGGTGCAGACCTGGGTCGGTTACTCGACAAAGCGATGGCCGCCTTTCTGAAACATCCGTTTGAGCTGAATGACACCGTATACCGGATAGCCGCCAAAGCGGGGGTTGCGCTGTTTCCGGATGATGGCACCGACGCCGACACGTTGCTCAAGCACGCCGAGGCGGCGGTCATAAAGGCCAAGGTGGCGGGTGATCGATATCTGTTCTATGCACAGAAACTGAACGATACGATGACGGGCGGCCTCGGTCTCGAGAATCAGCTGCGTCAGGCCGTCGACAATCACGAATTTGTGCTCCACTACCAGCCCAAAGTGAATCTTGTCAGCGGTGAACTCACCGGCGCGGAGGCACTGCTCCGGTGGAACGATCCGCAAACCGGCCTCGTGCCGCCCGGCCGGTTCATTCGAATTCTGGAGGACACCGGATTGATCAAAGAAGTGGGGCTATGGGCGCTGCATGCTGCGATTGCCGAGCACCTTCGCTGGCGCAGCGCAGGCTTGCCTGCCCTGCGTATCGCAGTGAACGTATCGGCCCTGCAGCTGCGCAGTCAAGGCTTCGTCGCCGAAATTGCGCAAATCGTCGCGTCCAGCCCGAACGCTGCGGCGGGGCTGGAATTGGAGATCACCGAAAGCCTGATCATGGAGGACGTCAAACACTCGGTGGTGACCTTGCGGGCGATTCGCGCGATGGGCGTCCGCATCGCCATCGACGACTTCGGCACCGGCTTCTCCTCGCTCAGCTACCTGTCCAAATTGCCGGTCGACACGCTGAAAATAGACCGTTCGTTCGTGATCGATATGGCAAACGGCGAGGATGGGCGGACGCTGGTCTCCGTCATCATTAATCTTGCACATGCGCTGAAACTCACGGTCGTGGCGGAAGGCGTCGAAACCAAAGAACAATTGCGTCAACTGCAATTACTGAACTGCGATGAAATCCAGGGCTATTTGTATGGCCGGCCGGTGCCTGGGGAGATTTTTGCGCGTCAATACCTGCAGCATCCCGCGATCGGATAAGCCATGCAGGCGGTGGGGGGCTATTTTCGTCATGGGCGACTTTCGCGGCAACGGTAACGATCGCCGATTCTTGGGCGCCATTGCGCACTCCGATGTAATCGGTGACACGACGCGTTCGCGCTTCTGAGTACCACGCCGGTACAGGCGCTGAGTCCAATCGAGCAATCGCCGCCCGACAACCGTCATTCGCGACTGGCGGGGTTGGGTCCACTTCGGCACGTAAGTTATACTAGCAGTCGTATCAATGGAGAAACGCCCACAATTCCCTAGAGTGTGGGTGGACGATGGCGGCCTAGTGGCGCGAGCGACCGAGAGAAGTGGAGGCCCAATTGAAATGTCCGAAATGTCAGACAGATCTTACGCCGACAATGCGGCACAAGATCGAGGTCAACTACTGTCAATCTTGTAAAGGCATGTGGCTGGAGCATGAGGAACTCGATCAACTGGAAGATGAGGTTTTCGACTTCGGCGAACATGCGAAGGGGACCCTGGTCTTCACCTCGACCTCCACAACCGACAAATGCCCTGAATGTGACGCGCTCCTCAAGAAATTTAGGTACAGGTTCAACGATTTGGAAATGGAGCTTTGCGAGAATCAACACGGGTACTGGTTGAGCGATGACGAGGACACAAGAGTCTTAGAACTGATGAAAGGAGAGGAAGCGGATATGCAGCGAAAGCTGCTCGCTGAAGACAACTGGGCCGCAACGCTAAAGCGTATGCGCTCTCACTCGTTTCTCAGTAAAGTTCGGGATCTGTTTCACTAAGGGATCCAGATTGGAGCGTCAGTCAGGCGCAGCGTGGCTGACGGAGTCCAGAGGCTTGATTGGGTCAAGACGTGCCCGTTAGCGGACTAAGGATGGCGGCGCTGACCGCGATGCGTCAGCCCGCCCGCAAGGGTCCGCACCAAGCGTGGGGTCGCCGGGAGGACCGGCACGCAAATCCCGCTGCATTGCGGGGTTTGCATCTCAAGGGTCTGGCCATCATGTCCGGTAGCCGGGAGCGGGTCCCGGTGTCGCGCTGGGTCGGCAATCCCCATGGTCACCGGCCCTACCATTTGCCCGCCGGTGGCGATGCAACCGTGTCGCTGCGACTTCCATCGCATTCGTGCTCGGCGAAAACGTGACGATCTAGACAGCACCGCAGTCGGTTTATTTGGAGAATATGTCAAGAGAGTCGAACGCAACACACAGCTTCGGCGTGCGGTAGCCAGGCAAATGCGTCGGATCCATGTTGAATAGTTCTTCAAGCATCCGCCTGCGGGCCCTGCCATCCATCGCACTGCTCGCCGGGGACGGTGCGTCCGCGACGCATGTTACCGCGATGGGCGGCGCGGCCCGCTTTGCGGATGCCGAGCAGCTGATCGCCTCCGGTTTCGCAGCCGATGTCATCGTGCTCTGCGCCAAGGAAGCGGCCGACGCTCGCCGTTGGCTGCAGCTGCTGCGCCGCAATCCCCGCCTCGGGCTGCGGCCCATGTTGCTGTCCGTCTCGCATGGGCCGCTGGTCGACAGCTTGAGCGACGGTCTGGCGACGAGCGCGGACGATGCTTTGCGGTACGCAGACGACTTACGGGCTCGATGGCAGGCGCTCGATCGCCCCGAACCGATCGACGGCGACGATCGGCTGCTCAGCTTTCTGTATCTGCATCCGGAGTACGTTCTCGAACCCGTCGCCGATTCGCATGACGAACGCGATTATTGCTATCCGCTCGCTGATCTGTACAGCCTCGAGCATGAGGACGGCTTTGCCCTGATCTCGCGTCTGCAGCAGCGCGGCATGCTCAAAGTCCTTCGGCTCGTCGAGCGGCTGCATGTTTGTCCCGATTGTGCCAGCGCGCACCTGCTGTTCAACGAGCTCTGCCCGCAATGCGCCAGCATCGACATCGTCGAGCAGCACTTCTTGCACTGCTACGCCTGCGGCCACGTTGCGCCGCAGGAAGAATATCTCGGTCGGGGCGGCCTGATCTGCCCAAAATGTTCGGCGCGATTGCGGCACATCGGCGTGGATTACGACCGCGCACTGGAAACGATGGCCTGCAAGACTTGCAGCGGCCGTTTCACCGAAGCGGAGGTGAAGGCCCGCTGCGCTCGCTGTCGCAAGCAATATCCGACCGACGCCCTGATGGAACGGCGATTCCACAGTTTTCGCCTCTCGAGCGCCGGTGAAAGCGCCGCGCGCAGCGGCTCGGTGGGCGACTTGTTCGCACTGATCGATGAGGTGAGTCACGCTCATCCGGCGTACTTCGGTCAGACGCTCAACTGGTTGCTCGCCCTGAATCGGCGCCATCCCGAAGTACACTTTTCGCTGCTCATGTTGAAATTCTCGAATCTGCAGGCGCTCGCGGCGGATCTGTCCCGCGGCCACCTCGCAAGGATGCTCGACACCGTGGCACAGCGGTTGCGGGCATTGCTGCGCGGCAGCGATCTGTTCATGCGGGATGATGATGGCTTGTGCTGGCTGCTCTTGCCGCAAACCGCCGCCGCCGGGCTCGCCGTCCTGCGGGAGCGCATCGAGGCCTTGAGTGCGGCTTCGACGCAAAACGACGGCCGGCGCATAGAGATGGCAATCGCGACGGTGACCTCCGCATTACTCGATCAAAGCGCGGGCGACGCAAGCGCCGTGATGGGGCGCCTGCGAGGCGCATTCGACTGATGGATCTGATCGCCACCAGCAATCAATTCGTCTATGCGCTGCGTGCGCTCCTCGGGACCGCGCTGCAGTCGGATTGGATGGCGATCGCGCTGAAGTTCTTTCCCTACGTATTGCTGTTCGAGCTGCCGGTGCAGCTCACGATCATGCTCGGTGCCGCGCGCCGCTACCTCATGCAGCGCGCAGAGGACCTCACGACGAGCTTCTGTCCAAGCATCAGCTGCATCGTCACCTGCTACGCAGAGGGCCGTGACGTACAGAAAACCATCAAGTCGCTGACCGAACAACTCTACGACGGCCATATCGAGATTCTCGCGATCGTCGACGGCGCCATACAAAACCGGGCAACGTACGCCGCGCTGCGCGCGCTCGAACCGTACGTCAATCGATGCCCGGGCCGGCGGCTGGAGGTCGTGGCAAAGCTGCAGCGAGGCGGGCGCGTCTCGAGCCTCAATCAAGGCCTGGCACTCGCACGCGGTCAGATCGTACTCGCGCTGGACGGCGATACCTCGTTCGACAACGACATGGTGCGCCACGCCGTCAAGCATTTCGCGCACAGCGAGGTCGTCGCAGTATCCGGCAATCTGCGCGTGCGCAACGCCAAGCGTTCGTTGATGACGCGCCTGCAGGCGGTCGAGTACATGCTGTCGATTCATTTGAGCCGCGCCGGTCTGGACGCCTTCAACGTCGTCAACAACATTTCCGGCGCTTTCGGCGTCTTCCGCCGCGATTTCTTGCGCCACATCGGCGGCTGGGACAGCGGCACGGCCGAGGATCTCGATCTGACGCTGCGCATCAAGAAGTACTTCGTGCGCCATCCGGAACTTCGGATCCGCTTCGAGCCGCGGGCCATCGGACACACCGACGTGCCGCACGGCCTCGGCGGCTTCCTCAAACAGCGCCTGCGCTGGGACGGCGATTTGTCTTATCTCTATATGCGCAAATACCGCCACGCCCTGCGGCCTGGCTTGATGGGCCTGCGAAATTTCGTGGCCCTGGTGTGGACCGGACTGCTGTTTCAGCTCGTGTTTCCGTTCGTCGTCATCGGCTACAGCAGCTTCGTGTTTTTCGTCTATCCCGCGGGCTACGTGCTGGGCGTCCTGGCCTTCGTCTATATGTTTTATCTGCTGCTGACGGCGTTGATGTATCTCGAGTATCTGCTGCTCTACTCGGAGCGGCGAACTTACGATCTGCAGTTCGCCTGGATCGTGCCTCTGCTGCCGCTCTTCGCGTTCGTGACCCGCTGCTGGAGCGCGGTTGCGACTCTCATGGAGCTGTTCACCAGGGCCCATCTGGATTCGGCGATGGCGCCCTCCTGGGTGCTGCGCCGGACGAAGTTCTGATGAAGAGCCGGTATCTTGCCGCCATCGCGCTGCTCGGCCTCGTGGCCCGCAGCGCCTTGGCGCTGCCGCCGCTCGCCGAACTCGAAGCCCGGCTCGCGCTCTCGCCCGAGAGCCAGATGTACGATCAGGCGTATGCCGCGGCGCGCGCACAGTTTCAGGCCGGCAAGGGCAACCTGGGCGTGAGCGTCTACGCCAATGCCGGCGCCGCCGACAACCGCGACATCATCGATCCCACGCATTCGTACGCCTACCGCGAAACCGCCGAGGGGTTGGGACTGTCCGTGCCGGTTCTTGGCAGCCGCTTGCAGCTACAAAGCGGTCTCAATGATCAGCGCGTGCAACTCGCGCAGCTTGATGAGCAGCGCGCGTTGCAACGCCTCGAGCTGCTGCGGCGCCTGCGCGCGGCATACGCCGACTACTGGCGGGCACAGCGCACGCAGATACTCGCGGAGCGGTTCCTCGCAAATGCGGCCGCCGTCGGCCGCGCGCTCGATCTGCGCGCCACCGCCGGTCTGTTGCTGGACTCGGACCGGCTCGAGCTCGAAAGCGGCTTCACGCTCGCGCAGCGCGATGCAGCCCTCGCCGGCGACTCGAAGGCGGATGCCTTGCAGACCATGCGGGCCCTGACCGGCGATCCGACGCTCGACGGCGGTGTCGCCGCTCCGCCGCTCGACGCCGATTGCGCGCCGGCGTCGGCGGTCGACACCGGCTGGATGCACTCCGACCCCGAGCTTCGGGCCCTGAGGCGCATCGTCGTCTTGCGCCGGCACGATCCGCGCAGGAATGCGCTTTACGGCGTGCAGTCGAGCATTCAGGTCGGGTACCAGAGCCGCGATCAACTGAGCACCGGACAGCACGGCAGCTCCGGCGCGCTCACCTGGACCTTCCAGGTGCCGATCGGCTATCGCTCGCAGCAGCGCCATTATTCCGAAGCGGCTGCGGCCGACCTCGCACGCGCGCGCCTGGATTACGAGATCCGGCGCGAGGAGTTGCAAAATCAGCGCCGCGCGCTCATCGGGCGCGAGGGCGTGTTGCACGAGTCCCTGCAGCTCGCTTCGGCGCGCCTTGCGGCGGCGGATGCCGCCGTGGAAGAGCGCCGCTTGCGGGTCAAGGTGCTGACCGGCGACGCGGTCGAGCAACTGCAACGAGCGCGCATTGCCCGCTACACGGCCGCAAAAGCGGTCATCAAGGCCGAAACCGCGCTTGCCGCCTGGTTCGCGGATTGGTCGCGCTTCGACGACTCGCCCTGCGCGACCACGCACCCGGCAGCCGCGGAGGATTCATCCGCGACCGCGCCGCCGCGTACTTTGTACGTGTGGCAAGCCGCCACGTGGCTTGCCGAGGCCCACGCGCCCTCCGGCGATGCCGATGCCGGCCGCTTGCGTGCCGCGGGCTTTGGCAGGATTCTGGTCTCGCTCGATGCCGTGCAGTTGGCGCGCGCGCTGGCGGATCCGGCGCCGCTCGCCGCCGCCGTGCGCGCGACGCAAAGACGCGGCCTGCAAGTCGGCCTACTACTGGGCGACCCACGCTGGATCGAAGCGGCACATCGCGACCGCTTGACCGCTGTTCTGCGCGCGCTCAAGGCGGTGCCCTTCAATGTCGTGCACCTGGACTTGGAACCGCAGCAAATCGATCGCAACGCGACCGCCGATCCGCAGCTCTTCGCCGCGCTCGTCGCCACGCTGCGGGCCGTCGTCGCCGTGAGCCACTGGCCGGTCGAACTCAGCGTGCTCCCACGCAACATCGGCGTGCGCGTGGGCGGTCGGAGTTTCGCCGCCGTACTCGAACGGCTGCAAATCGAGCCGACGCTGATGATCTACGTCGCCAATCCGCAACGCGTGGTGTCGATCGCGGCACCGATCATCAGGCGCTACCCGCAACTGCGATTCCGCGTCGCGCTCAGCCTCGAACGCGCCGCGCCCGGCGGCCAGACTCTGAGCGGCTATTCCGCCACAGAGAGGCAGCGGCGCCTGGCATATGTCGAACGGCATCTGCGGGCCGCCAATTTCGACGGCATTGCGCTGCAGATGGAAGACGGTTGGGCGCTCGCCCGTTCGAGCGGCGGAGGTTAGCGATGCAACTGCGCTTTCGACGCACGCGCGCCCCGGATGAGATCGACGGTGTCGCAATTCCCTACGACAAGGCGCGGCGTGGCACCCATCGGCTCGCCTGGTATTTGATCCTGGGTCTCGTACTCTCGCCGATTCTCTATTTGGGCATGCGTACCCTCGCAGCATCCTTCACCCGTACCGCAAACGGCAGCGTCGTCCTCGACGAATTGCAGATCAGCGCGAGCGAAACCGCGCGCGTAAGCGCGCTTGCGGTTCATGCAGGCGATCGAATCGCCGCCGGGGAGACGCTGGCCACGCTCGACAGCGCGGATCTCGATGCCGCCCTCGCCCGCAACGCCGCGCAACGCGCCGGCCTGCGGGCGCAAATCCGCGGCGCCGGCGCCGCGCGCACCGCGATCGGCCGGGAGCTCGTGTTGCTCAACCGCAGTGCGCTGTATCAGCGCGAACGGCGAGCGGCCGTGTACGAGTTGTTTCGCCGCGGCGCGGCGACCCGCGCCGAACTCGATGCGGCTACGGCGGATCTGATCGCGGCCGAGACCGCCGTGCTGCAGGCACGCCGCGGGCTCCTCGCGCAGACGCCGGCTGCGGATCCGGCGAGTGCCGAGCGATCGGTCCTGCAAGAGCGCCTCGAGGCCCTGACGGTGCGCGCGCCCTTCAACGGACGCGTGCTCGCAGTTCTGGTCAAGCCGGGACAATACGTCGCTAGCGGTGATCCACTGATCGTCGTTGCGCGCCTCGATGCGCCGCGCGTGATCGCCTACGTCTCGCCAAAATTCGCGACGCGGCTGACGATCGGCGCGACCGCGACGGTCTATTTCCCCGATGGCACCCGCCTGCGGACGAGGATCGCCACCACGCCGCGGCTCACCGCACGCATGCCGCCGGACCTCGTCGATCAATTCGGCTTGCGGCCGATGACCATCGTCCTGCAGCTGCTGCCGCGGCAACGCTGGCCCCGGGCTGAGCGGGTTGCCGGTCTGCCGGTCGTCGTGCGCTTCGAGTCACCGTGGGAAAATACCGCCGTGGGATCCCGGCTTGGGCGCGCCGTTGGCTGGTTTGCGCATTGACGGACGGCGGCGCCGGTTGCCCCCGCAATGGGCCGGGCCGTTGGCGAAATCGGCGCGTGCCCTTGCGATCTGAATGTGGCGGGTGCGCTCGAAAATGCGCACCACATCGTGATGTGGATTATGGCGCCGAATCCTCACCTGGCGCGTGATCTGCGCCGGTTTGCCACGGGGGCTCGACGATCAGCCGCGCCCCGTGATCGTAGGTCGCGTAGCGCCAAAGCCACTGGACCGCGACCAGCACGCGATGCTGAAAGCCCGCCAGGAGATAGATATGGACCAGCGCCCACAAAAACCATGCGGACGCGCCCGTCAAGTGCGACCAGCCAAAGTCGAAGATGGCCGACTGGCGGCCGATGATCGCCGCATTGCCACGATTGTGAAATTCGAAGTCCGGCGCTTTAGCGCCATTGCGAATTTTCTTGACGATCGCCCGGCCTAGATAATGGCCCTGCTGCTTGGCGACCTGCGCAAGACCCGGCAGAGGGTCTCCGGCGGCGTTGCGAACGAGCGCAACGTCGCCAAGCGCATAGACGTTCGACAGTCCCGGCACCGAGAGGTCTCGATTCACCATGACACGTCCGGTCTTGTCGGTCGGCACGCCGAGCAGAATGCCGGCCGCCGATGCCTTGACGCCGGCCGTCCAAATTGCGAGGGCAGCCGGTATCGTGTCTTCGCCCGCCACGACGCCATGGCGTGAGATATTCTTGACAGGGCAATTTTCCCGCACCGTCACTCCCAAGGACGCCAGCTTGCACTGCGCGTAGCGCGCGAGGTCCGCCGGGAAAGCGGCAAGAATTCGCGTACTTGCTTCCAGGAGAAAGACCGTGGTCGATTTTGCGTCGATGTGGCGGAAGTCCTTCGCAAGCGTATGGCGTGCGAGCTCAGCGATCGCACCCGCGAGCTCGACGCCGCTGGGGCCGCCGCCGACGACTATGAACGTCATCAGGCGTTTTCTCTCGCCCGCGTCGGCGCTCATCTCCGCCTGCTCGAACGAGCGCAGCAGCCGCGACCGAATCTTTCGCGCATCAGCGATGGATTTCAGGCTCGGAGCAAATTCCGCCCATTCGTCATGACCGAAATATGCATGCGTTGCGCCTGCCGCCAGCACCAAGATATCGTACGCCAGCGAGTTACCATCCGCGAGAGTCACACGGCGTGCAGCGACATCAATGCCTGTCACTTCTCCCAACTGGACTTCGACGCTGGGAAAGCGGCGCAGCATCCTCCGGACAGGCTCCGCGATGTCCGCGGGCGACAAGGCCGCCGTCGCAACCTGATAGAGAAGCGGCTGGAACAGATGGTAGTTTTGCCGGTCCAGCAGCGTCGCTCGAACACCGCCGGCGCCCAACCCGCGCGCCACCTGTACGCCCGCGAAACCGGCGCCAATGATGAGGACATGCCGTTTCAGGCCGGCGCCGCTCACGGCAGCCACCGGTCGTTTGGCAAATGGCTCATCGCGCTGTCATCGGTGTCGAAACCCGTGTACTCCGCGTTCGCTGTGGAGAATGATACGCCGTGCGCGCCGATCCGCTACTTCGTGGATTACAGCATGAATATTTCGTCGTGCCCTCCGGCGCGCGATTTGATTTGGGCGGGCCACGCTGCACGCTCGTGCAACCCATCCTTTTGCCCATCGGCAGTGTGTCCGGGCTGTCCGATCGGACTGTCCGCGGACACCCGTGAGATTGCCGGTGGCCGGCCACGCCCCGTCGATTCAATGACTTGTCAACCGCTGATGGTTGGCATGGCGATTGCACCAGCCTCTTCATGGTCAAACCGCCCAGGCCGCTGCGCAATGCCGTCAAGGTGACGCTGGCGCTCGGCTTGCTCCTGTCCGCCGGCCATCCGGCGTCGGCCAACGATTTGCTGCAGCTGGTTCGACTCGCGGTGACGCGCGACGCGACACTGCAGATCGCGATCGATCGGCGTGATGCCGCGATCGAGGCTCGGCCGCAGGCACTCGCGCAGTGGCTGCCGCACGGCACCGCCGACACCTCCGAAACGCGCGAGCGAGCCGGCTACCAGGTCGATAATCTGCAGTCCAGCCAGGCGGCGGCTTGCGATCTCGCAGCCACCGACATGGAGAATTGCTACGGCAACGTGCGCACGGTCGGCCTGAGTCTTTCGCAGACGCTGTGGAGCTTCGAGGCCTATAGCCGCCTCAAGGAAGCCGACTTCCAGGCGGCCAGCGCGCAGGCAAATCTGCTGAGCGCCGAACAGTCGCTGCTGCTGCGGGTCGCCAACGCCTATTTCGGCATACTCTCGGCCCGTGATCAGCTCGCGACCAACCGCAGCGAGCGCGCGGCGTTCGCCACCTTGCTGAATCAGGCGAAGGCACGCGCCGAGACCGGCGTTGGGCCGCGCAGCGACGTCGAGCAGGCGCAATCGTTCTACGATGCGACTGCGGAGAACGTCATCGACGCCGATAATATCCTCGACGACGCGGAACTTGCGATGACCGAGATCGTCGGCGCGCATCCCAAGGAAGTCGCGGCGCTGCGCGATGACATCCCGCTGCTCGCGCCCGATCCGGCGTCGGTCGACGCCTGGGTTCGCGCGGCGCTGCGCGACAACCCGGGCGTGCGCGCGGCCGAGCTTGGCGCCGAGGCCGCCGATCGCGGCATCTCCACGCAGCGCGGCCGCGCCCTGCCGACGATCTCGCTGACCGCCGGCCGGTCCCGCTTTTGGCAGAACCAGGCGCTAGGCGGCAATCAATCGCTCGATACGATCGGCGTGTCGTTCATCTGGCCACTGCTGCAGGGTGGCGCCGTGGCCTCAGCCGTACGCGAGGCACGGGCATTGTACCGGCAGGCCGAAGCGCAAGTTGACGCCGCGCGCCTCGACACCGAGCGGCGGACGCGCGCAGCCTATCGTGGCGTCGTCGCCGGCATCCAGCGGATCAACGCTGCGTCGCAGGCGGTCGATTCCAGCCGCGATGCCGTGGAGGCGAGCCGACGCGACGTCAGCTTCGGCACCGGCACCGAGTTCGACCTGCTGAATGCGCAGAACAACTACTATGCCGCGCGGCGTGCCTACAGTCAGACTCGCTACGACTACCTGACGAACTTACTGATGCTGAAGCAGCAGGCCGGCAGCCTCAGCGAACACGACCTTGCCGCCATCGACGCACTGCTCGTGGGTCGCGGGTCATGAAAAGGGATCTCTCCATGCGCGAGCCGGCAGAGCCGGTCGTGATGCGCGATACCGCGCCGCAGGATCGCCTGCTCGAGCGGCCGGGCACCTTGAAGCGTCACCGGCGCCTCCTGATCGGCATCGCAGCCGCCGCGGCGGCACTCGGCTTATTGCTCGCGGGACTCCTGCACTTTCGCGGTACGCAGGCGTCGGTCGATCGGTCGCGGCTGACGATCGCGACGGTCGAGCGCGGCAACTTCGTCCGCGACATCGCCGCGGATGGGCAAGTGGTGGCCGCCATCAGTCCGACGTTGTACGCCCCGGCGGCGGGCGACGTCACGCTCAAGGCCAACGCCGGCGATGCCGTCGCAAAAGGGCAGATATTGGCGATCGTCGATAGTCCCGATCTGACGGCGAAGCTCGCGCAGGAGACGGCGAGTCTGCAAAGTATGGACATCGATTGGCGGCGTGCCAAACTGCAGGCGGCTCGCAAGCTCGGGCACGTCCGCGACGCCTTCGAGCAGGCGCAGGTCGATCAGTCGACCGCACGGCGCGAACTCGACCGCAGCCGCAAAGCCTATGAACTCGGCGCGTACTCGGAGCTGCAGGTGATGCGGGCTCAGGACGCATTCGAAAAGGCGCAGTTCGCGTTTAGCGAGGCGAAGGCGAACTACGAGGCGCAGCCCGAGCAGAACCGCTTCGACATCGACAGCACGAAGGCGCTGCTGGATCGACAGCGATTTCTGGTCGCCGATCTGCGCAGGCAGGTCGATGCCCTGCGGATCGGCTCGCCGGTGCAGGGTCGGGTCGGGCAGGTACAAGTGACGGATCGCGCCTACGTCGCCAAGGACGCGCCGCTCCTGACGGTCGTCGACTTATCGGCGCTCGTCGTCCAGATCAAGGTGCCGGAGAGCCTGGCGCGCAATCTCGCCCCGGGCATGAGCGCCGATCTCCAAGGCGACGGTCGCCATTGGCGCGGCAGCGTCAGTGCGGTATCGCCGGAGGTGGTCAATGGCGAGGTCGTCGCGCGCGTGCGCTTCACCGACCACCGTCCCCGGGGCTTGCGCCAGAACCAGCGCCTGACGGTGCGGATCTTCATCGATCGCCGCGCCAACGTATTGATGGTCGATCGCGGCACGTTTCTCGATCAGGACGGCGGCCGCTTTGCCTACGTCGTCCACGGCAATATCGCGGAGCGCCGGCCGATTCGCGTCGGCGTCGCCAGTGTGCAAAAAGTCGAGATCCTCGGTGGCCTCGTGCCCGGCGATCAGATCGTGATCTCGGGCACGGCCGCTTTCAACGGCGCGCAGCGCGTGATCCTGAGCGATTGAGCGCCCGCCGCGGCACATGGCAAGGAAAAGCTCCGGCAACCGCGTCGAATCCACCAATTCAACCGCCCCCCAACGAGACCACTATGCTCAAGATGACGCGCCTATCCAAGATCTATCGCACCGAGGTCGTCGAGACCTACGCACTGCGCGACTTCTCGATCCACGTGCAGGAAGGCGAGTTCGTCGCCGTTACCGGACCCTCCGGCTCCGGCAAGACGACCTTTTTGACCATCGCCGGATTGCTGGAGGAATTCAACGCCGGCCGCTACGAACTCGACGGCATCGACGTTCGCGGCCTCAACGACAGCAGGCGCTCGCGGCTGCGCAATGAGAAGATAGGCTTCATCTTCCAGGCGTTCAATCTGATACCGGACCTGAATGTCGCCGACAACATCGAGGTTCCCCTGCGCTACCGCGGTCTGCCGGCGAGCGAACGCCGGCGGCGCATTCACGAGGCGCTCGAGCGTGTCGGCTTGTCGGCGCGCGCGCGCCATTACCCCGCGGAATTATCCGGCGGCCAGCAGCAGCGCGTCGCAATTGCGCGCGCGTTGGCCGGATCACCGCGCCTGCTGCTCGCCGACGAGCCGACCGGCAATCTCGACACACAGATGGCACGCGGCGTGATGCAGCTGCTCGAGGAGCTGCATCGCGACGGCGCGACGATCGTCATGGTCACGCACGATCCGGAGCTCGCGATCCGCGCGCAGCGCGAGGTGCATATCGTCGACGGCCAGGTCATTGCCGTGGCGGCGCAGCCGCACTTGGTTGCGGGCGCCGAGATGCAGGCCTGATTCTCCTACCCGGGATCCGCCATGATCAAGTACTACCTCGCTCTCGCACTGCGCAGCATGCAACGCAACATCGTGCTGACCGTACTGATGATCGCCGCCATCGGCGTCGGCATCGGCGCCTCGATGACCGTGTTCACGGTGCTGCGGACGATGTCCGGCGATCCGATTCCGCAAAAGTCTTCCGAGCTGTTCGTGCCGCAGATCGACAACTGGCTACCGGCGCACCTGAACGAGTCGCCGAATCTCGTCGGCGGTCTGCTGGACCAGCTCAGTTACCGCGATGCGATGGCGCTGATGCGGGCCCGCCAGGCGAAGCGGCAGACGGCGATGTACGGCGTGTCGTTCACGGCGACGCCAACGATCGCCGGCGCGAAACCCTTCATCGTCCGTGGCCTGGCGGCTTACGCCGATTTCTTTCCGATGTTCGATGTGCCGTTTCGTTCCGGCAGCGCTTGGACTGCCGCCGACGACGCGGGTCGCACGAACGTCGTCGTCATCAGCGGCAAGCTGGCCGACAGACTGTTTCCCGGCGGCCGTGCCGTCGGCCGAACGATCGATCTCGATCGGCGCGGGTACCGAATCGTCGGCGTGCTGAAACCGTGGGATCCGCAGCCGCACTTCTACGACGTGCCCGGGGGCGCCTTCAGCGAGGCCGAAGACGTGTTTCTGCCGTTCTCGACCGCGATCGATCGCCAAATGCCGATCTACGGGGACAACAACTGCGACGATTTGCCGGCACCGGGCTGGTATGGACACTTGAATTCGGAGTGCGTCTGGCTGCAGTTCTGGGTCGAACTGCCGACGGCGGCCGCCGTGCAGCGCTTCCGGCAATTTCTCTACAACTATGCGGCCGATCAGCGCAGCATCGGCCGCTTCCGCTGGGCGCCGCGAGTGAACCTGCAGAACCTGCACCAATGGCTGATCGGGGAGAAGGTCGTCCCCGATGAGATGCGGGTCAGCACGCTGGTCGCGTTCGGCTTTCTCCTCGTGTGTTTGGTCAATTCGATCGGCCTGATGCTCGCGAAGTTCAGCAGTCGCGCCGGCGAGCTCGGGGTGCGCCGCGCGCTCGGCGCCTCCAAGGCCGACATCTTCATCCAATGCCTGATCGAAACGGCCGTGATCGGTGCATTCGGCGGCATCGCGGGCCTCGCACTGACGGTCGCCGGCCTCGGGATGGAGCGCATGATCCTGACCGAAAGTGCCGCGCGCCTCGCACATCTGAATGTCGCGATGATCTGCACGACGTTCGGGCTCGCGGTCTTCGCAACCGTCTGCTCGGGACTTTACCCCACCTGGCGCGCCAGCCGCGTTCAGCCCGCTTGGCAGCTGAAAGCCCAATAAGGGAATCGCCCATGGAAATCCTCGCCATTCTGTCGGCGTTACGGCGCAACAAGATCGGCGCACTGCTGATCGCCGTGCAGGTCGCGCTGACGCTGGCAATCGTCTCTAATTGTCTATCCGTCGTCGAGCAGCGGCTGCAGCGGATGGGGCGCCCGAGCGGCATCGACGAGGCGAACATCTTCACGCTGGGAAATCAATGGGTCGGCCAGCCGACCGATCTCAAGGCGCGCATCGACGAGGATCTCGCCGCACTGCGCGCACTGCCGGGCGTCGTCGATGCCTCCTTGACCAATAGTGTGCCGCTGCGCGGCGGCGGTTGGAGCAACGTCGTGATGCTGACGGCGGAACAAAAACAGCCGACCGCGCACACGGCGATCTATTTCGCCGACGCGCAAACGCTGAACACCTGGGGCATGCGGCTCGTCGCCGGCCGTTGGTTCGGCACCGATGAGATTCATCCGATCGAGGTCAACGACACCAGCGTGCCGGCGGTCGTCATCGTCACCGAGGCGCTCGCCCGCGCACTCTTTCCAGATGGCAGCGCGCTCGGCAAGGACATCTACATTGCGCCGACGGCGCCGAGCCGCATCATCGGCATCGTCGCCCGCGCGCAGACACCGTTCGCCGCCTCGAGCTGGGGCGAATCGTTCGTCGAGAATTCGCTGTTCGCACCGGATGAATTCATCAACAACGGCATCACCTACGTCGTGCGTACCCAACCGGGGCGGTTGCACGCCGTGATGCATGCCGCCGAGAGCAAACTGTTCGCGATCGAGCCGCAGCGGGTAATCGACAGACTGCAGCCGTTCGCCGAGACACGCGCGCACGAATATCGATCGTATAGGGCGCTGAGTCTGATCCTCGGCACGGTCTGCGCATTATTGCTCACCGTAACCGCGTTCGGCATCGTCGGTTTGACGACGTACTGGGTCACGCAGCGGCGGCGTCAGATTGGCGTACGTCGTGCGCTCGGCGCGCGGCGCGTCGACATCCTGCGCTATTTCCAGACCGAGAATCTGCTGATCAGCGGTGCCGGTGCGGCGCTCGGCGTCGGCCTGGGGTTGGCGCTGAACCTTTGGCTTGCGACGAGTCTGCAGATCACTCGCATGAGCCTCGCGTACCTGATTGCCGGGGCCGGAATCGTCCTGGTGCTGAGCCAGGCGGCCGTGTTGTTGCCGGCACTGCGCGCGGCGGCGATCCCACCGGCGATCGCGATCCGCAGCGCCTGACCAGTCTGCGGCCGGTTCGGCTAACATTGCGTCATGCGAACGGTCCTCGTCATCGACGACAACCCCGCGGTCGGCACGGCGCTGGAACTGCTCTTCGGCCTGCACGACATCCGCACGCAATTGGCGGCGACACCGGCTCAGGGACTGACGCTGCTCGCCCGCGAGCGCATCGATCTGGTCATCGCCGACATGAATTTCAGCACCGACACCACGTCCGGCCAGGAAGGGGCGGCGCTGTTCCGCTCGATCCGCGCACAGCACGCCGATCTGCCGGTGATTCTGCTTACCGCGTGGACGCATCTGGAATCGGCGGTGCAATTGATCAAAGCCGGCGCCGCCGATTACCTCGAGAAGCCCTGGGACAACGACAAGTTGCTGGCGACAGTCGAGAACCTATTGGAACTGTCGGAGAGCCTGCGCGAAAGGGAACGGCTGCAGCGCGAACGGCGGCGCCGGCGCGAACGCCTCGAGGGTGAGTTCGATCTGGGCGGCGTGGTTTTCGAGTCGGGAGCCATGGAGGCGGCGATTGCGCTGGCGTGCCGGGTCGCGCGGGCGGCAGTGCCGGTGCTGATCACGGGACCGAACGGCAGCGGCAAGGAGCGAATCGCCGCCATCGTACACGCGAATTCGACGGTGCGCGGCGGCCCGTTCGTTGCGATCAACTGCGGTGCGTTGCCCGCGGACCTGATCGAAGCGGAGTTGTTCGGCGCCGAGGTGGGTGCCTTCACCGGCGCCAATCGGGCGCGTACCGGCCGCTTTGAACTCGCCGACGGCGGCACCCTGTTCCTCGATGAGATCGGCAATCTGCCGCTTGCGGGGCAGGTAAAACTGCTGCGGGTACTCGAGACCGGCCACTTCGAACCGCTGGGGTCGAGCCGCACCCGCGTCGCCAGCGTACGCATCATCAGCGCCACCAACGCGGATCTTGCCGGCATGATCCGCGACGGGCGCTTTCGCGAGGATTTATATTACCGGCTCAACGTCATCGAGATTTCACTGCCGCCGCTCGCCGAAAGGGCGGCGGACATTCTGCCGCTCGCGGAGCATTTCCTCGGCAGCGGGTTGCAGTTGAGCAACGAGGCGCGTACCGCGCTGTTGCAGCATGCGTGGCCCGGCAATGTCCGCGAGCTGCGCAATTCGATCGAGCGGGCGAAGCTGATGGCGCGCGATCAGACGGTGCAGGTTCAGGACCTGAATCTGCCGCCGTCACGAACCGGGGAGGCGGCCACGGGCGGGCGCGACGGCGACGGCTTGAGCCGCGAGGACATCGAATCGAGTTTGCAGGCCGCCGGCGGCAACGTCAGCCGGGCCGCGCAGCGCTTGGGACTTTCGCGCCAGGCGATGTATCGGCGCATGGAGCGCTTCGGCCTGCGTTCATGAGATTCAGCCTCGAAGGCAAGCTGGCCGCGCTGCTGCTCGCGCTGCTGGCCGTCGTTGCCGCGGCGATTGCGGTCGTGACTCGGTTCGTCGGGGACGTGCGGTTGGCGGCGCTATTGGTCGTCGCGGCGGGCGTGCTGCCGATGTTATGGCTCGCCCGCGCGGCGATTCGGCCGTTGCGCCGGCTGCTGCGCGCGATGTGCGGCGCGGTCGCGAGCTACCGCGACGGCGACTTCAGCTTGTCGCTGGTCGTCGATCGCGACGATGAGCTGGGACAGCTGCTGGTTGCGCACAACGATCTGGGCCACGCACTGCGGGAACAGCGCACCCATCTCGTGCAGCGCGAATTGTTGCTCGACACCGTGACGCAGAACTCGCCGGTCGCGCTGGTGCTGGTGGATGCGCGGCGGCACATCGTTTATGCCAATCACGCGGCCCGGCATCTGCTCAATAAGGGCCGCACGCTGCTGGGTTATGATTTCGCGGATCTACTCGCGCTGGCACCCGAGCCGTTGCGGACCGCGGTCGACGGCGCGGGCGATGCCTTGTTCTCGACCGATATGGACGGTGCCGAGGAAACCTTTCATCTGTCGCAGCGCTCGTTCATGCTGCAAGGCCGATCCCACCGTTTGTACCTGCTCAAACGCCTGACCCGGGAGCTATCGCGCCAAGAGGTTACGACCTGGAAGAAATTGATTCGGGTGCTCAGCCACGAACTCAACAATTCTCTCGGACCGATCGCCTCGCTGGCGCATTCCGGCGCCGAGGTGACCCGCCGCGGTGAGACCGACAATCTCGCGGTGGTGTTCGCCGCGATCGGCGAACGGGCCGCCCACCTGCATCAATTCATCTCCGGATACGCCGCGTTCGCGAGACTGCCGGCGCCGCGGCTCGAACCCGTCGAGTGGTCGACACTGCTCGCCGAGCTTGGCCGGCAGCAGCCGTGCCGCGTCGCCGCGCCGCTCCCGGCCGAGCCCGGCTGGTTCGATCGCTCGCAGCTGGAACAGGCGCTGATCAATCTGCTGAAAAACGCGCACGAAGCCGGCGGTCCCTCGGCGGACGTCGAGATCGCGGTCAACCTCAGCGGCGACGAACAGCGGATTGACGTGCTCGATCGCGGGCCCGGGATGAGCGAAACGGTGCTCGCACACGCTCTGCTGCCGTTCTACTCGACCAAGCGCAGCGGCACCGGACTTGGTCTTGCGCTGGCCCGCGAAATTGCCGAGGCACACGGGGGCCGAATTCGTGTGGCCAATCGGGAATCCGGGGGGCTATGCGTCTCCTTGCTATTGCCGCTACCGCGTGTGCGCTGACGGCGCCGCTCGTTCGTGGCCGAGGTCCCAAGGGCGCTCCGTCACGGCTCGTTGCAGGGAGCCGGTCACATGCTATCCGCACGAGCATCACCGGATGCCGCGCAGATGCCTAGCCCCCCGCGCCGGGGCCCGCCAGGCGCGCCGGCGTGCGGCTCTCTCGCCGATCCGATCGAGCGGTTGACCGACGATCCGCGACTCGACCGCCGCAAGCACGGCCGGCGGCAGGCTCGAGCCGGCCATGCGATACGCTGCCTGCGCGCCCGGACCCTCGGCCGATGGCGTCAGCACGTCGATACGCCAGTCCGTGCCACTGCGGCACGCGACCCCCGCCGGTGCGCGCGCCTTCGCGATCCGGAAGGTCCGGCAATAGCTGCCCGACTTGCTGAGGAAACTGAGACCGATGTCGATGCCACCCGCCGCCCCCGGACCCGCGAGCTGGTCGGACAACGCGCGCGCGAGGCCGCCGTCGGCAATGAGCGCGCCCTGTGCATTTTCGCCGAGGATCGAGACCGCGGGGTGCCATGCCACGAAACCGATGCCGATGCCGAGCACGAGACTCGCGGCCATCGCGAGCGGCGCCAATCCGCGCCGCCACGAGCGCTCGCGGCGGGTACGGACCGTATCGATCGGCACGATCTTCGGCGCATCGACGGCGGCGGGCGGCGCACGCGTCGCCGCGTCGATGAGGCGCCGCGGCACGGGTTCGGCGAGTTCCCCCGCAAACGCAGCCTGAACCCGTGCGCGCAGCGCATGGTGTTCGGCGAGCTGCGCGGCGAGGCGTGGGTCATCGCGCAGCGCCGCCTCGACCGCCGCGGCGGCCGCCGGATCGAGTTCGCCGTCGGCGAAGGCCATCAGAGTTTCATCGGTGATCGTCATATCGGTTCCTTTCTCTCAAGATCGCAACGCCGCCTGCAGGGCCTGGCGTGCGCGCGCGAGCCGGCTGGTCAGCGTGCCGATGGGCACGTCGAGCACGTCCGCCGCTTCCTGGTACGAGAGACCCTCGACGAGCACGAGGCTCACCGCAAGACGCTGCTCGTCGGGCAAGCGCGCGACGGCCGGGCGAATCGACAGCGCATCGCCCGGATCCTGGTCGGTCGCGGCGTCGCCGGCGTCCGCTGGGAGGAACACCTCGGCGCGCCGCTTGCGGGAGCGGATTTCGTCGAACCACGCATTTTTCACGATCTTGAACATCCAGTGGTCCAGAGGTGAGTCGCTGCGCCACTGCGACAGACGCGCGAGCGCCCGTTCCACCGCGATCTGCACGACGTCGTCGGCGTCGTGCGGATTGCGCGTCAGATTGCGCGCGAATCGCCGCAGCCGCGGCAACAACTCCACGATCTGCCGTTGGACGTTTTCCGGCGTCCCGTTCGTCAACATGGTGTAGACGTTGCTCCCAGGGGTTTTAATCCATGTATTGTAGAGATGTTCGGCCGGCATCGACGATGATCCGTGCAGTCGGTGGCCGAGCCGCGAGTGTCCGGAGAGTGCCGTGAGCAAGGGACGATGGGGACTGCTGGCGATATGGGTGCTGGCCGCACCGGCCGCAGCGCAGCTGAATCTGCCGGTGCCGATGCCCTCGCTACCGCTCGGTCCGGTGGCGCAAACCCTCGACCACCTCGAACCGGACGCGCTCGATCGGCGCATCGATTTGCGGCATCTGCAGATCCGCCGCCTGATCCGCGAGCACAGCCGGCGCATCGAGGCGGACCCGGCCGGCGAGCCGATCGTACGCGACGAGGTTCTGGCATCGTTCCCTACCGAGGACGCACTCGCCCGCGCGCTCGCATTGGGCTTCGTCGTCGAGAGCGAGCAGGCACTGCCTTCGCTCGAACTGCGCATCGTCGTGCTACGCGTGCCGGCAAACCACTCGACCCGCGGGGCCTTGCGCGCGCTGCGCGCAGCCGTGCCCGAGGCGACGCTGGATTACGATCACATCTACATGCGCGGGGGAGAATCGTCGACCGCGGCGCCGGCAATCGCGCCGCCGATGCCGCCCACCACCGGCGCCCCGCCCCATCCTCGAGTTCGTATTGGCCTGGTCGACTCAGGGGTCGATGCGACACAGCCGACGTTCCGCGATTCGATCGTGCACCCGTGGGGATGCGGCGGCGAGATGCGACCGAGCGCACACGGCACCGCAGTCGCCTCGCTTCTGGTGCGCCGCGCCAACGCGGATCTCTATGCGGCCGACGTCTATTGCGGCCGACCGACGGGCGGCTCGGTCGACGCGATCGTCACCGCGCTCGCGTGGCTCGTCCAGAACCACGTACCGGTGATCAACATCAGCCTGGTCGGCCCGAAGAACCTTCTGCTTGCGCGAGTGGTCGCGGCACTGATCGCCCGCGGGTACGTGATCGTCGCGGCCGTCGGCAACGACGGTCCGGCCGCACCGCCACTGTATCCGGCCGCCTATCCGCACGTCATCGGCGTCACGGCGGTCGATGCGGATCGGCGCGTGCTGCTCGAAGCGGAGCGCGGCCCCCAGGTGACGTTCGCTGCGCAAGGGGCCGACCTCGAGGCGGCGAATCTTCGACAAGGATCGAGCGCGGTTCGCGGCACCTCGTTCGCCGCACCTACCGTCGCCGCGCTGTTCGCGGCCCGGATGTCTGCGCCTGACCCCGCGGCAGCCGGGGCGGCGCTGGCCGCTTTGATCCATCAGGCGGTCGATCTTGGCTCCCCCGGATGGGATCCGATCTACGGTTACGGCCTGCTCGGCGCCAAATAAAATAATCGCCGGGCCGGGACGAAACCCGCGCGCTGCGTCGTATCACTGGTAGAGACCGCGGGATGGCTGCGGTCGAACAGGAGCACGACGATGCACAGCAAAATTTGGGTGGCGAGCGCCGCGGTTGCCGCGGCACTGGTTTTGACGGCGCCGGCGCAGGCCGGCATCTTCGGCGGCGGTGCTGGGGCGCTCGGCGGCATGCTTGGCGCGGGCGGTGGTGCTGCCAGCGGTATGCTCGGCGGGCAGTTCGGTGGCATGGGTGGGGTCGGCGGCCTGACGGGCAGCGGAAATCTCGCGGGACAGGGCGGATTCGCCGCATCGCGGACCATGACCATGCCGCGGCCGCCGCTGCCGGCGGTGAGCGCAAGCCAGGCGGTTGCCGGCGCTGCGAACGGTGCCGCAAGCCTCGGTCAATCGAGCGGCGCAGTGTCGGCGGCTGGCAATGCCGCAATGCAGGCCGCCGGATCGGTGCCGAACGCAGCGGCGACCGGTACCTCGGCGGTCGGCGCGGCAGGCGCCGCGGCCGGCAGCGCAAGCGGCGGCACGACTGGCGCCACGAACGGCATGACCGGCGTGACCGGCACGGGGAACGCCGCGGGCGGCAGCACGCCTGTGACCTCGGCCGTGAATGGCGCTGGCTCACTGGGCTCGGCAGTCGCCTCCGATCAGGCGACGGGTGTTCCGGTTACGAACGCCGGAGGCTCGGCGAACGGCGCTGGTGCATTCGGAGGTTCGGCGAACGCCAATGGCGCCGGCGCGAATGGCAATCCGCAGGTCACCGGGAGCGGAAGCGGTTCGCTCGGGGCGGCTGCGAGCTACGGTGCGTCCGGCGCGGGAGCGTCGAACTCTGCTCCGTCGGGCCGTACCCCGTCCGGCTCCGCGCACGCCGACGGCGCGAAAGCGCGGCACGCCCAGGGATCCGGCGACCGCCGCTGATTCGACTGTGCGAATCCCGCAGGCGACGGCGCAACTCACCCGCATTCGCGGCGTGGGCTGCGCCGTTGGCACGTGCCGGGCACGCCCACCGCGATTCGGGGGAATCGGCGGCATTGGAATACAGGGTCATCGTGGAAACGTGTGGCGTGATCTTCCCCGCGGTCGCGCCTTCGAAGAATGCAGCGTTGGCCCGTGACCTTCGCGATCGGCGAGAGCACGCTCTCCCGTGTCCCCGAGTCGGCGTGGGTCCCGGGCGGTTTCAATCCGGCGGGGCCTGGGTGGATACGCGCAGCGTGCCGCGCCGCAGCGCCCGCTCTTTGAGCATGGCAAAAAGGATCGGCACGAGAACCATGACCGCAATGGTCGAGGTCACCACCCCGCCGACGATCGGCGCCGCAATGGGTTTCATCACGTCCGAGCTGGTGCCGGTCTCCCACAACAGAGGTCCGAGGCTCCCCAAGACGGCAAACACCGTCATGAGCACCGGTCGCAATCGCAGTACCGCCCCATCGATCGTCGCCGCCTCGATATCCCGGTGGTTCAGCGCGGTTCCCTTTGCCAGGCACGCATCCATCGCTTCATGCAAATAAACGATCATCACGACCGCTGTCTCGACGGCGACGCCGAAGAGGGCGATATAGCCGACGGCGACCGCGACACTGAAGTTATAGCCGAGCGCCCACTGCAGGAGCAGTCCGCCGATCAGCGAGAACAGCGCCGGGAAGAACAGGAGGGCGGCTTCCGCCGCCGAATGAAAGATCGTGTACAAGAGCAAGAATATCGCAAAGAACACGATCGGCAGGATCAGCTCGAGCCGCGCCTTCGCGCGCATTTCGAACTGGTATTCTCCCGACCACTTGTAGGTATACCCCGTCGGCAGCGCCAGCTTGGCCCGAAGCAACCGGTCGGCGCGCGCGACGAAGCCGCCGTAATTCGCCGTGTCGAGGTTGAAATAAACATAACCGGTCAGCTGTCCCTCCTCGTCGCGAATCATCGACGGTCCGCGCGAGAAGGAGATCGTCGCAACCTCCCCCAAGGGGATTTGTGCGCCGGTGGGGGTCGCGATCACGACGCGCTCGAGTTCGGGAATGTCACTGCGAAAGTCCCGGTCGTAGCGCACGTTGATCGGGTAGCGCTCGCGGCCCTCGATGTTCTCGGCAATGTCTTCCCCGCCGATGCCCGACTGGACGGCGAGTTGCACATCGGCGACGGTCAGGCCGTAGCGGGCGGCCGCACGTCGATTCACGGCGATGTTGATGTAAAAACCCTGGGCGACGCGTTCGGCAAAGACCGACCGCACGCCCGGCTGACCGGCGAGCAGCCGGCTGATGCGCGCGCCCACCTGCTGGATGCCCTCGAGACTCGGACCCTGGATCTTCATGCCGACGGGCGTCTTGATCCCGGTCAGCTCCATGTCCAACCGGTCCGCGACCGGCATCGTCCAGGAATTGGTGAGCCCGGGAAACTGCAGTCTCGCGTCCATGGCCTGAATCAATTTCGCGTAGGTCATGCCGGCGGGCCATTGCCTCCGCGGCTCGAGCATGATCGTCGTGTCGTACATGTCGAGCGGCGCGTTGTCGGTCGCGCTGTCGGAGCGCCCGACGGTGCCGAACACCGTTGCGACCTCGGGGAAGCTGCGGATGATGCGATCCTGTTCCTGCAGCAGCTGCGCGGCTTGCGTGATCGAGATGCCTGGAAGTGCCGTCGGCATGTAGAGCGCGGAGCCTTCGTAGAGCGATGGCATGAATTGGCTGCCGAGCTGCCTGGCGAGCGGCACGGCCAGGACGAGACAGGCGAGCGCGAGGAGCAGCGCCGTCTTGCGAAACCTGAGCCCCAGACGCAGCACCGGGAGATAGATGGCCCGGGTGATGCGCGCGACCGGATTCACCGACTCGGGTCGCAGCCGTCCGCGGATGAAGATCGGCATCAGCACCGGCACTAGAGTGATCGCCAGGATCGAGGAGAATCCGATCGCGAGCGTCTTGGTCCAGGCGAGCGGCGCGAACATCCGTCCCTCCTGCGCCTGGAGCAGAAAGACCGGCAGGAACGACACGATGATGATCACGAGCGAGAAGAAGAGCGCGGGCCCGACCTGCTGCGCGGCGGCGAGTAGGATCTGCCGTCGCTCGCGTTCGGTCAGCGCGGGGTGGCCTTCGCCCTCGACCGCGAGCGCAGTCTGCCGTTCGGCGAGGCGCCGATAGCCGTTCTCGACCATGACGATGCCGGCATCGACGAGTACGCCGATCGCGAGCGCGAGGCCGCCGAGGGACATGATGTTGCTCGAGACCCCGAGAAAGTACATCGGAATGAACGAGGCGGTGACCGCGATCGGTATCGTCAGAATCGGAATCAATGCCGATCGCACGTGCCAGAGAAACACGATGATGATCAGGCTCACGACGATCGCCTCTTCGATCAGATCGCGCCTCAAGGTATGGATGGATGCCCGGATCAGGCCCGAGCGGTCGTAGCCGGAACGGATCTCGATACCCGGCGGCAGCGAGCGAGCGATCGCGGCAATCTTCGCCTTCACCGCATCGATCACCCGCAGCGCGTTCATCCCGTAGCGCATGACGACGATCCCGCCGACCGTCTCGCCCTCGCCCTGCCAGTCGGCAACCCCGTTACGGATGTCGGGTCCGAAGCTGACCGTGCCGAGATCACGCACGAGCACCGGAGTGCCGTTCTTCACGGCGACGGGAACGTTGGCGAGGTCCTCGAGCGAATGCAGGTAGCCCAGGCCGCGGATCATGTATTGCGCCCCGCCCATCTCGAGCAGGCGTCCGCCGACTTCATTCGTGCTAGTGCGGACCCGGTCGATCACCGTGGAGAGCGGGATGTTGTACGCGCGCAGCTTGTTCGGGTCGAGCTGGACCTGGTACTGGCGGACGAAGCCGCCAATCGATGCGATCTCGGCGACTCCGGGCACCGTTTCCAGCTGGTAGCGCAAGTACCAATCCTGCAGGCTGCGCAGGTCCGCGAGGCTGTAATTGTGGGTGTGATCGACCAGCGCGTATTCATAGACCCAGCCGGCCCCGGTGGCATCGGGACCGATCACCGGGTGCACGGTGGTCGGTAGACGGCCGCGAATCTGCTGCAGATATTCGAGCACGCGCGAACGCGCCCAGTACAGATCCGTGCCGTCCTTGAAGACGACGAACACATACGAGTCGCCGAACATCGTCTGTGCCCGTACCGCCTTCACGTCCGGCGCGGCGAGCAACGCGGTCACGATCGGATAGGTGACCTGGTCTTCGATGATGTTCGGCGGCTCGCCGACCCATGGGGTGTGGATGATGACTTCCACGTCCGAGATGTCCGGCAGCGCATCGAGCGAGACGTGTCGCATCGACCACACTCCCGCAGCGACCAGCAGGAACGTCGCCGCCAAGACCAGGAAGCGATTACGCGTGCACCAATGGATCAGTTTCGCGAGCATTTACCCGCCTCCGGCCGCGCCGAGGGAGACCTGCCCGCCGGCGATCCCGTGACCGTCTTTGGTGGCCGCGATCGTGACCTGCCAGATCCCACCGCTGCCGAGCTCGGCCGACCCTTCGTAGTTCCCGCCGCCTCGATCGCTCAGGGTGACGGGAACTCGCATGCCGGTCATACCCATCGCGGGCATCGCGGGCATGAGGAAAATCACGGTGACCTGTGCGCCTCCGATCGGACTACCCGCCGCGTTCGTGAGTTGCACGCGAACCCGGTTGCTGCCTTTGCGCGGCGGATCCGGATCGGTCGTGAGATGGACGGTCGCGCGCGGCGCGTTGTATCCCGCGGCGCCGTTCGCCATCGGCGACGACGGCGCGAATGCGCCGAGCGCGGCCTGCAGTTCGCTTTCCGAATCGATCAGGAAGTTGGCCGACGTGACGATTTTCTCGCCCGCCCGAAGCCCGTGCAAGACGATGTATTGGTCGCCGACACGCGCGCCGAGTTGCACGGTTCGCGGTATCAGGGTTCCGTCCCCCCGGTCGACGAACGCGACCGCCCGGGTGCCGGTTTGCAGTACGCCCGCGGCCGGAATTACCAGCTGCCTCCCCATTGGTACATGAATATCCGCGTTGACGAACATGCCCGGCGTGAGCTTCAAAGCGGGGTTGCCAAAGGCCAGCCGCACCCGCGCGGTGCGCGTCGCCATGTCCACATCCGGGTAAATGAAATCGATACGGCCCGTCAACGACCAGCCCGGGTAGGAATCGACGGTCAGCGTCGCGGAATCACCGACTCGCAGCCGCCCGAGGTCGCTCTGGAACGCTTGGGCGAACACCCAGATCCTGGACAGATCCGCGATCGTGTACAGCCGGGTGCCCGGTTGCACGAACAGGTTGGGCAGTGCCTCGCGGGCGGTGACGTAGCCGGCAGCGGGAGAATCGATTTCGAGGTTCTGGCGTACCTTGCCCGTCGATTCGAGCCGAGCGATCTCCCGCGCGGGGATGCCCCATTGCCGCAAACGCGCGGCCGCGGCCTGCTCGAGAGAGGCGGCGTCGACGATCACGTCGTGATCGGTGCTGCGGGCGAGCCGCCGTCGGCTCTGTCGCGCCAGCAGATATTCCCGCTCGGCGGCCACGAGCTCGGGGCTGTAGATCGTGAACAGGGGCTCGCCTTTGTGCACGTATTGGTAGGTGGCATCGACGAAGACCTTTTGCAGATAGCCAGAAAAGCGCACCTGCACATAGACGAGCCGGGTCTCGTCCACGGCGACATTGCCGGTGGTGCGAATCTCGTCAGCGACGCTCTTGCGCTCGACCTCCCCGATCTTCACGCCGATGCTCTGCAAACGTTGCGCGGTGATGTGCATCGGCGCGAGCGGCGTTTCGACTTCGCCGGCGACCGCGGATGCAGCGGTTGCCGCCGAGGCGGGCGTCGCTGCTCCGACGACCGGCCGCTCGGCCGCCGACGTCGGCGCCGCGGGCCTTGAATGCCACCACAGACCGGCGACAGCCGCGATGAGAACGACATTGACCGCGAGCGCCGCCCAGAATCCGCTTCGATAATCTTTCATGATTTTTCGCCTGCCTCTCGCGACGATCGATTGAGACGTAGGGACACGTGCTTACTCACGCGGGGCTTGGTCGGCGTCGAATGCGCGCCCCGTGCGTGGAATTTCGACCGGAAGGGACGTCCCGGCGAGCCGACCGAGCTGCGCCTGACGTTTGAAGAGCATCGCCTCGGTGCGCGCCAGCCCCAGCTGAGCATCGAGGTCGCGCCGCTCGGCCTCGATCACATCGAGAAAATCGCTCCGACCCGCCGAGTACTCCGAGCGCGCCACCGCGAGCGTCGAGTCCGCAAGCGGGTCCAGCTGGTCGCGATAGAGCGCGAGCGACGCCTGTACCTGCTCGACCGCCGTGTAGGCCGCGGTGAGATCGCCGCCGAGGCGGGCGTCCACATCGGCCAACGACGCCTGAACTCGGCGTGCGCCGGCGCGGGCCGCGTCGATCTCGGAACGGCGCTTGCCCTGGTCGAGCGGCACGTTGATTGATACGCCGATCATCGGACGCATCGAGGCGTTGTCCCACATGCTGTCGTAGCCCGCATTCACGGCGAAGCTGGGAAAGCGCGCCTTCTGCGCCAACGCGATCTGCGCCTCGGCAGCGCGCTCCTGAAACTGCAGTGCACGCACCTGCGGATGCTGCGCGAGAGCGTATGCCAGCAAGGCCGCGAGCGGCTGCAACGTTGGCAGCCGCGGCAGCGCGCCCGGAAGCGGCACCGAGGTATCGCCCGGACGGTCGAGCAGTGCGTCGATGCCGGCCTGGATCGCCGACCGTTGCTGCGCGAGTTCGAGCGCCTGTTGGCGCAGCATGGTGCGCTCGACGTCGGCCTGCAGCACGTCCTGCTCCGGAGCGAGCCCCGCGGCAAAACGGGCCTTGGCGGACTCGCGCAATTCGCCATAGAGCAGCAGATGCCGCCGGTTGATCGCAATCGCCCGATGAACGTACCACCAATCCGCGAAAGCGCTCTGCGCGAGAGCCCGCACGCGCAGCGCCAGCGACTGCACGTCCTCCTGGGCGGCATCGGCCGATGAACGAGCCGCCGCCGCACGCGCATCGAGCGTGCCCCACCACGGCAGCGCCTGACTCACCTCGACGTCCTCGCGAAACCCTGTCGCATTGCCGAGGGTGCCGGGCGCCACCGCCATGCTCAGCATTGGATCATCTAGTGATCCGGCGGTCTTGATCCGCGCCGCGGCCTCGGCCATCGCGGCGCGCTGCGCTTCGAGACTCGGGTTGCGCCGCAGAACCGCCGTTACAAGTGCCTCGGCGGTCAAGGATCCGTGATCCGCAGGCATCGAGGCGTCCTGCGCAAACGCGCTGCTTAGCGCGGCAATCCCCAGCAGCGCCCAGACCCCGGGCACGGTTCGGCGCCTGCGCTTTGGTTGCGATTCGTTCGACGCGGGCGCACGCCGCATCGCTGGATGGGTGATCTGCATCATATGATCTCCACGATGACGGCACGCTGGCCGGCCGAAGTGATCTCGCGAAATCTCTGCCTGTGCCGCTGCGCATCGACGCAACGCGGCCGGCTCGGACGCGCCGGCATCCGGGTATCGCACCCGCGAAGGTGCGATACGGCTGGATGCCCGGCGCAGCCGGGGGAAGAACGATCAGCGAGCTTGAGGGGGGCGCCAGAGCGGCGCAGGAGTACGCGTGGACACTCGTCCTGAAGGATCGGCAGGAACCGCGGATATGGCACGTTCGCTGACCATTACCGCGACGGGATCGGTGGAGATGAGGAGTTGCGGCGCAGTGCAGCCATGGCAGAGCGGGCACCCGCCGCTCCTCCCGGGCAGGCCGTGATCGACGCGGGTCGGGCAGCAATGGCTTCCCATCACCATCTGGCGCGATCCGCCTTGCCGCACGTGGCAACCGGACATGGGGGCGGATCCTGTCATTCCAGGCAGGATCCACAACGTGACGAGCAGCGTTATCAGTGGATGTCCACGCACGGGTCTTACCAGCAGGCGTCGAGCAGGATAGAAACGTCCAGGGTGCCTGAAAGGCGCCAATCGATGCTACCGCGGGCGCTCGCGTTACCGCAAGCGCAAGCATACCGCCGCAACCGAGTCCGGCAATGAGTGCCGGCCTGTCGCGCCGCGAAGCGCTGAAGAATATCTCGAGACCCGGCCTCGATCCACGATGCGCTGAAGATATTGCCCTGGTTTCTGTCGGCGATCGCCGACAGTGCGCGCGCATTGACCGGTGCGGGTCAACCGAATGCTCGACCGCCCGTTCCTGTCCCCATCGATGCCGTCCGTGCGCGGCGCACTGCGCGGCATTTCGTCGAACGTACTCACTCAGGGAGCACCGGCCATGATTTCGAACTCAGTCAAAGCGAGCCTCGTCGCGATCGGCGTGGCGCTGATCAGCGCCTGCGGCGGCGGTACGAGCGGCAGTGCGCCGCCACCGCCCCCGATGGCCCAAAGCGCCAATCTCGCCGTCCTGTTGAGTGATGCCTCGAGTGAGGATTGGGCGACGATCGGCGTAAAGGTCCTGTCGATCGCGCTGGTGCCGCAGACCGGCGGCGCGAACGTCACGGTCTATACCGCCCCGACGCCTCCCCCGGTGATCAACCTCGCCGAGCTCGACCAGCTCGGTGAATTGCTCGGCAATGCGAGCATCCCGGCGGGCACATACGTCGGTGCGGTGCTCACGCTCAGCGCGAATCCCGGTGACGTCGTGCTCACCGTCGCCGCCGATCCCAAGGCCGGTTTCGCCGGCACGCCGGGCGCGACGATTGCACCGGCCCAGATCCAGATCCAGCACACCCAGGGGTCGACGTCGAGCCTGACGGTCCCGGCGGCTATCGCGTTCGACTCGCCGCTCGTGGTCAACGCCAACCAGAACAATCAGCTGGATCTGGAGTTCGATCTCGGCAACCCCGCGTTCATCGTCGCGCACGTGCCCGCGGGCGGCGGCACGACGCTCTGGGCGGTCAATTTCGACGGCCCGGTGCGTCTGCATCCGCTGCATCACGTCGACCGTCTGGTGTTGCGCGACATGTACGGCGAAGTCACCGGCATCGCAAGCGGCTACACTTCGATCACGATCGACAAGGAATACCCGGCGCGACCGATTCAGAACCCGGAGACCGCCGTGCCGAGCGCACAGGCGCTGACGATTCTGGCCGACGCGACCAACGGCACGATCTTCTACGACGTCGACGCCAAGACTCGAACCGTGATCAAGGACTTCTCGACCGAGACCTCGCTCGACGGCAAGTCGGTGCGGATCACAGCGCGCTATCAGCCGGACGGCACACTCGTCGCCGTTCGCATCTGGGCGAGCAGCCAGTTCAACTCGGTTTGGCTGAGCCCTGAAGGGCATGTCTTGCACGTCGACACGGGCACCGACGTCGTGACCATCCAGAACTCTTCCGGTCAAGGGGTGCCGCTCGTGGTCGACGCCAATACGCAGTTCTTCTTCCGGCAGCCGGCGAATCCTGCGGCGGATGCGACGCCGATCGCGACCGGCACGGTGTTCCTCGCGACCCACGACCTGGTGCGCGGCTTCAAAGTCCATGCGAGCGTCGTCGATCCGCTCGCCTCGCCGCTGATCGCACAAACGATCGACATCGAGACCGCGGCCTACGGCGGCACCATCTCGGCGCCGACCACGACCGACTTCACCTACGACCGCAGCTTTCGTACCGCCTCGGACGACTATACGTTCACGCTCGATTACATCGCCGCGTCGACCCAGAACGGCAGCGACGCGAGCGGCAATGCGATCGCGGGATTCAAGTGGTGGAACTTCGCCTATCCGGAAAACGCGGACAGCGGCGCGAACGCGATCGGCGACTTCGCGGCGGCGGCCGGCGGCAGCGTCGACTTCGGCGGCACGGTCGGCGCCGTGACGGCGCGTGGTCTGAGCGACGCCGTCTGGAACGACCCTGCGAACCCGAACGGCTGGTCGGCGCCGGCCACGGTCCTTCTGCCCTCGCGCCTGCCGCTCGGCAGTGTCGCGAACGGTCTCGCGAACGGCAGCTTCACCATGACCGTTACGGGCGGTGCGGCCGCCGCGACGATCGACGTCGGCACGACTGCCGGCTCGGCGACGCTGGTCTATCAGGTTGACCGGACCGATGGCGTCGTCTCGATCAGTCCGGTGGACGTCACCACCAGTGCGGGCCTCGCAACCTTGACGAACGCCTTGACCGCGGGCACTGCGGTGCGCGTGTTCGGCATTGCGCAGGCCGACGGCACATTGAAGGCCTATGTCCTGATCTACTTCAGCGGCACGCAACCTTCGGCCTGAACGAGGACACGCGGGCTGAAGGCTTTGATCACAGAGCCTCTCAGCCCGCGGGCGCGGCCGGCGGTGACGGCGATGCCGGCAGCGATGCCGGCATTCGCGTTGACTCTGACGCGTTCCGCGAAACGCCGATGCCGAATCGATAAACGTTCACGTCACCGCGGTAACCCGTCACGGCCATCGCCGCGCTCGCCAGTAGGAGCATCGTCAACAGCGCCCAGCTCGGCCGCGCGTCGTGTGCATTGCCTGCGCCGCGCCAGACGGCGAGCAGCAGCAGCGTCGTCGAGGTCAAGATCGCCCATTTGACGTGCACCAGGATCGCCTGATGCGCGGCGAGACCGACGTGCAGATCGATCAGCGCCGCGAGACCGGTGCCGATCGCGGCCAGCGCCGCGACGGCGCCCGCGAATAGGTTCCACGTACCGACCGTCGCGAGGGTCGCGGCGAGGCGGTCGCCGCGGGCGAGACGGGACGCCGCCAACGCGAGAGTGCCGGTGATGCACAAGGCGAACGGGAAATGCACCACCAAGGGATGCCAACCGGGAATCAGCACGGCCATTCCTTGCGCCACCAGCAGATCGCATCGAGCACCGCGTCCTCGAGGCCGAAGCGCGGCGACCAGCCGACCTCGCCGCGCAGGCGCGCGGCGTCCGCGACCAGCACCGGCACCTCTTGCACAGGCGCCGGCAACGCGCCGCGCCGGATGAGATCCGGCCGGCCGATCCGCGCGGCGATCATATCGACCAAACCCGCGATCGTGATGCTGCGGTCGGATCCGACGTTGACCGGTCCCTCGACTTGGCTCGCGAGCAAGGCGGCGAACGCCGCGCCGACATCCGCGACGTGCAGGAAGCCGCGCACCTGCCGGCCGTGCGTGCACGCCGCCTCCTGACCGGCGAGCAGATGGCGGATCACCGACGAGACGAGACGCGCGGGATGCTCGCCCGGTCCCAACTGCAGGAATATCCGGCCCCAGGCCGTGCTCGCACCCGCGCGCCGCCCGGCCGCCTGCAGGTCGCGTTGCAGGGCGAGCTTGCAGGCGGCGTACGGGCTCGGCGTGCCGCCGCCCTCGTCGGCGAGCGCGGTCCGGCGCTCGATGCACGGGCCTGCTCCGGTCGGCGCGTATTCGGCGCAACTGCCCGCGATCACCGCCCGCTCGCCACCGCCGTCGAGGAACTCCCGCAGCAGCGCGCGACTCGCCTCGAGCCAGAGCCGGTTGGCCGGGCTGCCCGCGTAGATCCCCGGCGTCGCGATCCATGCGAAATGCAGCAAGTGACTCGGCCGCACGGAACGCACCAGCCCCGCCGCGCCGCCCGGCCCGAGCAGATCGGTACGATGCAATCTCGCGCCGGCGAGTTCCACGGGAGTCTCCCGCGAGGTCTCCGGTGAGCGCAGAGCGTGCACCTCGAAGCCCAATTCGAGCAATCGCGGCACGCTCCAGCGACCGATGAAGCCGCCGGCGCCGGTGACCAGGACGCGTCGAGTCCCCATCCGCTAGCCATCCGCGAGCGACGGCAGCCGCGCGTCGCGGTCGCCAATGACAGCCGGGGCGAACGGCCAGTCGATGCCGACCGCCGGGTCATCCCATTTGAAGCCGCGGCTGAAGTGCGCCGCATGCGGCACGGATATCATGTAGAGGACCTCGGCCCCGTCGGTGAGGCTGAGAAAGCCGTGGGCGAAGCCGCGCGGCACGAACAAGGCACGGCGGTTTGCGGCGCTCAGCTCCGTCCCGGACCAGCGGCGCAGGGTCGGCGAGCCCGCACGCAGGTCGACGATGACGTCGAAGACCGCGCCGGCCGTGCAGCGCACGAGCTTGTCCTCGGCGTGCGGCTGCGCCTGGAAGTGCATGCCGCGCAAGGTGCCGCGGCGCTCGTTGAATGAGACGCTGCACTGGCGGAACGGCGCATCAATGCCGTGCGCGCGGAATTCCTCGTCGCAGTAGGTGCGCGCGAACAGCCCGCGCTCGTCGCGCCGCGGATCGACGTCGATCGCGAAAGCGCCGGACAATTCGAGCGGCGTGAAGATCATCGGCCGGCCCGTCCGCCGTCTTGCCTCAGCGGTCCCAGGATTTCCACGGTGCGCCACCCGCATCCCACAAGGCGTTCAGCGTCAGTTTGTCGCGCAGCGTGTCCATCGGCTGCCAGAAACCGCGGTGGACCCAGGGCCCGAGCCGGCCGGCGGCGGCGAGGCGCTCCATCGGCCCGCTCTCCCAGACGGTCGCATCGCCGTCGATCAGATCGAGCACGCGCGGCTCGAGCACGAAGAAGCCGCCGTTGATCAAGCCACCGTCGGACTGCGGCTTCTCCTCGAACGAGACGACCTTGGAACCGCGCGTGACGATGCGCCCGAAGCGCGCCGGCGGCCGCACGCAGGCGACCGTTGCATCCAGTCCCTCGCGCCGGTGGAAGGCGATCTCGGCGCCGATGTCGATATCCGCGAGCCCGTCGCCATAGGTCATGCAGAACGACTCGTCGGGGTCGAGGAACTTGCGCACCCGCAACAACCGGCCGCCGGTCATCGTCTCCTCGCCGGTGTCGACGAGCGTGACCTTCCAGGGCTCGCTGCGGCAGTCATGATACTCGGCGAGGTTCGCCGACATGTCGAACGTCACGTCGGCCTGGTGCAGGAAATAGTTGGCGAAATATTCCTTCACCATGTAGCCCTTGTAACCGAGACAAACGACGAATTCGCGCACGTCGAATGCCGCGTAGAGTTTCATGATGTGCCAGAGGATCGGCTGGCCGCCGATCTCGACCATCGGTTTCGGCCGAATGTTCGACTCCTCGGCGATTCGCGACCCCTTGCCGCCCGCCAATATCACACATTTCATCGCATCACCCCGCGATTCCCCCGCCCAATTCCCCGTACCGACGGATCTGTTGCCGCGACACGCGCGCCATGTCCTCGCCCGCGCGCATCGCTCGATGCCACTCGGCGGTCCAGGAGAGCGCCGCATCGAAGTCGAGCCGCGGCCGCCAGGCGAGCGAGCGAGCGGCGAGCGCCGAGGACAGGCGCAACGCCACAGCCTCCGGCGGCTGTGGGCTAGGATCGCGCACCCATCCTGGTTTGCCGCCGAAGCACGCGCTGAACGCATCGACGAGCCCGGCGACCGTGGGCAACGCCGCCGTATCCGGGCCGAAATTGACGGTCCGCGGCATTGCGCCCGGGCGGCACGCAAGCGCTTCGGCGAACCGCAAATAACCGGCGAGCGGATCGAGCACGTGCTGCCAGGGGCGCACGGCCTGCGGATACCGCAGGCTCACCGGATCGCCGGCATCGAGCGCGCGCAGGCAGTCCGGAATCAGCCGCTCCGGCGACCAATCGCCGCCGCCGATCACGTTGCCCGCGCGCGCCGTCGCGATCGGCGGGCCGCCGCGAAAGAAGCTGTCGCGATAGCTCGCCGTCACCAATTCGGTGCAGGCCTTGCTGCTGCTGTACGGATCGTGGCCGCCGAGGCGGTCGGTCTCCTCGAATGCCCGACCGGCGCCGTCGTTCTCGTAGACCTTGTCGCTCGTGACGACGAGTACCGCGCGCAAGTCCTCGACGCCGCGGCACGCCTCGAGCAAGTTCGCGGTGCCGAGAACGTTCGTCCCGTAGGTGTCGAGCGGATCGCGGTAGGATTCGCGCACCAGTGCCTGCGCGGCGAGATGGAACACGATCTGCGGCCGGCACTGCTCGACCGTCGCGCGCACCAGCCGCGGGTCGCGGATGTCGCCGACCGTCGAGCGGATGTTCGCGCCGGCGAGCGTCCAGAGACAGGGTTCGGTCTTCGGTGCGAGCGCCAGCCCCTCGACTTCGGCGCCGAGTCGATCGAGCCACAAGCCGAGCCATGCGCCCTTGAAGCCCGTGTGGCCGGTGACCAGCACCCGCCGTCCGCGCCAGAATTCGCCGTTCATGCGCCGTCCGTCCAGTGCCCGGCGAGCGCGCGCAGAAACGGCCGCACACGCGCGAGGCCGACCCGGTCGCCCAGCCTGACCTGCAGGTTCACCAGCTTGCGCAAACCGCTCACCATGCGGAACAGCTCCCGGTACTGTTCGCGGCCCTGCGCCACATAAGCGATCTTCAACGCGTCGCAGACGATCGCGACGGGCAGTTTGTAGATGCGCGAGCCGGCGGCGAACGGATCGCGCGCGAGCGCGACGAACCCGTTGCCGCAGCTCAAGATCCAGGTGGCGATCCGCTCCATGACGAAGATCTTCATCTGTACGTCGCGTCGGCCGCGGTACGGCACGGGAATCCGCAGGCGCTCACCGAGAGGATCCGCCGGATCCTCGGCGATCGCGTACAGCGCCTCGTTGACCTCCAGCCACGCACGCCAGAAGCGGGGCTTGGCGACGAAGAAGTTGGAGCTGACGGTGTTGCGCGAATCGCTCACGAGCCGGTCGAGGTCGTCCGGCAGGCCGATGCGCGCGAACAGCTCGGCGGCGACCGCCTTGAGGCCGGGATGCTCGGCCTCGCCGTGATCGAAGACGTTCCAGTAATGCGCGGTATTCTGGATGCTCGGGCTGAACAGCACCACGTCGACGTCGTCGGCCGCCTCCGCCAGGGTCCGGTGCACCGCGCCCGCGTCGAGATTCGTCTTGATCTTGAACTTCGGCGACAGGAAGCCGTAGAACGCCGATTCGTCGAGCGGTTCGCGCAGCAGAAAGCCGCGGATCGGCCAGTACTCGTACCAATCAGGGCGTTCGTTCGAGCGGTTGTCGAGGACGAGAAACCCCGGATCCAGGGCTTGCGGCGACGTGTAATGATTCAGGATCTGGTGGACGAACGCGCGCCGCATCCGCGAAGCATACCCAAATCGCCTCAGCCGTGCAGCGGCGCGGTGGTGCCGGCGGCGCCCGCGAGACGCGTCAAGACCTCGAGATAGCGACTGCGGTAGGCGCTCATCGCGTAATGCCGCTCGACGTGGGCGCGCCCGGCCGCACCGAGACGGGCGCGCAATCCAGCCGATTCGATCAAGGCCTGAAGCCGCTCCTCCCATTGTCGCTCGTCGGCGGCGTGATAGCCGGTGACACCGTCGATAACCGCCTCGGTGTTCGCGCCGATCGGCGAGGCGACGCAGGGCAGTGCCGCCGCCATGTACTGCAGCAGCTTGAATGCGCACTTGCCGCGCGTCCAGGCATCGTCGGTGAGCGGCATGATGCCGACGTGCGCGCCGGCGAGCGCCGCCGCCTCCTCCGCTTCGCTCCAGCCGACGCGCTCGATCGGCACCTCCGGCCATTCCGGGAACGCCGAGCAGATCACGCGCAGCCGCAATCCCGGATTGCGCGCCGCAAGACGCGCGAGCGCCGGGCGGATCATCTGCAGATAGAGCAGGTTCTCGGGACTGCCGATCCAGGCGACGATCACGCTCGCGCCGGGCGCAGCGCTCGTCGGCGCGTATCGTGCCACGTCGATCGAGGTCGGCAGGATCGTCACCGCCCGCGCCGCGGCGCGCGCCGCGTGGGCGAGTACCGCGTTGCCGGCGACGGTCTCGTCGGCAAACCGGCAAGTCGCCGCGAATTTGTGCCTGCGCCAGCGCGACTCGTCGGCCGCTTCGCCGAGACGGCGCGGCTTGCGGACGTAGATCGCGTCGTCGAAGTCGAAGATGCAGCGCCGGCTGAACGCTGCGAACAGGCGCGCCTCAACCGAACTCAGCTTGATCTGGTGCAGGACGACCACGTCGGCCCAGCGCAGCAATGCGCGGCGCTCCCAGGTACGCAGTCCGTAGCGCCCGCCCGGAAGGCGCTCGGTGTGCACCGCCCAGCCGCTCGCGGTCAGCGCCGGCACGAGCGTCTGCATGCGGTGCCTGAACGATGGCTGGTTCAGGTCGTAGCCCAGCAACAAGACTTTGGCCAATTGACTCACCTCCCGGCCGCGCGCGGGCGGCTCCGTTCCAGCAGACTGCCGAGCGCCTCGACCGCAACCGCGATTCCGTCGGCGAGCGGCAACGCCGCGGCGCGGCGCGCGAGCGCGGCCCGCGCCGGCTCGTCGCCCAGCAATTCGCGTGCCGTGCGCTCGATCGCCGCCGCATCGAGCGGCGCGCGAACGACGACGCCGGCGCCCACCGCGCGACCGATGCGCGCGTCCTGGTCGCCCGCGATCGGCACCGCCACGCAAGGCGCGGCGCAGGCGATCGCCTGCACCATCGTCGAACCGCCGTTGGCGACCACGAGTCGCGCGATACGCATCAACTCCGCAAGATCCGCCTGAGGGAGCGATGCGCGACGCCGCAGATGGTGCGGCGCTGCCGCGTCCACGGCGCCCCCGGGCCCGACGTAGACGGTCGGCGCGCCATCCACCGCGAGCGCCGCAGCGGCCGCAAGGAAACACCGCGCGGCATCCGCCGCGCCGGGGTGGCCGGTGCCGCCGCCGGGGACCACGAGCACCGGCGCGGCGGCGGCGAGATCCAGGTCCGCGAGCAGCGCGGCACAGCGCGCCGCGTCCGCGGCCGGCAGTACGACGTCCAAATACCGCGGCGCCGGCCGGCGCAACAGGCGCCGTTTCAGCGCCTCGATCGGGCCCGTCGCGACGCATAAAAATCGCGGGTACGCAATCCAATGCTCGTCGATCAGCCGCAGCCAGCGCAGACGACCGGCCTTGCGCCGTTGCCGCGCGCGCGCGCTGATGTAGACGACGGCGGCCCCCGCCGCGCGCGCGGCGCGCAACTGGGCCGTGCGCCCGGCATTGTCGAAAATCGCGATATCCGGCCGAAAATCCGCGATCGCCGCGATGACTTCCCGCGTATGGAAGGTCGCGGAGCGCGGCAGCAGGATCGCCTCGAACGGCGTCCCGGCCGCATACGGCGCCTCACGGCTCAACATGAAACGGATCGCCGCATCCGGCCATCGATGCCGCGCGGCGCGGGCGATCGCGAGCGATCGGGCATACTCGCCCATGCCGTAAGGTCCGGTGACCGGTACGAATAAGAATCGCGGTGCGAATCGCGGCGCGGACATCACGTCAGTCGAACGCGCTGAACCAGCGGTCGAGGACCAGCAGGTGCCAGGCCCTGCGAAACTCGCTGGTCACGGGGCGGCGCAGCACGCCGCGGGCGATCAGGCGCTCGACGGCTTCCCGCAGCAATCGCGGGTGCGATTTGATCCATTGGCGCACGGGCAGTCCAAAGCCCGATTTCCCGCGCTCCAAGTGCCCGGACGGTAAGCGCGGCTCCAGCAACTTGCGAACGAGCAGCTTGCCGCGACGCCGGTGCACATCGACGAGCAGCGCCGGATCGACGCTCAACATGAACTCGACGAGCCGATGGTCCAGCAACGGTGGCCGTACCTCGAGCGAGTTCGCCATGCTCGTTCGATCCACCTTCGTCAGCAGCCCCTCCGCCAGGTCGGTGTGCAGATCGAGCCAGCGTAGCCGCGCAAGCGGTGGCAATTCCGGCCGCCAGAACTGCCGGTAGAACCACAAGTAATCGTAATCGGCCTCGCGCCATTCCGGGCTCAGTAGCGCTTCGACCTGGACCGGATTCAGGCCGCCGAGCGCGGCGGCAAACCCCGGCAGATCCGTGTAGGCGCGGCGCTGCATCGACTGGCCGACCCGCGACAGCGGCGGCAGTGTGCGCGCGAGCGTCCGATTCAACCAGCCCGAGCGCTCGCCGATGCGCGACCAGTAACGCGGGTAGCCGCAGAAGATCTCATCCCCGCCCTCGCCGCTCAACGCGACGGTGACCTCGCGGTGCGCGAACTGCGCCACCAGATGGTTCGACCAAGCGGCGCTGTCGCCGAACGGCTCGTCGAACATCGCCGGCATCGCCTCGAGCGCCGCGGCGAAATCCGCGGCCTGCGCGGTCATCTCGCTATGCCGGGTGTCGAGGTGCCGGGCGACCCGGCGCGCCGCATCCGCCTCGGAACGGCCGCGCCGCTCGAAGCCGAGAGTGAAGGTGTGCGGGCGGTCGAGGTACCACGTGGTCAGCGCCGAATCGATGCCGCCGCTCAGGAACACGCCCACAGGCACGTCGGACAGCGTGTGCTCCGGCACGATCTCGCGCAGCAATCCGTCCAGCAGGCTGAGGGTCTCCTCCTCGTCACGCGGTTCGAGCGCCGACGCGGGATGCCACCATCGCTCGATGCTCATCCTGCCGGCCTGCCAGACGAGTCGATGTCCGGCGGGGAGCTTGGCGATGCCGCGATAGATCGTCTTCGGCGCGGGCACGTAGCCGTGCAGCAGAAAGTCCCGGACTGCGCTGCGATCGATGTCCGGCCTGCCGAGGACGAGCAGCGCCTTTAATTCGGACGCGAAGGCGATTCCGTCGGCCAGGAGCCGGTAGTACAGGGGCTTGATTCCGAGCCGGTCACGCGCTAGCAACAGCCGGCGCCGCTCCCCGTCCCAGAGCCCAAAGGCGAACATGCCGACGAGCCGCTCGAGCGCCGCATCGCCGTCGCGAGACATCAGATGCAACAGCACTTCCGTGTCTCCGGTCGAGCGCCATGGCCCGGGCAGCCCGGCGCGCAGCGCGGCATAATTGTACAGTTCGCCGTTGTACGTGATCACGTGGCGCCCGTGGACCATCGGCTGGCGCCCGCTCTCGGATAGATCGAGGATCGCCAAGCGGCGATGCGCGAGCGCGACCCCGGGCTCCTGATAGACGCCCTCACCGTCCGGCCCGCGGTGGCGCAGCCGCAGGGCCATCTGCACAGCCGTCGCTTCGCTCGCCGCCGGGCCGATGATGCCGACGATTCCACACATGGCGCGCAGTCTAGCGCGGCGCCGCCGCCGGCAGGGATTCGTTCGCGCCGCGCGGCCTCTGGCGCGGCGGCGACGCTTCGTTTAGGGTGCGCACTGGAGTTCCAGAATCATGCAAACGCCCGCGGATCAACGCCTGCACGAGCTGTTGGAAAAATGGCTGGGCAGCCTCGATTTGCACCTGAAATACGCGTCGCTGGACGACGACAGCTACCGCAAGGTACAGCCCTGGGTCGAGCACCAGCGACCGACCCGCTGGATCGTCGAACTCGCCAAGCAGAAGGTGCTTGCGCTGCAGGCGCAGCTCGCCGAACGCGTTGCGGCGGGCGATGAACATTTCTCGGACGTGATCGAGCTGACGATCTTCCTCGCGAACCTCGTCGGCTCGCAGCACATCGAGCGCTTCATTCCGCTCGCCGAGGCGGCCAACGAGCGCGGATCGTCGTCGTCCGTGGGGCCGGTCGCCGCGGCCGGAGGGGCCGCCGCACCGCCGGCCGTCGACTCCTCGACGGTAACCCGGGAGATGCCGAAATACCTCGCGTCGCCGCCGCGCGCAGCGCAGCCGGCCGAGGAGGCGGCGGTCGCGAGGGTCGAGCGCAAGGCCGCGACCCCGGCGAAGCCGCGGCAGAAAGCGCACCCGGCGCCGCAGCGCGACGCCGATCCCGGCGCAGACGCCGCCGCGCGCCTGCAGGTTCTGGCCGACGCGCAACGGCTGATCCAATGGGGGCGCAAATGGTACGAACTGCCGGAATTGATCTCCCGAATGGCCGATCGGCCGCCGCTGCCCGAGGTTCGGCGCATCCTGAAGGACAACAAAGCGCTCGTCGACCGCAAGATCCGCGGCGGATGAACCGCCGCAGCGTGCGAGGGTCCGCCGTTTGAGGAGCGGTGAAAGCGCGGGATTCGGCCGCCGGATCGCGGCACTGGTCTACGACGGCATCGTAATCCTCGCGCCTCTGATCTTCTATACCTGGGCGGCGGTGTTGCTCGCGGACGGCAAAGCCATGCTGCGCGGCTCCATCGGCCCTTGGGCGGACTTGTATCACGTCGGCTTGTTGGCGATCGTCGCCGGCTACTTCGTGCTCAACTGGGTCCACAGCGGGCAGACCGTGGGCATGCGGGCCTGGCGGCTACATGCGATCGGCGCGAACGGCAAACGGCCCACCCTGAGGGCGGCGGCATCGCGCTTCTTCTGGTCGCTGCTCGCGTGGGCGCCGGCCGGGCTCGGGGTCCTGTGGCTCTACTTCGATCCGCAACGGCTCGCACTGCAAGATCGTCTGTCCAACACGCGCATCGTTCACCTACCGGGTGCGTGAGATCGCGACGATGGTACCGAGACCGACGACCGCGGTTGGCAACCAGCCGATGATCAGCGGATCGAGGCCGTACAACTGCCCGCCCTTCTCGATGGTGCCGTTGATCAGGAAGAACACCACGCCGAGCAGCGCTCCGACAACCGTGCGCGCGCCGGCTCCGGTCGTGCGCAGCGGGCCGAAGACGAAGGGCAACGCGAGCAGGGTCACGATGACGACCGAGAAGATCCGTGCAATCCGCGACCAGAAGCCGATTTCGTAGACGGCCGCCTGCAGGTGGTTGTGCCGCAGGTGCGCGATGTAACCGGCGAGCCCGCGCAGGGTCAGCAGGTCCGGATCGGTCGCCGCGAGCCCGAGGAAATCCGGATTGATCGTCGAGCGGATCGTCACGCGTCGGGCGCTGGCGCTGGCGACTCGGTCCTGGCCGAACGTGGTCGTGCGCACGTTCTGCAGCATCCACCGGCCGGGATCGGCGACCGATATCCTCTCGGCGGTCTGAATCGAGCTCAGGCGCCCGGGCCCGTCGAACTCGAACAGCGCCGCACCGCCGAACGCCTGGCCGACCTCGCCCGTGCGCAGGCGTAGGATCAGATTTCCCTCCTTGATCCACGCGCTCGACCGGCCGGCGAAGCTCACGTCCGCCAAGCGGCTGCTCGTCTTCTCGGTATGGGCGAATTGCGCGAGGGGCGGCGCCGCGTACTCGCCGATCGCGTACATCGCAAGCGCGAGCGTCGCACCGGCGAGGCCGACCGGCCATGCGACCCGCCAGATGGACACGCCCGATGCGCGCGAGACGACCAGCTCGCTGCCGGATGCGAGATTGCCGAGACCCATCAAGGCGCCGATCATCGCGCCGATCGGCAGTAGTTCGAACGACTGTTGCGGCAGGTTGAGCAAGGTGTAAGCGAACGCATCGAGCGCGGTGTAGCTGCCGACGCCGATGTCGCCTTGCTCGCCGATGAACAGGAACAGCGCGGCGAGCGCTAGCAATACGCTCATCGCCATGCAGGTGTACCAGATGATCGTGCGGTAGAGGTAGCGGTCGAGCGTGTTCATGCCGGCTCCGGGCCCGTGTGCCGGCGCCGCAGGAATCTCGGCGGCGAGTCCTGCCACAATAGGTGCAGCCCGACGCCGAACGCGAGCGCGTGAATCCACCAGACCCCGATCCAGGGGCTGAGTTCGCCCTTCTCCAGCCAGATCTTGGCGAACGCCAGCAGGTTCGAATAGACGAAAAAGACGACGATTGCGAGGCCGACGCGCATGTAGCGACCCTGGCGCGGGCGCAGCCGCGACAGCGGCAACGCGATCAAGGTCAGCATCAGCACCATGATCGGCGCGGAACTGCGGAACTGCAGCTGGGCGATGTTGATCGGATCGAGCGATCCGAGCAGTTCGAGGGTCGGTTTGGTGTCCGGATCGTCGGTGCCGGCGATCGCCGGCGGCGCGGCGATCGGAATGCCGTGCTCCTTGAAGCGGATGACGCGAAAATCACTGCGCCCCGGCACACCCTCGTAGCGGTGTCCGTCGTACAGCGTCACGCGGTGCATCCCGTCCGCACCGATCCGCGTGTAGGTGGCCGTGGCGGCGACCGCGACTTCGAGCCGCCCACTTGAGGACTCGCGCTGCAAAAAGACGTCGTGCAGCACGCCGTTCGCGTCGATCCGCTCGGCATAGAAAACCGCATCGCCTCCGGCAAACGAGCGGAAGCGGCCGGCGTCGAGCTGGCCGAACCGCGCCTCCTTCAGTGCCGCCTGGCGCAAGAGCTGCGACTGCCGATCGGCGCGCGGCACCTGCACGAACGTGAGCCAGCCGAGACCGATCGCGATCACGGCCGAGAATGCCAACAAGGGCGGCAGCAAGCGCGCCGGACTGAAGCCGCAGGCCTGCAGCGCGGACATTTCACTGTCGTGATACAGCCGGCCGAGCGCGAGCACGATGGACAGCAACAGGCCGACCGGCACGACGACCGACAGATTCATGATGGCGCCGAGCGCGATCAAATCGAGGACCACGTGAGGGCCGAAATGGTTGTCCGCCGCCTGACCGAGAACCCGCGAGAGCTGGTTGGCGAGCAGGATCGCGACCAGCACGCCGGTGACCGCCAGCCAGGTCTGCACGACCTCGCGCAACACGTACCGCTGCACGGTGCATTTCATGGGCCGAAGCTTAGCAAATCGCCGCAACCGTCGACGGAGCGTTACAACCCGCGCGATTAATCGGGTAAACTATTTGACGAATTTTTGCCACGAACAGATCTTGCCACGAAGACCAAAAAAACGGCCGGCCACGCGCATCGGGCCGCATCGCGAGCCAAACGAGGGACGTCAATGGAATTCAAAGCAATAGTCGACCCGCGCGGCCAGGATCGCGCGGCTTGCGCAGTCATCGGCGTTCACGACGACGGTGCGCTCGGCGAGACGGCCCGGCGGGTGGATGCGCGGATGGGCGGTCTCGCCGCCAAGCTGCATGCCTCGCGGGATTTTGCCGGCAAGGTGGGCGACACGATGCTGCTAACGCGCCCTCAGGGGTCGAAGGCGGCGCGGGTGCTGCTCGTCGGGCTGGGCTCGAAGGGCAAGTTCGGCCGCAAGCCGTACCGCAGGGCCGTTCAGGCCGCCGCGCAAGCTGTGCTGAAAACCGGGGCGACGGACGCGGTCGTGTACCTCGCCGCCGACGCCGATGCCGGAATCGATGCCTATACGCGCGCGCGCATCGTCGCCGAGACGTTCTGCGCGCAGAATTACCGCATCCCGGACCTGAAGACCGGGCCGAAGCCGAAGCCGGCCCGGCTGCGCAGCGTGCGCGTCGCCGTCCCGGACACACGCAGCGTTCAGCGCACGCGGCAGGGACTCACCGACGGCGTTGCGCTCGGCGAAGGCGTCGCGTACTCGCGCGACCTCGCCAATCTGCCGCCGAACGTCTGCACGCCGACCTACCTCGGCAACCGGGCGCTGGCGCTCGGCAGGGAATTGCGCAACATCAAGGTGCGCGTACTCGGCGAACGCCGGATCAAGGCGCTGAAGATGGGGGCATTTCTCGCCGTCGCACGCGGCTCCGCCGAGCCGCCGCGGCTGATCGTCTGCGAATATCGCGGTGCGGCACGGACCACGGCGCCGATTTGCCTGATCGGCAAGGGCATCACCTTCGATTCGGGCGGCATCTCGCTGAAGGATCCGCCGGCGATGGACGAGATGAAGTTCGACATGAGCGGCGCGGCGAGCGTGCTCGGCGCGCTGCGCGCGGTCGCCCGCATGCGGCTGCCCGTCAACCTCGTGGTGATCGTCGCGACCTGCGAGAACATGCCGGCCGGCAACGCCGTGAAGCCGTCGGACGTCGTCAGGTCGATGTCCGGGCAGACGGTGGAGGTGCTGAACACCGACGCCGAAGGCCGGCTGATCCTCTGCGACGCGATCCATTACAGCCGGCGCTTCAAGCCGGCCGCCGTGATCGACGTGGCCACCTTGACCGGCGCGTGCATCATTGCGCTCGGCAATCACTTCAGCGGCCTGATGAGCAACGACGACTCGCTCGCCGGCAAGATCGCGGCGGCTGGGCTGCGGGCCGACGACCGCGCGTGGCGCCTGCCGATCGGCGAGGAGTACGTGGAGCAGCTCAAGAGCAACTTCGCCGACCTCGCCAACATCGGTGGCCGCGAGGGCGGTGCATCCACGGCCGCGGCGTTCCTGTCGAAGTTCGCCGCCGGCCTCCACTGGGCGCATCTCGACGTCGCTGGCACCGCCTGGCTCGGCGGAGCGCAAAAAGGCAGCACGGGGCGCCCGGTGCCGCTGCTCGTCGATTTCCTGATCGATCGCGCGCGGGAAAAATGACCGGGCGGGTCGATTTCTACCTGCTGCGAGGCGCGGATCCGCGGCAACGCTGGACGTTTGCCTGCCGGCTCGCCGAGAAGATCTATCTGCGCGATCTGCGCGCGGTCATTCTCGCCAACTCGATGGACGACGCCCGGGCGCTCGACATCCTGCTCTGGACCTTCGATGAACGGTCCTTCGTGCCGCATGCCTTGTGCGACGGGGACGCCGCCGCAGAGTCCGGTACGCCGGTGCATTTGACCGCCGACCCGGCGCACGCACCGGCGGCCGACGTACTGGTCAATCTGAGCGACCGCTTGCCCGACGGACCGCAACGCTTCGCACGAATCGCCGAGATTGTCGATGGCGATGCTGCGCGGCGCGCGCTCGCACGCGAGCGCTACAAGGTCTATCGGGAGATACGCGTGCAGGTCACGACGCACCCGCGCGACGATCCCGGCGACGGCTGATCGGCGTGATGACCGGGGACGGCGACGACACGGGCGAAATCCCGATACTGACCGACGCGGTGGACGAGGCAGGCGCGCAGGCGCCGCCGGCGGCGATCGCGAACACGCGCGCCGCCCAATCGGCGGTTGTCGCGGCAGTGCTGAAACTCGCCGATTCTCTGTTGCATAGTGCTGCCAGGGACATCGAAGCGATCCTGTTCGAAAACGTCCTCGACCGCTTGCGTGCCGAACTGCCGGAAATCGTCGAGCGCGTCCTGCGCGAGCAGACTCCGGACGGCGTGGAACACCCCGACGGCGACGATTGATCGCCCCGTCCCGCTATAATCCGCGGATGGACAAAGCCTATTCGCCCGCCGCGATCGAGTCGCGGATCTACGCTCGCTGGGAATCGCTCGGCGCCTTCAAGCCCGCAGGCGTGGGACCCGCGTATTCGATCGTGATTCCGCCGCCGAACGTGACCGGCACGCTGCACATGGGACATGCGTTCCAGAACACGATCATGGATGCGCTGATACGCCACCGGCGCATGCAGGGCTTCGATACCTTGTGGCAGCCGGGCACCGACCATGCCGGGATCGCGACGCAGATGGTCGTAGAGCGGCAGTTGAACGCGCAGGGCAGCAGCCGCGTCGAGCTCGGCCGCGACGCCTTCGTCGAGCGCGTCTGGCAATGGAAACGCCAATCGGGAGACACGATATCGAATCAGATGCGCCGTCTCGGCGCGTCCGTGGACTGGAGCCGCGAGCGCTTCACGATGGACCCGGAACTGTCGCGCACGGTCACGGAGGTGTTCGTACGCCTGTACCGGGAAGGCCTGATCTACCGGGGCAAGCGGCTCGTGAACTGGGACCCGGTGCTGAAGACCGCACTGTCGGATCTCGAGGTCGTCGCCGAAGCCGAGAATGGCAGCCTCTGGCACCTGCGCTACCCGTTCGCCGACGGGCCGGGCCACGTCGTCGTCGCCACGACCCGCCCCGAGACGATGTTCGGTGATGCCGCGGTCGCCGTGCACCCGGACGACGAGCGCTACCGCGCGTTGATCGGCCGGCGGCTGCGCCTGCCGCTCACGGGACGCGACATTGCGCTCATCGCCGACACCTTCGTGGACCCCACGTTCGGCAGCGGCTGCGTCAAGATCACGCCCGCGCATGACTTCAACGATTACGAGATCGGCGTTCGCCATGGCCTGCCGCTGCTCAACGTGATGACCACGGACGCACGGCTCACCGACGAGGTGCCCGCGCCGTATCGGGGCCTGGACCGGTTCGATGCGCGCGCGAGGATCGTCGCCGACCTCGAGGCGCAGGGCTTGGTCGAGCGGATCGAGCCGCACCAGCCGATGGTGCCGCGCGGCGACCGGAGCCACGCGATACTCGAACCCCTCCTGACCGACCAGTGGTTCGTGAGGATCGCACCGCTCGCGCAACCCGCTGTGCGGGCCGTCGAGGACGGACGGATCCGCTTCGTCCCGGAGCACTGGAGCGGCGTCTACTTCGAGTGGATGCGCAACATCAAGGACTGGTGCATCAGCCGGCAACTATGGTGGGGCCACCGCATCCCCGCGTGGTACGACCCGCACGGAGGCGTCCACGTCGGCCGTGACGAGGACGAGGCGCGCGCCTCTGGAGGGATCGATCCCGGCGTCGCGCTGCGCCGGGACGAGGACGTGCTGGACACCTGGTTCTCTTCGGCCCTATGGCCGTTCTCCACGCAGGGCTGGCCGGAGCCGACGCGCGAGATGGCGGTCTACTACCCGACGTCGGCGCTGATCACCGGCTTCGACATCATCTTCTTCTGGGTCGCGCGCATGATCATGATGGGCCTCAAGTTCACCGGCGCCGTGCCGTTCCGCGAGGTCTACGTGCACGGCCTGATCCGCGACCATGACGGCCAGAAGATGTCGAAGTCGAAGGGCAACGTGATCGATCCGCTCGACATCGTCGACGGCATCGGACTCGACGCGCTACTGGCGAAGCGCACCACCGGCCTGATGCAACCGCAAATGCGGCCGGCGATCGAGCGCGCGACCCGCACGCAGTTCCCGCAGGGCATCGCGGCATTCGGCGCCGATGCGCTGCGCCTCTCGTTCGCCTCGCTCGCGACCATGAGCCGCGACCTGCGCTTCGAATTGGCGCGTGTCGAAGGCTGCCGGAATTTCTGCAACAAGCTCTGGAACGCGGCGCGGTACGTGCTGCTCAACGCCGAGGGGGACGGCGGCGCCGACCATGGCGCCGAACTCGAATTCAGCGTCGCCGACCGCTGGATCCGCTCGCGGCTCGCCGCGACGCTCGCGCGCGTCGAGGCCGGCTTCGCCGACTACCGGCTGGACGCCGTCGCGGCGGCGCTCTACGAATTCACCTGGCACGAGTTCTGCGACTGGTACGTCGAATCGACGAAGACGGTGCTGCAGGCGCAGGATGCGCGCGAGGCGCAGAAGCGGGGCACGCGGTACACCCTCGTCGACACCCTCGAGACGCTGCTGCGCGCACTGCATCCGCTCGCGCCGTTCATCAGCGAGGAAATCTGGCAGCGCGCCCGCGAGAGCGCCGGCGTCGCCGGCGAGACGATCATGCTCGCAGTCTATCCGCGGGCGACGGACTTGCCGAGCGATCCGCAGGCCGAACTCGAGATGGCCTGGGTACGGCAGTTCGTGCTCGGCATCCGCCAGATCCGCGGCGAGATGGACATCGCGCCGAGCCGCAGGATCGACGTGGTGCTGCAGAACGCGGCGGCGACGGACATTGCGTTGCTCGACAGGAACCTGAAATACCTGCAACGTCTCGCCGGCATCGAGGTCCCGCGCGTGCTCGCGCCGGGCGAGCCTGCGCCGATCGCCGCGGTGGCGCTGCTCGGCGCGCTCGAGATCCTCGTGCCGATGGCGGGCCTGATCGACCCGTCCGCCGAGCGGGAACGGCTCGCCAAGAGACAGCGCAAGGCGCAGGCGGACCTGCAAAAGCTGCAAGCGAAGGCGCAGAACGCCGAGTTCGTGCGCAATGCGCCCGCGGACGTCGTCGCCAAGGACGCCGCGCGGATCGCCGAACTGCAGACCGAAATCGGCCAGTTGCAGCGCCAGGCCGCGCGCGTGCACGCGCTGCTCGCCGGATGAGCGCGCCGGCCGCCGCGCTCGAGGCCGTGCTCGCGCAACTCGGCCGGGTGATCCTCGGCAAGGACGCGCAGATCCGCCTGTGCCTCGCCTGTGTGCTCGCGCGCGGCCATCTGCTGATCGAGGACGTGCCCGGCGTCGGCAAGACGACGCTCGCCCATGCGCTCGCGACGAGCCTGGGCCTGTCGTTCCAGCGGGTGCAGTTTACGAGCGACCTGCTGCCGGCGGACGTGCTCGGGGTGTCGATCTACGACCGCGAATCCGGCGGATTTCGCTTTCAGCCCGGACCGATCTTCGCGCAGATCGTCCTCGCGGACGAGATCAATCGTGCATCGCCCAAGGCGCAGAGTGCCCTGCTCGAGGCGATGGAGGAACATCAGGTTACGGTGGACGGCCGGTCGATGCCGCTGCCCGAGCCGTTCTTCGTGATTGCAACGCAAAACCCCCAGGATCACGCCGGCACTTTCGATCTGCCCGAATCGCAGCTCGACCGCTTCTTGATGCGCATCGCGCTGGGCTACCCCGCGGCGGCCGAGGAACGCACCTTGCTCGCCGGCGGCGATCGCCGCACACTGCTAGCCAGCTTCACCGCGGCGATCGACGGCGAACACCTCGGCGAACTGCAGCGCCGGGTGGAACGCGTTCACGCGGCGCCACCCCTGCTCGACTACGTGCAGGCGCTGGTCGCTCACAGCCGTGAACACATGGGCCTGCGGCACGGGCTCTCGCCACGGGCCGCGATCGGTCTGCTGCGCGCCGCGCGTGCCTGGGCAATGCTCGAGGGTCGGGACGCGGTGATCCCGGAACACGTCCAGGCGGTTCTACCCGCGGTCATCGGCCACCGTCTGCGGGACACGGCGGGCCTCGAAGTACCCGCCTCGCGGCTCATGGAAGCCGTCGCGGTCCCTTGAGCGCGTGGCGGCACGCGGCCGCCGCACGCTTGCGGGCATGGGCCGCGCGACGGCACGGCCGCGACGCATTGCCGGCGGTCGTCGACCGCCGCCGCATCTACATTCTGCCGACGGGCCGCGGACTGGCGCTCGCCGCGCTGGTCGGCGCGATGACCATCGCCGGGCTGAATTACGCGAGCAATCTCGGGCTCGCGTTCGCCTTCCTGATTGCGAGCACGGGCCTCGTCGGCATGCACCGTTGCCACCGCAACCTGCTCGGCCTGGGCATCGATGCTCTGCCGGAAACGGATGCGTTCGCCGGCGACCGGCCGCGCTTTCACTTCACGCTGACGAACCCCTCCGGGCTCGACCGCCACGATCTCGAGATCCGCTGCGGCACCGGCGCGGCGAACTGCGACGTGCCGGCCGGCACGGTCCGTTCGCTCGAACTGCCTCTGGCTGCCGCCCCGCGCGGGGTCCTGCGGTTCGGCCACTTCGAACTGCGTACGCGGTTTCCGTTCGGCTGGTTCCGCGCCTGGACTTACGTGCAAGCGCCGCTGACCGCGTACGTCGCGCCCCGTCCGGCGGGCGCACGCCGCGCGCAGGACGACACCGGTGCGACCGGGGCGCCCGCGCCGGCGCGTGACGACGCAACGGGCGATGCGGATTTCGCCGGTCTTCGCCCGTACGCGCCCGGCGTGCCGCTGAAGCACATGGCGTGGAAGGCACTCGCGCACGGTGGCGAACCGGCCGTGAGGCATTACGCGGGCGCCAAAGGACAGGCGCTGTGGATCGATTGGAACGCACTGGAGGGCCTGCCGACCGAGGCACGGCTCGCGCAGCTGTGCCGGTGGATCCTCGAGAGCGGGCGGGCCGGTCGGCGCTTCGGCCTGCGCCTGCCGGACCGCCGCCTCGAACCGGCGACCGGCCCCGCACAGCGCAGGCGCGCTCTGCGTGCTTTGGCTGCATTCGGCACCGGTGACGCGTGAGGCGCGGCCGGCACTCGCGCGACGGCGGCCCAGCCGCGGCCGGCGCCTCGGCGCTGCCGTTCGGACCGCTCGCCTGGACGAGCGCCTGCCTCGGGCTCGTCTGGCTGCCGCTCGCCCGCGACCTGCCGCCGTGGGTCTCGGCGGCGGTCGGGGCGGCGATCGGCGCACGCCTCGTGCTGGCAACGCGCGGCGGCGACGCGCCCCCGGCCGCAATCCGCTGGCCGTTGGCGCTGCTCGCGATCGCGCTGTTGTTCGTCGAATTTCGCACCTTCAACGGGCTCGCCGCCGGCACCGCGCTGCTCGGCCTCACCGCCGGACTCAAGATCCTCGAAGCGCGCTCCGCCCGCGACCTGTACGTGGTCGTGCTGATCGTGTACTTCCTCGGCGTCGCTGCACTGCTCGCGGGCGGTGGGTTCTGGATGCTCGGCTATCTCCTCGCGGTCTGCTGGCTGACGGCGGCGGCGCTGCTGCGAATCGACGGCTCGGTTCGCGGGCTCGGCGCGCGGACGGCTCTCGCGTATTCGGCGCGAGTGCTGCTGCACGCGCTGCCGCTCGCGCTCGCCATGTGGCTGTTCTTTCCGCGTCTCGCCGCGCCGCTGTGGCGCATCGGCGGCGAAGGCCGCGGCGCGGTCTCCGGACTCGGCGACACCCTGAGCCCCGGCGACCTCGACGATCTCGCGCTCTCCGACGACATCGCATTTCGCGCGCACTTCATCGGCCCGACGCCCTCGCGCGGCGCGCTATACTGGCGCGGGCCGGTGCTCGACGAGTTCGACGGACGCGCGTGGAGGCGTCACGATCGAGGATTTTCCCGGACCGTGCCGGGGCGCTCCGCCTACCATTATCGACTCGAACTCGAACCCTACCGGCACGACTGGATCTACGCGCTCGACCGGCCGGTGTCGGCCGCGTTGCCCGGCGCAGTTCTGAGCGGCGACGGTGTTCTGGTGCGACCGGGACGCGACAGCGCGCCGGCGACGCTCCTCGCGAGTTCGACGACGGCGCCGGCCGGCGCATCCCCGCTCGATCGGCGCGTGCGGCGCCTCGACACCCGCCTGCCGGCGGGTTCGAACCCGCGCAGCCGCGCGCTCGCGCGGCTGTTGCACCGAGAATATCCGGCCGACGTGCAATTCATCGCCGCCATCCTGGCCCGCTTCCACCGCGATCCTTACTACTATACCTTGACGCCACCGCCGCTGCTCGGCCGCAACCCGGTGGACGAGTTCCTGTTCGACACGAAGCGCGGCTTTTGCGGTCACTACGCATCGGCATTCGCGGTCCTGGCGCGCGCGGCCGGGATCCCGGCCCGCGTCGTCACCGGCTATTTCGGCGGCACTTTCAACCCCTTCGATGGCGACTGGGTGGTGCGCCAGAGCGATGCGCACGCCTGGGACGAAGTCTGGATCGCGGGCCGTGGCTGGCTGCGCGTCGATCCCACGGCGGCGATCGCGCCGCAGCGGGTCGACCCGTCGCTGCGCGACGGGTCGCGCACACCCGGACCGTTCGCAGTCGCCATCGGCCGCGACGCCCCCTGGCTCGCGGCATTCGCCCTGCGCCTCGATGCGCTGCGCACCCTCTGGCGCGAGCGAATCCTCGCCTACGGGCCACGCGCGCAAGGCGCCCTGCTCACGCGCCTGCACGTGCCGGGCCCGGACGCGGCCGGGCTCGCCGCGATGCTGGCCGCCGCACTCGGTCTGAGTTTCGTCTGGCTCGCCTGGATCGCGCGCCGGCAGTTGCGCACGAGATCGCGCGATGAGCTGCAACGGGCGTTCGGGAAGCTCACCGCGAAAGTCGCCCGAGCGGGGGTCGTGCGGTTCCCTTACGAGGGCCCCGAGGACTATGCTCGCCGGGTCGCCGCGCTCTGCCCGGATCTCGGCCCGACCGTCGAAAAGCTGTGCCGGGAATACGCCTCGCTGCGCTACGGTGCCCCCACCGCCGACGACCGCGTGCGCGCATTCGGCGCCGCGGTGCGCGCCTTCAGACCGCGAGGTTCTCGCGCGTCCGCAGGAATTCGACGCCGCCCCAGCGCTCCTCGGTCAACTCGAGATTGATGCGTGTCGGCGCGAGGTAGACCAGTTCGCCGGCATGATCGAGCGCGAGGTGGTCGCGCCCTTTGTCCCGCAAATCGGCGAGCCGCTCGTGGTCCGTGCTGCGCACCCAGCGGGCGAGTGCGACGTTCACCGGCTCGAACACGCACTGCACGCCGTACTCGTCCTGCAGGCGGAACGCGACGACCTCGAATTGCAGCTGGCCGATCGCGCCGAGCACCAGTTCGTTGTTGCGCAGCGGTTTGAACAACTGGGTCGCGCCCTCCTCGCAGAGCTGGGAGAGGCCCTTCTGCAGCGCCTTCATCCGCAGCGGATCCTTCAACACCGCGCGACGGAAGATCTCCGGTGCAAAATTCGGCACGCCGGTGAACGTGAGCACCTCGCCCTCGCTGAACGTGTCGCCGATGTTGATCGTCCCGTGGTTGTGCAGACCGATGATGTCACCGGCATAGGCCTCGTCCGCCCGGCTGCGATCGGCCGCGAGGAACGTCAAGGCATCCGCCACGCGCACGTCCTTGGCCAGGCGGACGTGGCGCAGGCGCATGCCCCTGGCGTAGCGTCCGGAACAAAGCCGCATGAACGCGATGCGATCGCGATGACCGGGGTCCATGTTCGCCTGGATCTTGAAGACGAACCCGGTCAGCTTCGCCTCGTTCGACGCGACGACGCGCTGCACCGCCGCGCGCGGCTGCGGGCCGGGTGCGTGCGCGGTGAACGCGACGAGCAGTTCGCGAACGCCGAAACTGTTGACCGCCGAGCCGAAAAACACCGGCGTTTGGCTCGCGGCGCGGTAGCGCCGCAGGTCGAAGGGCGGGCTCGCGCCGCGCACCAGTTCGATCTCGTCGACGAACGCCTGGTAACCCGCGCCGAGATATTCTCGGGCCGCCGCGCTCGCGAGACCGTGAATCGTCTCGTGGCTGCCCACCCTGCCCTTCGCCGCGGCGACATAGACGTAGATGCGGTCCTCGAGGAGATGGTATACGCCGAGCAGATCGCGGCCCATGCCGATCGGCCAGGTGATCGGCGCGCACTCGATCTTGAGCACGCGTTCGATCTCGTCGAGCAGCTCGATCGGCGGGCGGCCGTCGCGGTCCAGCTTGTTGACGAAGGTCATGATGGGCGTGTCACGGAGCCGGCACACGTCCATCAACTTGATCGTGCGCTCCTCGACGCCCTTCGCGCAGTCGATGACCATCAAGGCCGAGTCGACCGCAGTCAGCGTCCGGTAGGTGTCCTCGGAGAAGTCCTCGTGGCCCGGCGTATCCAGTAAATTGACGACGCAGTCGTCGAACGGGAACTGCATCACGGACGAGGTCACGGAGATGCCGCGTTGTTGCTCGAGCCGCATCCAGTCGGAGGTTGCGTGCCGGGTTGCCTTGCGCCCCTTGACGGCGCCGGCCATCTGGATCGCACCGCCGAACAGCAGCAGCTTCTCGGTCAGGGTCGTCTTGCCGGCGTCCGGGTGCGAGATGATCGCAAAGGTGCGCCGGCGTGAGATTTCACGCTCGATGTCCATCATCGTGGAGGTCAATTCGGTCCCGAATCCAGCAAAAGCCGCAGCACCGCCGCGTCTTCGCGGCCCTGAACCGCCTGGTAGTAGCCGCGGCGCATCCCCACCCGTTCGAAACCGAGCGTCGCGTACAAATGGGCGGCAATCATATTCGATGGCCGCACCTCGAGAAAGGCCTCGCGCATCCCGGCCGCGCGGGCGCGCTGCAGAAGGTGCAGCATCAAGCCGCGGGCGAGCCCACGGCGGCGGTAGTCCTCGCGCATGCATACGTTCAGGATGTGCGCCTCGCCGGCGCCCGTCGCCATGATGCCGTAGCCCGCCATCGCGCCGTCGACGTCGACGACGCGGCAGACGTAGCCGACGCGCAGACAATCGCGGAATATCCCCTCGCTCCAAGGGAACTCGTAGCCGGCACGCTCGATCGCCATCACGACCGGCACATCGAATTCGTGCATCGCCCGGATTGGGGCCTCGAGCGGCAGCTCCTCGCGCTTCGCGCTAGCCACGCGCGGCCACCGCGCGGGCGAATTGCAGATCCTGCCAAGCCTTGCGTTTGTCCGCCGGCGTGCGCAGCAGGTAGGAGGGATGATAGGTCACGACGATCGGCGGACCTGCGCCGCCGGCATGGTGGACGCGACCGCGCAGGCTCGCCAGCGGCACATCGGTAGCGAGCAGATTCTGCGCGGCAATGCGCCCGACCACGAGCAGGATCCGCGGACGCACCAGGGCGATCTGGCGCGCTAGGTACGGCAGGCACTCGGCGGCCTCGCCGGCGAGTGGAGCGCGGTTGCCGGGCGGCCGGCACTTCAGCACATTGGCGATGAAGACCTGCTCGCGCCGCAGGCCAATCGCGCGCAGCATCGCATTCAGCATCTGCCCTGCGCGGCCGACGAACGGTTCGCCCTGCCGGTCCTCGTCCGCACCGGGAGCCTCGCCGACGACGACCCATGCGGCATGGCGGTCGCCGATGCCGAACACGGTCCGGTTGCGGCTCTCGCACAGCACGCAGCGGCGGCAGGAAGCGACCATCCGTTCCAGTTCCGCCCAGTCCGCGGTCGCCACGCCGGTCGTGCCCGTCGATGCGGCACGCGGCGCCCAGGCCTCGATCTGCATGGCCTGCAGGTACGCCTTGCGCAAGGCCGGGTTCATGCGTGGGTCGCGGACCCGCGCGAGCGGCGCCGCAGCTTGCGCACGAGCCATACGGTCGGCGCCGACAGTGCGTAGCCGCCGAAGATGAGCAGCAGCGTGACCGGCGGCCATATCGCGATCAGCACGAACACCAGCGGCACGAAGAGGATATGGGTGAAGCGCACACGCGCGCCGACATCCACATTTTTGAAGCTGTGAAAGGAAAATCGACTGATCATCAGGGCACCGGCGCAGGCCGTGACGATGAATGCGAGCAGCAGGCCCGGCAATCCCATGTCGATTCGATCGCTCGCGAGCCAAACGAGGGCGGCGACGATCGCCGCCGCAGACGGGCTCGGCAAGCCCTCGAAGTGGTTCTTACCCGCGGTCGCGATCCGCGAGTTGAAGCGGGCCAGGCGCAAAGCGGCGGCCGCGGCGTAGAAGAAACACACCAGCCACCCCAGACGCCGCCAAACCGGACCGTACTCGGCGATACGTGCGACACCCCACTGATAAGTCACGATCGCCGGCGCGAGGCCGAAGGAGACCATGTCCGAAAGGCTGTCGTACTCCTTGCCGAACGCGCTCTCGGTATGGGTCCAGCGCGCCACCCGGCCGTCCAGGCCGTCGAAAATCATGGCGACGAAGACCGCAACGCCGGATTTCTCGAAATGCAGGTCGATCGCCGCGACGATCGCGTAGAAGCCGGCGAACAGGGCACCGGTCGTCAGCAGGTTCGGCAGCCAATACACGCCGCGCGGTCGCGACCGTTGCCCGTCCCCGCCGTCATCGGCCTCATCGGCGTCATCGGCGTCCGCGTTCATGGGCTCCTCGTCCATGCGGGTCATGATACCAGGGGCCCTCATGTAAGATAGGCGGCCATGCGCCTATCCCGATACCCGATACCCACGCTCAAGGAAGTACCCGCCGACGCCGAGGTGATCAGCCACCGATTGATGCTGCGCACCGGCATGATCCGCCGCCTCGCGGCGGGTCTGTACACGTGGATGCCGATCGGCCTGCGCACCTTGCGCAAGGTCGAGCGGATCATCCGCGAGGAGATGGACCGCGCCGGCGCGCTCGAGCTATCGATGCCGACGGTCCAGCCAGCCGAGCTGTGGCGCGAGTCCGGCCGGTGGAACGAATTCGGACCCGAATTGTTGCGCTTCAAGGACCGGCACGACCGGGAGTTCGCGTATGGGCCGACGCACGAGGAAGTCATCACGGACATCGCGCGCCGCGAGCTGCGTAGCTACCGGCAGCTGCCGGTGAATTTCTACCAGATCCAGACGAAATTCCGCGACGAAATCCGTCCCCGCTTCGGTGTGATGCGCGCCCGCGAATTCCTGATGAAGGATGCCTATTCATTCCACGCCGATGAGGCGAGCCTCGCCGAGGGCTACCGGCTGATGTTCGACGCATACGGCCGCATCTTCACCCGCCTCGGTCTGAAGTTTCGCGCGGTCCATGCCGACAGCGGCAGCATCGGTGGCAACGCGTCGCAGGAATTTCACGTGCTCGCCGAATCCGGCGAGGACGCCATCGCCTATTCGGACGGCGACGATTACGCGGCGAATATCGAGCTCGCCGAAGCCCTCGCTCCGGCGACGCCGCCCGGCGCCCCGACCCGGCCGTTGGCGAAGGTCGCAACGCCCGGCGCACGCACCATCGCCGATCTGTGCCAGTTTCTCGGCGTGGCGCCGGCGCAGTGCGTCAAGACCCTGATCGTCGACGGCACGGACGGGGGCGTGGTCGCGTTGATCCTGCGCGGCGACCACGAGTTGAACGCGGTCAAGGCGCAGAAGCTGCCCGGCGTCGCCAAGCCGCTGCGCATGGCGAGCGCCGAGCGCGTGCGCGCGGTAGCCGGCGCGGAGCCCGGATATCTCGGTCCGGTGGGTTTTGCGGGCCGGATCTACGTCGACCGTGCGGCGGCTGCTCTCGCCGATTTCGTCTGCGGTGCCAACGAGAAGGACACACATTTCACCGGTGTCAACTGGGGCCGCGACCTGGCCGCGCCCGACCCCCGGGACATCCGCAACGCCGTTGCCGGGGATCCGAGCCCGGGCGGCCGCGGAACGCTGCAGATCGCCCGCGGCATCGAGGTCGGCCACATATTCCAGCTAGGCCGCAAGTACAGCGACGCGATGGGCGCAGCGGTACTCGACGAGCAAGGCAAGAGCGTGACGATGTACATGGGCTGCTACGGGATCGGCGTGACCCGCATCGTCGCGGCCGCCATCGAACAGAACCACGATGCCGACGGCATCGTCTGGCCGGAGGCGATCGCGCCGTTCCAGGTCTGCCTCGTGCCGCTCGCCTATCAGAAATCGGACCACCTGCGGCAGACGAGCGATGCGCTGTATCGCGAGTTCACCGCCGCCGGTTTCGACGTCCTGTTCGACGACCGCGACGCCCGGGCCGGCGTGAAGTTCGCCGACTCGGAACTGCTGGGAATTCCCCACCGGATCGTGCTCGGCGAACGCGGCCTCGCCACCGGCAACGTCGAGTATCGCCATCGCCGGGACGCTGCGGCGGCCGAGATTCCGCTCGCCGATGCCGTGCGCCACGTACGCGGCAGGTCCGCGGCCTGAGCGCATGCGGCGCTACGGCCGGTACGGCGCGCTCGCGGCCCCGGCCGTTGCCTGCGCCATGCTTGCGGCGCCCGCGGTGGGCCCGCCGCGCGCGGACCCGCGGCCCGAGCCGCCGCTGCAGACCCTCCTGCGCAAGATCATCGACAGTCCGCAATGTTATTCTGACAAATTCACCGCCGAGGTCTGGCACAAGAGCATGGAACCGCGTCTGCGGCCCTACGTGCACTCCTACGCGAAGCGGATCGAGATCCTGGACGACGTGTATTGCGAGGCGCGGCGCGATCCGCGCCTGCGGCTGCCGCCGGATCTGATCCTGGCGATGATCGCGGTCGAGAGCCGCTTCAACCAGTTCGCGGTCTCGCGCGTCGGCGCGGTCGGCCTGATGCAGGTCATGCCGTTCTGGCCGAAGCAGCTCGGCGTCGCGAATCGGCTGGTACGGATCGGCGCGAACATCCGCATCGGCTGCGAGATCCTGCGCTACTACCTGCGCGAGGAGCACCACGACTGGATCCTCGCACTCGAACGCTACAACGGCAGCGACGGGCACATCGGCTACCCGGAACTCGTGATGTCGCGCTGGCAGCGCGCGTGGCGCTTCTAAGATGCGCCCTGCGGCCGAACGCCCATCATGGTGGCGCTTGCGAGGGATGCTCGGAATTCGACAAGGCAATCGCGGCGCGCCGCTTCGCCTCGAGGGCGGCATCACGGGCACGGACGTATTCCTGAGCCTGCAGATGGCGTTCGGCGCTCGCAATCTCCGCTTGCGCCGCCTCGAGGTCGGCCGGAGCGCGCTGCGCCGCGCCGGCCACGCGCGCCGCCTCGATCGCCTGTCGGGCGTCGCTCATTTCCTGGACGGGCGCGCCTTGACAGCCGGCGAGACAGATCAAACCGATGAGGAGTGCGATCGAGCGCGGCATGGTCGAGGGCCGACACTAGCAACAGCGGCCGGGGCCGTCAAACCCGTGCCGGCGATGGAATGCCGGCGCAGCCGTTGCGGCGGCGCCGCAGATCGGCCGCGATGGCAACGGGAATCCTGAGGGACAACGATGAACGAAATTCTGGTTTTGTATTATTCGCGCCAAGGCAGCACGGCGGCGCTCGCGCGGCACGTCTGCCACGGAATCGATGGCGTGCGCGGCATGCGGGCGAAACTGCGCACGGTCCCCGCGGTCACCGTGACCGTCGATCGACCTGAACCCTCGGTGCCGGATGCCGGTCCGCCCTATGCCAGCCACGAGGACTTGGAACGCTGCGCGGGTCTCGTGCTGGGCAGTCCCACGCGCTTCGGCAACATGGCGGCGCCGCTCAAGTACTTCCTCGAAGGTACGAGCGGCCTGTGGCTCTCGGGTGCGCTCGCCGGCAAGCCCGCCGGCGTGTTCACCTCGACGCAAACGCTGCACGGCGGTCAGGAATCGACGCTGCTGTCGATGATGCTGCCGCTGCTGCACCATGGGATGTATCTCGTCGGCCTGCCGTTTACTGAGGGCGCGCTCGGCACGACCCGGGCCGGCGGCACACCATATGGCGCGAGCCACGTTGCCGGCGTCAGCGGCACGGGAGAGCTCGCCGACCCGGAACGCGAGCTCGCGCGCGCGCTCGGGGCGCGCGTCGCTGCCCTCGCCGAGCGCCTGAATCGCCATGGCTGAGTGTACCGGCCCCGCCGCGCCGGCCGACGCTGCCAGGTCGGCGCGGCGCGTGACGATCGGTTTGTGGGCCGCCGTCGCCGCGAGCCTGCTGATCTGGACCGCCGCCGGCTATCCCTGGGCGCTGTGCGCGGCAGCGGCCCTGCCGCTGCTCGCGCCGCTGCACGGGCTGATGGTCGGCCGCCGGCACACCTATGCCTGGGCCACGTTGTTTGCGATTCCCTACCTGGTGTTCGCGCTGACCGAACTGCTCGCCAACCCGGCGGCACGCTGGGTTGCCGGCGCGAGCCTCCTTTGCGTGTTCGCGTGGTTCTGCTCTATGGTCGGGTATCTGCGGGCTTCTCGAGTGCCGCGCGTATGAACGGCACCGTCAGACGTCGCTGCGCCGCGAGGGAGGCATCGTCCAGGGCGTCGAGCACGCCGAGCAGAGAGCGCAGATCGCGCGCGGTCCGCTTCATCAAATACTCGACCGTCTCGATCGGCATTTCCAGTCCGCGGCCGACCGCGCGCCGGCGCAGCGCCTCGACACGACCGGCCTCATCGATCTCGCGCACCTGGTAGACGACGCAGGCGCAGGCGCGCGAACCCCAGTCCTCGATAATCCAGGGCAGCGCACGCGGCGCGACCCGGGAGGCGAAGATCAAGCGCGTACGCAGATCGACGCAGGCGTTGAACAAGCCGAACAGCGCCCTCTCCCAAGCCGGATTGCCGGCCGTGACATCCGCGTCGTCGAGACAGAGCAACCCGGAGGACTCGAAGCCCGCGAGCGCTTCCGGCGGCAGGTTCGCGGTTCGCCCGAGCGGCAGATAAGCCGCAGGTCCCCCGCCCGCGGCGCACGCCGCCTGCAGCAAATGCGTCTTGCCGGAGCCCGCGGCGCCCCACAGCCAGATGCACGGTGCGTCGCCGGCGGCGAGCGCAGCGACGAGTTCAAGGTTGCCGCCGGTCACGAAGTTGCCGAAGGTCGCCTCGTCACGCAGTTTCACGCCGAGTGGCAGCTGCCTCACGCCCCCGCCTCGCGTTGCTCGAATCCTCGCGCGCGCCTCGCGTAGGTGAGCACATAATCGATGCCGCTCACGCCGATCGTGACCAAGGTCGCGGCGCCGAGCACGATCTCGACCCAGGCCGGAGGCAGCGCGATTTCACGGCGCACGACCACGCAGAGCAGGAACAGGAGCTGGCACAGCGTATTGATCTTGCTGACGAGTGTGGGACGCATGCGCAACGGACCGATCCGCACCCGATACGCGAGCGCGCCGGTCGCAATCAGGAGATCACGTGCCACCGCCGCCGCCGCGAGCCACAGAGGCACGCTACCCTGCACGGCGAGGGTCACGAAGACGGTGGCGATCAACAGCTTGTCGGCGGCGGGATCGAGCATGGCGCCGAGACTCGTCTGCCACCCGAAGCGCTTCGCGAGCAGGCCGTCGGCCCCGTCGGACAGGGCGGCTATGACGAACAGGGCGATCGCGACCGGCCAATCCCGGTGCAGCAGCGCGAGCGCGATCGGTGCCACCAAGACCAGTCGCGCCGCGCTGATCAGATTCGGCAGTTGGCGCAGCCACACGCTCACGCGGCCACCGATCGCGCTAGCGGCGCAGCTGCAGGTGCAGTTCGCCCGCAGCGCCCGTCGCCTGTTCGAGCTGCAGTGCGCCGTTCAGCGCGAGCGTGCGCTCGAGCGGCGCCGCGCCGCCGCGCGCGTCGAGGCGAAAACTTACCGAATCCCCGTCGAGCGCCAGCACCGTGACCTGCGACACGGGCGTCAGCGACTCGAACAGGCGCAGTATCCGGGCGTAGGCGCGCAGATCCTTGATGCCGTCGACCTCGACGTCGACCGGCGAGTACGCACCGCTGACCGCGTAGATTGCAGCGTAGTCGTCTGCGGCCAGGTTCACGCCCTCGACCGTGCCGGCCGCCTGGCCGCTCTGCGTCTGGAACTCGAACAACCACTGCACACCCGCCGTCGCGCCAAGATCGGTGGCGTGCCCGATCAACACGCCGTCGGCACCCTGGCGCTTGGCGATCGCCTGCAGCCCAGTCGGATGGGCGCCGCTGACGGTCGAATAGTCGAGCCCGTCGTTGGTCAATTCCTGTGCGCTCGGCCACAGCAAACCGATCCCCCGCAGGGCCGCCTGGGCGTCGATCGCCGCCTTCAGGTCGGAGCTGTCGTCACGGGTGACGATGGCGCCCGATTGGCCGTTCGGTGCGGTCAGCAGCACGAGGGTCACCGGGCGCGTGCGTCCCCACACCGGCGCGGCGTTCTGGGTCAGCCAGCGCTCGATCGCCCCGCCGTCGAATCCGACGACGAGCCGCCCATCGGGTGCGTAGCGGTATTGCTGGACGTACCGGTCGGCGGCGGCGACCAAGGCCGCATATGCTGGATTGGCGCCGGCCGAGAGCGTGCCGGTCACCCGAACCAGCACGACCTGCATCGCCGCCTGGAAGCCGGCCTCGCGGCTGCCGTCGGAGCGGTCGGTCACGGGGACCGCCGCCTGGTAAAGTTTGGCGTGTTCCTCGGCCTGCGCCGGGAGCATGCACAACACGCCGCCCGCGAGGCAGACGGCAGCCCACACCAGCCGTAGGCAGATGGCAGACGACACTGGTCGGTTCCGGATCATGGTTCGATGGCACGGCACTGGCTTGACCCTGGTGTAAAATACCACAGCCGGCCGGCCGGCCGCGTCGGCCCTATTCTCGTGTTCGGAAGGAACCCACATGACCGAACCTGCGCCCGTGACCTATCGCGACGCCGGCGTCGACATCGATGCGGGCGACGAGCTCGTCGAACGCATCAAGCCGCACGTCCGCCGGACGATGCGCCGCGAGGTGCTGGGCGGCATCGGCGGTTTCGGCGCACTCGTCGAAGTGCCGCTCGACCGGTACCGCCGGCCGGTGCTGGTGTCCGGGACGGATGGCGTCGGCACGAAGCTGCGCCTGGCCATCGACTGCGGGCGGCCGGATACGGTGGGCATCGACCTCGTGGCGATGTGCGCGAACGACGTCGTCGTGCAGGGCGCCGAGCCGCTGTTCTTTCTCGACTATTACGCGAGCGGCAAGCTCGACGTGGACACCGGCGAGCGTTTGATCGCCGGCATCGCCGAAGGTTGCGTGCAGGCAGGCTGCGCCCTGGTGGGTGGCGAGACCGCCGAGATGCCGGGCATGTATCACGGCCGGGATTACGATCTGGCCGGCTTCTGCGTCGGCATCGTCGAGAAGGATGCGATCGTCGACGGCGGTGCGACCCGCGCCGGCGACGCCGTTATCGGCCTCGCCTCATCCGGCGCGCATTCGAACGGCTTCTCGTTGATCCGCCGGATCCTCGAACGCAGCGGTGCGGACCTACAGAGCCGCGTCGCCGGCGTTGCATTGATCGACCGGCTGCTCGCACCGACGCGGATCTACGTCAAGCCGCTGCTCGAGTTGCTGCACCGGCTGCCGGTGCATGGGCTCGCGCACGTGACGGGCGGCGGGCTGCTGGAGAACCTGCCACGGGTGATTCCCGACGGCCTGGAGGTCGTCCTGGAACGGGCGGCCTGGCCGCGGGATCCGCTGTTCGACTGGCTGCAGGCGCAAGGCAGGGTCGACGAATCGGAGATGCTGCGCGTCTTCAACTGCGGCATCGGCATGACCGTGCAGCTTGCCGCCGCCGACGCCGATCGCGCGCTCGCGGCGCTGCGTGCCGCGGGCGAAACCGCGACCGTGATCGGCGAGGTACGCGGCGGCGGGCGCGGTGTCGTGATCGCGTGAGCGGGGCCGCGGCGTTGCAGCCCGTCGTGATCCTGATCTCGGGACGGGGATCGAACATGCGCTGCCTGATCGATCGCAGCCGCGACGCGGACGCTTGCTACCGGATCGGCGCGGTGCTCTCCGACAGGCCGGACGCGCCCGGGCTCGCGACTGCCCGCGGCCTCGGCATCGAGACCGAGGCGATCGCGCCGCCGCCCGACGGCGACCGCGCCGCCTACGACCGCGAACTCGCGGCCGCGGTCGCACGCCGCGCGCCCTTTCTGGTCGCGCTCGCCGGATTCATGCGCGTCCTCTCGCCGGCGTTCATCGACGCGTTCGCCGGACGCATCCTGAACGTCCACCCGTCGCTGCTGCCGAAATACCCCGGCCTGCACACGCATCGGCGCGTCCTCGCCGCCGGCGACGGTGCGCACGGCGCGACCGTGCATTTCGTGACCGCGCAACTCGACGCCGGCCCGGCGGTGATCCAGGGGCAAATCGCGGTCGGCCCCGGCGAGGATGAACCGTGCCTGGCCGGGCGCGTTCTGGCGCTCGAGCACCGGATCTATCCGCTCGCTGTGCGCTGGTTCTGCGAGGGGCGGCTCGCGTGCCGCGACGGCAGGGCGTGGCTCGACGGCGCCGCGCTCGCCGGCCCCGTGCAATTGCCGCAGATCGATCGCCCGCGAGGCGGCCCATGATGCGACGGATCCTGCCGGCCACGGCGCTCGTGCTCGCGCTCGGCACCGTGCACGCGGCGCCGGCCGGAGCTGGCGCACCGCGGCCGTTCTCGGCGCACTACCTCGCGCAGTGGAAGGACATCAGCGTCGGCGTCAGCGATCTCGTGCTCGTGCGCGGCACGGATCCAGGCCGGTACGTGTACACCTGGCGGATCAGCGCGCGCGGGATATTCCGTTTGTTCTATCGGCACGACGTCGTGCAGAAGAGCTGGCTGCGTGTCGAGGGCGCCGCGGTCCGACCCGAGATCTACGAAGCCGAGGACGGCTCGTCGCGGATCCACATGGACTTCGACTGGGCGCGGCGAAGTGTGCGCGGCACGCTTTCCGGCAAGCCGCTCGACCTCGCGCTCAAGGCGGGCACCCAGGACCTCATGTCCATCCAGATCCAGGTGATGCAGGACCTGAGGCAAGGGCGGCTGCCGGCGAAGTTCTGGATCATCGATAAGGACCAGATCAAGGATTTCGACTACCACCGCGCCGGCGAGGCGAGAATCCAGACCGAACTCGGCGACCTCGACACCATCGTCGTCACCAGCCGGCGCCCGGGCGGGAACCGTGTGCTGACGATGTGGTTCGCGCCGTCGCTCGGGTTCGTGCCGGTGCAGGCAACGAGAACCCGCGGCGGCAAGCTGGAATTTGCGATGCGCATCGAGAAGCTGTCGCACTGAGCGTGCGAGGCTACCGCGATGGCGCGGCTAAGTCTTCGGCAGCGTGACGCCGCGCTGGCCCTGGTATTTGCCGCCGCGGTCGCGATAGGATGTCTCGCAGGTCTCATCGGACTCGAAGAAGAGCATCTGCGCGACGCCCTCGTTGGCATAGATCTTCGCCGGCAACGGCGTCGTGTTGGAGAATTCGAGCGTCACGTGGCCTTCCCATTCCGGCTCGAGCGGTGTGACGTTGACGATGATGCCGCAACGCGCGTAGGTCGACTTGCCGAGGCACACGGTCAGCACGCTGCGCGGGATCCGCAAATACTCGACGGTGCTCGCCAAGGCGAACGAATTCGGCGGGATGATGCAGACCGGCCCCTTGAAATCGACGAAGGACTTCTCGTCGAAACTCTTCGGGTCGACGATCGTCGAGTTGATGTTCGTGAATATCTTGAATTCGTCCGCGCAGCGCACGTCGTAGCCGTAGCTCGAGGTGCCGTAGGAGATGATCTTCTGCCCCGACGAAACGCGCACCTGTTCGGGGCAAAACGGCTCGATCATGCCCCTCTCGGCCGCCGTGCGGCGTATCCAGCGGTCGCTCTTGATGCTCATCAGCTTGCTTCGACGCTGATCTTCGGGAACGCGTGGCTGTAGTCCTTGTTGAGCACCGACAGGCGCGCCGCCGCCCGGCGGGCCATCGTGAGGTAGGCCTCGGCCCGTGCGCTGCCGGGTTCGGCGATCACGGTCGGCGTGCCGCCATCGGCATCCTCGCGGATCCGCACGTCGAGCGGCAGCTCGCCGAGCAGCGCGACGCCGTAGTCGGCCGCCATCCGTGCGCCGCCGCCGCTGCCGAACAGGTGTTCCACGTGACCGCACGCGGAGCACACATGGACGCTCATGTTCTCGACCACGCCAAGCACCGGAACGGCCACTTTCTCGAACAGCTTCAGTCCCTTCCGCGCGTCCAAGAGCGCGATGTCCTGGGGCGTCGTGACGACGATGGCGCCGCTGAGCGGCACCCGCTGGCTGAGGGTGAGCTGAATGTCGCCGGTGCCGGGCGGCATGTCGATGACCAGGTAATCGAGATCGCTCCAGTCGGTGTCGCCGAGGAGCTGGGTCAGCGCCTGCGTCGCCATCGGTCCGCGCCAGGCCATCGGCTGTTCCACGTCGACCATGAAGCCGATCGACATGACCTCGACGCCGTGCGCGATGAGCGGCGTCAGGCGCTTGCCGTCGTGGCTCGTCGGCCGGCGCCCCGCAAGGCCCATCATTTGCGGCTGGCTGGGTCCATAGATGTCGGCATCCAGCAGGCCGACCTTCGCCCCCTGGACCGCCCAGGCGAGGGCCAAATTGGCCGCGGTCGTCGATTTGCCGACGCCGCCCTTGCCAGACGCCACCGCCACGATATTCTTGATCCGCTGCAGCGGCTTCAGGGTCTTCTGGACCGCGTGCGGGGTGATTTCGGCGCGCAGCGTCAATATGAGCCGGGCGCCCTCAAGGACCGGTGCGAGGTGGCCAAGGAGCGCGGGCAGCAATTCACGCTGGTAATCAGCGCATGGAAACCCGTATTTCAACTCGACGCGCACGCCTTCACCGTCGACGGCCACCGCGCCGATCGCCTTGGCATCCCCTAGGCTGCGGCCAAGGTAGGCATCGACGAAGCTTGCGAGCCGGTTGCGAACGGCGTCTTGCGCGACGGAGGCACTATTCATGGTGGCCGGCGATTGTATCGCACGGCGCGGCCGGGCGCTGCGGGTATGGCATAATATTTCATTGGAACCACGAATCCACGCATGAGTTTATTCGCCAATTATCGTGCTGATCGTCTGATTGCCGAGGTGCGGTCGAGCGGCAATCCGACGAGCCCGGCGGCGCAGAAGGCCATCGCCAAGCTGGTCTCGCTCGGTGCGAATGCGATCGATCCGCTGGTCGAAGCGATGGCGAACGCGGACAAGCGCGAGACTGTCGCCTATGTCGAGGCGCTTTCGCAGCTGCTCGACGCCAAGACCGTGCCGCTGGTGCTCAAAGCGATGGTGGAGGCCAACAACCGCGCGGTCGCGGGCATCGCCTGGGCCCTGTCCTCGAGCCGCGGCTACCCGGCGAACGCGCTGCTCGATGCGCTGGCGAAGCCGAACATGCCGAGACAGACGATCCTCGACGTCATCGCAGCGCAAAAGAGCCGCTACACCGTGCGCGATCTGCTGAATGCGGCGTATGCGCTCGAATCGAGCGAGCGGACCGGCGTGTTCAAGATCATCGGCGAGGTCGCCGACGCGACGTCGGTCGACGAGCTGCTCGCGCGGGTCGAGGGCAAGGACCCCGTCGTGCGCATGAACATCATCAACCTGCTCGCGAACTTCAACCTGCCCAAGGTCCAGGACGCGCTGCAACGCCAGCTCAAGGACCCCAGCAAATTCATTCGTTCGGCGGCGCTGGCCGCACTCTCGCGGATGGACGGCCCGTTCGACATGCCGACGATCTGCGGCATGCTGCGCGATCCGGAAATCGACGTGCAGAACAAGGCGGTCGACCTCGTCGTGCGCACGAACCACCCCGACACCATCAAGTACCTCGTCGACATCCTGAAGGACGAGAACGAGTACGCCCGCCGCGCGGCGGTCGAAGTCCTCAACGTGGTCGGCACTTCGAAGTCCGTCAAGTACCTGCTCGAGGTGATCGCCGACAGCGACTGGTGGGTGCGCACGCGCGCCGCCGACGCGCTCGGCAAGATCGGCGGACCGCGCGTCGTCGAGGCCGTGCTGGAACTGGTCAAGGACGACAATCAGGACATCCGCCGGGCCGCGATCGAGATCCTGAACCAGACCAAGGACGAGCGCGCGGTCGCGCAGCTCATCGAAGCGACCAGGGACCGCGACTGGTGGGTGAGCGAGCGCGCGGTCGACGCGCTCGCCGAGATCGGCAGCACCAAGGCCGTACCGCGCCTCGTCGAGATGCTCGGCGCGGGCGAGGTGAAGAGCCTGCCGACCGTGATCCGGGCACTCGGCAAGCTCGGGGATCAGAAGAACATCGAGCATCTGCTGCCCATGCTGCAGCGCTCCGAGCCGCAGATCAAGGTCGAGGCCATTGCGGCGCTCGCGAAGCTCGCCGACGAGCGACGCGCCAACACCATCCGGATGCGCCTGCATGCCGCCGCGAACTCCGGCGAATCCTCGATCACCAACGCCGCGGAGCGCGCGCTGCAGGAGCTCGAAAACCGCTTCTCGACGCAGCAAATCGCGGCGAACCAACGCGCCGCGAAGATGCAGGAACAGACCCGCACGCTGCTGATCGAGAACCAGGAGATCTCCAGCATCGTCAAGGAACAGGAAATGATGGCCGCGCGGCTGGACATCGCGACCTTGACTCCGGGCGACGTCATCGAGGGCCGCTACAGGTACATCGAGAAGATCGGCAAGGGCGCCTTCGGCACCGTGTTGCTGATGGAGGACACCGTCGTCGAGGAACGGTTGATTCTCAAGTTTCTCAATCCGAACGTCTCGACGGACGAGGAGATGATGAAGCGGTTCGTGCACGAGTTGCGCTACAGCCGCAAGATCACGCACAAAAACGTCATCCGCATCTATGATTTCCTGTACATCCGCGGCAATTACGCGATCTCGATGGAGTACTTCCCCTCGCACACGCTCGGCGCCGAGATCGTCAACGACAAGCCGCTCGCCTTGAAGCGCGCGGTGAAGTTCGGCATCGACATCGCGACCGGCATGGCGGTCGCCCACCAGGTCGGCATCGTGCACCGCGATCTGAAACCGGCCAACGTGCTGATCGACGACGAGGCCCTGTTGAAGATCGTCGACTTCGGCGTCGCCGCCGCACAGAGTCAGGGTGACACGCAGTTGACCAAGACGGGCTACGTGATCGGCTCGCCGAAGTACATGGCGCCCGAGCAGATCCTCGGCAAGAAGGTCGACGCGCGTGCCGACATCTACAGCCTCGGCGTGATCCTCTATGAAATGCTCTCGGGCGTCCCGCCGTACAGTCGCGGCGATCACATGTCGGTGATGTACCAGCACGTCCAGGGCAAGGCGCGGCCACCGATCGAATTGAACAAGGAACTGCCCCGCGAATTGAACGATCTGGTGCTCAAGTGCATGTCCCTCGACAAAAGCAAGCGGATACAGTCGATGGACGAGCTGCGCATCGCGCTGGAGCAGTCTCTCTGACGGACTGCCCATTTGGCGCAGTTCTTCCGGCCCAACACTCGAAAAACCGGGCGCTTGCGGGTAGCCTACCGTCCTTATGGCAAGAATCGACGCCTTCCTGAAGCTCGGCCTCGCCCAGGGCTGCTCCGATCTCCACCTGGCGGTCGGCGTGCCGCCGATGCTGCGGATGCACGGCGACTTGATGCCGATCAAATTCCGCGATCTCGGCCAGGCCGAACTCGAAGGGTACGTCGGCGAGGTGCTGACGCAGACTCAGCAGTCGCAACTGCAAAGCGGCCACGACCTCGATTTCTCCTATGTCTCGTCGGACGGTGGCCGCTTTCGCGTCAACGTCTATCGCAAGGAAACCGGGATCGGCGCCGCCTTTCGCTCGATTCCAATGAACATGCCGAGCATCGACCAGCTCGCCCTGCCGCCGATCGTGCGCAAGCTGTGCGACTACCACCAGGGCATGATCCTCGTGACCGGTTCGACCGGCACCGGCAAATCGACGACGCTCGCCGCGATGATCGACCACCTGAATTCGACCCGCGCCCTGAACATCATCAGCCTCGAGGATCCGATCGAGTTCGTCCACCGCAGCAAGTCGAGCCAGGTGATCCAACGGGAGCTCGGCACCCATCTGCCGTCCTTCGCCGAGGGCGTGCGGGCGGCGATGCGCGAGGATCCGGACGTGATCCTGGTCGGCGAATTGCGCGACGCGGAGACGATCTCGATGGCGATGACCGCCGCCGAGACCGGCCACCTCGTGCTCGGCACCTTGCACACGACGAGCGCGACGAAGACGATCGACCGTGTCATCGACGCGCTGCCGACCGAGGAGCGCGAGCAGACCAAGAGCTTCCTCTCGCAGAGCCTGATCGCGGTGATCACGCAGGTGCTCGTGAAGAGCCCGGACCAGCGCGCCCGCCGCGCGGTCTGCGAGGTCATGGTCGTCACCAAGGCGATCGCCAAGCTGATCATGACCGAACAGAGCCACCAGATTCCCAGCCAGCTGCAGATGGGCAAGGACTACGGCATGCAGCTGATGGATCAGGCGCTGCTCGGCGCGATCAACGCGAAGCAGGTCGACCCGGACGACGCGTACGGCTACGCACTCGACAAGCGCCAGTTCCAGCGCTTTGCGACCGACCTGTCGAGCGTTGCCAAACCCGAGCCGGCCGCCGGGACCTGAGGCTCACGTGGCCGCGATCGACAGCTATCTGACCCGGGTTCTGCAGCAGAACGCCTCCGACCTGCATTTCATCGCCGGCGACCCGGCCCGCATCCGCCTGTACGGGGAACTGCAGGCGCTCGATCCGCAGCCGCTCGATGCGGAGGCCGTCAAGCGCGCCATTTACGAGATCATGCCGAAGATCGCCGCCCAGCGATTCGAGGCGAAGGACGGCACGGACTTCGCGTACAGCATTCCCGGCGTCGCACGGTTCCGCGTGAACGCGATGCGCCAGCTGAACGGAATGGGCGCGGTGTTTCGCGCGATTCCGTCGACCGCACGCACGATGGACGAACTGGATCTGCCGACGGCGGTGCGCACGCTGACGCACGCGAACAATGGACTGATCCTGGTGACCGGCAAGACCGGCTCGGGCAAATCGACGACGCTCGCAGCGATGATCGACGACGTCAACACGCGCACCAAGGGACACATCCTGACGGTCGAGGATCCGATCGAGTTCGTGCACGTCCGCAAGAACTGCCTGATCAGCCAGCGCGAAATCGGCGTGCACGCGCCATCATTCGCCGCGGCGCTGCACTCGGCCCTGCGCGAGGATCCCGACGTGATCCTCGTCGGCGAGCTGCGCGACCTGGAAACGATGAGCATCGCCGTGACCGCGGCCGAGATGGGCATTCTGGTGATGGGCACCTTGCACACCAACGGCGCCGCGGCGACCGTCGACCGCATGGTCAACGTCTTTCCATCCGACAAGCAATCCCACGTGCGCACGATGCTCTCGACCAGCCTGCGCGGTGTCGTGTCCCAGCAGCTCATTCCGCGCGCCGAAAAACAGGGGCGGGTCGCCGCACTGGAGATTCTGATCAACACCCCTGCAGTCGCCAATCTGATCCGCCAGGGCAAAATGGACCAGCTGGAGAACGCGATGCAGAGCGGCGCCTCTTTCGGCATGCGTACCATGGACTCGGCGATCCAACAGCTGCTCGAGCAGCGGGTGATCAGCGGCCGGGACGCATTCAAGAAGGCGATCAACAAGGGGAAATTCGAGCAATACCGGGACGCTTCCTGATCGGTGTGCCGCGAGCGGCTTGCGCCGCCAGCCGCGGCCCGCCGTCGGCCGCGGTCGCATGGCATAATCGGCGGCCATGACCGCAAAACGCCGAATACTCGTCACCAGCGCCCTGCCGTACGCCAACGGCCCGATCCACTTGGGCTACCTGCTGGAGGCGGTGCAGACCGACATCTGGGTGCGATTCCAACGGCTGCGTGGCCATGAATGCCACTACGTCTGCGCCGACGACACCCACGGCACGCCGATCATGCTGAAGGCGCAAGCCGAGGGGATCGAGCCGCAGACCCTGATCGCCAGCGTCCACGCCGAGCACTCGCGGGACCTGGCCGACATGCTGATCGGCCTCGACAACTTCGATTCGACCCACTCGGCCGAGACCGAGACGATCTGCCGCCGGATGTACCTCGCGCTGCGCTCGGCCGGCTACATCGACAAACGCGTGATCCGCCAGGCCTACGATGCCCACGCGAACATGTTCCTGCCCGACCGTTACGTGAAAGGCACCTGTCCGAATTGCGGTGCCGCCGACCAGTACGGCGACAGCTGCGAGGTTTGCGGCGCCACGTACTCGCCGGCCGACCTGAAGAATCCGCTTTCGGTGGTGAGCGGCACGCCGCCCGTCGAGCGCGATTCGGAGCACCATTTCTTCCGGCTCAGCGCATTCGAGGACCGCCTGAGGGAATGGATGAGCGGCGGCGCGGTTCAGCGCAGCGTCGCGCACAAGCTCGAGGAGTGGTTCGCGCAGGGCCTGAAAGACTGGGACATCTCGCGCGACGCGCCCTACTTCGGCTTCGAGATTCCGGACGCGCCGGGCAAGTTCTTCTACGTCTGGTTCGACGCGCCGATCGGTTATCTCGGCAGCTTCACCCGGCTCTGCGCACGCACGGGACTGCGCTTCGACGATTTCTTCGCGCCCGGCTCCGCCGCCGAACTGCATCACTTCATCGGCAAGGACATTCTGTATTTTCACGCGCTGTTCTGGCCCGCGGTGCTCCAGGGGGCCGGTATGCGGCGTCCCACGGCCGTGTACGCGCACGGCTTCGTGACGATCAACGGCCAGAAGATGTCCAAATCGCGCGGCACGTTCATCACCGCGCGCCGCTACCTCGAGAGCTTCCCGCCGGAGTACCTGCGTTACTTCTTCGCCGCGAAGCTCGGCCCGGGAATCGACGATCTGGACATGAACCTGGAGGAATTCGCGTCGCGCGTGAACTCCGATATCGTCGGCAAGCTCGTGAACATCGCCAGTCGCTGCGCCGGATTCATCGGCAGGAGCGACGGCGGGCGCCTGGCCGAGTCGCTGCCCGAGCCGGCACTGTTCGACGAGTTCGCCGCTGCCGCCGAGCCGATCGCGGCGGCGTACGAGGCGCGCGACTATGCGGCGGCGATGCGCGACATCATGAACCTCGCGGATCGCGCGAACCGGTACATCGACCAGCGCAAACCGTGGTCGCTTGCGAAACGTGCGGACAACGCCGCCGAGGTGCGGGGCATCTGCACCCAGGGGCTGAACCTGTTCCGCACCTTGATGATCTATCTGCTGCCGGTGCTGCCCGCGATGGCGGAGAAGTCCGCGCGCTTTCTGCGCGAGGCGCCCTGGAGCTGGGACGACGCCGCGAGGCCCCTGCTCGACCAGACGATCAACGCCTACGAACCGCTCGCATTGCGCGTCGATCCGGTCGCGGCCCGGCGGCTCGTCGCGATGCCGGCGCCGGAGCGCGCCGCCGCGCGGGCGGCCGCCGGCGCCGGTGCCTTGGGCGCCACCGCCGCGAGCGCCGCTACCGTCGGCGCCACGGCCGCGAGCGCCGCTGCGGTCACAATCGAGGATTTCAGCCGCGTCGATCTGCGCGTCGCGAAGATCCTCGCCGCCGAGTACGTCGAGGGCGCGGACAAGCTGTTGAAGTTGCATGTCGACCTCGGGGATCTCGGCGAGCGCCAGATCTTCGCCGGGATCCGCGCAGCATATGCCCCGGCGGCGCTCGCCGGACGCCTGACCGTGGTCGTCGCGAATCTCGCGTCGCGCAAGATGCGCTTCGGCGTATCCGAAGGCATGGTCCTCGCCGCGGGGCCGGGTGGCACGGACCTCTTTCTGCTGTCGCCTGACGCCGGCGCCGCGCCGGGCATGCGCATCAAATGAGATGAGCTGCGGGTCCGCAGACGAGCTCGCCGCGGCGATCGACGCGCTGCTGCCGCAGACGCAATGCACTCGCTGCGGCTACGCCGGCTGCGCCCCATATGCCGCCGCGATCGCGGCCGGCGCGGCGGACATCGACCGCTGCCCGCCGGGCGGGGCGGAGACGATCGCGGCGCTCGCCGGCCTGCTGCGGCGGCAGACGAAGCCGCTGAATGCGGCCTGCGGCGCCGAAGGCCCGCCGCGCGTCGCATTCATCGACGAGAGCCGCTGCGTCGGCTGCGCAAAGTGCCTGCCGCCATGTCCGGTCGATGCGATCGTCGGCGCCGCGCGGCATCTGCACACGGTGATCGCGGCACGCTGCACCGGCTGCGAGCTGTGCATCGCGCCGTGCCCGGTCGACTGCATCGAGATGCGCCCTGCGCCGCCGGGGCTGCGCAACGACCCCGCACTCAATCGCGCGCGCTTCACCGCCCACGAAGCGCGGCAGCGCGGGCGCGAGGCGCAGCGGGCGCGCGAGATCGCGGCGCAGAAGGCCCTGGTGCGGCGCCTGCCGGCGGACGCGCCGTGACCGGGATGCGGGCGTGAACCGGGCAAGAAGCCGGGCGATCTTCGCGAGATTGCGCGCCGCGAATCCGGCACCGCGAACCGAGCTCGAGTACCGCACGCCGTTCCAATTGCTGATCGCCGTCATCCTGTCGGCGCAGGCGACCGACAAGAGCGTCAACCGGGCCACGGCGTGCCTGTTTACCGACGCCGGCACGCCGCAGGCGATGCTCGCGCTCGGCGTAGGCGGCCTGTCGCGCTACATCCGGACGATCGGCTTGTACAATGGCAAGGCGAAGCACATCATCGAAACCTGCCGCATGCTGATCGAACGGCATGCCGGCGCCGTACCGCGCAGCCGCGAGGCGCTCGAGGCGCTGCCGGGCGTCGGCCGCAAGACCGCCAATGTCGTGTTGAACACCGCGTTCGGCGAACCGACGATTGCGGTCGACACCCACATCTTGCGCCTGGCGAACCGCACCGGCCTCGCGCCCGGCAAGACGCCGCGCGCGGTAGAGGACAAGCTGCTGAAGGTCGTGCCCGAGCAGTACCGCAGCGACGCCCACCACTGGCTGATCCTGCATGGTCGCTATGTGTGCAAGGCGCGCAAGCCCGGCTGTCCGGCCTGCGTCATCCGCGACCTGTGCGCGTACCGGCACAAGACACCGGCGGAGGAGGCGTGACGGCCGGCGGCGATTATTCCCGCGACCGGCTGCGCAGAGCCTACACCGAGGCCTGGTCCAAGGCCCGAACGAACTCGCCGCTGACGCCGCTCGAGTCGATGATCGCCGACGTGATCGCGCTGCACCCGGAGTATCACGCCGCGGTCCGCGACGTCGACGCCGCGCTCGCGCTCGACGCCGACGTCGGCGGCCGGGAGAATCCGTTCCTGCACATGGGCCTGCACATCGCGGTTCGCGAGCAGCTCTCGATCGACCGGCCGCCGGGCGTGCGCGAAATCCACCGGCGGGCCATGGCGCTCGTCGGCGACGTGCACGCGGCCGAACATCTGCTGATGGAGGCGCTCGGCCGGACGCTGTGGGAGGCGCGGCGGCGTGGCGGCGTGCCGGACGAGCTGCAGTACCTCGCCGATGCGCGCGCAGCGCTGATGCGTCGCGGCCGTCAGCGCTTCGGCGAGTAGAGATCGGTGAGGGTGCCCTCGAAGGCCTCGGCCGACATCGCCACCGTCTCGGAGAGCGTGGGGTGGGCATGGACGGTCAGCCCGATGTCGGCCGCATCCGCCCCCATCTCGATGGCCAGGCCGATCTCGGCGATCAGTTCGCCGGCGTTCGTGCCGACGATGCCGCCGCCGATCACCTGCCGTGTTGTCTGGTCGAACAGGATCTTCGTCAAACCCTCGTCGCGGCCGAGCGCGAGCGAGCGACCGCTCGCGGCCCACGGGAATATGCCTTTGCCGTAGGCAAGACCGCGCGCTTTGGCATCGGTCTCCGTCACGCCGACCCAGGCGATCTCCGGATCGGTGTAGGCGACCGACGGAATGCAGCGGACGTCGAATGCCGCCTTGTGCCCGGCCGCGACCTCGGCGGCGACCTTTGCCTCGTGCGTCGCCTTGTGCGCGAGCATCGGCGCGCCGGCGACGTCGCCGATCGCGAAGATATGCGCAACGTTGGTGCGCATCTGCTTGTCGACCGCGATGACCCCGCGCACGTCCACGCTCACCCCCGCCGCGGCCGCACCGATCGCATTGCCGTTGGCGCTGCGCCCCACGGCGACGAGCACCTGATCGAATTCCTGCGGTTCGGGCGACGCCGGACCGTCGAAGCTCACGCGCAGGGCGCCCGGCCGCGCCTCCAGTGCCTTGACCTTCGTGCCGAGCAAGATGCGCTGATAGCGCCTTTCGATCCGCTTCTGCAGCGGCCGCACCAGGTCCGGATCCGCGCCCGGCATCAGGCCGTTCGACAATTCGACGACGCTGACGCGCACGCCAAGCGCGTCGTACACGCAGGCCATTTCCAGGCCGATGATGCCGCCGCCGACGACGAGCAGCCGCCGGCAGTCGGACGGCAGTTCCAGCGCCCCGGTGGAGTCGATCACGCGCGGATCCTGCGGCAATCCCGGCAGACGCACCGACTCGGAGCCGACCGCAATGATGCACTGCTTGAAATCGAGCCGTCGAACGCCGCTCTCAGTCGCGATCTCCAGCGTGTAGGGGCCGACGAACTTCGCCGTGCCGCGCACGACGTTTACCTTGCGCTGCTTCGCGAGCGAGGCGAGCCCGCCGGTCAGCTTGCCGACGACGCGGTTCTTCCACGCGCGCAGGCGGTCACGGTCGATCTGCGGTGCGCCGAACGTGATGCCGCAGTCGGCCATCGATTCGGCCTCCTCGACGACCTTCGCCGCGTGCAGGAGCGCCTTGGACGGAATGCAGCCGACGTTCAGGCAGACGCCGCCGAGAATCGGCCAGCGTTCGACGAGCGTGACCGACATGCCGAGATCGGCCGCACGAAACGCCGCCGTGTAGCCCCCGGGGCCGGCCCCGAGCACCACGAGTTCCAGCGCGCCCGCCGGCGGCTGCACCTGTCCCTGTGATTTCGCCCCGTCTTGCGCAGACGCCGCCATCGGCACGGCCTCGGGACCGGCGGTTGCAACGGCCGGTCCCGAGGACCGGCCAGAGCCCGGCTGGCCCCCAGGATCGGCGACGGGGCCGGTCTCGGCGGGGGCCGCGACCTCGAAAAGACCGATCAGGGTGCCGGCCACGACGCGATCGCCCTTCTTGATCTTGATCTCGCGCACGACGCCGGCGATCGGCGAGGGCACGTCCATCGACGCCTTCTCCGACTCCAGGGTCACCAGCGGATCGTCGACGCCGATCTCGACGCCGGGAGCGACGAGAACCTCGACGACACCGACATCCTTGACGTCGCCGAGATCGGGAATCCGGACCTCGATGAGGCTCATTGCAGCGCCTGCGCGTCGCCGAGAGCCTTCGCGAGAAAAACGACGAAACGCGCGCCTGCGGCGCCGTCGATCACGCGATGATCGTACGACAGAGACAGCGGCAGCATCAGCCGCGGCACGAACGCGCCGTTCGCGAATACCGGCCGGTGCACCGAGCGGGAAACCCCGAGGATCGCGACCTCGGGCGCGTTGATGATCGGCGTGAACGCCATGCCGCCGATGCCGCCGAGGCTCGAAATCGTGAAGCCGCCGCCCTGCATCTCGGCGGCGGTGAGCTTGCCGGCACGCGCCTTCGCCGACAGCGTCGCCAGCGCGCGAGCCACGTCGAACAGTCCGAGACGGTCGGCATCGCGGATGACCGGCACCACCAGTCCGTTCGGCGTATCGGCTGCGAAGCCGATGTGGACGTACTGCTTGAGAACGAGATTATCGCCGGACGCATCGAGCGAGGCGTTGAAGCGCGGAAACTCCCTGAGAGCGAGCACGCACGCCCGCACGATGTACGCGAGCAGCGTGAGCTTGACGCCTGCCTCGGCGGCCTTGCCCTGCATCTGCCCGCGCACGATCTCCAGGTCGGTGATGTCCGCCTCCTCGTGCTGTGTGACGTGCGGCAGATTGATCCAGCTCGCTTGCAGTCGGGCACCGGAAATCTTCTGGATCCGCGAGAGTGGCGTGATTTGCACGGGTCCGAATTTGGCGAAGTCGACCTGCGGCACTTTCGGCAGCGCCGCTGCCCCCGCCGCGGCCCCGGTCAGCAAGCGCTTGACGTGCGCTTTGACATCGTCGCTCATGATCCGGCCCTTCGGACCGGATCCCGCGACACGCGACAGATCGACACCGAGCTCGCGCGCCAACTTGCGCACCGACGGACTCGCATGCGCTCTCGAGAACCCCGCCTCGTCGATCGCGAACACGATCGGAGCGGCTGCCGCCGGCGGCGGCTCTTTTGCCGATCCTTGCGACGAAGCGCCCCCCGGCACTGTGTCGGTTCCCGCGGTTGCAATTGCCGGACCCGGCTCAGTGCCGGGGGGCGGCGCAGCCACAGGTCCAGGCGCGGCGGCCTCCGCCGACACTTCGAGCAGCAGTATCAGCGAGCCCTGGGACACCTTGTCGCCCGCCTTTAGCTTCATCTGCGCAATTCTTCCGGCCGCCGGCGAGGGCACGTCCATCGCCGCCTTTTCCGTCTCCAGCGTGATGAGCGGCGTCTCCTTGTCGATCCGCTGGCCGTCGCCGACCAACACGTCGATGACGCCGACGTCGCTGAATCCGCCGATGTCGGGCACGCGAACTTCGATGTTCTTGGTCACGATCTTGCGCCTACACCGTCAGCGGATTCGGCTTCTCCGGATCGATGCGGAACTGCTGCATCGCTTGGAGCACCGTCTTGCCGTCGATCTTGCCGTCGTCCGCCAGCGCCTTCAGTGCGGCGAGCACCACGTAGTGCCGATCGACCTCGAAGAAACGCCGTAGCTCGGCGCGCGAATCGCTGCGCCCGTAGCCGTCCGTGCCGAGCACCGAGTACCGGCCGGGCATCCACTGGCGAATCTGGTCGGATACGGTTTTCATGTAGTCGGTCGCGGCGATGAAGGGGCCATCGCGCTCGCCGAGCGCCTGCGCGATGTACGTCTGCCGCGGCGGCTGATCCGGGTGCAGCAGGTTCCATCGCTCGATCGCCAGCGCGTCGCGGCGCAATTCGCTGAAACTCGTGACCGAATACACGTCCGCCGGCACGGCGAAGTCGCGCTCGAGGATCTCGGCGGCAGCGAGCACTTCGCGCAGGATCGTGCCCGAACCGAACAGCGTCGCCCGTACCTTGCCGCGGCCGCCGATGTGCAGCAGGTACATGCCGCTGAGAATGCCCTGTTCGACGCCCGTCGGCATTGCCGGATGCGCGTAGTTCTCGTTCATGCAGGTGATGTAGTAGAAGATCCGCTCGCGTTCCTGGTACATGCGCCGCATGCCGTCGTGAACGATCACGGCGAGTTCATAGGCATATGTCGGATCGTAGGCGACGCAGTTCGGCACCGTCGTCGCGACCAGCTGGCTGTGGCCATCCTGGTGCTGGAGCCCCTCCCCCGCGAGCGTCGTGCGCCCGGCGGTGGCGCCGATCAGGAAGCCGCGCGCCTGGCTGTCACCCGCCGCCCAGATGAAATCCCCGACCCGCTGGAAACCGAACATCGAGTAGAAGATGTAGAAAGGCACCATGTTGATGCCGTGATTGGAGTACGCGGTCGCAGCGGCGAGCCAGGAGCAGAGCGCTCCGGCCTCGTTGATGCCCTCCTCGATGATCTGGCCCTGCGTGTCCTCGCGGTAGTACATCAGCTGATCGGCGTCCTGTGGCGTGTACAGCTGTCCCACCGTCGAATAGATGCCGATCTGGCGGAACATGCCCTCCATGCCGAACGTTCGCGCTTCGTCCGGCACGATCGGCACGACGTGCTTGCCGATGTTCTTGTCTTTGACGAGCGCGGTCAGCATCCGCACGAGCGCCATCGTCGTCGAGATCTCGCGCCCGCCGGTGCCCTCGAGCAGTGCCTTGAACGCCTCGAGCGGCGGCACCGCGAGCACCGGGGCGTCGTCGGTGCGCGCCGGGAGAAAGCCGCCGAGCGATTCGCGGCGCGCCTGCAAATAGCGGATCTCCTCGCTGTCCGGCCCCGGCTTGCGAAACGTCAGGCCCTCGATCTCGACATCGGTGATCGGAATGTTGAAGCGGTCGCGGAAATCCTTCAGCGAATCGTCGTTTAGTTTCTTCTGTTGATGTGCGGCGTTGATGCCTTCAGCGCCCTTGCCGAGCCCGAAGCCCTTGACGGTCTTGGCGAGGATCACGGTCGGTCCGTCCCGGTGGGCGACCGCGGCAGCGTATGCGGCGTAGACCTTCTGCGGATCGTGACCGCCGCGATTCAGGCGCCAGATCTCCTCGTCCGACATGTTCGCGACCATTTCGCGAAGCTCCGGATACTTGCCGAAGAAGTGTTCGCGGGTGTAGGCGCCGCCCTTCGATTTGAAGTTCTGGTACTCGCCGTCGACGCACTCCTCCATCAGCCGCTTGAGCAATCCCTTGTGGTCCCTCTCGAGCAGCGGGTCCCAGCGCGAGCCCCACAGCACCTTGATCACGTTCCAACCGGCGCCGAGGAAGGCGGCCTCGAGTTCCTGGATGATCTTGCCGTTGCCGCGCACCGGTCCGTCGAGGCGCTGCAGGTTGCAATTGATGACGAAGATGAGGTTGTCGAGTTTCTCGCGGACCGGCATCGTCAAGGCGCCCATCGACTCCGGTTCATCCATCTCGCCGTCGCCGAGGAACGCCCAAACCTTGCGATCCGATTGCGGCATCAGGCCGCGATTCTCGAGATAGCGGATGAAGCGCGCCTGGAAGATCGCGAGCATCGGCCCGAGGCCCATCGACACGGTCGGGAACTGCCAGAAGTCCGGCATCAGCCAGGGGTGCGGATACGAGGAGAGCCCGCCGCCGGCGACCTCGCGGCGGAAACGCAGCAACTGTGCCTCGGTCAAACGCCCCTCCAGGTACGCGCGCGCGTAGATTCCCGGGCTCGAGTGACCCTGAATGAAGATCAGATCGCCGGCGTGCGCGGCGCAGCGGGCGCGCCAGAAATGATTGAAGCCGACCTCATAGAGCGTCGCGGCGGAGGCGTAGGTGGCGATGTGACCGCCGTATTCGGCATTCTCGCGATTCGCCTGCACGACCATCGCCATCGCGTTCCAGCGCATGTAGGCTTCGTTGCGCCGCTCGAGCGAACGGTCTCCCGGATACTCCGGCTCGCGCGTCCTGGAAATGGTGTTCAGGTAGGCGGTGTTCGGCTTGAACGGCAGGTAGGTGCCGGACCTACGGCTGAAGTCGACCAGCTTCTCAAGCAGGAAATGCGCACGCTGCGGTCCAGCCGCGCGAATCACCGAGTCGATCGACTCGAGCCACTCCTGCGTCTCCACCGGATCAATGTCTTCGAACGGCGATCGTTGCGTCATACGAAACCCTGGGCGTGGAGCGCGCTCATGCAGAGGGCCGCGCGTCCTGTTAACATGAGGGCCGCGTCAAGGCGCCGTCGCACGAGCCGCCACCACGGTTTGATGAAGACGCTATCTTCGGGGTTTGGATTTTGATGGTCAAGCGAGGAACGGGCTTGCGCGTTGAGGATATGCCGGCTCGTTTGCCACTGGATCGGCTGGCCGTCCCCGTGCGCATGGTTTCCACGCCACCGCGCGTACCCGCGCTGTCCCGCCGGCGGTCGGCGCCGCTGCTGCCCGCCCATCCGGCGCCGATTGACCTGGAATCGCTCGAGCGGGACTTGCCCACCGCCGCGCGACGCGCATGACGCGCCTCACGATCACGCGGCCCGACGACTGGCACGTGCACCTGCGCGACGGCGCGGCGCTCGCCGCGGTCGCGCACTTCACGGCCCGCAGGTTCGGCCGGGCGATCGTGATGCCGAACTTGAAAACGCCGGTGACGACGACGGATCTGGCGCGCGCCTATCGCGAGCGGATCCTCGCCACACTGCCTGCGGGCGGCACGTTCGAGCCGCTGATGACGCTGTACTTGACCGAGCGCACCGACCCGCGCGAAATCGACCGCGCGAAGGATTCGGCAATCGTTTACGGCGCCAAGCTCTATCCGGCGGGTGCGACCACCCACTCCGATGCCGGCGTCGGCGACGTGCGGCGCATCTTTCCGGTGCTCGCACGCATGGAGGAACGCGCGCTGCCGCTGCTGATCCACGGCGAATCGCCCGGCGCGGACATCGACCCGTTCGATCGCGAGACGCATTTCATCGACACTGTGCTCGCACCGCTCGCCGAGCGCTTCACCGCGCTGAAAATCGTCCTGGAGCACATCACGACCCGCCATGCAGCCGAGTTCGTCCGGTCGGCCCGCGCCGGCATCGCGGCGACGCTCACGCCGCAACATTTGCTGCACAATCGCGGCGCCATCTTCGCCGGCGGTTTGCGCCCGCATTTTTATTGCCTGCCGATCCTCAAGTGCGAAGCGGATCGTGAGGCGTTGGTCGCGGCGGCGACGAGCGGCGATCCGCGATTCTTCCTCGGCACGGACAGCGCGCCGCACGAGCGCGGCGCAAAGGAAGGCGCCTGCGGTTGCGCCGGCATGTTCACCGCGCATGCCGGCATCGAGCTGTACGCCGAGATCTTCGAGAACGCCGGTCGCCTCGAAAGGCTCGACGCGTTCGCCGGCCGATTCGGTGCTGATTTCTACGGCCTGCCGGCGCACACAGAGACACTCACGCTGGTCGCGGAGCCCTGGACGGTGCCGGCAAGCTACGGCTTCGGCGACGGCGCGCTCGTTCCCTATCGGGCCGGCGCGCCGGTCCGCTGGCGGCTCGCCGCCGAGCCCACGGCGTGACGCAGCTCGCCCCGATCACCATGGCCACCCGCTTTCGCGGGTTCCTGCCGGTCGCGGTCGATGTCGAGACCGGCGGCTTCAATTCCAAGACCGATGCTCTGCTGGAAATCGCGGCCGTCCTGATCGAGATGCGCGGCGACGGCAGCCTCGCGCGCGGCGAGACGTTCCGCTACCACGTCGCGCCCTTCGACGGCGCCAATCTGGAGCCCGCATCGCTCGCGGTCAACGGCATCGATCCCTACCATCCGCTGCGGCCGGCGATCCCCGAGCTCGACGCGCTGCAACGTGTATTCCTGGCGGTCCGCGGCGCGATTCGCGCGGCCGACTGCACACGTGCGGTGCTGGTCGGCCACAATGCGTTCTTCGATCTGAATTTCCTCAACGCCGCGGTCGCTCGCACCCAGATCAAGCGCAATCCGTTCCATCCGTTCTCGAGCTTCGACACGGCGACACTCGGCGGCGTCGCCTTCGGCCAGACCGTGCTGATGCGGGCAACTCTCGCGGCGGGCTTCGACTGGGATTCCGCCGCGGCGCACTCGGCCGGCTACGACGCCGAGCGCACCGCAGATCTGTTCTGCACCATCTGTAATCAGTTCCAGGGCGTGTTCGATGCGAGCCGGCGCCGACTCGCCGCGATGGGGCCGCTGCAAACCGAGAACGACGAACCGGCCGGCGGCTGACGGCCGTGCCGATCGGCCGTCGCCATCGGGCGCGCGGATCCGCCGGCGCCCCGCCGCCGGCTCAGGCGGCGACGGCGCCCGCCTCGGCGAGCAACTGCTTGAGCTCGCCGGAGCGGTACATCTCGAGCGTGATGTCGCATCCGCCGACCAGTTCGCCGTTCACGTACAGCTGCGGGAACGTCGGCCAATTCGAGTAACTCTTCAGCGCTTCGCGGACCTCGGGGTCCTCGAAGATGTTGATGTGTGCGAAAGCCGCGTTGCAGGCCCGCAGCGCACCGACCGTCTGCGCGGAAAATCCGCACTGCGGAAAATCGGGCGTGCCTTTCATGTAGAGCACCACCGGCGCCGACGCCAACTGCTCCTTGATGCGTTCGATTGGATTCATGTGCAATCTCCGGGTTGTTCGCTCAATAATGCGCCGCGCGAACCGCGGCCCGCCGCCGCAGCGCGGCGATCAGCCGCCGCTGCTGGTCCGGCGTCAACCGCGACCAAGAGGCGATTTCCTGAAGTGTACGATAGCAGCCCTTGCAATAGCCGTGTTCGTCCAGGGAACAAATATTGACACAGGGCGAGAGCGGCGGGGTGGACATCGTCGTTGAATTATCGGGGTCGATCGCCTATTCTGCCAGAGCGCCGCTCGGCCGGATCCGCGCAGTGGCGGCGGCTTTGCCGGCCGGAGGTTCGCCGGGATCCTCCCCGGAGACGCCGCCGATGACCTCCCCGAACCCGGATTCCGCGATCGCCGTGAGCGACGCCGCGCTCGCTGCCGCCGCGCCGGCGCGAATGCCGCCGGCTCCGGCGGATCTGCCGCAGCAGGTCGAGCGGGCGCTGCGCGAAGACATCGGCGGCGGCGATTTGACGGCCGCGCTGATTCCCGCCGACCGCAGCGGCCGCGCCCGCGTCATCTCGCGCGAAGCCGCCGTGATCTGCGGACGGCCGTACGTCGATGCGTGCTTCGCGGCGATCGATCCGGCGGTGCGCCTCGACTGGCGCATCGCCGAGGGCGAGGTGGTGCGGCCGGGGCAACTGCTGTTCGAGGTCGGCGGACCGGCGCGGGCGCTGCTGACCGGCGAACGGACCGCCCTCAATTTCTTGCAACTGCTGTCGGCGACCGCGACGGCCGCGCGAACCTACGCGGCGCTCGTCGCCGGAACCGCCTGCCGCGTGCTCGATACGCGCAAGACAATTCCGGGGCTGCGCACCGCGCAAAAGTACGCAGTGCGCGTCGGCGGTGCGCTCAACCACCGGATCGGCCTCTTCGACGCGATCCTGATCAAGGAAAACCACATCATCGCCGCCGGGGGCATCGGTGCCGCGGTTGCACGCGCGCGCGCGCTGGATCCGAGGGTGCCGGTCGAAGTGGAGGTCGAGACGCTCGGTGAGCTGCGCGCGGCGATCGCCGCCGGCGCCGATTGCGTGCTGCTCGATGATTTCAGCCTGGCGCACATGCGCGAAGCGGTCGCGCTCAATCGCGCCGCGGCCCGTCCGCTGCAACTCGAGGTCTCGGGCGGCGTGGGCCCGCAGAGCGTGCGGGCAATCGCCGAGACCGGCGTCGATTTCGTCTCCGTCGGCGCGATCACCAAGCACGTGCGCGCGGTCGATCTGTCGATGCGTTTCGCCCGGGCGCAGCCTCAGGAATCCTGACCGGCGGCGGCCTTGACGATGCGTTGCGGCTGCGACACGCCGTAGCCCTGTGCATAGTCGACGCCGAGCGTGCGCAGCATGTTGATGATCTCCGTGTTCTCGGCGAACTCGGCGATCGTCTTCTTTTTCGTCAAATGGCCGATCTCATTGATCGAGCGCACCATTTCCCGGTCGATCGGGTCGTGCAGGATCTCCTTGACGAACGAGCCGTCGATCTTGAGGAAATCGACCGGGAAGTGCTTGAGGTAGCCGAACGAGGAAAGCCCCGACCCGAAATCGTCGAGGGCGAACTTGCATCCCTGTTCCTTCAGCGCCTGGATGAAGCGGTTCGCCTGCGAGAAACTGGCGATGGCGGCGGTTTCGGTGATCTCGAAGCAGATCTTGCTCGCGTCGAGCCCGCTGCGCGCGAGCTGCTCGATCACGAACGGCAGGAACTTGTCGTCGCCGAGGGACAAACCCGAAAGGTTGATCGAGCACATCGCGAGCTTCTCGCGCTCGTCCGCGTCCGACACCAGCCAGCGGAACGCATTCTCGACGACCCAGCGGTCGATGTTCGGCGTGATGCCGTAGTGCTCCGCGGCGGTCATGAAGTTGTCGGGCGTGACGATCTTGCCGTTCTCGTCGCGCATGCGCAGCAACAGCTCGTAGTGGGCGCCGCTCTCCTGCTCGCGCAGCGGCAGGATCGACTGGCGGAACAGCTCGAACCGGTTCTCCTCCAGCGCGGTGTTGATGCGCGCCGCCCACTGCATCTCGCGGCGCCGACGCATCAGATCGATGTCGTTCTCCTCGAAGCTGTGGACACGGTTGCGTCCGGCCTGCTTCGCCGCCTGGCAGGCGCTGTCGGCGGCGCTCAGCACCGACGCCACGTCGGCGTTGTCGACCGAGATGGGCACGACGCCGATGCTCGCACCCAGGCGGAAGGTCCGTTCCTCCCAGGTGAACTTGAAATTGCGCACCGCCTCACGCAGCGTTTCGGCCATGCGCATCGCCTCGTCGAGCGTGCAGCTTTCGAGAAGGATCGCGAATTCGTCGCCGCCGAGGCGCGCGAGCGTGTCGCGCCAGCGGACTTTGGACTTGAGCAGTCCGCCGACCTGCCCGAGCAGCGCGTCGCCGGCGCTGTGGCCGCAGGTGTCGTTGACGATCTTGAACTGGTCGAGATCCAGGTAGCAGAGCGCGTACGAGGTTTCGCGCGCCTTGGCGCTCTTCAGCGCGCGTTCCATGCGGTGCTCGAATTCACGGCGGTTCACGAGGCCGGTGAGCACGTCGTGGCTCGCGTGATACGACAGGCGGCGGTTGAGCTCGCGCGCTTCGCTGACGTCGTGAAACACCAGGACGCCGCCCGACACCGCGCCGCTGCCGTCGCGGATCGGCGAGGCCGTGCTCTCGACGTAGATCTCATTGCCGTCGCGCCGTATCAGCAGCATCGGCCGCACCGACTTGATCGAGCGGGTGCGGCGGATCGCCACGGCGAGCGGATTCTCCAGCGGTTCGCAGGTTTCCTCGTGGAAGGCCCGGAACACCTCCTCGATCGCACGGCCCTGGCTGTCCTCCAGGCGCCACCCGGTCAGTTGCTCGGCGACCGGGTTGATGTAGTCGATCACGCCGCGGGCGTCGGTCGTGACGACGCCGTCGCCGATGCTCTGCAGCGTGATCTGCGCGCTCTCCTTCTCGCGAAACAGCGCCTCCTCGTACAGCTTGCGCTCGGTGATGTCGAGTTCCACGCCGACGAGGCGCAGCAGCCGTCCCTTGTCGTCGACGAGCGCCTTCGCGCGGCTGATCACCCAGCGCCATTCGCCGGTCGCGTGACGCATCCGATGCATGCTCTCGAACAGCGGGGTCTTGCCGGCGACATGATCGCGGATTGCCGCCTGGACGCGCGACATATCCTCGGTGTGCACGAGCGTGCGCCAGTCGGGCGCCCGGCCGACCTGGGCCTCGTCATAGCCGAGCATCGCCTTCCAGCGCGGCGACAAATAGACACGATTGTTCAGGGTGTCGAAATCCCACAGGCCGTCGTTCACGCTGTGCATCGCCAGGTCGTTTCGCTCGACGATGTCGTTCAGGCGGGCCTGGATCGCGAGGCGCTCGAGCCCGCAGGCGAGGCTCGAGCCGACGAGCTTCAGCAACAGGTGCAGCTGGACGTCCCACTGCTCGCGCGGCCGGGCGCCCGCGATGCCGAGCACGCCGGCCGGCCGGTTTTCGATGAAATATGCGATCGTGAGCACCGAGCCCATGCCGAGCCCGCACCAGACCGCCGCATCGACGGCCTGGTCGCCGCGGGCCTTGGCGGTGTCGCGCAATTCCGTGATCCGTAGCGGCGCGAATCGCGAGCGCAGCCATGGCATCGCGTCGAGCGACTGCCCGCGCAGCTGTTCCGGATTGCCGGTCGCGAGCACACTGCACGCGGCGGCAACGTCCGTGAACGTACCGCTTTCGGAATCCACGCGGATGTGAAACGCCGCATCGGTGCGCGTCGCCTCGCGCAGCAGGTTTAGGTTCGCGACCAACCGCTCGCCGACGGTTGCCGCCGTCATCGCCTGGAAATCCACCGCGATCTTGATGCAGACGACGTCGAGGCCGACCGCCGGGTCACCCCCGCGACGCGGCCAAACGTGCGGCGACAGAAGGTCCGACGCGGTGAAGTCGGGCAGCCGAGGTTCGTTCGGGACTATCGCCATGCGCCGAGCAGTGCCTTAGTGAGTTCTATCCCTTACGGCCCAAGAGTTTGCCACTCCCTGCGAGCCAAATACCGAACTCGTCACACAGTTCAAGACATCCACGAATTCGGCATCTACGATGCAATTCTCGCATAACTTCTCACGAATACAAGCTAAGCGTTTGTATTTATAAGATATCAATGATTCAATCCCCGAGTTCAGCTTCGCCGGGCAAGTTTGCGGTTGCCACTTGCAACACACCGTTTGCCACGGTCCCCGACAAATCCACCGTCGCCCCGGTGGTGGCGGCCGAGAAGAACTGCGCACTGGTGATGGGCGATTCGCCGGCTCCGGCGAACTGGGTGGCCGCGCCGGTGAGCGCATCGATGCCGAGCACGGTCAGCGACGGCGCGGCGATCGCGCTTGGCACTGCGCGCAGCTCGACCTCGCCACTCGTCGCCTCGCGCGTGAGCACGCTAGCGACGACGACATTGCCCGATATCAAGCGGCCGTGGATCTCGACGTAGTCCCCGACCGCGAGCGCCGAGAAGTTGAACGGCGACACGGGATTGGTCGATTGATCCTCGTAGCGCGTCTCGGCGTCGGTCGTGATCTGAATGCCGAGCATGGTCAAGGTGCCGGCGACCGGATCGACCGCGTCGACCGGCGCCTTCACCCGGACGGGATTGGCGTGGCTGAACTGCACGGCCGACGCTTGCAGCGTTCCCGAACCATTGAAGCTGCCCTGCACGCTCACCTGGACGCCCACCGCAAGCTGCGCCGCGCCACCGTTCTGGAACTGTGTCTGCGCACCCGTCGCCACGTGGGTAGCGTCGACGTCGAAATCTGCGGGTGAGGTGAATTGCGCGATCGCGCCGTCGATTTCGCCCTCGGCACCCGCGGCGCCCGCGACGGCCGCGAGCAGCGTGATCTGGGACGCGCCGAACGTGCCGGCAACCGGCGTCGGCGGACTCTCGACCTGGATCTGCTCGCCAGCCTGCAGCGTCGCGCCGGCCGCAAATCCGGCGAACGCCGCACCGCTGAAGTCGATCGTCGCGCCGTTCAGCGCGAGCTGCAGTGTGGTCGGATCGATCGAACTCACGACACCGGTGACCAAGTACGAGGCGACCTGAGTGCGCAGTTCGACGCGGGTCGCCGCGATCTCGCCGTTCGCGCTCGCGAAACCGCTGACCTCGACCAACGCGCCCGGTACGAGCGCCGCGAATGCGGGCGTGCCGCCGGCATCCGCGGCAAGCGAGGTCTGGGGGCCGACGAGCACCGTCTGACCGAGCACCGTGAAACTCGAGGCCGCCGCATCCACCGTGTCGATCGGACCCTGGACGTTGGTGTCGTAGTCGACTTCGGTCGCGATGCCGCTCGTGCCGTTGGCATCGATGGAGCCATGCACCACAACCACGTCGCCGACGCTCAGCGCGCTCACCGCCGCTGTCTGGCCGTTGATCTGCGCGCCGGCGCCGGTCGTACCGTACTCGACTCCGTTGACGAAAATGCTGCCGAAACGGCTGATGGGACCGGAGGAGACCGCGGCGACTTGGGTGCCCGTACCTTCGATGCCCGCGACGACCCCGGAACCGGAACCGCAACCCGACAGCGCCGCCGCACACACCGCCGTCGCGACGCCCGCGATCCAAGCGCGCCACCGGGGTGATCGCCTCATCGCGGCACCTTCGCGGCGGCTTCCTCGATCAGATACGCGCCCGCACCCAGCCGAACCGTCGCCGGCGCCGCGGCTGGCGCAAACTCCTCGCCGGCGAGATCGGCCGTCGCTCCGTGCCGCGCGAGCCAGGCATCGACCCGTTCCAGGAACTGCTGGCCCTCGCGCTCGACGAATTCGTGGAACGCCGGCACGGCCGCGCGACGCACGTTCGGATGGATCGCGCGCCGTTCGAAGCGCGGCGGCGCCGTTGCCGGCCGTGCGACGTTGTGGGCGAGCGTGGAAGCCATGTCGTGCAAGATGCTTCCCCAGAGGCGGATCTGCGTCGGATCGAAGGATTTCGGGATGTAGCTGCGCATCAACACCCGTAAATGGCCGTCATCGCCCAGTTCGACGGCGCCGGCCGACGACAGCTCCTTGAACAGGGCGATGTATGGCAGATCCGGGGCGTGTTGCCGGGCGAGCGACTGAAAGCTCGGCGCCCCGCCCTCCAGCGGGAGCCGCAGCGGGATCCCGCCGGCATCCAGATACGCCGCGTCGAGATGCCAGCCCGAGAGAATCCGCGAACCGTGGCTCATGAACACCGCGTCGAGCATCGCCAGGGGCTCGGCGCTGCGGATGCGAGCGACGTCGCGGCGGTTCAATCCCGTCAGGATCGCGGTTCTCGAGACGTTGGTCGGCCGCCCGCGAATACCGAAATCGTTGGTCGCAATCTCGACATAGGTGAACTTCGCCAGCTCGGCGAACTCGCGAAACGGCACTCCGCCGCGCAGCAGCACACGCACGATCGGCCGCAACAGCAGTCGGGCGGATGCGAGCAGTACGGAGCGCAGGTCCTGAGCCATTTGTGTATTTCTCTCACACATATGGCAAATCCGCAATGACATCGGTGCTTTGCCCGGCGGTGAACGGCGCCGTCGCACCTCCGTCGGACCGCTGATCCGCCGCCGATCAAACGAGCATCGACCGGGCGGTCGCGTACAGGCTCTGGAGCCGCTCCCGCATATCGCGCTGCATCTGTTCGAGGCCGGCCGCATCCAACACCTTCGGCACCCAGACGGGTTCGCCGATCGCGATCGCAATGCGCGCAAAGGGCTTCGGGATCACGAACCGATCCCAGTGGAACATCCATGCGCGGGAGGCCGCGTAGCTGATCGGGACGATCGGCCGCCGCGAGATCTGCGCGAGCAATATCGCGCCCGGCTTGAACTGCCATGGCGGACCACGCGGACCGTCCGGCGTGATCGACGGCGAAACGCCGTCGCGCACCAGCGCGTGATAATAGTCCCGCAGTGCGCGGGCGCCGGTGTACGAGGAGGAACCGCGAATCGCGACGGCGCGCAAACGCGCGACCAGCATCGCGCCGATCTCCCCGTCGACCGACGGGCTGATCAGGAAGCCGAGACGGACGCCCTGGTCGCGCCGATCGAGCAGCGTCTTCACGCCGAACAACTGGTGCTGGTGCCAATAGACCGGGATGAACGACGGCGACCCGTGCAGCGCCTGCGCAACGTGTTCGGCACCATCGACGCGCACGATCCGGCACCAGGACCAGACGAGGCGCACCAGATGGAAGGCGAACGGCACCACCAGCGAGCGGTAGAGCGCCGATCGTACGCGCGTCAGGCGCCGCGCGGATCGCGTCTGGCGCCGATAGATTGTATTGCGTAGACCGCCGTCGTCCGGATTCGTGGGCACGGCCGGCATTGTCTGGAAGCGGCGGCCGCGGCGCAATAGCGCGCAGGGGGCCGCGGCACGGCGCGCGGGGCTCAATCGGCGGACCCGTACGTTACAATGCCCCGATGTATCGGCAAGCAACCCCACCCGGACCGGCGGCGGGCTTCGACCTCGGCGGCACGGGCGAGTCCCTCGCGCGCCTGCGCGCTTGGTTCGCGGCGCACGGCGACGTTTATCGTGTGTTCTCACCGAGCCGCGGCGCGTATTTCTACGTGATCAACCACCCCGACGACGTCCAACACGTACTGTTGGCGAATCATCGCAACTACACAAAGGGCGAAGGTATGGACCGCGTCCGCCTGTTGCTCGGCAACGGCATCATGACGAGCGAAGGCGAGTTCTGGCGCCGGCAGCGCCGCATGATCCAGCCGGCGTTCCACCGCCGGGTGCTCGCGCTCCTCGATACACTGATCGGCGAGGTCAACGACAAGTACGCCGCGCGCTGGTCGGCGCAGGCCGCGCGCCGCGAGCCGCTCGACGTCGCCGCCGAGACGAGCGCCATGACCCTCGAGATCGTGCTGCGCTCGATATTCAGCTGCGACCTGGAACGCCTCAAGCGCCGGCTGGGCGAGAACCCGTTCGACGTGGTCGCGACCGAGACGATCCGCGATCTGCGGTTCGCCTACCGCTTCCGCTCGCTCGCCCGGCTCATCGGCGAACTCGCCGCGCAGCGTCGGACGGAGCCCCGCGGGGAGGTCGATTTCCTGGCGATGTTGATGTCGGCGCGGTCACACGACACCGGCGAGCACATGAGCGAGACCGAACTGGTCGACGAAGTCATGACCTTGATCGTCGCGGGCCACGAGACCACCGCCGCCGCGCTCGCCTGGACCTGGCACCTGCTCGGCCGGCATCCGGATGCCGCCGAGCGCCTGCACGCGGAAGCGGATCGCGCGGCGAACGAGCGCACGGATGCCGCTGGTCCGGTGCGGCTCGAGGAGGCCGAGGCCCTGCCATTCACGCGGCAGGTGATCCAGGAGGCGCTGCGACTGTATCCGCCGGGATGGCTGTTCACCCGCCGCAGCATCGAGGCCGACCGGCTCGGCGGCTACGCGATCGGCCCGCGCACCGACGTTTTCATCAGTCCCTACATGCTGCACCGGCACCCGGCCTTCTGGGACGCGCCGGAGCAGTTCCGCCCGGAGCGCTTCGACGGCCCGGACGCCGAGGAGCGGCACCGGTTCGCCTACATTCCCTTCTCGGTCGGACCGCGCCACTGCGTCGGCGAGAACCTGGCGATGTTTGAGATGTTGGTGCATGTCAGCGCGTTCAGCCGCCGCTTCCGGCTCGCGCCGGTGAACGATGATCCCGTGGAGCTCGAGGCACAGATCAACCTTCGCCCCCGCGCCAAGCTCATGATGACGGTAGAGGAACGATGACCCACGACACCCTGGTCGACATTCTCGAGACGAATCGCAGCGTCGACCGCGCGGTCTGCTACGTCGACGGCGAGGCCTCCGAACGCCGCGTCGGCTACCGCGAACTGCACGAGCGGGCCCTCGGAATCCTGCATCACCTGCAGGCGCTCGGCGCCGCGAGCGGCGACAGGATGATCCTGTTCCTGAGCGATAACGAGCAATTCGTCGACGGTTTCTGGGCGGCGGTCTGCGGCGGCATCCAGCCGGTACCGCTCGCGGTGGGCATAAGCGACGAGCACCGCCACAAGCTGCTGCGGGTCGCCCGCAAGCTCGGCAAGCCGTGGTTGTACACCGATGCGCGAAATCTCGAACGTCTGCAGTCGCTTGCGGCCGAGGTCGGCGAGTCGGCGCTGTTCGCCGAGATCAAGGCGCGCAGCTTTCTCGTCGAATCGATCACCGACGTGTCCCGTCGCGGCAAGATCCATCGGCCTTCGCCCGACGATCCGGCGTTCATCCAGTTCTCGTCGGGCTCGACCAGCGAGCCCAAGGGAGTCGTGCTGACGCACGGCAATCTGCTCGCCAACACGCGCAGCACGACCCTCGTCGATCGGTTCAACGACGCGGACGTGTCCCTGAGCTGGATGCCGCTTACGCACGACATGGGCCTGATCGGCTTCTTTCTGATGCAGTTCGCCAATCGCGTGCACATCAACCTGATGCAGACGGAATTGTTCGTCCGGCGACCGTTGCTGTGGCTGCAGGTGGCGTCCAGGAAGCGTGTGACGATCACCTGCTCGCCGAATTTCGGCTACCGCCACCTCCTCAAGGTGCTCGGCACGCGACGGCCGGAAGGCCTCGACCTGGCCTCGATCCGCCTGATCTACAACGGTGCCGAACCGATCTCGGTCGGTCTGTGCAACGAATTCATGGACACCCTCGCCTACACGGGATTGCGCCGCCAGGCGATGTACCCGGTCTACGGACTCGCCGAGGCCTCGCTCGCAGTCAGCATGCCCGCGCTGGATACCGAATACCGCTGGATCCGCGTGCACCGCCGCCAGCTCAGCCCCGGGGCACGAATCTCGCTGAATCCCGCGGACGCCCGCGACAGTTTGGAGCTGATGTGCGTCGGCCAGCCGATCCCGAATACCGAGGTGCGCATCGCCGACGACGCGCGCGCGCCCCTGCCCGAGGATCATGTCGGGCGCATCCTGATCCGCGGACCGAACGTGACCCGCGGCTATTTCGGCGACCCGGCGGCGACCGCGGCCGCGATTGACGCCGAGGGCTGGCTCGACACCGGCGATCTGGGGGTTTGCCACGAAGGCTCGCTGTACATCACCGGGCGGGCGAAGGAGATCATCTTCGTCAACGGCCAGAATTACTATCCGCATGACCTCGAGAACATCGCGCAGCGCGCTCCGGGCCTCGAACTCGGCAAGGTCGTCGCGGCCGCGGTGAGCCGGCCGGGCTCTCTCGGCGAAAGCCTCGTGGTGTTCGTGCTGCACCGATCCGGCATCGAAGAGTTCCTGCCGACGGCGACCGCGGTTGCGCGCCTGATCAACGAACACGCCGGACTCGAGGTGGCCGAAGTGGTGCCGGTAAAACGCATCCCGAAGACAACGAGCGGCAAGGTCCAGCGCCATCTGCTCGAGGCGGCGCTGATCGACGGTGAGTTCGACGCCGATCTCGCGGCCCTCGCCGTGCTGCGCACCGCCAAGGCGGGCGCCGCGCACATCCAAGGCAGCGCCCTGGAGGACCGGCTACGGGCGATCTGCGAAGCGGCGTTGCCCGGCAAGCGGATCGAGACCGACGACAACCTGTTCGAGATCGGCGCGAGCTCGCTGAAACTGATCGAGATTCACGAGACGATCGAGCGGGACTTCCCGGGTTTGATCGATTTGACGGAGCTGTTCGACCATCCCACGGTGCGCGAACTGGCTGCGCACCTGCAGAACAAGCTCGCGGCCGCGTAGCGTACGGGCGCCGGTCATCTCAGGTCGCATCATAGAGCGTTCGCTTGATCCGCCAGCGGCGGTAGGACCAAAGCCAATCCGCGGGACTCGCGAGCACGTCCTGCTCGCAGGCGCGCGCGTAGCGTTCGGTGAGTGCGCCCGGCTCGATCGACTCGCGGCCGTCCCAGAGCGTGCGCAGCTCGACGTCATACCAGCCGCGGCGCACGCGGCGCATCACGACGTAGATCACCGGCAGCCGGGTGCCGCGCGAGATTTGCTCGGCCCCCATGTAAAACGCCGTTTCCTGGCCGAGGAACCGCGTCCAATGACGCCGATCGGTCGACACCGGTGCCTGATCGGCGTTCATCGCCAGCGCGCGCACGACTTCTTTGCGGCGCAGGTAGTCCAGCAATAGGTCCTTTGCCGGCACCAGCCGCGCGCCGAATCGCGAGCGGATCTCGAGCATGAGGCGCTCCGCCCAGGCGTCGTGCAGCGGTTTGTAGGCCGCATCGAGCGGATAGCCGAGCTCGAGCGCGAAGCCGTGCAGCAGCCATTCCCAGTTGCAAAGATGCGAGGTCACCAGCAGCACGGATCGGCCGCCGGCGAGGAAGTCGCGCGCGACCTGCGGATTGCCGATGTGCACGCGCGCGCGCATTTCCCCGGCCGAGATCGACGCCGACTTGAGGATCTCGACGGCCACGTCGCAGAAGTTGCGCATGAACCGCCGGTGGATGCGCCGGCGTTCCTGGTCGCTCGCTTCGGGAAAGACCAGGGCGATTTGTTCGGCGATCACGTGACGCCGGTGGCGCACGATGTAATACGCGAGGAAGAACAAAATCCCCGACAGCGCATACAGCGCGCGCATCGGCAGGCGCGACAGCAACTTCACCATGAGCCGGGGGGCGCCGCTATTGACTTGGGCGGTCTGCGAACATCGCCCGCATGGTACGCAATCGACCGGTAAAACTGAACCGGGGGATTCGCCGTGGCTCGGCCATCGGCCATCCGGCATCGCGGCCGCACCCCGGGGGCAATTGGTGCCGCAAGAGGGAGTCGAACCCCCGACCCACCCATTACGAAAAATATGCCGGAAGCGTTCCGCGAAACTTCCGCAAGTGCGCCAGCAGATCGCGGGCGTCGGGAGCCTGCGCCACATCGAATATCCACTTGGCCGCCATTGGATTTTCTGCCAGTCAAAACATATCCAACCGAATTTCCAGGGCAACGGTGCGATCCGGGCATGTACGGTGACGTCCAGCCGCCCGCGCAGTGCGCCAACGAGACACGCCACCCAATCCCCTCGATTGCATATTGTTCGTCGATTCACAGCGTGGCAATAGGCGGGAGCTCGCGGCGAGGAATGACTGGGATCACGGCTCGGGGATTTGACCACCCGGGAAGCCGCTCTTTACCGTGCGCACGATCAGGGCCGCCAGCGTCAGTTCCGTGTTGCCCCGCCAATGTTCCATCGCTCGAATGAGGCGCAACTGCAGCGTCATCGTCAAATTTCCGAAGTCGGATGTTTCCTCCTCGGGGGCCAACCGGAAATCCTCGACAAGAGGAACGTCTTCCTTGCTCTCGAGCTTCCGTTTCAGGCTCTCCGAGGCAACGCGCTCGAAGTCCTCCTTCGTCCTGACGTCTCTGAACTCCCGTGTGAAAGCCGCCTCTGCCTCGCGTGGATCGATGACCGTGACTTCCCGATCCAGGGTCTTCATCAGCTCGTCTGGTTGGTCTTCCTCGGCTGCGAACAGGCGATTCACGAGCCGGCATCTCATGAGCACGCTTTCGGGTCCGAGGTGTGGTGCAAAGAACCGCGCCGCGCCGATCGCTCGCTGAATAGAATTGGTCTGCAAGGTCATGCTGCCAGCCATTGGAAAACGAAGGCGGCCCAGGATAATCGGCCGCCTCTCCATTGGGACGTCATCGTAGCTGCCGGTGAATCGAAGCGGCGCAGCCTCAGCCTCAAACAGCCAGTGCCAGCATTGCTCCTCAGGCGCGTTCACCGTGCACTCGAGGCGGCGCAGGCTCTTGATCGCGGACGCGCGGTCCGGAATCGAATAGTAGAGCCGCACCGGCTGGAACGGCTCGTTCGTCAGGGTCACCAGCAGGCGTCTATCTTTTGGAGCGGTAGAGAGCACGGGAAGTCCCCATTATCGTAAGCCGCGTGACTGCTGGAAATCGAGGCTCAAAATTGGTCGGGCGCTAATTCCCCCTCCACTCTGTCCACAAAAGCGTTCAGACCACTGAACCTCACTTCCAACGAACCATAGTGCTTGTTGTAGGCCCTATCCACGTCTTGGCAAATCACGATACGTTGCGCCTTAGGATAACGGCTGGCAAAGGCCTTGAGCGATTTCGCGTCGAATTCTTTGGCGCTCCACTTGCATTCAATCGCGATGGGTGGCTTGCCACGTCGAGCCAGTACAAAATCCACCTCGTGCCCTTGTTTATCGCGCCAATAGTGGATGCGTCGGGTCTGCAGGCGCGCATGGAGTTCGTTGAGGACGTAGTGCTCCCATAGTAGGCCCATGTCGTCGCGGCGCGGCTCATGCCAACCACGGAAGTAACAAACGAAGCCGGTATCGAAGCCGTACACCTTTGGCGCAGCTACAATTTCCGCGATCTTGCCGGTCGAATATGGACGAACCACGTGCGCGACAAAGGTTATCTCCAGAACCGACAGATAATTGGCGATCGTAGTGCGGCTGGCTTCGGTCGGGCGAGCAAAACGAGTAGCCTCGAAAATCCCGCCACTCGACGTCAACAGCAATTCGACGAATGTCAAAAATGATCGTCGTCTATCGAGGCGGAATAGCTCTTGGATGTCCTTGGCCCAATACGAATCCATCCACTCTTGGAAATCGCTTTCCGTCGGTTGATCCGCGAGCAAAAACGGCGGTAGCCCTCCTCGATAAAGACGGTGTTCCAGCTTTTTAACGTGCAGTGATTCCAGATCACGGCTCATCGCCGGTGTCAGCCACAATTCTGCTTTGCGGCCCGTTAAGGAGTCCCGAAATTTTCTCGTGGCTCCCAGAGTCGAAGAGCCGGTCGCAATGACTCGGACGGTTGGATAATGATCTGCCGCAATCTTCAAGAGTTCAGACGGGTTGCGGAGGCGATGTACTTCATCGAGCACGACTCGTTTGCCCTCGAGGTTTTTCAGGAAGCCCTCCGGGTCATCCATTTCCCGGCGATGCCGCGGCAACTCGCAGTCAAAGTATTCGACATCCTTCAAAGCCCGGCAAATCGTTGTTTTTCCCGCCCGTCGCACACCGGGGAACCAAATTACGGAGCGGCTCTTCCACAGACGCTCCAACCGCTCCGACCAAAAGGGGCGTAACCACATGCAAGCATGGTTGCATATAGTATGACCATACGCAAAGATATTTGCGTATGGTAAGTCGTCACCGCACGCGCCATAACCGGCCTGGCGTCAGTTCGACCTTGATCGGTGACCGGACCCAATACCGCCGCGACGCGAATCTGAGAGGCCTCGGCTTCAAGCTCCCGCCTGAGCACACCGGCACAGTCAACCAAAGGAGTGTCCGCTTCGATACGTAATGCAATGGCGCGCCCGACGGCTTTCCAACCGCCGACCACGAAATTAGCAGGGAACTGCTAGCGCGCCTAAGGCGCCGTGGCGGATCGGTGAGGTCCTTTGCAACTCTTGCACTTACGATGCACTTACGGTAAACATACCATCAAGCATGCAGCGCGCAAGGCATTGATTTAATGGTGCCGCAAAGAGGATTCGAACCCCTGACCCACGCATTACGAATGCGTTGCTCTACCAGCTGAGCTATTGCGGCAGTATGCGCGACCCCGGGAAGGGGCCGGCATTCTAACTCGCCGAATCGGCCGATGAAAGGCTGCCGCGGTGCTTGGCGACATCGCGCAGGCTCTTCGGCAGGGCGAATACGACGTGCTCCGGCCGGCCGACGACCTCCTCGGCCACCTCGCCGCCCCACTCCCGCAAGCGGCCGATCACGCCTTGCACGAGGACCTCGGGCGCCGAGGCGCCCGCGGTTACGCCGACCGAGCGGACGCCATCGAACCACTCGCGCCGCAGGTCCCCCGGACCGTCGACGAGATAGCCCGGTTTGCGGGCCTTGTCGGCGAGTTCCCGCAGGCGGTTCGAGTTCGAACTCGACGAGGAGCCGACGACGACCAGCGCGTCGCAGCGGTCGATCAGCCTCTTGACCGCGTCCTGCCGGTTCTGCGTCGCGTAGCAGATGTCCTCCTTGCGCGGCGCGTGCAGATCGGGAAATCGTCGCCGCAAGACCTCGACAATCGAGGCCGTGTCGTCCATCGACAGCGTCGTCTGCGTGACGAACGCCATGTGCTGCGGGTTGCGCACATTCAGCGCGGCGACATCGTCGACCGTCTCGACCAGGTACATGTGCCCGCCGTAGGATTCGTCGAACCGCCCCATCGTGCCTTCGACCTCGGGATGTCCGTGATGGCCGATCAGCAGCACCTCGCGCGCCTCGCGCGCGTAGCGCGCGACCTCGATGTGCACCTTCGCGACCAGCGGGCAGGTCGCGTCGAACACCGTCAGGTTGCGCCGCTTCGCCTCGGCCTCGACTGCGCGGGCGACGCCGTGGGCGCTGAAGACGACGGTCGCGCCGTCCGGCACTTCGTCGAGCTCCTCGACGAACACCGCGCCGACCTCACGCAGCCGGTCGACGACGTAGTGGTTGTGGACGATCTCGTGGCGAACATAGATCGGCGCGCCGAATACGTCGATCGCGCGTTCGACAATGTCGATCGCGCGATCGACTCCGGCACAGAAGCCGCGCGGATTGGCCAGCAGGATTTGCATCAGTGTTTTCGCCTTGCGTCGCGGAACGCGTCCAGAAGAAGCAGGCCCGCGCCGATGGTAATCGCCGTATCAGCCAGGTTGAATGCGGGAAAATACGCCTGATTCCAGTGAAAGTGTATGAAATCGATCACCGAGCCCCGGCAGATGCGGTCGATCCCGTTGCCAACCGCGCCGCCGAGGACGAGCGCAAGGCCCGCGGCGAGCAGCTTTCCGGCGCCGCAGCGCAACCGCACGAGCCAGACGACGATCGCCAGGCTGACACCGAGCGCAAGCGCGATGAAGAACCAGCGCTGCCAGCCGGACGCCGAGGCGAGCAGGCTGAACGCCGCGCCGACGTTCTGCATCCGCGTGATGTCGAGAACGGGCAGCACGCGGGTGAACTCGAACTCGCCGTAGTGGCGGGCGATGTACGCCTTGCTGAGCTGATCGCCGATCACGACGAATGCGGACAACAACAGCCAGCGCCAGCCGCCGGCGCGCTTTTCGATTGGTTTCATGCGAATCGACGCTCCTCTCCGGGTCCTTCGACGTTGACGACGCAGCGGGCGCACAGTTGCGGATGCCGCGCATCGGCGCCGACGTCGGCGCGCCGATGCCAACAGCGAACGCACTTCGGCTGGTGCGCCGGGTGCACCTGGATCCAGACGTTCTCGATGCTCGCGGGCACCGCATCGGCCGGAGGCACATCCCGGGCGACGACGCGGGCCTGGCTCGTGATCAACAGGAATCGTAGTTCGTCGCACAGCGCGTCGAGGCGCGGGACCCGGGCAGGCGAGGCATACACGGTCACTTCGGCCTCGAGGGGCGCGCCGATCCGCCCGCTCGCACGCAGCCGTTCGAGCTCGCGAGAGACGTCGCCTTTCAAGGTGATGAACACCGGCCAGTCGATCGGCGAAGCCCGCTCAACGCCCGCCGGAAAGCTGTGCCATGCCGAGAGGAGCACGGACTCGCCGGTCGCGCCCGCGAGGAAACTCCAGACCTCATCGGCCGTGAAGCTCAAGATCGGTGCGATCCAGCGCACCAGCGCGTGGGCGAGATGGTAGAGCGCCGTCTGCGCCGAGCGCCGCGGCGCACTCGTTGCACCGGTCGTATACAGGCGGTCCTTGATGATGTCCAGATAGAACCCGCCGAGTTCGACCACGCAGAAGTTGTGCACCCTCTGGTAGATCTCGTGGAATTCGTAGTTGCGATATGCCGTCAGCAACTCGTTTTGCAGGGCAAACGCCTGCGACATGACCCACTGGTCGATCGCGGCCATCCGCTCCCAGGCGACCGCATCGCGGCCCGGGTCGAAGCCATGGAGGTTGCCGAGCAGGAAGCGCAGGGTGTTGCGGATCCGCCGGTACGAATCGGCGATGCGCTGCAGAATCTCCGGCGAGACGCTCATCTCGTTCGAATAATCGGTCGCGGCGACCCACAGGCGCACGACGTCCGCTCCGAGCGTGCCGGTCAGCTTCTGCGGCGCGAGGATGTTGCCGAGCGACTTCGACATCTTCCGGCCGGCTTCGTCGACCGTAAAGCCGTGCGTCAGGACTGCCCGGTACGGTGCACGGCCGTGCATCGCGACCGAGGTCAACAGCGAGCTGTGAAACCAGCCCCGGTGCTGGTCGGAGCCCTCGAGGTACAAATCCGCGGGCGCCGCAATCTCCGGGCGCATCACGGCGAGGCCGTGATGCACGACGCCGGAATCGAACCAGACGTCCATCACGTCGCTCGCCTTGTCGTAGTCGCCGGCCTCGGCGCCGAGCAACTGCGCCGGATCCAGGTCGAACCAGGCGTCGATACCTGCCACCTCGACCCGCTCGGCGACCGCCTCGATCAACTCCTGCGTGCGCGGATGCAGTTCGCCGCTGGTCTTGTGCACGAACAACGGAATCGGCACACCCCAGGTGCGCTGGCGCGAGACGCACCAGTCGGGGCGGCCGGCGATCATGGTCGCGATCCGCTGCTCGCCCCATTCGGGCATCCAATCGACGTGGGCGATCGCCTCGAGCGCGCCGTGGCGCAGGCCGGCCTGGTCCATGCTGATGAACCATTGCGGTGTCGCACGGAAGATCACCGGCGTCCTGTGCCGCCAGCAGTGAGGATAAGCATGCCGGTACGGTTCGGCCTTGAGCAGTCGGCGATGCTCCGTCAGGACGTCGATGACATGCGCGTTCGCCTCGAACACCTGTTCGCCGGCGAACAGCGGCGTGTCGGGGAGAAATCGGCCGTCGCCGCCGACCGGGTTGTCGGCCGGCAGATCGTAGCGCCGGCCGACGAGGTAGTCGTCGAGACCGTGGGCGGGCGCCGTGTGCACCGCGCCGGTGCCGACTTCGAGGGTCACGTGCTCGCCGAGGATCACCGGCACCTGCCGCTCGTAGAATGGATGGCGTAGCAGTGCGCCTTCCAGGGCCGTGCCACGCACGGTCGCGACGGTCTCCCAGGGCTCGTCGCCGAACTGCGGCAACACCGACGCTAGGCGTTCGGCGGCGAGCACCAGGCGTTCGCGGGCCGCGCCGGCGCCGCGCTCGATCAAGGCATATTCGAGCTCCGGATGCAGCGCAACCGCGCGGTTCGCCGGCAATGTCCACGGCGTCGTCGTCCAGATCGCAACCGACACCGGCATGCCGCCGTCACCGGTCTCGACGTGGAAGCGCTGGGCGATGTCCGCCGGATCGACGGCGGCGAAGCGCACGTAGATGCTCGGCGAGGTCTCGTCCTGGTACTCGACCTCGGCCTCGGCGAGAGCGGAACGGCAGTTCAGGCACCAGTGAACCGGTTTGTAGCCCTTGTAGATGTGGCCATTCGCGATGATCTTGGCGAACGCGCGCAGCTGTTCTGCCTCGAAGCGCGGCATCATCGTCAAGTATGGCCGCTCCCAGTCGCCAAGCACCCCGAGACGCTTGAAATCGTCGCGCTGCGAATCGATCTGCTCGCCGGCGTATTTGCGGCACGCCGCCCGAAACGCCTTTGCATCGAGTTTCGCGCCGACGCGGCCGTGGGATTTCTCGATCTGCATCTCGATCGGCAGCCCGTGGCAATCCCAGCCGGGGATGTAGGGTGCATCGTAGCCATCTAGCGTGCGCGCCTTGACAATGATGTCCTTCAGGATCTTGTTGACCGCGTGGCCGAGATGGATCGCACCGTTCGCATACGGTGGACCGTCGACCAGCGTGAAGCGCGGCCGGCCGACGCTCGCCGCCCGGATTCGCCGATAAAGACCGGTCCGCTCCCACTCCGCAAGCATCTTCGGCTCGCGATTGGCGAGGTCCGCCTTCATCGCGAAGCCGGTGCTCGGCAAATTGATCGTCTGCTTGTAATCGTTCACGATCCACCTTGGGCCAATACCTGCCGAGCCGCGCCCGCGTCCCGACGCATCTGCGCGATCATCTCGTCGAGCGAGGCAAACTTCTCCTCGTCCCGCAGCTTCGCGAAGAACTCCACCTCCAGCCTGCGCCCGTACAGGTCCCCATCGAAATCGAACAGATGCACCTCGAGCAGCGGCTCGACGCCGCCGACCGTCGGTCGAGTCCCGAGGCTCGCCACTCCCGGCATCGGCGTTGCGCCGATGCCGTGCACCCGGACCGCGAGCACGCCCCGAAACGGCGGCTTGCGCCGACCGAGGCGCAGGTTCGCGGTCGGAAACCCCAGGTCGCGGCCCAGTTCATCACCGTGCACGACGCGGCCCTGGATTCGGTAGGGCCTGCCTAGCAGCCGCGCCGCGCCGACAAAATCGCCGTGCTCGAGCCGCTCCCGCACCGCCGTGCTGCTGACGCGCACCGCGTCGAACACGAACGGCGGCATCTGCTCGACCGTGAAGCCGTGCTCGCGCCCGGCTGCGATCAAGGTATCGATCGTGCCCGCGGCTCGGCAGCCGTAGCGAAAATCGTCGCCGACGAGCATGTGGCGAGTACCGAGGGCGCCGACGATCAGGTCGCCGACGAAATCCTCCGGGCTCATCGCGCGGATGTGTTCGTCGAACTTCATTGTCACCAGGCGGTCGACCCCGCAGGCGGCGAGCGCCACACATTTCTCGCGCCAGCGCGTCAGCCGCGGCGGCGCCCCCTGCGGATCGATGAACTCCTTCGAACTCGGCTCGAAGACCAGCACGGTCGCCGCGAGCCCCGCCTCGCGCGCGCGGCTGCACAGGGTACGCAGCATCTGCTGATGACCGAGATGCACGCCGTCGTAATTGCCGACGGTCAATGCGCAGCCCCGATGGCGCGCCGACAGATTTTTCAGGCCGCGAACGAGTTCCATGGCAAAGGTTGGAATTATACGGCACTTCGCGGGCGATATTCGCGCCCGCCTCAGGGACGTAGATGCCGCGGCCGCACCCCGAGCGCGAGCAGTGCGGCGAAATACACCGTCGCGCCGGCGACGACGCAGACCGCCAGATGCTCGATGCGCTGCCAGGCCGACATCGCCAGCCAGCGCGAGGTCGGTCCGCCGAGACTGTGCAGCAGGACCGCCATCGCGGCACCGGCGCCGGCGACGCGCAGGATCAGGGGCCCCCAGTGCTCGCCGGGCCTGAGCACACCGCTCTTGCGCAGGCCACGATACAGCAGCAGGGCGTTCGTGCAGCCGGCGAGGCTGGTCGATGCCGCGAGAAAGACGTGCGGCACCGGCAATTTGCCGAAATAGACGAGCGGCGCGATCAGGAACAGGTTCACGCCGATGTTCACCCCGAGCGAAATCAGGCTGATGCGCACCGGCGTGCGGGTGTCCTGGCGCGCAAAGTAACCGGGCGCCAGCACCTTGACGAAGCTGAAGCCGAGAAGGCCGAAGGAGAACGCCATCAGTGCATCGGAACTCATCCGCACATCGTGCGCGTCAAAGCGGCCGTGGCCGAAGATGGTCGCGTTCAAAGGGCCGGCCAGCACGAACAATGCGACCGCCGCCGGCAGCACCAGGAGCAGGACGAGCTTCAACGCCCATTCGAGGGTCGCCGACAGCCGCTCCGGCGCCGCGGCCGCGTGGTGCGCCGACAGGCTCGGCAGGATCACGGTGCCGAGTGCGACGCTGAACACACCCATCGGAAATTCCATCAGCCGGGACGCGAAGTACAGCCAGGAGACGCTGCCGATCGCGAGAAACGAGGCGATCTGCGTGTCGAGCAGCAGGCTGACCTGCGCGACCGACGACCCCAATATCCCCGGCCCCATCAGCCGCGCCACCCGCCGGACCCCACTGTGGTCCCAGCGCCACCGTGGCCAGCCAAGCAACCGCAGGCGCAGCACGAACGGAATCTGGTAGGCCACCTGCAGCAGCCCGCCGGCAAAGACCGCGGCGGCGAGCACCAGGCCCGGCTGTGCGAAGTGCGGCGCGATCCACACCGCCGCGACGATCATCACGAGGTTCGACAGCACCTGCGTGAAGGCCGGCGGCCCGAAGCGTCCGTAGCTGTTGAGGACGCCGCTCGCCAGCGCCGTCAGCGACACGAACAGGATGTATGGAAACGTGATCCGCAGCATTTCGACCGTGATCGCGTAACGGTCGCCGCTTGCTTTGAAGCCCGGTGCGAACGCCCAGACGAGCAGCGGCGCCGCAATGACCGCGACCACCGACACCGCGAACAGCGCGACTCCGAGCGTGCCCGCGGCGCCGCTGACCAGTTCGCGGACCTGCGCCTCGCTGCGGCGCTGCTTGTACTCGGAGATCACTGGCACGAAGGACTGCGAGAACGCGCCCTCCGCGAACAGGCGGCGCAGGAAGTTCGGGATCTTGTAGGCGACCAGGAACGCATCGGCGAGCGGGCCGCCGCCAAACAGGTGCGCCTGGGCGACGTCGCGCACGAGTCCGGTGATGCGCGACAGCAGGGTCATCAGCCCGAGGGTCGTCGTCGATTTGAAGATGGCGCGGCTCATCGGGAAACACCACTATAGCCACTATGGCCGGCACGCTGCCGGTGCCGGCGCCCCCGGATTGACAAGGATCCGGCGCAAACGCAGAATACGCGGCTCTTTGTAAGGAGTTTGCGCTTGGCCAACACCAAATCCGCGGAAAAAGCGGCCCGCCAGTCGACGAAGCACCGCGCCCGCAATGACGCCCTGACGTCGCAGTTGCGCACCGCGATCCGCAAGGCGGCCCTCGCCGTCAAGTCCGGCAAGCAGGACGAGGCACTCGCGGCGCTCGCCGAGGCGACCCCGGTGATCGACGGCATGGTCAACAAGGGAATCATTCACCGCAACAAGGCCGCGCGGCACAAGAGCCGGTTGACGAAGCAGGTGCGCGCGCTCGCCGAGTGACCGCGGCGGCGCGCGCTCAGAGCGCGGCGCCCCGCGCATCGACCGCATCGCCGCGCCCCGCGCGCGGGTGTTCCTCCAGATAGCGCATCACGTCCTGGACCAGGGGCGTCGTTCCGGCGCCGGTCGCGGCGGAAATGCGCAGCACCTTGCCCTTGAACCGCAGGCGCCGGACGATTTCCTTCGCCCGCCGCTCGCCCTCTGCAGGCGTCATCAGATCGATCTTGTTGAGCACCAGCCAGCGCTCCTTGGTCGCGAGGTCGCCGGAGAATTTCTTCAGTTCGGCGGCGATCGACCGCGCATCCCGCACCGGATCGGCCTGCGGGTCGATCGGCGCGATGTCGACCAGGTGCAGCAGCACGCGCGTGCGCTGCAAATGCTTCAGGAAGCGGATGCCGAGGCCGGCCCCCTGCGCGGCACCCTCGATGAGGCCCGGAATGTCGGCCATCACGAAGCTGCGCCCGGGGCCCGCAGTCACAACGCCCAGATTGGGCGTCAGCGTCGTGAACGGATAATCCGCGACCTTGGGTCGGGCGGCCGAAACCGCGCGGATCAGCGTCGACTTGCCGGCGTTGGGCAATCCGAGCAAACCGACGTCGGCGATCAGCTTCAGTTCGAGCATCAGTTCGCGTTTCTCGCCAGGCAATCCCAGGCCCACCCGGCGCGGCGCGCGATTCGTGCTCGACTTGAAGCGCGTGTTGCCCCAGCCACCCTTGCCGCCCTTCGCGACGAGCAAGGTCTGATCCAGTGCAACCAGATCGCCCAATGTTTCGCCGGTGTCCATCTCGGTGACGACCGTACCGACCGGAACGGCGATGTTCAGATCCGCGCCGCCGTGGCCGGTGCAATCGTTGCCGCTGCCGCTCTCGCCGTTCTTTGCCTTGAAGGTGCGCGCGATGCGAAAGTCGGCGAGCGTGTTCATGCCCTCAACCGCCCGAAGGTAGACGCTGCCGCCCAAACCGCCGTCGCCGCCGTCGGGCCCGCCGAAGGGAACGAATTTCTCGCGGCGGAAGCTCACGCAGCCGCGCCCGCCGTTGCCGGCATGCACTTTCAGCTTCGCTTCGTCGACGAATTTCATGACGCGGGCTCCCCGCACATCCTGGGAAAATCAAAAGGGGACAGACGCGCGCCTGTCCCCTTTGGTGGTCGATCCTCGAAGCCTCAGGCACGGCGGCCCGCTGGCCGCCGCCTACTTCGCGACGACGTTGACGAAGGTCCGCTGTTCTGGACCCTTGACGCGAAATTCGACGACGCCGTGCGCGGTCGCGAACAGCGTGTGATCGGTGCCGATGCCGACGTTGACGCCCGGACGATACGCGGTGCCGCGCTGCCGGATGAGGATGTTGCCAGCCGCGACCTGTTCGCCGCCGAACTTCTTCACGCCGAGACGCTTCGCGTGGGAGTCGCGGCCATTGCGCGTGCTGCCGCCTGCCTTCTTATGTGCCATGTGAGTCCAGTCTCCTGAGCAATCCGTTAAGCGACGATCTGCGTGATCTTCACGTCGGTGTAGGGCTGGCGATGCGTGCCTTCGCGCTTGTAGTGCTTGCGGCGGCGAAATTTCACGATTCGTACCTTGTCGCCCTTGCCGTGGCCTTCGACGGTGGCGACCACCTTCGCGCTGTCGAGGTACGGCGCACCGACCTTGACGTCCGCGCCGGCGCCGACGAGCAGCACTTGGCTGAACTCGACGCTCGTGCCCTGCGCCGCCGCGAGCTTCTCGATACGCACAACAGCGCCTTCCTGAACGCGGTATTGTTTACCGCCCGTGGCAATCACGGCATACATCGTGGCAACTCCAGTGTAAGTGGCCTCGGTGGGCCAGCAAAAGAGCCGCGAAGTATACGTTTTGACCCGCGGCGGGTCAATGATCCGCGCGGGGGTCCCGCGATCAAGCCCGTCAACTGCGCCGGGATCTGCCGCTCGCCGGCGGGCCAGTCCTCGTCAAGGACATCGGTGTGTACGTCGGCCGATCGGCATACAGGCATGCAGGCATGCAGCTCGTCGGCAAGCAAGGCGAGGGCCACCTCGTGTTGCGGATCGCCGCGGACTTGGAACGCGCCACGGGCGGCACGCAGCGGCATCCGCCACGCCGGGCGGGCGGGCGGGCGGGCGGGCGCGAGCGAACTTAGGGTAAGATGCGCCCGAGATTTTCATGACACTAGAAAAAATTCGTGGCTTGGTCACCGCGGACCTGGTGGCCGTCGATCGAGCGGTCAAGGAACGCCTCAGCAGCCCGGTGGCACTGGTCGACCAAGTCGCCTCCTACATCATCCATTCCGGCGGCAAGCGACTACGGCCGTTGCTCGTGCTGCTCGCGGCAAAGGCCTGCGGGCACGGGGGCGTGCGCCACATAGAAGCGGCCGCCATCATTGAATTCATTCACACCGCGACGCTGCTGCATGACGACGTCGTCGACGATTCCTCGATGCGCCGCGGACACGAGACGGCGAACGAGGTGTTCGGCAATGCGACCAGCGTGCTGGTCGGCGACTTTCTCTATTCGCGCGCGTTTCAGATGATGGTCACGCTCGACCGCATGTCCGTGATGAACATTCTCGCCGATGCCACCAATGCGATCGCCGAGGGCGAGGTACTGCAATTGATGACGGCACGCGATCCGTCGACGACCGAGGAGCGGTACTTCGACGTGATCCACCGCAAGACCGCGCGTTTGTTCGAGGCCGGCGCCCAGATCGGCGCGGTGCTGAGCGACGCCGCACCGCCGATCGAGCGGGCGCTCGCGAGCTATGGCCGGCACATCGGCACCGCCTTCCAGCTCGTCGACGATGCGCTCGATTATCAAGCCGACGAAACCTGGCTCGGCAAGCACCTCGGCGACGACCTCGCCGAGGGCAAGCCGACGCTGCCGCTGATTCATGCGTTGCAGCACGGCGACGTGGAACAACGGGCGATGATCCGGCACGCGATCGAACACGGCGGACTCGAGCGACTCGATGAAATCACCCATGCCGTTGCAAGCCTCGGGAGCCTTGCGTACACTGCGCGCCGAGCCCAATGCGAGGCCGATCAGGCGCTTGCCGCGCTGTCACCCCTTCCCGAGAGCGAGTTCAAAGAAGGTTTGAGCGAACTGACCAGGTTCGCGGTCGCGCGCAAGAATTGAGGGTTGCCGTCGATTTCGGGGTGTAGCTCAGCCTGGTAGAGCACTACGTTCGGGACGTAGGAGTCGCAGGTTCAAATCCTGTCACCCCGACCAATAATTACAATAAGTTACGACGCGCCTGGCGGATGCTAACTGCCATTGTCAGTAAGTTGGGTCACACCTGGGTCGCAATTAACCGCAAACGCCGACGACCGAACCGGCGCCGACTCTTGCCCACATATCGATGGGTTTGGATTCACTCATCAAGCTTACATCTAGTGTCGGCATTACCTAGAAAACCCACCCGACATAATCACTATCAAGATGTTTACCTAAGGCATGTGAAGATGCTCACCTAAAGGGTATCAAAATGCTCACCAAAGTGGTCAGGACGCCGGTCTCCCATGCGCGGCCATGGCTATAGATTGACGGCTCGCATCCCCTGTTCATGGTAGCGCGCACCGACGGTCACGTCCATCGGAAAAGTCGCGTCCAGCCGGCCAAGCTGTTCGGGCATCAGCGATACCGTCAAGGCGCCGACATTTCCTTCGAGAAAACGCGTGTGCTTGGTGCCGGGGATGGGGACCACATTGCCGCCTCGGGCGAGCACCCACGCCAAAGCCGCTTGCGCCGAGGTGCAGCCGATCTGCGCCGCGAGCTGCTTTACCGCTTCAGCGAGATGCAGATTGCGCCCGATGTTCTTCCCCCTCGAAGCGAGGGTGGCGCCGCCGCCAATCGTCCTGTGGAATGCCCTCGGCCGTTTTGAAGCGCCCGGTCAAAAAGCCCCGCCCCAAAGGGCTGTAGGCAACAAAACCGATGCCCAATTGTCGGCAGGTCTCCAAGATCTCACCCTCCGGATCGCGCGACCAGAACGAATACTCGGTCTGGAGCGCGGCGATAGGATGAACCTCGACGGCTCGGCGAATGGTTACCGACGCAGCTTCCGACAAACCGAGAAACCTCGCCTTGCCTTGCTGTACCAGCGCGGCCATTGCGCCGACCGTGTGTTCGATGGGGGTGTTGGATCACCGCGGTGCTGATAGTACAGGTCGATATGCGCTACCCCAAGGCGCTTGAGGCTGGCCGCACATGCCTGTTTCCCGTACTCAGGCCGCCCGCTCACGCCCAGGAATTCGCCGTTCGGCCCGCGGACATTGCCGAATTTCGTCGCGAGGATAACTTTGGTCGCGTCGCTGTCGAATAGCGCGCTCTCGCCGCTGTCGAGCGTCATCTCGGCCGTGCGGCGCCAGATGCCAAACCGCTGAATCGACAGTAGCACGGGGACAACTACGAGCGCTGGTAGTAGCGCAGGCCGGCCACCTAGACTCGCCCGAGGGATGTCTTCACCGCATGATCGCGCGACGCGCCGGGCGACAGTCAGCATGCCTATGATGAGAATGACCGGGATCGGCTGGATCGCCGGCGGGTTGTTCGCGACACTCGCGATCGGTGCGTCCGCGGCCGACGCAAGAACGCGCGACGCACCGTCGCTCGACGTCATCGTGGTGACGGCAACCCGCATCCCGGAGAGGGTCGGCCGGGTGCCGGCGTCGATCTCCGTGGTCTCCGGTCGAGAACTCGTCGTGCGTGACGCGACCGACATGGCGAGCGCCATGAGTCTGGTACCCGGCGTCGAGGCGCCCCCTGGCGGGGACGCGGGACCGTCGAGCGCCGTGCCCTCGTTCTGGGGCTTGCATGAGTTCGATGCCTTCCTGTTGGTCGTGGATGGTGTTCCCTGGGGCGGGGCGTTCAATCCCGGGATCACGACGCTCGATTTCAACGACGTGCAGCGGGTCGAGATCCTCAAGGGATCGGCGCCGGTGCTGTACGGGGCGACCTCGTTCGTCGGCGTCGTGCAGGCGATTCACTATCCGGCCGGGCAGGCGGCGAAGCAGGCGGATCTCGCGTTCGGCAGCCATGGTTCGATCCGCGGAGCCGCATCGTTCGTGCTGCCACAGGTCGGCACCTTGCGCCAGTCGCTCGCGATCGACGGTGCAAGCCTGGGCTTTTCGGATCCGCGGGAATCGGTCGCGAGCAAGCACATCCTCTATCGCGGCGCCGCAGACGTCGGCGCAGGTACGCTGCGGATCGATGCGAACATCACCGCGGTGAGGGACGTTCCGCCGAGTCCCGTCCTGCGTGTCGGCACCGGATTGACCGCCGCCACGCCGATCGACGCGAATTTCAACCCGGCCGATGCGCGAGTCGACGAGAACAAGTACCAGCTCGCCATCGGCTATGTCTTGCCGACCGCCTGGGGCAGGTGGTCGACCTTGGCATCCTTCGCGTACTCCGACATCACGGACATCCGCGCCTTCCTGCATCCGGATCTGAGCGGGACAGCCGACACCCAAAACCAGCGGCGC
>Ga0307374_10000181_pt1 | contig 115171 bp, 94 predicted proteins | sample OX3MG_FD_202532 | JGI IMG/M metagenome (GOLD analysis project Ga0307374, IMG submission 202532) | Soil microbial communities from Risofladan, Vaasa, Finland - OX-3 | ecosystem: Environmental > Terrestrial > Soil > Coastal area > Acid sulfate soil | place: Finland: Risofladan, Vaasa | collected...
GTCAAGACCTGCTCGTGCGGATCGTCGTTCGACGCCGGGGACGAGGCGGGAGCCGCCAAGTCCTGCAGCGCCGGCTGAGCTGATCCCCAACCGGGTGCGCCCGGCTTGATTTTCAGCCTCCACCAGAAGTTCGCCCTAGTTCTGATTCTCTTGGGCCTGGTGGGCGCCCTCTGGTGCTTCATCGACGTGCGCCGCCAGGGCCAGCCCTCGGGTGGCGTGCGCGCCTTCCTGATCCTGTGCTGGGCGTTGGTCCTGATTCAGGATTTGCTGGGGCTGCTGCTCCTCGCCGAGGGTAGGCGACCCAGCAATCTTGTCCTCCACCTAATGTATGGCGCCCTCAGCGCTCTGGTCTTGCCGGTCGCCTGGGGGCTCAGCGCCCGCAGCGGCGGGCGCCATGAGGCGCTCTACTTGGGCCTGGGCTCGCTGCTCTTCGCGGGGTTCACCTTCCGAGCGCTCTCGGTCGCCTGAGCTGGGAGATGCCCCGGATCCGCCGCCGACCCCGGGTCGACTGGGTCGAGAGCAACGGATGAGCGCCCGGGGCGGGGGGCGCCAGACGGGGGTTCCAGGAGCACCGCCGCCCTCCGGCCGGCCCCGGGTGTTGGTGCTGGCCGGGGGGGTTGGCGCGGCCCGATTCCTGGCCGGCCTGGTGGCGGTGGCGCCGGCTGCCCAGCTGACCGTGATTGGGAACACCGGCGACGACTTCAAGGTCCACGGCCTGCACATCAGCCCGGACCTCGACACCGTCAGCTACTCGCTGGCGGGGCTCGGCGATTGGGAGCGGGGCTGGGGGCTGCGGGGGGAGACCTGGGGCGCCGCCGAGCAGTTCCGCCGGCTGGGGGACGACACCTGGTTCCAGCTCGGCGACCGGGACCTGGCGACCCACGTCTGGCGCACCGAGCAGTTGCGGCGGGGTCGGCCACTCTCGGAGGTGACCCGCCGGCTGGCCGAGCGCCTGGGGCTGGGCATTACCTTGCTGCCGATGACCGACCAATCGGTGGTGACTCGGGTGCTCACCACGGATGGCCAGGACCTGCACATCCAGGAGTACCTGGTTCGCGATCGGTGCCAGCCGGAGATCAAGCGGATTGAGTACCGAGGGATCGAGCGGGCCCAGCCGGCCCCCGGGGTACGCGAGGCGATCCGGTCCGCCGATCTGGTGGTGATCGCGCCCAGCAACCCGGTGATCTCGATCGGTCCGATCTTGGCGGTGCCGGGTCTGCGCCAGGAGCTGATGGCGGCTCCCCAGGTGATCGCGGTGAGCCCGATTGTGGCCGGCCAGGCAGTCAGGGGGCCGGCCGTTCCCATGCTGCAGAGCCTGGGGGTGGTCCCCAGCGCCGCCGGCGTGGCCGCCCTCTACGCCGACCTCATCTCCGATCTCGTGATGGACCAGCGGGATCAGGAGCTGGCGTCGGAGGTGGCCGCCCAGGGTGTCCGGCCCCACCTCTGCGACACCCTGATGGTCGACCAGGCGGCGCGGGAGCGGCTGGCGGCGGCGGTCCTGGCGGCCGCCTCGGTCCGCCCGGTCCCCAGCCTTGAGTCCGCATGAGCACCCGGCCGCCATTGGAGTCGGACGGCACCGGGATCTTCCTGGTGATCCCGGTCAAGCGCTCCATCGGCTCCAAGCAGCGGCTCGCCTCCGAGCTTCCGGACGGGGTCCGGCAGCTGGTCAGCCGAGCCTTGGCCTCGCGGATGGTCCGCTGCGCAGCCGAGGGTTGGGCTCCGTCTCGCGTGGTGGTGGTGGGGGACGACCCCGAGGTGACTGAACTCTGCAGCCGCCTGGGCCTGGCCACCCTCCCCGATGCGGGGGGCGGCCAAAGTGACGCCGTGCGCACCGGGCAGACCTGGTGTCTGGATCGAGAGGCCACGACCCTGGCCACCGTCGCCGCCGACCTGCCCCGGGTAGAGGCCTCCGACCTACGACGGCTCTGGGAGACGGCCGCCCAGCTCCCCCCCAACTCCCTGGCGCTGATCCCTGACCGTTCGGGCACCGGGACCAACGGCCTGGTGCTCAACCCCGCCGACTCTGACCCGTTCCTCTTCGGCCCCGACTCCCTGCGGCGACATCGCGAAATCGCCCAGCAGCTGGGACTTCAACTTTCGATCCTCGACCTACCGCGGCTAGCCTGGGACATCGACCGCCCGGAGGACCTGCTCCCGCCCAGCCCCCGGCTCGGAGAAGGGGCCCACCCGGTGGTGGCCTGGGCGAAGGAGGTGGCCGACCTGGAGCCGCGGACTTCGCAGCTGGAGGCGGGGCTTGGCTGGTGAGGGCGAGCCCGAGCGTCCCCTGGTCCAGGCGGGTCCGATCACTTCCTGGGCGGTGGTCGGCATGCCCGAGGTCGAACGAGACCAGGACCTAGGCCAGCTGGCGCTGGAGCCGCTGTCGCGCTCCGGCGGCCTGCAGCCGTGGGATGTGGTGGTGGTGACCCACAAGGTCGTTTCCAAGGCCGAGGGGCGGGTCTACTCCCTGGCGGAAATCGAACCTCGGCCAGCTGCCCTGTCGCTGGCGGCCCAGCTGGGCCAGGATCCCCAGTTGGTGGAGGCGGTGTTGCGGGAGAGTCGCCGGGTGGTGCGGGCGGAGTCCGGGGTGCTGATCACCGAGACCCACCATGGTCTGGTCTGCGCCAACGCGGGGGTGGACCGGAGCAACGTTGGAGGAGGGGAGACGATCACCTGCCTGCCGGTGGATCCGGACCAATCCGCCGAACGGCTCCGCCAGCAATGGCTGCCGCTGGCCGGCGGGGGGCCTCTGGGCGTACTCATCTCGGACACCTTCGGCCGTCCTTTCCGGGAGGGCTCGGTCAACGTGGCGATCGGAGTGGCGGGGATGCCGGCGCTCAGCGACTACCGCGGGCTCAAGGATCCTCAGGGCTACGAGCTCCACGCCTCCACGATCGGCTCGGCCGACGAGATCGCGTCACTCGGCGAGCTGCTGATGGGCAAAGTGGACGGCCGGCCCCTGGCGGTCGTGCGGGGGCTCACCTGGACCGGACCGGAGGCAGGCTCGTCTCCGCTGCTGCGAGAGCCGGACCGGGACATCTTCCGCCGCTGACCGGCGCCGGGTTGATAGGCTCGGCCGATGGAGCCGTCCACGGTGCGGGTGCGCCTGTTCGCCTCCCTGCGCGAGCTGGCCGGCACCCCGGACGTGGAGCTGGAGCTGACCGGCGCGGACTCGGTGGAGAGCTGCTGGTCCAGGCTCTGTGAGCTCGTGGTCGGGCTGGACGCGTGGCGGGGCTCGGTGCGGCCCGCTCGCAACCTGCAATACGTGGCGTGGGATGAGGCTGTGGTCGGGGGTGATGAGTTGGCGTTCCTACCCCCAGTGTCCGGCGGCGCCCCCACCCCGGAGCCGGTCATCTGGGTGCGGGTGGGGCCCGAGCCCATTGACCTGGCGGAGATGAGCTCCGCCATCCAGCGCCACGGCATCGGGGCGATCGCCACCTTCGTCGGGCTGGTGCGCAGCCCGGACCGAGGACGCGCGGTCCGCCAGCTGGTCTACGAGGCGTACCCAGCGATGGCCGAGCCGGTACTGGTGGGTATCTGCGAGGAGGCCTGCCAACGCTTCGACGCCTCCGAGGCGAGGGTCCAGCACCGCACCGGCCCGGTGGCGGCTGGGGTCACTTCGGTGGCCGTGGTGGTGGGAGCGGCTCACCGCCGCCAGGCCCTGGACGCCTGTGGCTACATCATCGACGAGCTGAAGACCCGGGCACCGATCTGGAAGTCAGAGGAGTGATTTCGGGCGCCTGCTAGACTCGGCCGAAGTGGCCAGCACCGAACTGCTTCCCGAGGGGAGACTGCCGCCGCGACCGCGTGCTCCCCACGCTGGTCCCATCGCGGGCCGGGTCGAATTGCTGCTGGAGCTGGTTCGCCGCGATGTCAAGTCCCGCTATCGCGGCTCGTTCCTCGGGGTCGGCTGGACCCTGCTGAACCCGCTCATCTTCATGTTGGTGTACTCGCTGGTCTTCGGGAAGTTCCTGAGGGTCCGCTACCCGGGCGGCTCGGCCACCGTCTTCATCCTCTCCGGGCTGTTGGCCTGGACCTTCTTTTCGCAGGCCCTGATCATGGCCACCAACAGCATCGTCGCCAACGCGGCGCTGGTCCGCAAGGTGGCATTCCCCTGGGCGCTGCTGAGCGTGTCGACGGTGATCGCGGCGCTGGTCAACTACACCATCAGCCTCGTCCTGCTGATTCCCTTCATGCTGCTGGCGCACAAGGGGATTGGGTTACCAATCCTGGCGGTCCCGCTCTTGGTAGCCGTGACTTTTGCGCTGTCGTTGGGTTTGGGACTGATGCTGGCCGCGGGCAATGTCTATCTGCGCGACCTGCAGTACCTGGTCAACTTGGGGACATTGGTCTGGTTCTACGTCACTCCGATCATCTACCCGCTCTCGCTGGTCGAGACCAAGTTCTCCGGACACGGCTTGGAGGGACAAGTCGCGCACTTCGTGCTGTACGCCAACCCGATGACTTGGGTGGTGCTGGGTTTCCAGGACGTCTTTGTCTTTGATCGCTGGCCGCAGCACTGGCACGGGCTGGGTTACTCGCTGGTGTTTTCACTGCTGTCGATCTGGGTCGGGCTGCGGGTATTCCAGCGCTTGCGCCGCCGTTTCGCCGAGGAGGTCTGATGCCCGACGCGGTGGTCCGAATCCAGAATGTCAGCAAGCGATTCCGCGTGTATCACCAGCGCAACACCACCCTCAAGCAGTCGCTCATCGACCGCCGCCGCGGGCGGTATGAGGAGTTTTGGGCGGTGCGCGACGTCAGCGTGGAGGTCCCCGAGGGAGAGTCGCTGGGGATCATCGGCGAGAACGGCTCCGGCAAGTCGACCCTGCTCAAGTGCGTGGCCGGAATTATGATCCAGGAAAAGGGAAGCATCTCGGTGCAGGGTCGGCTGGCTTCGCTGCTGGAGGTGGGGGCGGGCTTCCACCCCGATTTCACCGGGCGCGAGAACATATACCTGAACGGCGCCATCCTGGGGCTGCCGCGACGGTACATCACGACCATCCTGGACACAATTGTGGAGTTTGCCGAGCTCGGGCAATTCATCGATAACCCGGTGAAAACGTACAGCTCCGGTATGTATACCCGACTCGGATTTGGCATCGCGGTGCACTTGGATCCCGACATTTTGGTGGTTGACGAAGTTCTTTCGGTGGGGGACGAGGCCTTTCAGCGGCGCTGCATGGAGCGGATCAATTCCCTGCGCGCCGAGGGGCGCACGCTGGTGTTCGTGTCCCACTCCATGGACTCGGTGCGCTCGGTGTGCGACCGCTGCCTCTGGATGGACCACGGGGCCGCCCGCATGGTTGGCGGGTCGGAGGTGGTGGTGGCCGCCTATCTCGCGGAGGTCAATCGGCGTGAGGAACTGGAGCTGGAGCTCACCGAGACCTCCGCCGTCGACACCAGTCCCGGGCGCCAGGGGGTGAGGATCACCGCGGTGGACTTCGCCGGCCCCCAGGGCTCGACGACGGTGCTCAACACTGGCGAGCCGCTCACCGTCTCGGTGGAGTACCAAGCTCCTGAACCGCTCCGCGGGGTCCGCTTCAGCATCACCTTTTTGCGGGCCGATGGCGTGCCCATCCTCACCGTCCCCACCGATGATCTGGCGACGGGGGACATCGCCCTGCCCCGGCAGGGGGTGGTGCGGTTGGCGCTACCCGGGGTCCCCTTCCTGGAGGGTCTCTACCGGGTGACGGTGGACATCACCGAGATCGCCTCCGGGCAGAACTACAAAAGGCTGGAGCGGGTGCGGCCCTTCCGGGTCCACAGCGCCGAGCACCGGGAAGTGGGCATGGCGTTGCTGGGACACCGGTGGGAGCTGCCCCAGGTGCCGGCTCGGGTGGCCCCCGGCTAGCCGGCTTCGCTCAGCTGGCGAGGGGACGGTCGGCGAAGGTGACCTTGTGGTTGACCAGGTAGTTCCAGATGGCGGCCACCGCGCTCCCCAGCAGCAGCGCCACCAGGTAGTAGAGGTGGAGGCGGGAGACACAGGTGAGCAGGATCGCCTCGTTAATCCCCAGCCCCACCAGGCTGACTGCCTCGAAGACGAGGAAGCGTCGGCGCCGCTTGCTCCCCGGTCGGTCCCGCCAAGTGATCTGCGAATTCAGCGTGAAGGTGACCAGGATGGCCAGCTGGATGGAGATCCCCGACGCCAGCCAGAGGGGCAAGTGCGCGTGGTGGTACAGGAGCACCGTGCCGACGAAGGTGACGATCAGCCCGGCGACGCCTACGCTGAGAAAGGTGGGGAAGCGTTTCCCATGCCGGCGCAGGAGCTCCTGGGCTTCGCGGACGGGCTGGCGGCGAGTTTCCATAGAGGCGCTCAAGACCAGCAGAGAGTAGCAGAGGTCCCAAGCAGCACCGATCTCAAACGGGTCGCGCTCGAGTGACGGGTCGCGGAGCCCGGGATGGGCGCCTGGGCAGCCCTCACAGTTGGACTAGGACCCGGATCTCGCCCACCACGGTCCCCGCCCAGTTGGTCACCTCCGTTGGAGCCAGCGCTGACGGAAGAGTTCCCAGATGGCCGAGCTGTTGCAGGGAGTGCACCGCGATCTGGGGTAGACCGGCCGGGGCCCCCGCTTCCAGCTTGACCACGAGTGCCCAACTGCCGTCCCGGGCGACGGCGCCGAAGATGGCCGCCGCGCCCCCTTTGGCCGTGAGGGTGTCGCCGGCCGCGCGGACCAAGGCGGTATCGAACGAAGTGGTTCCCCCGATCAGCCAGGGATGCTGGGCCATGGCCGCCTGGCAGGTCTGAAAAGCCAGGTCAGAGCTAGCCGCCCTGGCCAGGGCGGCGGCGAAGTCCTGGAGCGATACCCCGAAGGTCGGCAGGCCGCACCCATCGATCCCCCAGGGCATCCGATCGACTTCCAAGCCCGCGTGCCGGGCCAGCCGGGAGGCGATCTCCAGTTGCAGCGGATGGCCGCGTTCCAGGTAGGACTCGGTGGGCCAGCCCCGATGGACACAGGTCGCCAGCATGGCCGCGTGCTTGCCCGAGCAGTTGTTGTGGATCGCAGTGGGGCTAGCTCCACTGCGGAGCAGTTCGGCGGCGGCCTGGGGGTCGACCGGGAGGTGGGCGCCGCACCGCAGCGCGTTCTCCTTTAGGCCCGCCGCTGCCAGGATCCGCCGCGCCGCCTGCAGGTGGCCCGGCTCGCCGTGGTGCGACGAGCAGGCAATGGCGATGCTCTCCTGGCCCAGACCGAGGGCGGCGGCAGCGCCCGACTCCACGAAACTCGCTGCCTGAAACGGCTTGGCGGCGCTGCGCAGGGTGGTCATGGTTTGCGGGTCGCCCACCCCGCGCACCAGCTGGCCAGCGCCGTCCACTAGGACCAGGTGGCCTCGGATCAGGCCCTCGACGATCCCGCCGCGGCGCGACTCCGCCAGCAGGGCGGGCGCAGTTGACACTTCGCTTGACAAGCTCATGCTTCTCCCAGATGGCACGACCCATCCTCCGGCGAGATGGCGCCGCCCGGCGGCACGCAGCTAGGTGGGCTCGTTTAGTGTACGTAGCCGTCCTCTCCCGCTTTCCTGGGTAGAGGGCGCATAAGTGGAGGATCGCGGGATGGAGCGCTTCCAGGGCCAGGTGGCCCTGATTACCGGCGGTGGTCAGGGGATCGGGGAGGCGACGGTGCACCGCTTCGCTGCGGAAGGCGCCCAGGTGGTGGTCGCCGACCTCAACGGCGAAGCCGCCCAGGTGGTTGCGGAGAGCCTCGGCGGCATCGCCCTCGGCGTCAGCTGTGACGTGGGGGAGGAGGCCAGTGTGGAGGCCCTGGTGGCGGCGGCCCTGGACCGCTTCGGCCAGATCGACATCCTGGTGAGCAACGCCGGAGTCACCCGCGACAACCTGCTCCACAAGATGACCGTGGCGGAGTGGGATGAGGTGATCCAGGTGCACACCAGAGGCGCCTTCCTGTGCGCCCGGGCGGTCGCCCGCAGCATGGTGGCCCGCAAGCGGGGCAAGATGGTCTTCCTCTCTTCGACCTCGGCCCTGGGCAACCGGGGCCAGGCCAACTATTCGACCGCCAAGGCGGGCCTCCAGGGACTGACCAGGACGCTGGCGCTGGAGTTGGGACCGTTCCAGATCAACGTCAATTCGGTGGCCCCGGGCTTCGTCGACACCGCCATGACCCGGGCGGTCGCCGAGCGGTTGCACCTGTCTCTGGAGGACTTCTGGCGCGAGGCGGCCGACCGCATCCCCCTCGGCCGATTGGGGCAGCCGGGGGACATCGCCGCCGTGATCGCCTTCCTGTGCTCGGAGGACGCGGCCTACATCAGCGGCCAGGTGATCTACGTGAACGGCGGCCGGCCCGGCTGACCCGGGCTGGCTAAGCGTGGTCGGGCGGGCGGCTCCAGCTGGGGGCCCGCCGCTCCAGGAAGGCCATCATCCCCTCGTGGGCTTCTGGGCTGGAGAAGAGCCCAGCGGAGAGCTCGACCATGGCGGCGAAGGCGGTGGCCTGGGGCATCGTCGGAACCTCGGCCAGGATTCGCTTGGTGGCGGCCAGGGCGTTGGGATGGGCCAGCAGGAGTTGGCTGACCACGAGTTCCACGGCCGCCGCCAGCTCCGCATCCCCGACCACCTGGGCCACCAGCCCCATCGCCTGGGCCTCGCTGGCCCCGATCGTAGCCCCGGTGAGGAAGAGTCGGGCGGCGGCGCTGCGGCCGACCTTGGGCAACACCACCACCGAGAGCACCGCCGGCGCCACCCCGAGCCGGACCTCGCCGGTGGCGAAGGTCGCGGACTCCGCGGCGATGGCGATGTCGCAGGCGGCGACCAGCCCCAGCCCGCCGGCCCGGGCGGCGCCCCCCACCGCGCCGACCACCGGCTTGGGACAGTCCAGGATCAGCTGGAAGAGCGGGGCCAGCGCTCCCACCCCGGGAGCGCCTCGACCCTCTTTCAGGCCGGCGGTCTGCTCGCGCAGATCCGCCCCTGAACAGAAGGTCGGTCCGGTATGACCGAGCACGAGCACCCGGACCTCCGGGTCCGCCGCGGCCCTCTGAATCTCGCGGACCAGATCGGCCAGCATCGTTTCCGACAGGGCGTTCCGATTGGCGGGGGAGTCGAGCTGAAGCCGGGCGACCCCGCCTGAGAGCTCCGACCGCACCATGCTCGCCGCCATCTCCGATTCCTCCCGAGCGCCGCTCAGCTGCCCGTTACACGGCTGCGCTACCTTATCCCTAAGTGGGAGTCGACGGGCCTAGCCGCTGCGGCAGCTGCCACGGGCAGGTTGCCGGAGTAAGGGGTGGTGATTCAGGGTGAGATGCGCATGAGACAGCCGCGCTGGGGGGTCGGAGCCGCGCTCTTAGCTCTGGGCGTGTTGCTGGCGAGCTGCGCCACCCCGGCGTCCAGCGGCTCCGCTCCCAAGGTCTCCAACATCCCCAAGCTCAAGATCTCGCCGACCGCGCTCGCGCAGTCTCTGCTGGTGCTCCAGCAGGCCTACGTGGACCTCTACAAGGAGGTGAGCCCATCGGTGGTCCAGATCTCCACCAAAGTCGATCTGGGCTCCGGGATTATCTTCAACGCCCAGGGCGACATCGTCACCAACAACCACGTCGCCAACGGCTACAAAAACTTCCAGGTGACGCTGGCCAACGGCAAGGAATACCCGGGGACTTTGGTCAACAACTTCTCCCCCGACGACCTCGCCGTCATCCACATCGACGCCACCGGGCTGCAGCCCGCTACCTTTGCCAACTCCTCGCAGCTCCAGGTCGGCGACATCGTGCTGGCCATCGGCAACCCGCTGGGATTCCAGAGCAGCGCCACCGACGGCATCATCAGCGCCCTGGGGCGCACCGTCAGCGAACCGCCACCCAGCAGCGTCACCTTGCCCGACGTCATCCAGACCTCGGCCCCCATCAACCCCGGCAACAGTGGGGGCGCCCTGGTGGATCTGGAAGGCCAGGTGGTGGGGATCCCCACCCTGGCCGCGATCGATCAGCAGCTGGGCGGCTCCCAAGCGTCGGGGATCGGGTTCGCCATCCCCAGCAGCATCGTGGCCAACATCGCCGGCCAGATCGTCAAGTACGGCAAGGTGCAGAACTCGGGCCGGTCGTGCATTGGCATCGAGGTCGAGCAGGTGACCGGCTCCAATGGCCAAAATGCCGGGGTGCTGGTCACTTCGGTCACCCGGCCGGCCGTCAGCCAGGCAGGGCTCAAGCCCCAGGACGTGATCACCGCGGTCAACGGCAAGCCCACCCTGGCGGTCCAGGACCTGACCGACGCTCTCGCCAACCTCAACCCGGGCAAGGCGATCACCCTCTCAGTCACCCACGCGAACGGCTCCAAAGGCACCGTGTCCATCACCTTGGGGCAGCTCAGCGCCACCAGTTGTGCCTAGCGGCCCCTTGCCGCCTCAGGTGCGGGAATTCCTGGGCGCTGCCAACCTGGCGACCGTCGCCACGTTGGGCCGGGACGGGGCACCCCAGGCGACGGTGGTGTGGTACCTCTTGGAAGGCGAGCTGGTGCTGATCAACACCAAGGTGGGCCGGTCCAAGGTGCGCAACCTAGCCCGCGACCCGCGGGTGGCCCTGGCGGTCTTCGACCGGGACGATCCCTACCGCTCGGTGCAGGTGAGGGGCGTGGTCTCCGGTCGGCGCGAAGGGGAGGCAGCCGCCGCGGACATCCACCGCCTCAGCCGGCGCTACACCGGTCACGATTACCGTGATCCCGAGGGTCGGATCAGCTACCTGATCACGGTCGAATCATGGTCGAGCTACGGCCTGCCGGAGGTCGGCTGAGCCGGGCCTCTTCCGTTTGGCTCTAACATGGGCGGCCAGGGGGCGGGCAGCGCAAGGGAAGGAGTTCAGCAAATGGCAGAGCCGTCTGACGACCCATCCAGTGATTCGGACCCCGACCAGCAGATAGCCTGGATCCGAACCCCCTACCGGGCTCCCGTGTTTGACACGGCGGGCGGCGACTTCGGCATCACCGACTCGCTCCTCGGGGACGAAGCTTCGGACATCTTCCACGGCCTGGCGGTCAAGGTCCACCAGGGGGGCCATGTGGTGGAGATCGCCGCTGCCCAGATCGACAAGATCACCCTGGGCGGGGTGCACACGAGTGTCTCCCCGGACCAGGTGGCCCTCCTGCCCGCCTACCAGGAGGAGCGCTGGTACCACCTGGGCCAAGGTGGGCTCTTCCGCAAGCACCCCGAATGGAAGGAGCGGTGACCAGCAGCGCTGGGGCCGCCGCCGAGGACCGACCGCCGAGGTGAGCCGAGCGCTCCGGCCCCGGTTCTTGGCCGCCCTGCTGGTGGCGGCCTTGGTGATCGCGCTGGGGGTCTCGGTGGGACTTTTGGTGCGCCATAGCTCGAGTCCCCAGGGCAAGCTGCTAGTGCTGCTGACGGTCGCCGTGCCGGTGCCCAAACACCTGGCGACCCTCCAGGGGGAGGCCGTCGGGTTGCGGCTACTGCCGGAGGCCCGCGGCAGCAGCTGGGTCAACGTCTCGGTGCGGGCGACCGCGCTGACCCTCCCGGGCAGCTGGGAGGCCCCCAACTCCGACAGCCTCTTTCTGGAGTCGGTCCCGGCGGGCGACTACCGCGCCGCCGAGCTGGAGCTCAGAACCAGCTCCGGCCGGAAGCTGGACGATTCCCGGCAGCTGGTGTTGGACGTGGCCAAGTCCGGCCTGACCCCTCTCCTCTTCACCTTCGAGGCGGGCCCGGCCCGGCTGACCGGCGCCAGTTCCCAGCTGACCGCGGCCGACGCCTACGGGGGCAACGACCAGGTCAACTTCGGCCTCGAGGTCGCCCAGGGTAAGGTGATGAGCCTGCCCACGGTCCCCCTGGTGAATCAGTCCGGCCAGAGCGCGTCGCTGAGCCACTACCGGGGCAAAGTCCTGATCGTGGCCTCCTTCATGACCGAGTGCCAGGAGACCTGTCCACTGGTCGCGGCGGCCTTGCTGCAGCTACAACAGCTGCTGGACCAGCAGCACCTGCAGAATCAGGTCCAGATCGTGGAGGTCACCCAGGACCCCCTGGACGACGCGCCGGCCATCCTGACCAAGTACCAGCACTACTTCTCGCTGACTTGGCCGCTCCTGACCGGGAGCACCGCCAACCTCGACCAGTTCTGGTCCCAGCTCAAAGTCCCTCCGATCCAGGACGACCCCTGGACCGGCCCGGCGCCGATCGACATGTTCACCGGCCAGCCGGAGCCATACAACCTGGTCCACGCCTCGGTGGTGGACGTGGTCGACCCGCAGGGCTACGTGGTCACCGAGCTGGAAGACCAACCTACCTTGAGCAGCTCCACGATCCCGACCACCATCTATAAGTACCTGGATGCCCAGGGTCACCAGGAGCTCAAGGCGGGCGGCTCCTGGACCCCCTCATCGCTGCTGGCGGCCATCTCCCCGCTTCTGCAGCAGAAGGGAACCTACACCACGCTGCCCAAGAGCGGAGGCGTGGTGGCGGTGGGCCAGTCGGCCCCCGACTTCTCCCTGCCGGATTCGGCCGGGGGCAACCTGGCTCTGAGCCAGCAGCGAGGCCATCCGGTGCTGCTCGACTTCTGGGCCACCTGGTGCACCAATTGCCGGGCCGACATGAAGCTGGTGGCGGCGACCGCGGCCAAATACAAATCCCAGGGGCTCCGGGTCGTGCTGATCGACTTTGAGGAACAGCGCTCGACCGCGAGCAAATTCCTGAAGGGGCTGGGGGTCGAGCTGCCCACCCTCTTGGACCGCAACGGTTCGGTGGCCCACGACTACGGGGTCCCGGGACTTCCGGTGGCGGTTTTCATCAACAGCCAGGGCCAGATCACCGCGATCCAGCTGGGCCAGCTGGACCAGGCCGAGGTGAACCAGGACGTGCCGACCGCGCTGGGTTAGTGCACTGATTTGCTAGCATTTCAGTCGTGGGACCGATGAGCGCTGGGTTGCTCGCTGGCCGTGACACCGCCGGTCGGCGATGTAGGCGGGCGCCCGCTGGGCTAACCCGCTAGCCCAGGCTGTCGCCAGCGGGCGACCGGCGGCGGCCTGGGCTTATCGCTCGGAACGAGGTGCCGCCAGCGACGGCGGCCAGCAACGCCGACTCCAGGTTGAACTACCGACTATCTACCCCAAGGGAGACCAACGTGAGCGAATATGCCAATCCCCAGACGCTAGTCAGCACCGAGTGGCTGGCGGAACACCTCCAGGACCCGGACCTCCGGATCCTGGACGTCGACGAGGACACCGAGGCCTATGGCCGGGGCCACATCCCGGGTTCGATCGGAGTGCACTGGCGCAACGACCTGCAGTCGCAACCCGAGCGGGACTTCGTCGGACCCCAGGGGTTCGCGGAGCTCCTTGATCGCTACGGGATCACCCGCCAGACCCGGGTCATCCTCTACGGCGGCAACAAGAACTGGTTCGCCGCCTACGCCTACTGGTACTTCAAGTACTACGGGCACCCCGCGGTCCAGCTGCTCAACGGGGGTCGGAAGAAGTGGGAGCTGGAGGGACGACCGCTGGTCACTGACGCGGCTCAGGTCACACCTACCACTGGCTACCCGGTGCCCCAGGGCAACGACGCGATCCGCGCCTACCGGGACCAAGTCGCCCACGACATAGTCGGCCAGCCTGGCAAGGGTCTGGTCGACGTCCGGTCGCCCGAGGAGTACCGGGGCGAGGCCCTGGCCCCTGCCCATCTGCCCAGTGAAGGCGCCCAGCGGGGCGGTCACATCCCGGGCGCCCGCAACATCCCCTGGAGCAAGGCGGTGGATCCGGAGCAGGAGACCTTCCTGAACGTCGACCAATTGCGCCAGCTCTATCAGGGGGAGGGGATCACCGCCGACCAGGAGGTGGTCGCCTACTGCCGGATCGGGGAGCGCTCCGCCCACACCTGGTTCGTGCTGCACGAACTGCTGGGATACCCCAACGTCCGCAACTACGACGGCTCGTGGACCGAGTGGGGCAGCCTGGTCCGGGCACCGATCGAAAGGTGAGGGAGCGACCGGGAGGCGAGGCCGCCTCCCGGTCCACCCCAGAGCGCCGCTTCCGGCCGGAGCGGTAAGTTCCCCTGCGTGATCGGGTTAACCGTCGCCGGTTCGGCCATCCCCAGCTGGGGCCAACGATGAGCTTCGACCCCCACTGGGAGCCCGGTCCCCAGAGACCCCAGGCCTTCCCGACCGAGGAGAGCCAGGCGCCGGGCGCCGCCTCGACCTACCGGATCGTGCGCACCCTGCGGCTGCGCAACGAGAACCTTCCCGGGGTGCTGGGGGAGGTGGCGACCGCGATCGGTTCGGCCGGGGGCAACCTGGGGGACATCCGCACCGTGCAGCGGGGTTCCCGCCACGTGGTGCGCGACATCGACGTCAGCACCACCGACCTGCACATGCTGGAAGTGGTGCTGGACCAGATCCGGATCCTCTCCCACACCTCCCTGCTGGATGTCCGCGACGAGGTGCTGCGGGTGCACCTGGGGGGCAAGCTGCGGGTCGTCCCCAAGTACCCGGTCCATTCGGTGGCCGACCTGAGGCGGGTCTACACCCCGGGGGTGGCCGAGGTCTGTCGGCTGATCGCGGCCGACCCGGCGGTCGCCGATCGCTACACCGGGATCAACAACTCGGTGGCGGTGGTCACCGATGGGACGGCGATCCTGGGGCTCGGCAACATCGGGGCGGTGGCCGGGATGCCGGTGATCGAGGGCAAGTGCGCCCTGATGGCCCAGATGGTCGGGATCGACGCCTACCCTTTGTTGGTCCGGCCCGGGCCGTCCCAGGCGATAGTCGAGGCGATCGCTCGGATCAGCCCCACCTTTGGCGCGATCCAGTTGGAGGACTTCGCCGCGCCGCACTGCTTCGAGATCGCCCCGTCGCTCCAGGACCGTCTCGACATCCCGGTGATGCACGACGACCAGCACGGCACGGCCACCGTGGTGCTGGCCGCGCTCTTGCGGGCGGCCTCCCTGACCGGGCTTGACCTGGGCACCCTGACCGCCGGGGTCATCGGTCTCGGGGCGGCCGGGTCAGCGATCGCCCAGCTGCTGATGCGCTACCAGGGTCGGCCAGTCCTGGGAACCGGGCGGACCCCTGACTCGGTGGAGCGGCTCAAGGTGGCCGGCGGGGAGCCGGTGGAGATGGACGAACTGCTGGCGAAGGCGGACGTGGTGATCGCCACCACCGCCCAACCGGGCCTGATCCGACCAGAACAGATCCGGTCCGGCCAGATCATCTTTGCGCTGTCCAACCCCCTGCCCGAGATCGAGCCGGAGCGGGCCATACGCGCGGGGGCGATCCTGGCCGTGGACGGCAGCGTGGTCAACAACCTGCTGGGCTTCCCCGGCCTCTATCGAGGGGCGCTCGACACCAAGGCCCGGCGCTTCAACACCGAGATGTACTTGGCGGCGGCGGAGGCGATTGCCCGGCTGGCTCAGGACGACGAGGTAGTCCCGGACTCGCTCGATCCCCGGGTGCACTTGAGGGTGGCCAAGGCGGTCGCCAAGGAGGCGGTGCGCACCGGGGTGGCGCGGGTGGAGCCGCTGCCCGACTACTACGACGAGGTCTAGCGGCCGGAGAGCTGATCCGAGGAGATCCGTACGATGGCTAGGTGCTGATCGAGACCCTGGCGGAGTCGGAGCTGGGCGCGATCAGGCCGCTTTTGGTGGACCTGCTCCACGGGGAGCAGGAGCTGAGCGCCAAGCCCCAGCTGAGCCCCGAGCAGCTGGAGCGGTGGCTGCCCATCACCAAGGGGTCATTCTTGGGGGAGAACCACATCTTCGCGGCCAAAGAAGAGGGTCGCATCCTGGGCTTCTGCTGGTGTCTGCTCTTCGACCCCGGCACCGGCCTGGAGGGTGAGGTGGCCGAGCTCTATGTGACCCCGGAGGCGAGAGGGCAAGGGGTTGCCTCCAGGCTGGTGGAAGAGGCGGTGGCGCTCTTCGCCAAGCACCAGGTCACCTTCGCCTGCGTCTGGACTAGAGAGTCCAACCGGGCCGCGGTCAGCGCCTACCGGCGGGCCGGTTTCGGGCTCACCGACCAGCTGGTGCTGACCTGGTACCCCTCCCGTTGAGCACTCCCGCCAAGACCTCGCCGCAACCGGTCCCGGGGGCGCCGCCCGCCACCCCGGCCGCCGTGCGGCTGGGCGCGGTGGCGGTGGTCGCGGCCATCGTGGGCGTGGTGGTGGGCGGGGGCGCCGCCTACTTCCTGGTCCGGCACTTCGAGAACAGCTCGCCCGGGCAGGTGGTGATTCGCAACGTCACAGTTCCAGGCGGGAGCGGCACCGTCTCGGTGCCGTCGCTCCTGACCCAGCTGGGCCCGTCGCTGGTGGAGGTGATCCGGGAGCCGGCCCCGGGCACCCCCATCACCAATGTCGATTTGTCCAGCGGGTTCGTGGCCACCGCGGCGGGCCTGGTCGTGACCAACGAGGGGGCGGTGGCGGGCGCCTCGGGGGTGGAGGTGGTGCTCGCTTCGGGACAGCTCCTGTCCGCCACCATCGCCGCCGCCGACCCGGACACCGGGGTAGTGGTGTTGCAGGTCAGCAGCAGCACCCTGCCAGCTCCGCTGACCTTTGCCACCTCTCCGCCGGCGCCGGGCGACGTGGCCATTGCGGTGTCCCTGCCGGTGGGCGGTCCCAGCGTGGATGTGGGCAGCGTCAGCAGCGTGGGGCTGACCGTGACCGTCCCCGATCTGGCGACCGCCACCGGGCAGGCGGTGATCGACGGGGTGCTCCGAACCGACACCCCCCAGCCGGTGGGCAGCACCGGCGGCCCCTTGGTGGACTCCTCCGGCGAGGTGATCGGCATCCTGACCGGCGATCGGATGCAACCGGTCGACCAAGGGGCCAGCGCCGCCTCGTCCGGATTCGCTCTCGACGCCTCGGCCGCCGACCAGCTGATCTCCAGCCTGAACGCGACCGGCTCCGGGCCCCACCCGATCGGGTTTGTCTCCAAGTGGATGGACCCCACCTCGGCGGCCGCCTTAGGGTTCCCAGCCGGGGTCTTGGCGATCTCGGTCGACCCCGGCTCTGCCGCCGCTCAGGCAGGGGTCCAGGCGGGGGATGTGGTCACCGCGGTTGACGGCCGGGCAGCCTGGAGCGCTAAGACGACTGTCTACCCCAGCTTCTCCGATTACCTGGTCTCGCTCGGTTCGGGGGCTCAGGTGCCCATCACGGTCTACCGGACGGGGGTCAGCCGCCAGCTTTCGCTTACGCTTCCCTCGCCCTGAACCGCCGGGGCAAAGAGAACTCGGCCGCGGATTCTTGGTGAGGTAACCGTTGGAGATCACCTGGCTGGGCGAGAGCGCCCTTCTGCTCAAGGGCCGTGAGACCAAGGTGCTGCTGGACCCCGCCTACCAAAAGGGGGGCGCGCTGGCCAACAGCGCCGCGGAGATCGTGGTCAGCGCCGCCGGCGAGGACAACGTGCTGCGCCCGGTCAAGGGACCCCAGGTGGTCGCCCGGCAGGGGGAGTACGAGCTGCGCGGGGTCTCGGTGCGGGGGGTCGCCACCGCCGGGGGAACTTTGTTCGTGACCGAGGTGGATGAGGTCGCCGTCTGCGATTTCGGCGAGTTCCCCGGTCCGCTCGATGTCGAGGCGCTGGACGCCCTCGGGACCATCGACGTCCTGGCGGTCTCCCTGAAGCAGGGGTCGCCGGCCCGGGCGTTGGAGGTCGCGGCGCTGGTCGCCCAGCTGCAGCCCTCGGTGCTGGTGCCGGTCGGCTTCCAGGCCAGCGGGGACGAGTCCCCCGGGGAGCTGGGGGAGTTCGTCAAGGAGATGGGACTGACCCAGGTGAGCCCCCAGGCGAAGCTCACCTTGGCGGGCTCCCCGGGCGTCAGCGATGACACCCGGGTGGTCATCCTGGAGGCCCGATCCTGACCCTGGCGTGTTAGGATCCGGCTACATGGGTGCTGCCTACCCGTGTGCCGGCCGGAGCTGCTGATGACGAAGTTCATATTCGTGACCGGCGGGGTGGTTTCCGGGATCGGCAAGGGGATCACGGCGGCCTCGCTGGGCACGGTGCTCAAGGCCCGCGGGCTCAAAGTCTCACTGCAGAAGCTCGACCCCTACATCAACCTCGACCCCGGGACCATGTCCCCCTACCAGCACGGGGAGGTCTTCGTCACCGATGACGGGGCGGAGTCCGACCTGGATCTCGGCCACTACGAGCGCTTCGTGGACACCAACCTCACCAAGGCCAGCAGCGTCACCACCGGCAAGATCTACAGCGAGGTCATCGCCAAGGAGCGCCGGGGCGACTTTCTGGGGGCCACCGTGCAGGTAATCCCCCACATCACCAACGAGATCAAAGACCGGATTGCCCGGGTCGCCGAGGAGTCGGAGGCCGACGTGGTCATCGTCGAGGTCGGAGGGACGGTCGGCGATATCGAGTCCCTGCCTTTCCTGGAGGCGATCCGTCAGCTGAAGAACGACATCGGCCGGCGCAACACCTTCTATGTCCACGTCACGCTGGTGCCGTTCGTGGATGCCAGCGAGGAGTTCAAGAGCAAGCCGACCCAGCACAGCGTGCAGACCCTGCGCGGGATCGGGATCCAGCCCGACGCCATCGTCTGCCGTTCTAGGGAGCCGATCGGGGCCGGGGTTCGCGACAAGATCGCCCTCTTCGCCGACGTCGAGCCGCGGGCGGTGATCAGCGTCCCCGACGCCCCCACCATCTACCAGGTGCCCCTCTTGCTGGAGTCCAGCGGCCTGGGTGCCTACGTGACTGAGCAGCTGGGGATCGACGCCCCGGCGGCCGACCTCCGGGCCTGGAGCCAGCTGGTGGAGCGGATCCTGGGGGCCGAGGACAAAGTGGTGGTGGGGGTGGCCGGCAAGTACGTGGCCCTCCCCGACGCCTACATCAGCGTCACCGAGTCACTGCGCCACGCCGCCGTGGCCCACGGGGTGGGGTTGGACATCCGTTGGATCAACACCGAGGCGCTGGTCCCGGGCGATACCTCGGTCTTCGAGGGCCTCGACGGCCTGGTCATCCCGGGGGGGTTTGGGCACCGCGGCATCGAGGGCAAGATCGCCGCCTCCCGGTATGCCCGCCAGCACCGGGTGCCCTTTCTCGGGCTCTGCCTGGGGATGCAGTGTGCCTGCATCGACGTAGCTCGGGAGGCCCTGGGCACCGAGGACGTCAACAGCACCGAGTTCAACGCCTTCACCGAGCACCCGGTGATCGATCTGCTGCCCGAGCAAAGGGATGTCGCGGACAAGGGTGGAACCATGCGCCTGGGTCTCTATCCCTGCAAGCTGGAGCCGGGGACCAGGGCCGCCCAAGCCTACGGCGAGTCCGTGGTCTACGAGCGCCACCGTCACCGATTCGAGTTCAACAATCGCTACCGAGAGGTGCTGGAGCAAGCCGGCGTCGTCTTCAGCGGCACCTCCCCGACTGGACGGCTGGTGGAGATCATGGAGCTCAAGGGCCACCCCTTCTTCGTCGGCAGCCAGTTCCATCCCGAGTTCCGCTCCCGACCCCATCGGCCCCACCCGCTCTTCCATGGCTTCATGGCCGCCTGCCTGGAGCGAGCTGGCCTAGCGATCGAGCCGGAACTGCCCCAGGACCCGGAAGTAGCCTCGGTCTGAGAAGGGGCCAGGGAGAGAGCAACCGGGCAGTTCCGTGGTGCCGGACCCGATCTCGGCCGGGCAGCGGACGACGGCAGGGAGTGAGTGGCCCCAGCCAACCGGTCCACTGCGTCAGATAACCCGCTTGGTGCGCCGGCCCCGGCGGGGAGCTTTGTTGTATAAGACAAGGTCTGATACGATTGTACTAGATGGACTTTCGACACCCCCTGCAGTTAATTTCCTCATCCCTGGATACCGACGTGCTCGCCGTTCTCGCTCGGGCAGATACGTTTTTCACCCGGGCGCAGATCCAGGCTCTCATGGGGCACGGTTCGCAGGCAGGAGTGCATCGCGTTTTGCGGAGGCTGGCCGAGCAAGGCATAGTGAATTCCGAAGTCTCCGGTCAGACGTACAGGTATCGGCTTAACCGAAGGCATCTAGCGGCGCCGCTGATTGAGACGTTGGCCCAACCGCTCAAACTGCTTCTCGAGCGTCTTCCCAGTTCGTTGTCCAACTGGGAGGCCCCGGCCATCTGCGTTTCGGTGTTTGGGTCGGTTGCTCGGGGAGAAGCTGGCATCGCTTCCGACCTTGACATCCTGGTGGTCCGCCCTGATTCGATAGATGAGGACGATCCTCGGTGGCGGGAGCAGGTCGACGGTCTGGCCGGGGATGCCACGGCGATGACCGGAAACGAGGCTAGGATTCTGGAATATTCAGCGGCCGAGGCAACCCGCCTATCTACCGCTGAGCCCCTCCTGCAGGAGATCAGACGTGATGGGCTGTTGCTGATGGGTTCGCTGGCTCTTCTAATGCCCAAAACGGCGGCGAGAGCGTGACTCTCCGGGTGCGACCCTGCACGAAACAGACCGCAGACGGTCGCCAGCGCAAAGCGACACAGTTCCTCCCGGCCGCCGAGCTGATTCGGCAGCAAGCTCGAACCGAGGAGGATGTCGCAGACGCGTTGGTAACTCTGTGCGTGCCTGCGGGCATCGCCGCGGCTGACGTCATCTGCTGCAAAGACTTAAGGAGTCACGCCATTGGCGAAGATCACACGCAGGCGGTCAGTCTTGTAAAGACGGTTAGGCATGGTGGCCCAAAGCTGGCGGCGGATCTCGGTGCGCTGCTTCGAATGAAAACCAAGGCTGCTTATGGGGAGGAACCCGTTTCCGCTGCGGAGCGGACGCGAGCCTACCGGCGAGCGCTCCAATTAGTTACCGCCGCGCGGTCCTGGGTTTAGGGCACCGTGCTTAGGGTGAGCCGAGTGATTGCCATCCGTTGGCGCTCGTAACAGCGGTGCGGGCCCCCACGGGAAAGCAGGCGATGACGGCGGCGTTGACCGAGCGACCGCGCCCGCTGCTCAGCGATGACTCGGGGCAGCTGCGTCGCGCGCCGACCGACTGGGAGGCGCTGGGGCAGAGCGGACTGCAACCAAAGCCGATCTCCTCGTGGATCCCACTGCCGGCCAAATCGACGCTGATGCACCTGCCCCAGCGGCAGGCGCTGGGGAGGAGACGCGGGAGCGGAGCCGTCGAGCCCATCGCTGAGGGCGCCTGGGCGGTGGCGGCGGTGCTCCCGGTCGGCTACCTCCGACTGCTGTTTCCCGCGTACGTCCCAACTGGTCTGGCCCCGCCGCCCACTCTCCCGCTCTACGGTTATGCCGCAGTCGCCGAGCTGGCTGGGGAGGTGGTGGTGGCAGCTTCCCGCAGCGACGACTTCTCGCCGTGGACCGGGCGCCGGCCCGCTCGGGCCAGGCTGGCAGCCGCCGTCGAGCAGGCCCAGCGCCAGATGTCGCGCAGCCGGGTGATCGCCCAGCTGTCGGTCTGCGCCCTGCAGCACAACTGCCTGACCGCCCAGAACACCTTCCTGCGCCGCTTCGAGGGAGCACTGCCGACCTCCGCTGCCTGCAACGCCGACTGTTTGGGTTGCATCTCCCTGCAGACCGACTCCGGAGCACCGACTCCCCAACCACGGATTGCCCGGGCCCCCACCGCGGAGGACCTCATCGAGGTGGGCAGCTACCACCTTGATGGCGCCCTGGAGCGGGGGGAGGGGGGCATGGTGAGCTTCGGCCAGGGCTGCGAGGGAGAGCCGCTCTTGAGGGAGAGGGCGCTCCGCCCGGTCGCGCTTGAGCTACGTCGCAGGTATCCCGAGGCGACCGTCCATATCAACACCAACGGGAGCCGGCCTCAGGCTCTGAAGCGGCTTATCCGGGCCGGGGTGAACAGCTGCCGGATCAGCGTCTTCAGCTTCCGCCAGGAGCTGTTCGCCGCCTACTACCGTCCCCGCGGCTACTCGATCGAGGATGTCCTGGAGTGCGCTCGGGTGGCCCGGCGAGGCGGCGCTCAGCTGACCATTAACCTGCTCACCTTCCCGGGGGTGTCGGACACTCCCGAGGAGGTGGCCGCGACGGTGCGAACCCTCCAGGCGCTGGAGGTGGAGCAGGTGCAGCTGCGCAGCCTGAACGCGGACCCGCTCTGGTTGATGAGCCGCCTGCCGGCGCTCGGCAAAGGTATCGGGCTGGAGCAACTCACCGAGACGCTGCGCTTGAAGTTGCCGTCGGTCGGGTTGGGCAACTTCACCCGCCCGGTCAAGTCGGTGGGACCAGCTCGCCGAGTTGGCGCCAGCGCCTGACACGCCGGCACCGGACCGCGCGCCTCGCTAGTGGAACGTCTCAGTGATCGTTAGACATTGAGGTCGAGCATCCGGATCCCCTCCCCTCCCGGCCGTGTCGACCACGCAGAAGACGTTACCTTCGGGATCCTCGAGGAGGATGAAATCCTCCCCTGGTTCAGGAGTGCGGGGATGGACGGTGGCGCCCAGCTCGCGCAATCGTCGAGCCTCCTCATCCTGGTGGTCGGTGTAGAGATCCAGATGCAAACGGTTCTTCCCCATGCGCTTCTCCGGAACGACCTGCAGTGAAATGTTGACGTGCCCTCCCTGGGGATCCCCGAGGACCGCGAAATCCTCCTCGGGGGAATCTCTGAGGACATAGCCGAGCGCCTGCTGCCAGAACGCCAACATGGTTGGAAAGTCATTGCAGTCGATCACGACAGATCCGACGTACATGTGGACCTCCTTGCGGATGATCGATCGTCACATCACGAGGACACCGCCGCACTCTATCGGCTCTCTCCGGCCCATGCCGATGCCGTAATTTCGGAGGTGAGAGAGGCGGTGAGCAACTGGGCCCAGGTGGCTGAGGCGGTGGGGCTCTCGCGAGAAGAGCGGGACCTCATGGGCGACGCACTCGCGGGCGCCGAGCGGGCCTGACCCAGCTGGTCTGGCGTCGACTCGAGCGGCCGGTGTAGCGGCCAGGAAAATCGCAGCCTGGCCTATGATCGGGGAATGAGTTCGCCTCCCGATGGCCGGGACGGCTTCGGGTGGATCGGCTCCTCGTCTCCCGTGGCTCCAGCTGAGCGGCCCAGCGACTTGGGCCTCCAAGAGCCACCGGCTGAGGACCGAGCGTGGCCCACGCCCGGTTCCTGGGGCAGCGGCGACTACCGCTCCCTGCCTCCAGATGGGCAGAAGCCCAAGCGTCGGGGGGGCGTCGTGGGCTCGATCCTGGCGGGCGCCTTTGCCGTCTTCAAGTACGGCTTCCTGCTGCTCAAGCTGGGGGCGTTCAAAGGAACCCTGATCACGATGGTGGTCAGCGTCGTCGTCTATTCCCTGTTTTTCGGGCCCGTCTTCGCGATCGGATTCGTTCTCCTCATCCTGGTGCACGAGATGGGCCACTATCTGATGGCCAGGCGGCTCGGGCAGTCGGTCTCCGCGCCGGTCTTCATCCCTTTCCTGGGCGCGCTGATCAACATGCGACGCCAGCCCGCCTCGGTCCAGCAGGAGGCGACCATGGCGCTGGCCGGCCCCACGGTGGGCACGGCCGCCGCTTGGCTCTGCGTCCTGGTGGGGATCAGCCAGCACTCCGAGTTCTGGGCGGCCCTGGGCTATCTGGGGTGCCTGCTAAACCTTTTCAACCTGATCCCGGCCACTCCCTTGGACGGGGGCCGGGTCACCGCCGCCGTCTCCAAGTGGGCCAACCTGGTCGGCCTGGGGATCCTCATCCTCTACGCCGTCTGGGCCTTCACCTCCGGCACGGCGGTCAGTCCGGTGATCGCGATCATCGTGCTCTTCGCCTTCTTCGGGACCTTCTCCCGGTTCCGCCAGGCCCGGCGCATGCCCGGGTATCTGGCGGTGCCTACCCGGGAACGCTGGATCTTCCTGGGCTGCTACTTGCTGATCGTCCTGGTCGCCGGGCTGGGGGTGGTCAAGGGTTATCCCTACCTCCACTACGTGCACACCGTCCACCTCCCGTTTAGCTTCTGAGCCTGGCTGGTAGACTCGAAGAGCAACCATGAAGGCGATTCACCCCGAGTACTTTCACGACACCACGGTCAGCTGTTCCTGCGGGAACAGCTTCACGACCGGGTCCACCCAGCAGACCCTGCACACCGAGGTCTGCAGCGTCTGCCACCCGTTCTTCACCGGGCAGCAGCGGATCGTGGACACCGGGGGCCAGGTGGAACGCTTCCGCCGCCGCGCCCAGCTCGCCCAGCAGCCGTAGCTCGCCGACCGGCCCAACCCCGACCGGGCAGCCGCCGCCAAGTCATGACTTGGGCAGCCGGCCGTACCGGAGCCTGGGGCACCGGCTCCAGGCCGGTCGTGGTCATCCATTAGATAAGGTGACGATCGTGTTGGAGAGCAATTCATGAAGGCGATGGGCGGCCCCCGCGGGCTGGGCAGTTGCGCACCGGGAAGGGCGGGCTGATGCTGGCCCCCGGGTTGGAGGCGCGGCTGGAGGCGGTCCGGGCCCGGTCGGAGGCGATCACCGCGGAGCTTCAGGATCCGGTGGTGAGCCGCGATCCCGGCCAGCTGGAGCGGCTCGGCAAAGAGCAGGCCGAGCTGCGCCCGGTGGTTGAGGCGCTGGCCTCTCTGCGCCAGTCCCAGGCGGCGGAGGCGGAGGCGCGCAAGCTGGCCGGAAGCGAGCCGGACCCCGAGATGCGGTCCTTCCTCGAGGCGGAGGCCCGCCAGGAGTCCGAGAGCGCCGCCCAGCGGTTGGGCGCCCTCAAGCTGTTGCTGCTACCGCGAGACCCGGACGACGACCGGGATGCGGTGGTCGAGATCCGCTCGGGGACGGGGGGTGATGAGGCGGCGCTCTTCGCCGCCGACCTGATGCGCATGTACCTGCGCTTCGCGGAGCGGCGCCGCTGGCGGGTGGAGCTGCTCGATAGCTCGGCCACCGAGGGCGGGGGCTTCAAGGAGGTCTCCTTCGAAGTCCACGGCCGGAGTGCCTACGGCACCATGAAGTTCGAGAGTGGGGTCCACCGGGTGCAACGAGTGCCCAAGACCGAGTCCCAGGGCCGCATCCACACCTCGGCCGCCAGCGTGGTGGTGCTCCCGGAGGCCGACGACCTCGACGTCGAGATCAACGACGAGGACCTCCGGGTCGACGTCTTCCGTTCCACCGGGCCCGGCGGCCAGAGCGTCAACACCACCGACTCGGCGGTCAGGATCACCCACCTGCCCACCGGTCTGGTGGTGACCTGCCAAGACGAGAAGTCCCAGCACAAGAACCGGGCCAAGGCGCTCCGGGTGCTCCGCTCTCGGCTCTACGACTTGAAGCAAAGGGAGCGGGACGCCGAGCTGCAGGAGACCAGGCGCTCCATGGTCGGCCATGGCGACCGCAGCGAGAAGGTCCGCACCTACAACTTCGCGGAGGGCCGGGTGACTGACCACCGCATCGATCTCAAGGTCTACCAGCTGCCGCGGGTCATGGAGGGGGAGCTGGAGCTGCTGATCGGACCTCTTCAGGCCGCGGAGCAGGCCCGGCGGCTGGCCGGGGAGAACTGACCTCACCCCTTGGCCGCCGCGCTTCAGTACGTCGCCCGGGGCTGAGGGCGAGCTCGCCGGCATCAGTTCCGATAGTTCACTCCGGGTCAGGGAGCCTCGACCGGAGGAGGCGTGGCCGGCAGAACGGCGGCTCCCGCCTGGGGGCGCCTCCCCCGCCCACCCCGTCGCCGCCGCCTGCCGGGGCGCGCGGCGGCGGCCGGAGCCTCGGCCTCCGTGGCGGCTGCAGCGTCGGCCTCCGTGGCGGGCGGAGCAGTGACCGGAGCGGGAGGCCGTCGCCGGCCCGGGTTGGGAGTTACCCGGGGAGGCGGCGGCATGCCGACGGCCACCAGGTGCGCCAGGGTCCGCCACTCGAATTCCTCCTGGCCGAGGCGGATAAGCCGGACGAAACAGTCGGCGGTGGCCTCTGCGTCGGCCAGGGCGTAGTGCGGGTTGCGATGGGTGACTCCCAGACGCTCGCAGAGCCGTTCCAGGCCGATCGTGTCCTTGAGCTGGAAGAGGAAGCCCGCAATCCGGGAGGTGTCCAGGTGGTGATTGTTGAGGGGCCGGCCCAGTGCCCGGGAGACCAGACGGGTGTCGAATCCGTCAGCGGAGTGCTCGATCAGCACCGTGCCCACCGCGAGGTCGGCAAAGGCCGTCGCGACCTGGTGCAGGGTCGGGGCGCCCCCCAGCATGGAACTGTTGATCCCATGGACCCGACGGGCGTAGGGATTGATGTGGTCGGCGGTGTGCACCAGGCTCTCCAAGGAGATCCGGGGCTCCGGCGGCCCCTCGTCGGCCCCGAGTTGAAAGCGGACCGCCCCCAATTCGACCATGCGGTGGGGGAAATGGCCGGTCGTCTCGCAATCGAGGGCCACAAAGCTGAGCTCGGCGAGCTCGGTGCTCAGTGGCAGCCGCTCCGGGAGCTCACCCGCGGTGGCCAGCGCCAGAGCCGAAGGATTGTGGAAGGGAGCGGCATCCGGCGAGGCGGGTCCCAGCCGGGGGATCAAGCGCTCGCCCGGTCCGCTGAAGCCCCGCTGCCGGCCCCGCTTGGGGCGCGAGGTGGAGAGGGGCGCCGGGGGCGGCACGTCTCGAGCGGCTTCTGGAAGTGGACGGTCCACCGACCCATCCTATCGGTGTCTCTGGGCCGGCACCCGGGCGAGAGGGCCCGCTGATCGGGGGGCCGAGCCTCCCCGGATATACTCGGCCCTAGTTTGCCCTTCCTTGCCACCGGGCTCAGCCACCATCTGGCACCCCTGCCGGTTCGCGAGCGGCTCCATCTGGACGAAGCTCAGATCGTGGAGTCGCTACGAGCCCTGGTGGGTCATGCCGGCCTGACAGGAGCAGTGTGCCTCAGCACCTGCAACCGGACCGAGTTCTACGTGACCACCCAAAACGACCGCCAGAGTCAACAGGCCACCGCCCGCTTCTTTCACTACATCTCGCCCGAACCCACCTACGCCGAACTCATTTACAGCCATCCGGGCCGGGCTGGATTGCACCACACCTTCCGGGTCGCGAGCGGCCTGGACAGCGTGGTGCTGGGTGAGGCCCAGGTGCTGGCCCAGTTCAAAAGGGCCCACCGGGTGGCCCAGCAGGCGGGGACCATCGACGCCGAGCTCGATCTGGTGATGCGCCGCGCCGTGGAGACGGCCAAGCGGGTGCGCACCTCTACCGGGATCTCGCGCCAGGCGGTGGGCTACGGCCAGGCCGCTACCGCGATCGCCCGGGAGCGCCTGGGCGACCTGAAGGGGTTGGGGGCGGTGATCGTCGGGGCCGGGAGCGTGGGCAGCGCCACAGCCCGTCTCCTCACGCGGGCCGGGGTGGCTCCCCTGTTCGTGGCCCGCCGGGGCCAGAAGGCCCTAGCCCTGGCCCAGGCTCTGGGGGCCGAGCTGGTCGACCTGGAGCAGCTGCCCTCGCTGGCCTCGGCGGTGCGTCTGATCGTCTCCAGCACCAGCAGTGAGGACCGGGTCATCGGTCGGAAACTGATCTCCGAGGTGAGGCGGGTCCAGGGCTCCAGCGGAAGTCTCCTGATCCTCGACCTCGCGGTCCCCCGGGACGTGGATCCGGCCACGGCCAGACTTGAGGGGGTCACCCTTCTCGACCTGGACCAGCTAGGGGAGGTAATCCGGCAGAACCTGAACCAGCGCGAACAACACCGTCCCGCCGCCGAAGCGGTCGTGGAGGCGGCGATCGCCGAGCTGGAGCTCGAGCTGGGCCGGCGCGCCGCGGTGCCCCTGATCACCGCGCTGGTGGACCGGGCCGAGCTGGTCCGGCAGGGAGAACTGGCCCGGACTTTGTCCCGGATGCGGCCGCTCAGCGAGGAGGAGCGGGCCCACCTGGATCGGCTGACTCAGGCCATCGCGGCCAAGCTGCTCCACCATCCGATCGCGTTTCTCCGGCAGCATGCCGACGACCCCGACCGACGCCAGCTCCTGGAGGAGGCCTTCGGTCTGGAGGGAGCGCAGGACGATTGATCGCGCTCGCCACCAGGGGGAGCGCGCTCGCCCGGGCCCAGGCCGAACTGGCGATGACCGCCCTGCGGTCGCAGTTCCCCGGCCAGGAGTTCACCGCGGTGGTGGTGGACTCGGACGGGGACCTGAGTCCCGCCACCGTCGCCCCTGACCTGCCCGGTCAGGGATGGTTCACTTCCCGGCTGGAACGGGCGCTGCGGACCGGCCAGGTGGAGGGGGCGATCCACAGCGCCAAGGACCTACCCACCGACCTCTCGCCCGACCTGTTATTGGCCGGTTTTTTGCCCCGCGCTGATCCCCGGGATGCCCTGGTGGCGGCCGGTGACCTGGCCCTCGGGGAGTTGCGTCAAGGGGCCCGGGTCGGCACCTCCTCACCGCGCCGGGCGGCGCAGCTGCTGGCCCTGCGCCCGGACCTGGAGGTGGCGACCATCCGGGGCAACGTCGAGACCCGAGTCCGCAAGGTGCGCGAAGGGGAGTTCGACGCCTGCGTCATCGCCCTGGCGGGACTGCTCCGGATCGATCGGCAGCACGAGGGGCAGGCGCTGGACCCGTTGCGGGAGTGCACCCCGGCCCCGGCCCAGGGGGCGATCGCGATCCAGGCGCGGGTCGGCACCCAGTTCGCCGAGATGGCAGCGAGCGTCGACGACCAGGTGACCAGGTCCTGCGTCGAGGCGGAACGGCTGGTGCTGACCCAGATGGGGGGCGGCTGTCGGCTGCCGCTCGGGACTTTGGCCGAGCCCCTGGGAGCGGGCCGGGTGCGGCTCACCGTAGCCTGGGCCGAGGAGCCGGGGGCGGCGGTGCGGCGCATCACCGAGGAGACCTCGCAAGGGAAGATCTCCGAACTGGCGATCGCGATGGCGCAGGAACTGCGGTGACGGCAGCGACCCTCCGCGGTCGCCGCATCCTGGTGACCCGGGCCAGCGCCCAAGCCGAGGAGCTGGTGGAAATGCTGCGCCGCCGTGGGGCTGAGCCGCTGGCGGTCCCGGTGATGCAGCTGGAGCCGCTGTTGACGGAGGCGGAATTCCGGGACCTGGGGGTGGGCATCTCCAGGGGGCGCTGGGACGACGTGGTCTTCACCAGCGCCAACGCGGTGCGCCTGGTCCTGCCGCAGTTCGCGGGGGCCTCGCCAGGGACCCGGATCTTCGCCATCGGGCCCGGCACGGCCGCCGCCGCAGAGGAGCGGGGCTGGCCGGTCGAGCCCCTGGCCGAGACCTTCATCGCGGAGGGGCTCGCCGAGCAGCTCATCAAAGTGGGGGTTGCCGGTCGGCGGGTGCTCTTGCCCCGCGCCGCCGGGGCCCGGGAGGTTTTGGCGGAGGCGCTGGCGCGGGCCGGCGCGGAGCTGGAGTTGGTCGCCCTCTACCGGATGACTCCCGAGGAGCGGTCGCGGCCGGCGCTGGCGCGGGCCCTCGCGGCCCCGGGGCTGGACTGCATCGTCTTCGCCAGCGGCAGCTCGGTGGACTGCTTCCAGCTCCTGCGAGGTGAGCGGCCGGTGCCCAGCTCGGTGCTGGTCGCCTGCATTGGGCCCATCACGGCCCAGGCTGCGGAAAGCGCCGGTTTGCGACCTCGGGTGGTCGCCGAGGAGCACTCCCTGCCCGGCCTGCTGGCCGCGCTGGAGCTGCAGCTCGGCCCGTTGCCGGAAAATGAGCGCCGACCATGAGCTTTCCGGAAGACCGACCCCGCCGACTGCGCCGCAACCCCTTGCTGCGCGGGCTGGTCAGCGAGGCCTGGCTGGCCCCCAGAAACCTGGTCCTGCCGGTCTTCGTCAGTGCCGCCATCCCGGCCCGGCGCGAGGTTCCGACCATGCCCGGGGTATTCCAGGAGACTCCGGAATCCCTGGTCCAGGTGGCGGAGGAAGCGGTCGAGCTGGGGATCCCGGGGATGATCCTCTTCGGCATCCCGGACAGGAAAGACCCGGAGGGCTCGTCCGCCTGGGACGACCAGGGAGTGATCCAGACGGCTCTCCGACGGCTGCGCCAGTCGGTGGGGGACCGCCTGCTGCTGATCGCCGACAACTGCCTCGACGAGTTCACTGACCACGGGCACTGCGGCGTCCTGACCGAGTCCGGCGAGGTCGACAACGATGCCACCATTGCCCGGTACGCCAGGACGGCGGTCAGTCAGGCGGCGGCCGGGGCCGACCTCATCGCCCCCTCGGGAATGATGGATGGGCAGGTGGGGTCGATCCGGGCCGCCCTGGACGACGCCGGCTATGCCCAAACTGCGATCCTCGCCTACGCCGCCAAGTACGCCTCAGCTTTCTACGGTCCCTTCCGCGACGCTGCCGAGTGCCAGCCGACGTTCGGCGACCGGCGCGGATACCAGATGGACCCGGCCAACCGGCGCGAGGCGATGCGCGAAATCGAGATGGACGTCTTGGAGGGAGCCGACCTCTTGATGATCAAGCCCGCCCTCCCTTACCTGGACGTGCTGCTGGATGCGCGTCAGCACTTCGACCAGCCGCTCGGGGTCTTCAGCGTGAGCGGGGAATACGCCATGCTCCAAGCGGGGGCTGCCGCTGGCGGTCTGGAGCTCCGAGACACAGTGCTGGAGACCCACCTCGCCATGCGCCGGGCTGGGGCCGACTTCATCATCACCTACTTTGCCCGCCAGATCTGCCGCTGGTTGAAGGAGTCCGACTGATGGGTTCCTCGAGCTGGCGGGCGGCGAGTGGCGTCCTGGCCGGGGTGCTGGTCGTGGCGGTCGTCGGGCTCGGCGCCTATTTCATCAACGTGGCCGCCACCAGGAGGACTTCCCCAGTGACCAGTGCAGACTGCGCCGGCGCCAACTTCAGCGACCCGCTAGGACCTTTGGACCAACCTTCCAACGTCCACCACTACGCCAAAGCGCCGGCCTTCACCATCGACCCGGAGCGGCTCTACCAAGCGACCATCGCCAGCGCCAAGGGCGACATCGTGATCTGCCTGGTGCCCGGGTGGGCGCCGCACACAGTGAACAGCTTCGTGACTCTGATCCGCAACCATTTCTTCGACGGTCTGCGCTGGGGCCGGGACCCCTCCACCGCTCCCGGCGGACCGGTGATCCAGGGGGGCAGCCCCAACAGCAATCTCACCGGAGGACCGGGCTACCAGTTCAAGGACGAGAAGGTGGTCAGCCCGCTCTACACGAAGGGGGCCTATCAGCCGGGCGCGGTGGCCATGGCCAACTCCGGCCCCAACACCAACGGGAGCCAGTTCTTCATCACCCTCTCCTCGTTCACCCTGCCGGCCAGCTACAACCTGTTCGGGGAGGTCGTCTCCGGCCTCGACGTGGCCCTCACGGTGAAGCAGGGCGACCCGATGCACATCACCGTTCGGGAGCAGTTGCCCTGACCGAACCTGGGTCCTTCTCCCTGGAGCGCTCCGCTGCCGCCATGGCCCGTGCCCGGCGCTCGCTGCCGGGAGGGGTCAACAGCCCGGTGCGCTCCTTCCGCGGCGTCGGCGGTACGCCGCCCTTCTTCCAGCGGGCGGAGGCCCAGTTCCTCTTCGACATCGATGACCACCGCTACCTGGATATGGTGCTCGCCTACGGCCCTCTGATTCTGGGTCACCTTCACCCCGCGGTGGTCGCAGCGATCAGCCGCCAGCTCCAGCTGGGGGAAGCCTTCGGCGGACCGACGGAAGCGGAAGTTGAGCTCGCCGAAGAGATCGGCAGGCGGATGCCGAGCCTGGAGATGGTGCGGCTGGTCAGCAGCGGCACCGAGGCCGCCATGAGTGCTATTCGGCTGGCCCGGGGGGCGACCGGCCGCGATCTCCTGGTCAAGTTCGCCGGCTGCTACCACGGCCACAGCGACGGGCTGCTGGCGGCGGCCGGATCCGGGGTGGCCACCCTCTCCATCCCGGGCTCCCCGGGGGTGCCCCCGGGCACGGTCGCCGACACGCTGGTGCTCCCCTTCAACGACCCGGAGACAATCTCGGAGCTCTTCTCCCGCTCGGGAGATCGGATCGCCGCGGTGATCGTCGAGCCGGTGCCCGGGAACATGGGCGTGGTCCTCCCTGCCGAGGGCTTCCTGGAGCTCCTCCGCCAGCTCACCAGCAGCCACCGCAGCCTGCTGATCTTCGATGAGGTCATCACCGGCTTCCGGGTGGGGCGTGGTGGCGCCCAGGGCCTGTTCGGGATCACCCCCGATCTCACCTGCTTGGGCAAGGTGATCGGCGGCGGGCTTCCGGTCGGGGCCTTTGGGGGCCGCCGAGACCTGATGTCCCAACTCGCCCCCGAGGGCGACGTGTACCAGGCCGGGACCCTGAGCGGGAACCCGCTGGCGGTGGCGGCCGGGCTGGCCGCGCTGGCCGAGCTGGTCGGGCCCGAACCCTACCAGCAGCTGGAGGCGCTCGGGTCCCAGCTGGAGTCGGGGATTTTGGAGGCAGCCCAGCGTCGGGGCCGCCCGATCCAGGTAAACCGCCAGGGATCGATGCTGACCGTCTACTTCTCGCCAGTGCCGGTCACCGATTACCAAACTACCCTGGGCTCCGACCGGGAGACCTTCGCCCGGATGCACTTCGAGCTGCTCCGCCGGGGCGTGTTCTGGCCCCCGTCCGCCTTCGAGTCCGTCTTCCTGTCCCTGCGCCACGAGCCCTCGGATGTGGACTACCTGGTGCGCGCCTTCGACTTGGGTCTGGCGGCCCTGGACGCCGCTTGAGGACCCTTGGGCGGCCGGAGGATTTGAACTCGGGCCGCAGAGGGCTTGAACTCAGACCGCTGCTATACTCCGGGCACCCTCGGCGGCTCCCCAGAGGCATTTGCAGTGATCGGTCTCGACCCCGGGTGGCCCCTCGCGGTCCCGCCTGAAGGTGCGTCGGCGAGCCTCCCCCAAGGCCAGCTAGGCGGCCGGTCTCCCCAACTGCGCCCGGGCTCGGAGGGCTAGCCGGTGGCTGCCGGACAGGTCGCCGGAATCGATCGTCCAGCTCGGCCCCAGGAGAACCCTCCCGCGGCTGAAGAGCGCCAGCTGACCCTGGTGGAGCACCTGGAGGAGCTGCGCCGGGTGGTTCTGATCAGCATGATCGCCTGGGCGGTCGCGACCGCGGTGGCCTTCATCTTCAACCACCAGATGATCGGGATCCTGGAGCGGCCGCTCCATCTGGCGCTGGGCCACACCCACTCCCCGTTCGGCCAGCACGTGGTGGTGACCAGCCCCATCGAGGGCCTCTCGATCCCCTTCAAGGTGGCGGCCGCCGCCGGCGTCGTCCTCTCCTTGCCGATCACCGTCTGGCAGATCTGGACCTTCGTCAAGCCGGGCCTGCGCCGCAGCGAGCGGAACCTGGCCTTCCCGTTCATCTTCGGGACCTTGTTCTTCTTCTCCGTGGGAGGCCTGTTCGCTTACTTCATCCTCCCCGTCGGGCTCACCTTCCTGGCGACCTTCTTGGGCACCAACGCCGTCTACCTGCCCGACCTCAACTCCTACCTGACCTTCCTGGCGTTGGTGGTGCTGATCTTCGGGGTCACCTTCGAGATGCCCGTCGTCCTCTGCACTTTGGGGGCGGTGGGTATCCTCAGCAGCGCCAAGCTGCGCCGATGGCGCAAGGCGGCCTACTTCATCATGGTGGGGGTGGCGCTGATCGTCACTCCCGGCGCCGACCCCTTCACCCCCACCTTCTTGTCGGTGGCGCTGATCATTCTTTACGAGGGCAGCATCTTGGCCATTCGCCACGGCCTGCACCGCTGATGGCGCGCCGCGACGACCGTGCCCCCGACCAGCTGCGCCCGCTGCTGATCGACACCTCGGTGCGGAGCTGGGCCGAGGGCGCCGCCCTGATCACCATGGGCGCCACCACGGTCCTCTGTTCCGCCACTGTGGAAGGGCGGGTCCCGCCCCACCGCCGCGGCTCCCGGGCCGGCTGGGTCACCGCCGAGTACGCGATGCTGCCCCGGTCCACCCACGAGCGCAGTCCCCGGGAGCGGGGCGGGCGGATCGAAGGCCGCTCGCAGGAGATCCAGCGCCTGATCGCCCGCAGCCTGCGCGCCGCCGTCGACCTGGGCCGCCTGGGCGAGCGGACGGTGATCGTGGACTGCGACGTGATCCACGCCGACGGCGGCACTAGGACGGCCGCCATCAGCGGGGGCTACGTGGCCCTGGCCCTGGCCTGCCGGAGGCTCGAGGAGGCCGCCATGGTGGTCTCCTCGCCAATGGTTCGCCAGGTGGCGGCGGTGAGTCTCGGGCTCTTGGACGGTGTCGCACTGCTCGACCTGGACTATCTCGAGGACTCCCAGGTGAGCACCGACCTCAACGTGGTGATGAGCGCGGAGGGCGGCATCATCGAGGTCCAGGGGACCGCGGAACGCGACCCCTTCAACGAGGCCCAGCTGGGGCAGCTGATCGGCCTGGCCCGGGGCGGCATCTCCCAGATCCTGGCGGCCCAATCGCAAGCGCTGGCACCCTCCTCCTGACCGGGTCAGCCGGCGAGGGCGCACCTGGCCGCTGGGCGGCCCGGCCGTGGCACGTGGTGGTGGCCAGTCGCAACCGGGGCAAGGCCGCCGAACTACGCCGGCTGCTGCAGGCGATGCCGTGGCGCCTTTTGGAGCTGGACCAGGCTCCCGGCGGTCACCAGATCGAGTGGGTGGAGGACGGCGCCACCTACCTGGAGAATGCCGTCATCAAAGCGCGGGCGGTGAGCGCCGGCACCGGGCTTCCGGCGCTGGCCGATGACAGTGGCATCGAGGTTCCGGCACTCGGCGGCTGGCCCGGAATCCACACCGCCCGGTGGATGGGGGACGTGGCCACCCCAACTCAGCTGCTGCAGGGCCTGACGGAGCGGATCGCCGGGCTCCCCGAGGAGAGCCGCCGAGCGACCTTCATCTGCGCCTTGGCGCTGACTGTGCCCGAGCCCGGGTCGGACGCCTCGCTGATCGTCACCGAGTCCCGGCTCGATGGCAGGCTGGTGACTGAGCCCCGCGGCCGGGGCGGCTTTGGCTACGACCCGATCTTCATCCCCTTGGGCGAGCAGCGCACCATGGCTGAGATGAGTCGGGCCCACAAGGACGAGATCAGTCACCGAGCGATGGCGGCGCGCCAGCTGCTGGCCAAGCTCCCCTGAGGGGGGCCCCTCGCGGGGGAGCCCGGGAGCGGTCCCGTTCCGTCCGATCCGGTCTGTGCCGCTGGAAGTGGGTCGGAACCGCAGGCCGTCTCTGGTGCGCCAGGCCCCCGCCCGGTCGGGCCCTTGCTCCCGTCATCTGAGTCGGGGCTAAGATTCCCTCGCTGTCGGGGTGTGGCCTAGCGGTAAGGCGCCTGCTTTGGGAGCAGGAGATCGGCGGTTCGATCCCGCCCACCCCGACCAGCTGGTAGCGGTCGTGTCGCAAGGGCGGTGTGCCGCCACTCCCCAGTCCCAGGTCTGGGGGATAACTGGGCCAGGCGCCTGCAATGAATCCTGGGGGTTCGGCAAACGGTATAGTAGATCGTCGGCATATGGTATAGTCGCTCTCCGGCAAACGGTATAGTAGCTGAGATGCCATACGTCCACCGAATCGTCGACGATGAGCTCGATGAACTGCTCAAGAGTTTGTCCGCCTTAGCTTTAGAAGGCCCAAGAGGGGTCGGGAAGACAGCCACGGCGGTCAGAAGAGCCAAGACCGTGTTCAGGCTGGATGAGCCAGCCCAGCTAGAGATTCTGGCGGCAGGGCCCGCGCTACTCGATGCTGGAGAGGGTACGGTCGTCATTGACGAGTGGCAACGCTACCCGGCCGTCTGGGACTTCGTCCGCCGCCGGGTCGACGACGGAGCCAAGCCGGGGCGCTTTCTGCTGACGGGGAGCTCGACCTCGGTCGAGTCCCCAACCCATTCCGGAGCGGGGCGAATCGTGCAACTTCGCATGCGCCCGATGAGTCTTGCCGAGCGCGGCCTGGCTAACCCAACGGTGAGCCTCGCCGGCCTCCTCCAAGGTGGCCGAGGAGCTGTCCGCGGGACCACTGGGGTTGACCTGCCGGAGTATGCCCACGAGATCCTGGCCTCCGGATTCCCCGGGATCCGGCGGCTGCAAGGTCGGGCGCGGCGGGCCCAGATTGAGGGCTATCTAGCGCGAGTGGTGACGCGGGACTTTCCTGACCAGGGATTACGAGTTCGCCGGCCTGACGAGTTGCGGGCGTGGTTGACGGCCTATGCTGCCGCCACTTCGACGACCACTTCCTACGATCGGCTGCTCACGGCAGCGACACCGGGCGAGGCGGGTAAGCCGAGCAAAGTGACCACGATCGCGTACCGAGACGTGCTTTCGTCGCTGTGGCTGCTCGATCCGGTCGCGGGGTGGTCTACTAGTTTGGGGCAGCTCCGGAGACTGACCCAGGCCCCGAAACATAATTTGGCCGATCCAGCCTTGGCGGCCCACCTACTCGGAATTGGGTCGGACGCACTCCTCCGCGGGGAGGCATCTGGTCCAGAGGTTCTTCGCGACGGAACCCTTTTCGGGGCCCTCTTCGAGTCGCTGGTCGCCCAAAGCGTAAAGGTCTACGCGCAAGCGAACGAGGCAGCTGTTTACCACTTACGGACCAGGGCCGGCGAACACGAGGTGGACCTGATTGTCGAGCGCGCCGACAAGCGGGTGGTAGCCTTCGACGTCAAGCTCGCCCAGTCGCCAGATCCGAGCGATCTCCGCCACCTGCACTGGCTCCGAGAGCAGCTGGGCGAACGACTCCTTGACGCAGCGGTCATCACTACTGGCACGCGAGCCTATCGGCGCGACGATGGTGTCGCGGTAATACCCGCGGTGCTGCTGGGTGCCTGACTCCGGTCAGCTCCTTGCGGCCCTCGTCGTCTCAAAACAATCGAGGCCGTGGTGGGATGACGCTCTTGCAGGAGTACCGAGGCCAACCTGGCTGCCTGTTCGCAAACTACCGGCACGGGGATCGCAGTCAGTGGACCTGACACGATCGACGACTGGGTCAACATGCAGCAAGACGGCATCGGGGCACCGGATCGGGGTGTTGTAATTCAGCGAAAGTGACACTGCCAATAGCTCAGCGACTCTGTCACAGCGCGGGCCACGGCGTCGGAGACCGGTCTCAGAGGCTTGGGAACCCGGTGCTATACTCGCCCAAGGTCTTCCCAGGGAGGTTCGGCCATGCTCTCTCCGACCCACATCGTCTTTCTGCTGTTGGTGATCCTGCTGGCTCTGGTCGTCTTCGGACCCAAGCGGCTTCCCGAGTTGGGCAGCAGCGTCGGCAAGGCCCTGCACGAATTCCGGAAGGCCTCGGCTTCGACCATGGACGAGGTGAGGTCGGTCACCAACTCGGTGACCACCACGCCGACCACTGTCGAAACCAAGCCCCCTGACGGGGAGCCGGTCGCTGCCGCTCCAGCCGCCGAGGTCAAGCCGACCGACTGAGTCCGCCGGACCCGGCGGCGGCTTCTCAGGTGAGTTGCGCCACGCGAAGCCGCTGGATTGGGAATTGTCCCGGGCCGCCAGCAGCTAGGCTCGCATCATGGTGGACCGCCGACTCCAGCTGGCGGGCGAGGACGGCCGCCGCCGCTGCCCTTGGGCGACCGGGCCCTGGCTCACTCCCTACCACGATTCGGAGTGGGGAGTTCCGGTCCACGACGACCGCCGCCACTTTGAGCTCCTGGTGCTGGAGGGAGCCCAGGCCGGACTCAGCTGGCTCACCGTGCTCCGCCGGCGCGAAGGTTACCGTCGGGCCTTCGCTGACTTCGAACCGGAAGAGGTAGCCCGGTTCGACAGCCGTCGGGTTCTGGCGCTGCTCGCCGACCCCGGGATCATCCGCAATCGTCAGAAGGTGCAGTCCGCGGTCGGGAACGCCGCGGCTCTGCTCACTGTCCAAGCGGAGCAGGGTAGCTTCGACAACTACATCTGGCGCTTCGTAGGCGGCGGTCAACTGGTGAACCGGTGGACGTCGCCAGACCAGGTGCCAGCCCACACCCCGCTCGCGGCCGCTCTGAGCGCCGATCTTCGGCGCCGGGGTTTCAGCTTCGTGGGGCCGACTGTCTGTTACTCCTACCTCCAGGCGGCCGGACTGGTGCTCGACCACCTCACCGGCTGCTTCCGCTTCGAGGAGCTGGCCGGACCTCGCGGCTAGGCTCGGGGAGTTGGTTGGCGGCGGACCGCAGCAGTTTTTCCGGGCACTGGCGGACAGTCGTCGCGGGGGCGGGGAGGGAGCGAAGCTGTCCAGCACGCTGGGCAAAGCCCAACCGGTAGCGAGCCGCGAGCCCCGGTGCCCACGGCCTGAGGCACTCGGCTGCCGGCGGGGACCGCTTACCGGCGAGTAGGGGAGCCGGCTAGCCGGCTCCGAACCAGCCGGAGAGGTCCAAGATCAGATCGGCGCTGCCGGTGGATTGGTTCTGGAAGTCGAGGGCGCCAGAGGTGCCAAGCCCCAGGACCACGGCGTTCTCGGTGGTCTGGCCGGGGCCCCAGTTGACTTGTGAGGTGGTGGCCGCCGTCTGGCCGGCCGGCCAGACCGCGAAATCGCCGGCTGCTTGGGTGTTGGTCGCGGTCGCATTGACCACCACTCCGGTGGCGTTATGAGTGGGGATTCCCGCTACTCCGGCCAACTGCACCTGCAAGGTCCCGAAGGACGAGATGGTCTCCCCCGCATAGGGCTCGCCGCTGTTCGCCCGGGTGTCCGCCACCCGAGTCGGGACCAGCACGTTGAAGGTTGATCCGCTGTTGGCGCCGGGGGCGCCATCTGTATACCAGCCCGCCACATCGAGGATTACATCCACCGACCCCGGGCTCTGGTTGAGCACGGTGAGGGCACCGCCGGTGCCCAGTTCCACGGTGTCCTGATTGGGGATGGCCGCCCCAGGGGGCACATTGACCGTCGAGGCCAGGGGCGCACCGGCGCCGGCGGGAAAGACCAGGATGGGGCCACCAGCTGAGGCGTCAACCCCGGTCACATTGAGCACCACCGCCTCGGCCCCGCTGCTGGGCACGCCACCGGCGCCGGCCACCTGAACGGTCATCGATTGATGGGGCCCCAGCGTGTCTCCTGAATAGGGAGTTCCGGTGCCCGGCCGGGTGTCGGCAATCCGCGCGGGTGGCAGCGGATTGTAGAGACCAGCCCCGCTGGTGGGGCCGCTGCTGTCGTACCAGCCTTCGACGTCGACAATGATTTGGGTCCAGCCGGTCGAGTTGTAGATCGAGATCTGACCGTTCCGGCCCACGGCCACCTCCGCCAGATCAGCCTTGGTCTGGGTGGCCAGGAAGTCCATGGTGGACGTGAGCGGCAGTGCCACCCCGGCTGGGTAGACGCTCACCATACCTGTTTCGGTGGGAGAGGTGATGGTGACGTTGGCCACCACCGCCGAGACCCCCGAGCTGGGAACCCCGCCTTGGCCGGTCACCTGAACGGTGAGGACTCCCCCGGGACCCGGAGCCTCTCCCGACCCCGGCAGCCCGGCAGCCGGCCGGGTGTCCTCGATCCGGGCCGGGGTGAGAGGGTGATAAGCGCCGGGGGCGGTGTAGAGGAAGCCGTCCCCAGCCGCGGCAGCACTGGTCCCCACTGCCGTCCGCACAGTGATGTCGACGTAGCCCAGGCTGCCCGCCGACGAGGTCGCCGAGATGGAGTTGGCACTGTTCACAGCGAAACTGGCGGCCGGATTGGCGCCAAAGTCCACCGCTGTGGCCCCGGACAAGTTGGCGCCGGAGATCTGCACTGTGGTCCCGCCCCCCGCCGGGCCCTGGGCCGGCGAGACCGAATTGACAATGGGAGCTGCATCGAGGGGGTCGGCGGTGAACCAACCGGAGAGGTCGAGGACCAGGTCGGCGCTGCCGGTCGATTGGTTCTGGAAGTCGAGGGCGCCATCGGTGCCCAGCCCTATGACCGCGGCGTTCTCCGTGGTCTGTCCCGGGACCCAGTTGAGTTCCGAGGTCGTCGAGGCCGCGTGGCCGTCCGGCCACGCGGCGAAGTCGCCGGCGGCTTGGGTATTGGTCACAGTCGCGTTGACCACCACGCCGGTGGCGTTCTGCGTGGGGATTCCGACTTCTCCAACTAGCTGTACCGGCAGGGTCCCGAAGGCCGGGATGGTCTCCCCCGCATCTGGCTCACCACTGTTGGTCCGGGTGTCCACTACCCGAGTCGGAACCATTACGGTAAAAGTTGATCCGAAGGTCGCGCCGGTGCCGCCATCGGTATACCAGCCCGCGACGTCGAGGATTACATCCACCGACCCAAGGCTCTGATTGACCACCGTGAGAGCGCCGCCGCTGCCGAGCTCCACGATGTCCTGATTGGGGACGGCCTCCCCGGGGGTCAAGTTGACCGTCGAGGCTAACAGCGTACCGGATCCGGTGGGAAAGACCAGGAGGGAACTGCCCGCGGTGGCGTCAACCCCGGTGACGTTGAGCACCACTGCCTGGGCCCCGCTGCTGGGCACGCCACCGGCGCCGGCCACCTGAACGGTCATCGATTGGCTGGGCCCCAGCGTCTCTCCTGAATAGGGAGTTCCGGTGCCCGGCCGGGTGTCGGCAATCCGCGCGGGTGGCAGTGGGTTGTAGAGACCAGCTCCGCTGGTGGAGTTGGTGCTGTCGTACCAGCCTTCGACATCGATGATGATTTGGGTCGATCCATTGGCGTTGTAGATCGAGATCTGACCGTTCCGGCCCAGGGCCACCACCGTCAGCTCAGCCTTGGTTTGATTGGGGAGGAAGTCCATGGTGGACGAGAGCGGCACCGCCACTCCACTTGGGTACACACTCACCAAACCAGGTGCGGTGGGACCGGTGATCGTGACGTTGGCCACCACCGCCGCGACCCCCGAGCTGGGAATCCCGCCCCGGCCCGTCACCTGAACGGTGAGGACTTGCCCGGGACCCGGGGCATCTCCCGATCCCGGCAACTCGGATCCCGGCCGCGTGTCCTCGATCCGGGCCGGGGTGAGCGGGTGATAGGCGCCGGGGGCGGTGTAGATGAAGCCGTCTCCGCCCGCGGGAGCACTCGTCCCCACCGCCGTCTGCACGGTGACGTCCACATAGCCCGGGCTGCCCGCCGGCGCAGCCGCCGAGATGGAGTTGGCACCGGTCACGGTGAAGCTGGGCGCTGGGTTGACGCCAAAGTCGACTGCCTCGGCCCCGGAGAGATTGGCGCCGGAGATCTCCACTTGGGTGCCGCCCCCCGCCGGGCCCTGGGCCGGCGACACCGAGCTGACTTGAGGCAGGTTTTGCAGCGTCCAGGAGATGGTGGTCACCGAGGGGATCGCCGGACTCTGCCCGGTGTCTGATTCCAGGGCGGCCCAGGCTTCGTTGGGACTCAGGGTCCCGGACTCCACCTCGGTCATTACCCCGGAGAATTCGATCGCCGGGTAGCCTTTGGCAACCGCCCACTGGCTCAGGGCCTGCCACTCGGCGGCCATGTCCGAGAAGTAGATCTCGGGCAGCGCGCACGCTGCCGGCAGGGCCCAAGCCACCTGATACACCTGCTGGACCGTCCAGCCGTCCGCACTGCCACTTCCTCCCAGGACGTCGTCGCCGTAGTCGGCCAGGTATCCGGGCTGGCCCAACGGGCAGGCGGAAACAGCGGGGGAGGCCGAGTCGAATCCCTGGACCCACGCCACAGTCGGTGGCCCGGGGTACCACTCGTTGTCCGATGACTGCTCCATGTCGTTGGCGCCCCAGATCGTGAGCGGCGCATTCAGCCCGGAGGTGGAGATCGCGCCGACCAGGTTCTGATACCAGGACTGCCCTGATGCGGTCATTTCGGCATTGGTCAGCGCGTAATTGGTATCGACACCGTTGTAGCTGTTGCTGGTACCGATGGCCAGGGTCAGATTGACTGTGCTGGTGGAGTTCTGCGACTCGTAGCCGCTGATCCAGTTTTCCACCAGTGGCTGTAGCGAGGAGTCGGGAATGCAGGTGGGCACGAAGAACATCTCGACGCCGTAGACCACCGGTGAGCTGTTGGGGACGAAGCAGGGAGAACCGAAGTCCAGCACCAGGAGCCCGTTGTGGGGAGGCGGGTGGGCCGACGCCCCCTGCCGGTAGAGCGGACAGTTGACGTTGGGGCTGGTGGTGCATTCGGAGTAGTAGGCGTTGTACTCGTAGTAGGAAGGGGTCACCGACGGGGCTACTCCCACGGTGCTGGCCACTGCGGGCGCATTCTGGGCGGAACCCGAAGCGCCGAAGTCGGGCGCCGTCACCGACGGGGTCGGCGCGGCGCCGGTCACCGCGGTGAGGGCACAGTCGGCCGCCCAGGCGGAGGAGACCGTCCCCGAATACAGGTCGACTGTCCGAAACTCCCCCTTGGCGTTCTTCACGCAGGCGCTGGCCGGATTGACCTCAGTCACCTGCAGGGCCCCGGAGCTCGGCAATTGAGCCAGGCTCTGGGCCTGTCCCTGGATGATGACGATCGCGCCCTCGCTGGAGTCCCCGGGTACCGAGCCCACCAGCAGCGCCGAGGTCGGGCCGGTTAGCCAGCAGCTCTGGGGGACCAGCACCGCGCTGCTGACCGGGAGGTCGAGGCAGGCGATCTGGCTAGCGCTGTCCGGGCTGGCCAACGGGCGAGCGGGCGTAGGGGCAGAGGACGACTGTCGGCTGGCCGCGGGGGTCGACTCCCAGCGCGACGAAACCAGACCGCCGGCCGCTACCAGGGTCAGTGCTGCGATTACCGCCAGTCCGATTCTGCGGTGGGGTTCCAAGTGCTCCAAGGGAATCCGTTGAGGCGGCGGAAGCGGAAGCAGGGGCGGAGGGCCGAAAAATCCATGCTATACCGGCTCAGCGCCTGAGGGTAATCGAGATCAGAGTCGTGGTGGCGACGCCGTTGTGGCGACCCGGTCACGCTTCTGTCGATCCCGGGTCCTGCCTCCACTCAGAGGGGGTCGCCGGCTTCAAGAGCGCGAGCTGTACTTTCCGACCGTTTGCTCGACGGGAAAGGCTGGAGCTGACCGCAGACCGGGAGGAATAGGCCAAGCCGGAGTTCCACGACCGCTTGACGGTCACCGCTCCCAAGCCCTTGTTGCCGGGTCTGACCGGCTTACCCAGTCAGAGTAATCGTAGGAGGAGGCACGATCAGGGCACTGCGAGCCGCGCTAGGTGTACAGTGGCGCCCGGCTCGCACGAGCGGTCACTCACAGTTCAGTAGTGAGAGCCAGGGGGGTGTGCCGGCGAAGTGGCGGAGTGCAGTCCTCTGCACCGCCCTGCTGTCGGGAACGACCACCCTGTTCGGCCCGGTTGTGCTGGCAGCGCCCGGCTCCTTACTGACGTGGGCGGCAGCGGTGCGCGTCGACTAACAGACGCCATTCTTCGGCGAGGCAGTCACAGGCGTGTCCTGTCCCAGCACTGGCCCCTGCGTCGCCGTGGACAACAACGGGGACGTAGTCACCTCCACCAACCGCACCGGCGGAGCGGTAGCTTGGAAGGGGACCAACGTCGACGGCTCCGCTCTGGGTCGGACCTGACCGGATCCTGGCAAGTTGCCTCGGTTTCCTTGAACAACCTGGGACGCCAAGTCGCCCCACTAGAGAACTCGGTGGACCGCCTGGAGCGAAGAATCAGCGGCGCCCCTGCCGGCAGTCAAGACGGGCCTGAGCCGCCTGACGCCACCTCATAGGCGCCGCTCCCAACCTCTTGGCTCATCAATTCAGGATTGGCACCTGTTTCAGGCGCGGTTGACAAAGAGGGCAACCGGTGGAGTTGAGAAGACCGGGTCAGATGGCGGTCGACCCGCCGCATGTGAGGGCGCAGGGCAGCTTCGGCATCGTCGGACCGACCTGACCTTCTGTTACTCCTACTGGCCGCAGCCGGGGCTGGGGGTCGGCGCTCTCGTCAGCCGCTGCCGGGTTGGGATCTGGCTGGCGACCTGGCCGGCCCGAGCCTGCCACGCCAAACGGGAAGGGGAGAGGAGGCGCGGTGCTGGTGGGTATCGCCCGGAGCGCCGCCGGCGCCCGCTTGTAGGTCGTAGCCGGCAGTAGAGTTGAGTCGTGGAACGGGGGGACCAGGTCGAGGACTTCGAGCTGCCCGACGAGACGGGCACTCCGCGCCGGCTCTCCGAGTTCCTGGCCCGCGGGCCGGTGATCTTGTTCTTCTACCCGGCGGCGATGTCTCGAGGATGTACGGTCGAGTGCTGTCACTTCCGAGACTTGGCCGAGGATTTTGCCGCGGCCGGTGCTCAGCGGATCGGCATCAGCGCCGATAGTGTGGCCAAGCAGTCCGAGTTTGGCGAGCACAACTCCCTAGGGTTTCCCCTCCTCTCGGACCCCGAGGGCGAGGTCGCCAGGCAGTTCGGGGTCAAGCGGCGGTTCGGACCGATCCCGGTCAAACGCTGGACGTTCGTGATCGACCCGGACGGGCGGGTTCGCGAGGTGATCAAGAGCGAGACCCGGATGAACCTGCACGCCGACCGAGCCCTGGAGGTCCTTTCCACGCGCCCACGGGGCTGAATCCGGACTAGGTCAGGGTGAGCAGCGGGTCAGCAACTGCCGGGTACAAGGCGGTCCCTGATCAGGGCCGGCGCCCAAAAGATGGTCAGTTCTGCCGGAGGCCGGCGAAGAGGTCGTCTTCGGGCACCCCGGCACCAGTGCGATCGATCGCTCGGATGTAGTACTCCTGTCCCAGCAGCAAGGGCGCCACATTGTCCGGCAGCCCCCCGAAGAAGGCATTGTCCATCTGGCTGGAGTGGGCTCGGATCGCCGCCAGTTTGGCGGCGACGTGCGGCAGGACATCGACGACTGTGGTGATCAACTCGTCAGGCACGCCGAAGGGCGGGTTGTCGGGATCGAACTCGATCTCCCCGAGATCCCAAGGATCGATCCCAGCTTCCTTCATCTGGTCGAGGACCCGGCGAGCTAGGGACTTGGGGAAGATGGTGTAGTAGAGCTTGCTGGGGATGCCCGTCTTGATGGTGGCGCCTCGGGCGACCTCATGGGCTCGGATGTGATCGGGGTGCCCGTAGCCTCCGTCCGGGCCATAGGTGACGACGACCTGAGGGCGGTAGCGCTCGATCAGCTCGGAGAGCCGGGTCACCTCTTGCTCGAGAGCCGAGCCGGCGAAGGAACTAGGGGCGGCTGCCTTGCCCCACTCAGCCATCCCCGAGTCCCGGTAGCCCAGCAGTTCCAGCTGCCCTACCCCAAGCTCCCGGCAGGCGGTCTCCAGCTCCACTTTTCGAATCAGCCGAACCGACTCGGGATCATGACCTGGTTGGTCCGGCTTCAGCCCCTTGGGGCCGTCCCCCAGCTCTCCGCCGGTGCAGGTGACCAGGACGGTTCGAATCCCCTCGGCGGCGTACTTGTGCAGGATGCCTCCGGTCGAGGCGGCCTCGTCGTCGGGGTGGGCGTGGACCGCCATCAGCGTCAGCGGACCCTCTGCCATGCCCACAGTCTGCGTCAGGAAGGTGGCCAGCGAGCGATTTCGAACTGGATGGGGCGACGGCGTACAAAGTAGATGCTCAATGCTAGACCGCGAGCGCGGCTGACGGAATACGGCATGCGGTTTTTGGTAGAGCGGGTGGAGCGGGTGGGTTGGACGGTGGTGGCGGCGGCCGAGGCGGCGAGGGTCTCGCGGTCATTGGTCTACCGGTGGCTGCGGCGATGGGAGGCAGAGAGGATGCACTTGGGTCAGTCCAGCATTGACACCGGACGGGCCCAGCAGCAGACCGAGACCACTGCCCGCCAGCGCGAGATCCTGACCCTGCTCGAGATCGCCGAGCCCAAGGTGGTCCTGGATATCACGCCCGGTAGGCGCCGCCTCTCTCGATCGACCTAGTAACCATGCCTCCTCAGGAGCCGGCACATAATCCCTGGCCCGACACGCCCGTCCCCCCTTGGCCCGTCCTGTGCGGTCGAACTCGGGTAGAAGGGCCATAGTATTGTGTCAGCCAGCCCGAACAAAGTACCGGGTCACTGGGCTGTCAGCCAATCCGCATGGCTTTTTACATAGCTCAATTCGAAGGCACCGACAACGTGAATCCATACATCGTTCTCGGTAGCGCCATCGTTGGGCTTCTCGTCGGAATGACGGGCGCGGGTGGCGGAGCACTTATGACCCCGATTCTGATCCTCCTGTTTGCAGTGAAACTCTCCACGGCGATCTCTAGCGACTGGGTCGCTGCCGTGGTGATGCGTCCCTTCGGCGCCGCGGTACATCTGCGCAAAGGAACAGTCAACCTCCGACTCGTAGGGTGGATGATGTTGGGGTCGGTCCCGATGGCCTTCCTTGGGGCCTACATCCTTCATCTCATTGTTCAGGCTAAGGTCGCCGAGACCAACGTTCAGACGGCTCTCGGCGCCGCCTTGCTCATTGGTGCGGCCGCCATGGGCCTTCGCTGCATCCTCTACCGTCGAAAAGGTCACGCTCGTAGCGAGTTCGTCCAAACCGTCGTCCTTCGACCACTTCCGTCTGTGATCATCGGGATGATCGGAGGGATAATAGTTGGGATCACGTCGGTTGGCTCGGGGCCGTAGATAAAAGTCCTCTTGCTGTTCCTCTATCTCATGCTATGAGCCACCAGCTGGTGGGGACAGACCTCGCTCAGTCGGTACCACTGACAGGAGCCGCGGCCCTTGGGGCGCTAGCCTTCGGCCACGTTGAGTTCTCGGTGACCACCTCGCTGATCGTTGGGAGCGTCCCGGCCGTGCTAGTTGGTTCTTTCCTCTCCTCGCGAGCACCCGACCGCTTCGTGCGCCCGATCTTTACAGTCTTCACTTTTGCGTCTGGGCTCAAATACGTAGGGGTCGGTACCACCGCGCTCAGCTGGATTCTCTGCTCTGTACTAGCCACCACCGCTGCCGTTTGGCTGGTATCAGTCCGCCCCTGGAGGAACGGAGCCGGGAACCCGTTGTCGACAACTTTGGCGGGACAGGACAAGGTGCCCAGGCAAGAGTACGGATCTGGTCTAAGTGACTAAGAACCCAAGCGAACTGGCGACAGGTCCGGTGACCAGCAGGGGCGCCAGACGACGACGTCTTGTGAGCCACAATGCAACGGTGGAGCACGATCGGAACGCCGTGCTCTACGCTCTTTAGCGGTACCGGAGAACTTCCGAATGGGGGCATACGTGCAGCGCTGGCCAGGCAATCTCATCGCGAGCGTCCGAAGGCAGGTCACCGCACCGAGCGTGCTCGAGAGTACCCCCGGTACTTGACTGATCCCTCGCAAAGTCCACACGGTCGCGATTAGACGACGGCGACTCAGACGTGTCATGCTGTCGGCAAGCTACTTATGCTGGCTCGGCAAGAGGGCTTCAAGGCGGCGAATCGCATCCCTGCCGCAATCCAGCTAACTCGAGCCACCCGGTGCTTCCGTCTGCGCAAGGTGCCGCAAAACTAGGTTGGCGCAGAGATCGGGGTATGGAAGGAGAAATCCCGGCCCCGTGAGTTACACCGGGTCGACCCCTGGAAGTGGTTTGAGGACAACCGGCGCGCGCCAAAATGGTTATAGGGTAGATCAGGTAGGCAAATCTTGCGGACACCAGTGAGCTCGTCGCAGCTATTGCGTCACGATTCGCCCGAGAGATCGAGGACGGCACTATCGTCATTCCCCACTTCATGTCGCTCAAGGGGGCAGACGAGCTTCGGGACCAATTGTTCGGCTGAGCGTGCAGCAACGCCGATCACACCTGCGACGCGGCGAAGTCAGACCTCTAAGCCTTGGGAGAGAAAAGCTGAGCCCCGGGGGCTGTTGACGGGTTACGACTACCGCGACGGTAGCTCGCGCCAAGGCGTCGCTATGCGCGTAGTCGAGGGATGCCGTGCCGCCACCGCGAACGAGCGGCTTGCACGTCGCCACCGAGATCTCTGCTTTCGCGTGCGCTGGTGCTCCAAGGCGACGCGCTGCGGGGCACGCTAGCCCTGCCCAGAAGGAGTGTTCAGCCGCTGCTCACCACCGCCATCGACCGGAGATGCTTCAGAACTGCCTCAGCGGCCTCCACAGGAGTCAGGGTCGACGTGTCGACGCGTACCTCGGGACTCTCGGGCGCTTCATATGGCGAGTCCACACCAGTAAAGTTGACCAGCTGGCCCAGCCGCGCCTTACGATAGAGGCCCTTGGGGTCCCGCCGCTCGGCGACCGCCAGCGTCGAATCGACAAACACCTCGCAAAACTCCCCTTTGGAAAGTAGCTCACGGGCTAGCCGACGCTCAGCCCGGTATGGTGAAATGAGCGCTACAAGTACGATTAGTCCCGCATCCGCCATGAGCGCGGCCACTTCGGCCACCCGTCGGATGTTCTCGATACGGTCGGCCTCAGTGAAGCCCAGGTCTTTGTTCAGCCCATGTCGCAAATTGTCACCGTCTAGCAAGTAGGTGTGGCGGCCCACATCGTGTAAGCTTAGCTCGACGATATTGGCAATGGTGGACTTCCCAGCACCCGATAATCCAGTGAACCAGACTACGCAGGGTGAGTGGCCATTCAGCACTGATCGTTGCAGCTTGTCAATGGCAACCTTCTGCCACTGAACGTTGTCAGACCGACGGAGGGCAAAGTGCAGCAACCCTGCCCCGACCGTGTCGTTCGTGAGTCGGTCGATGATGATGAAGCCCCCCATGTCGCGGCTTTCCACGTACGGCTCGTACGGGATCATCCGATCGACCCTGACGTTACAGACTCCAATTTCGTTCATCACAAGCGTAGTGGCCGCGGTGTGTTCAAGAGTGTTGATGTTGACCTTGTACTTAGGGCGTGCCACGGTAATCCCGGCTACCAGAGATCCTATCTTCATGAGGTACGATCGGCCCGGTGCTAGATGGTTGCTGTCCATCCACACGATGTGAGCTTCAAATTGGTCGGCTATCCGAGGCGGTGAAACTGCGGCCACGAGTACGTCTCCCCGACCGACATCGATCTCCCTAGATAGCGTGACCGTCAGCGACTGGCCGGTAACCGCCTCATCAAGATCACCGTCGAAGGTGACAAGTCGTCCCACGGTGCTCGCCTGGCCCGACGGCAGCACCTGGACCGGATCTCCGGGACGCACGGATCCTGCTGTGATCGTGCCGGCCAAGCCACGGACCGAGGGTTCCACGCGATTGATCAATTGCACTGGCATACGCATCGGAGCATCGCGGACGAGGTCTTGGACTTTGACAGTCTCGAGCTGGGCAATTAGCGTAGGTCCGGAGTACCAGGGCATGTTGTGGCTTAATTCGGTGATGTTGTCGCCGTGCAGGGCCGAAACGGGAATACACACCGTGCTTTCCAGGCCGACCTGGGCCGCGAATACTCTAAAGTCCTTCTCGATCGCGTCGAACACTTCCTTGGAGTAGCCGACGAGGTCGAGCTTATTCACCGCCAGAATGATCTCCGGTATGCGGAAGAGGGACGCAAGATATGCGTGTCGGCGTGTTTGCGTCAGCAGCCCATGGCGGGCGTCGACAAGCAGGACGGCAAGATCGGCTCTCGACGCTGCGGTGATCATATTGCGTGTGTACTGCTCGTGGCCCGGAGTATCCGCTACCACAAACTTGCGTTGGGGGGTCGAGAAGAATCGGTAGGCGATGTCGATGGTGATGCCCTGCTCGCGCTCGGCTGCCAGTCCGTCTACGAGGAGGGCGAAGTCAAGGTGGTCGCCTTGGGTACCCACCGTCCTGGAGTCTGCAGTCAACGACGCCAGATGGTCTTCGGTCACTTGCTTGGAGTCATAGAGCAGCCGACCGATTAAGGTGCTCTTGCCGTCATCGACGCTGCCGCACGTGATGAATCGTAAGTGAGTCTGCTGTTCGGTGGTGCGCAGGTATTCTTCTAATTGGGAAGCAGTCGCCGGACGGGGGCCGCTTCTCATCAGAAGTAACCCTCCTGCTTCTTCTTCTCCATCGACTGACTAGTATCGCGGTCAATCATCCGGCCACTTCGCTCGGACCTGTTGGTGCTAAGGATCTCTTCAATGATTGCCGGGACAGTATCGGCTTCACTGTCGATGGCTCCGGTGAGCGGGTAGCAGCCGAGAGAGCGAAAGCGGATACTCCTCGTGCTCGGTCGTTCCGGAGGTAGAAGGGGCATCCGGTCGTCGTCTACCATGGTGATAATGCCATCTCGGTAGATGACCGGCCTCGGGGCAGCGAAATACAATGGCACTAGGGGAATCCCTTCCCGATGGATGTACAGCCACACGTCCAGCTCCGTCCAATTCGACAAGGGGAACACCCGGATCGTTTCCCCGGGACCCTTGCGGGCGTTGTAGAGCCGCCATAGCTCGGGGCGCTGCCGCTTGGGGTCCCATCGGTGCTGCGGCGAGCGGATGGAGAACACGCGCTCCTTGGCCCGTGAGGTTTCCTCGTCCCGGCGAGCTCCCCCCAGTGCGACGTCGAAGCCATTACCGTCGAGTGCCTGCTTCAGGCCCTCGGTCTTCCACATGTAGGTATGGACATCCGAGCCATGGGTAAACGGGTTGATCCCTAGCTTTATGCAATCAGGGTTCTGGTGGACGATCAGTTCGAGGCCGAGAGTAGCGGCCGTCTGGTCGCGAAATTCGTACATCTCCCTAAATTTCCAAGTGGTGTCGACATGGAGCAGCGGAAACGGCAGATTAGATGGGTAGAACGCCTTCCGTGCCAGATGCAGCATCACTGAGCTGTCCTTCCCAATGGAGTAGAGCATGACTGGGTGCTCGCTCTCAGCGACGGCCTCCCGGATTATGTGTATGCTCTCAGCTTCCAGGTACTCGAGGTGAGGTAAGGCTTCCAATGGTCAGGATGCCGTGCAGAGCGTCAGGACAAGGTCGGCCAACTCCGGACGGCACACAAGGATTTCGGGGAGCCACGGATCTGGTCGCCCGTATAGCAGGGCAGAACCATCCAACCGGGACACGTGCAAGCCGGCAGCGATCGCCACGGCCGCCGGGGCGGCGGTGTCCCACTCGTATTGGCCTCCGGAGTGGACATATACCTCTGCTTCGCCGAGCACAACGGCCATCGCCTTGGCACCAGCGGAGCCCATAGGTATAAGCTCGCCGCCTAGCTTGTCAGCTACCACTCGACCAAGTTCGGTGGGCCGTGTCCTGCTGACAAGCACCCGCAGTGGACGGCGGGCAAGTGGCGGCAACCGGGGCGGGCTCGCTGTACTGAGGGTCAGTCGCCTGGCTGGCAGCGCTACCGCGCCGACCACCGGCAGTCCATCAACCACCAGGGCGACGTGGACTGCCCAATCTTGCCGCGGTGGGTCGCAGAACTCTCTGGTACCATCCAGTGGGTCGATCACCCAGAGGCGCTGCCCAGAATCGTGATGGGCATCTCCTCTGCCTTCCTCCGACCGCACGGCGTCGCTCGGGTAGAGGCGGCTCAACTCGTCGAGTAGGAACGTATGCGATGTGAAGTCAGCCGACCCCAGCAGTTCGGCGTTGGATCTCGACCGCTCACGAAGCGAGATGAGCCGCCGCCCAGCCGACCCCGCGAGGTCTGCCGCTGAAGCATGCTCGTCGGCGAGAGCGGCCTCCTGCGCAAGCTCGGTCATGACGCCTATGCTCCCACAATGACGGCGGCGCCGTGTAAATCTCTGACGGGCGGCGGGGTATCACCTGGGGTCCGGGCTGGATCCTACTAAGCCACTCATAGAGTTCCAGACTTAGAATGCAGTGACAGCGGCGCTTGAGTGGCGACGGCGAGGAGTCTGGCGCGGTAGAAGTCGTGGACGGTACTGTGCAGCTGATGGAGGCGGCGGAGGACGCCGTGGACGGTGTCCTGGAGGTCGGCGGTACTCTGTGAGATCGCGAAAGCGGCGCGGTCGGGATTGACTCCCATCCAGAGCCACCGGCAGGCTCGAGCTGGGGCGAATGGGCTTACAAGAACGTCAACTGCAGCAGTCCAGCTGTGTCGACTGTGAACTCCCATTGCTTGGCCACCTCACGCACCGACTTGTCGCCTATGTCTGGATGATAGGGCGGGCGATGCGATTGAGCAGCTCCCTACACGGCCCAAAGTAGTGGGAGGTAATCACCGAGACTTGATGCATCCGGCAGCGTACTTTCCACTTAGGGCTGACCGAGGTGCGCATCTTCGTCGCCATTCGCTCCCCCATCGCCTTGACCTCCGTAGTGCGCCGCACTAGGGCCGGGTTGGTCCCCGCGTGGCACTCGGGGCGCTATCTTTCCGGCGAAGAAGATCGCCCCGATCTGGCACATGGCCGCGTTAGGGTCTGGGGACAGGACTTCGCAGTCCTTACCTCAACCGCTTCGGTATCGACCTGGACGGCCGGATTCACGGGCCTTTGCGGGGGACTACCCCAACTCGTGGAGCACGAAGTCCACGTGGGCCAGAAAGCCTCACCCCAAACTTGCGACGCCTCAGTTCGGTCACCCTGGGCCGGGGCCACAGACCGAACCCGGAGCGCACTCATTGGCTTCTTGCTCATCCACCGCAGCTACCTTGTAGGGAGCTTCGTCGCGGGCGCCGGGGTCGTCGTGTGCGGCAGACGCCATCACACCTCTCCGAAGTCCTGCCTCCTTGAAGACCGTGGATTGGGCGAGCACGAGACCTCAGCGACCAACCCTGTCCGCGTACCACTCTCACTTGTTTCCGCTGCTCCAAGACAGTTTCTGCCGGCCGTCCGTCAGCCTAGTCTCGACACTGTTCGACTAACTTAGAAACATAACCAGAAAGTGCAGAAGCCCACTATCGAATTACTGCTATAGGAGAGGGAGTTGACTCGTCACCTTAGGGGAACTCGTGGTGGAACAGTCCCCACGAATCCAGGCCCTGGCGCTACTCGGAGCAAATCGAGAAGTTTGTATTCGGGGTCTAGTATCTCGCGAAGTCGAGCCACCTGAGTCCCGGTTGGCAGAGTCTCTGCCACGGAAACGCGATCCACGCGGGGTGCCAGTGGCAAGCCGAGGCGATTGGCGAGCGCGGCCACTCCCTCATTGTAATGTTCACTAAAGAAATAGAGCGAGTACCCGCGAATACGCTCTGCTGCCTCTACCGGATCAAACCGTGAAGAAAAGGCGTACAGCTGATTGAGAAGTTGGACTCTATCCGCCTGGTCTAGAAAGGTCGCAAAGCCGTCTGCAGCCCACGCTCGCTCATCGGCCCTGGCATGGAACCGTTCTCCTTCATCGGCTCGCTCGTCGGCGAGGTGCCGGAATAGCGAGATTACTCGAGAGATTGGATCGCGCAGAATGCTTACCGTAAACGTACCGGGCTTAAGATGGAGCTGCCAGGCGGGCAAGTGAGACCATCCGAAGTTATATCTCGCCATGCGAAAAACAAAAGAGCGATCAGAGCATGCAAAACTATATGGCCCACTGCGAGCCTTTACGCCGTGGTTCATGCGGGTTAGCACCTGCGCCGGATCTTCGCCTCCCAAGGAGAGAAACGACTTGTAGAGGCTGGTTCCGCCGGTCTTGCGAACATGAGTGAAGTAGATTCGGTGGCACTTGCGCCCGTCCGGCAACACAGAATCATACAGGTAGTCACTAGTGAGTTGCAGGGCGATCAGGGCATATCGACCGCTGTCTCGAATGGATGTAGCACCGCGTGTACGTGTCGGTCTAGACATGTTCCCTTCGGGAGCGTCCAAGGGCATAGACGAATTCACAACCTAGATTCATGGCACGCTCGGGCTTCGCGTCCCGGGTACGACTGGTAGGGCAAGGGCGCCGTGTGGGATAAACCGCCCCAAATTCGTAATTACCTGCGAGTTCAGCATGGTTAAGTCACAATAGCCCGACGGCAGCTGTGCACGACTACAAATAGTCCCTTGACTAAGTTCCGATGAGCGCGTTGCCTGCTTGATCCACTGCCATGCAGAATACCTGGGAGACGCACGACACAGAGGATGGGACGTGGCCGGGATCAGCAACCCCACGGGACCATGTGGCCCCGTCATAGGCGAGGGCATTGCCTAAATCATCCACGGCGACGCAGAAACTCTGGGACGAGCACGACACAGAGGTAAGCGCGGTAGTACCGTCGATATCATAAGGAGCCGGCCAGGAGGTCCCGTCGTAGGTGAGAGCATTGCCACGATCATCCACGGCGATGCAAGAACTCCCGGACGCGCACGACACAGAGGTAAGCGTAGTAGTGCCGTCAATGTCAAAAGGAGCCGACCAGGAGGTCCCATCGTAGGTGAGGGCATTGCCGCCATCATCTACCGCGATGCAGGAGCTTTCCGATGTGCACGACACAGAGGTGAGCCTATCAGTACCATCGATATCATCGGGAGCCGACCAGTTGATCCCATCGTACGTAAGGGCATTACCCCTGTCGTCCACCGCCACGCAGAAACCAGCCGAAGGGCACGAAACAGATGTGAGTCCATTACTGCCGTCTATGTCACCAGGAGTCGACCATGAAGCGGCATTCCAGGTAAACGCGCTGCCGTTCTCATTCACGGCGGCGCAATAGGTAGACGACGCGCACGAAACTGAGGTGATGGACCCGACGCCAAGCGACATCGGGTTGGACCAAGTGGTCGCATTCCACCAAAGTGAGCGACCAGAGGAATCTACAGTCATGCAGAATGCTGATGACACGCACGACACAGAGGTGAGGGAATTACCACCAACATCAATGGCATGCGGTGCTGACCAGATAAGGGAGGGGGTAGAGATAGCGAAGGCCTGGCCAACCTGGGCAGCTGGCTGGTAGGTCGCGTTACCCGCCTGGTTGGCATAAATGACACAGGTTCCGGCGGCGGTGAATGCAACGACACCAGAAGTCAGCTCACAACTCTTTGACGTAGCCGCCCGGGTAAGGGTCACCGGCAGGCCAGAGCTTGCGGTTGCCAGGGGCGTGTAAGTTCCCGAACCGACCACTGCATTGAGAGGAGCAGTGCTAGTGAACGTGATCGTCTGTGGGTTCCGGGAAATGGTGAAAGACTGCGAAGCCTGGGATGCCGGCCGGTAAGCCGCGTTACCCGCCTGGTTGGCATAAATGACGCAGGTTCCAGCGGCCGTGAAGGTGACGACCCCCGACGTGAGCGCGCAACTCTTTGATGTAGCTGCCCGGATAAGGGTCACTGGCAGGCCAGAGCTCGCTACTGCCGACGGCGTGTAGCTGCCCGAACCGACCGCTGCATTGGGAGGAGCAGTGCTAGTGAACGTGATGGACTGTGAGTTCCGGGAAATGGTGAAAGACTGCGAAGCCTGGGATGCTGGCCGGTAAGCCGCGTTACCCGCCTGGTTGGCATAAATGACACAGGTTCCGGCGGCAGTGAAGGTGACGACCCCCGAAGCGAGCTGACAACTTCTTGACGTAGCAGCCCGGGCAAGCGTCACTGGCAGGCCAGAGCTCGCTGTGGCAGTCGGCGCGTAGGTTCCCGAACCTACCGCCGCATTGGGAGGAACAGCGCTAGTGAATCTGATGGACTGTGAGTTCCGGGAAATGGTGAAAGACTGCGAAGCCTGGGATGCTGGCCGGTAGGTCACGTTCCCTGCCTGGTTGGCATAAATGACACAGGTTCCGGCCGCGATGAACGTAACGATCCCCGAATCGAGCAGACAGCTCTTTGATGTAGCAGCCCGGGTAAGCGTCACTGGCAGGCCAGAGCTCGCTGTTGCAGAAGGCGCGTAGGTGCCAGCACCTACCCTTGCGTTGGAAGACACAGTGCTGGTGAATCTGATTGACTGTGAGTTCCGAGCAATTGCGAAAGACTGGTGAACCGTGGCAGCCGCATGAGAAGTCGCATTCCCAGCCTGATGGGCAGCAATGACACACGTCCCGGCGCCAGCGAACGAGACGACTGCCGCTACAAGCGTACAGCCTGTTGACGCGGCATCGAGCGTAAAGCTGACCGGTAAGCCAGAGCTCGCCGTTGCAGTGGGCGTATAGCTCCCTTCACCGACAAGTGCGTTGCTAGGCACAGTACTGGTGAATGCGATGGTCTGGACGCTGGCGCTGCCACCAGTGGCAAAGACGCTGAACCCGACCGTGATAGCCACCAAGCCTGGAATAATGAACCAACTGAGTTTCCTAATCACGGAGGACCATAACCCTGGATTGGCCAATTTGCGCAATCCCGTCGTCTCGCATTTCGCGAGAACTGTTGAGAGTTGGAGTCGCCCCGGGTCGTCGTCTTGAGACCGTGGTCGACCTTAGGAGAAAAGGCGATTGAAGGTTCGAGCGAATGCGGACCATGGCGGAGCGTCTATTGATAACCAAACACCGCGCGAGAAGGAATGTTGCGAGCTCCTTGAGCACGGGCGAGCGAGTAGAAGTCCGAATTACCGGACCAGATGTCGGCGCAGGGTGTTGTACTGAGGAGCTCGGGTTGTCACAGTTGGGCCGAGAAGCGGCGCTTTCCCAGGCCCGGGATCCGCTAGAGTAGAAATGGCCCCTCGGCAGGGTGAGCACTGCGGCTGGAATGAATGCCCGCTGCTTCTGTTGAACTCGGTCGGTAAGACTGTCGGAGAGCTCGCCTGGCTCCTTGGCCGGCGCCGTCCTGGCCAGGAATCTACCGAGGAACCCCGCGACCACGGCGCGACTGTTACGCGTAGATACGACCGTAGTGATCCCGAGATCCATCGCGCTAGCCCTCCTTTTCGCCATGTGATCCAGTCTCCTTCAGTACCGCCTGCTTTTCCTCGCCGGGACGGCCGACCGCGAAAGAACCTTCCGCGAATCCCGGATTTCTGTGCGATGGCAACTTAGTGCTCTGGGCTATCGCCACCATTGTAGCGTCTGAGTCTGGATTGGTACGCCGGACGAATCCCGCAGCTATTCTGTAGACACAGTACGCCACGCCTCCCAGCGGATCATGAACCAGCGCAGTGAGCCCACCAGTTAGGATTGCCCTCGGCGTCGGACCTGATAACATTGGCTCTCGGACCTCGGGAGGACGCTGAGACTCCGCGAACGACACCATGAATCGCGGTCGATAAGTCTGGACGTAAAAATCCCGGAAGGTCTCGGCAGGCGTTACCTGGACCGTTGCGTTCCACGCCGACATTGTGGGCAGCTTGCGACTGCTGACGAACGAGGCGAACTGGTAATCGTCCGGTGCCGAGTGCGGAGTCCAAGTAAAGTCGCGCAGGCTTCCCAGCCGGTAGGCAAATAGGCGACCGTATGGACGCGCAACGGCTGGGCCCATCGCCTTATTCATGGCGATCGTCAATTGCGCTTGAAACGTAGCTGGCCGCTGCTTCAAACTCGTTGGCTTGGGGCGGTCATCCCCCCAGACCACTGCGAGTTGCGGATCGTCCAGTAGCGGTTGGAGGAGTTCGCGAAAGGTTTGGGGCTCAGGCCAAACATCTGCATCTATTACAACAATGACCTCACTCCCTGGACAGTTGGTGAGAAGTGAACGATGCGCGTCTCGCAAGAGGACTTCCTTTCCCCCTCGCTCCTCGTGCTTCATGATGCGCAACCGAGCGAGGCCCGCGCTCGCCGCCGCCCTTCGAGCTTGGGCGATCGTCCCGTCGGTACTTTGGTCGTCACAGACGATCCACTGCCGCCAATACGCGTCCGCTGGAAGGGGCGTGGCGCCCACCTCTTGGAGGCACACGGCGATTCTCGACTCCTCATTTCGTGCCGGCACAACTAAAGTGCATGAAAGCGTCTGCCCTTTCACGGGACAGCCCCTACGCTGGCCGACAGCCCTCGTGAGCGACAGTCCGCAAACACACAGATCGCGATAGGTCGGGCCCGTCGGGAGCCGTACACGAGTCGGTCCGCGTCGCCTAGCTCCGCTGAACTCGACATACTCATGCCACCCCCGCATTTGTTTGCCCCGCACGCCGCCTTCGGCGGCGACTAGCCGCTCGGGAGATTAGGAGGACGAACGCCAGCAAAACTCCAACAATTGCGGAGGTCCACTGTACGATCTCTAGTTTACCGGCCGGCGAGTAGCTATAGCGGACCGAGCTCGATGCTAGCCAGCCATTCGTCACGCCGTCGACTAGGACATGCTGGGCAGGAGGCAGGGCTGTCCAGTGAGGAGAATATGCCTGCCCGTTTGTGCTGAGGAAGAGTGCTTTACTCGAATGCGCCGGAGTGGACCGAACAGCAATAGGTGCTGCGGTCGGCAGGCCGATCGCCTGAAGGTCGGCATATTCATCGATGGTGTGGTATCCGGAGCCCGGCGAGTCAGCATAAAGGTATATGGTCAGCGTCTTAACTCCTGGCCCGGGAGTCACTACTGTGTGGTACGTATGCCAGCCGGATCCGATCGCAAATGGTGGCAGAGTCGCGCACCGACCGATGGGTGCCTCCAATAGGCACATGCGCGGGCCGGACCCGCTGACCCGGCGCGCAGAAATGCCGATTAGGACTGAACCGGATCGCCAGGTAAGGTGTTGGAACTCACAAGCGGTGTCGAGCCCAGCAGACAGACGAAGGGCTGGGCTGCTGCCTGGGCCCCGACCCGCCACGACTGTCGCGTGGAGCTGCGCCTTGGCGCTAGGTCCCGTCACGTCGTGGCAGTCCGAAACAGGCTCCCACAGTCCACCCGCGAAGTTCGCGTCGACAAGCTTGGAGCCTTCCGATGGCGCCTGTAAGTGAAGCAAATCCGATTCTCCCCGAGCCGTAAGGGACACGTCGATGCCGCCTATCATCGCTGAACTGCCTACTCGCAGGGTCTGGCGGTGCTCAATCCCGACCGCAGAGAGGAGGGCTACAGTCTGCCTTCCAGCCGGGAGGGCGACCGACCGGGTGAACGTGCTTCCTTGGTGAGTCCACTCGCCAATCGCAGGCACCTCGGTGATGGAAGGGATCCCGGTCATGGGATGTGCGCTGACTAATCGGTAGCCGGGCGGGAGAAGGCCTAGCAGGCGTAGATCTGCGTTGGAGGACTTCACCGTCACGTAGGAGGGACCCGGCCCGGCCTGGGGAATGCTATCGGCATAAAGACGCAATGGACCTCTGACCGCGAGTAGGCGAGCATGCGGATCCCGAGCAAGGGCTTGGGCGAGAAGTGCGGGGTCGGAGAACGTGCGCCCAGGATAATTTGCGAGAACATCGCCGCGCACTAGGACTAGACGGATGCCCAGCGCCCCGAGCACGTCCTGTGACGCGGTCCAGCTCCCTGCGAGCAACTCACGTTGACCGAGGGCTACTGCGGTCAGGAGAGAGGCCTTGGACGGGGCGTACCCTTCGGCTACAGGATCTAGGACCGAGCGGCTTATCAACTGGGCGATGAACCCGTCATGTCCGTAATACCAACGATACGGCATCTGGTAATAGTCGTCAACCGGCAGCGTCCAGAGGATGCCCGGCGGAGCCTGTGTGTTTATGAACTTGGCCATTTCCTCCCAGTAGACCGGAACTGACACGTGGGCCTCGGCGCGCGCCAGAAACTCCGATGGATACGTATCGTGTGACCCAAGAACGACCGCGCCAGTAAACAAGGGGTAGGCGGGCACCAGCATCAGCGCGACCAGAGTGATCGCGCCAGCGATGACAGGTGCCGTGCGATGCCCAGCCACAGTCATAACTCGCCGGACGCTGCCTGTCCTGAAGACAGTTTGAAGCGTTATACCGACGAGGATGGCATACCCCAGGTCCGCCACCATCAGAAACCGAACCGGTTGCTTCAAAACCCACCCAAAGGGAAGGCGGTACAGAAAGTCAAATAGCACAGCGCCCGGGAGATGTGTTCCGGTACTGAGAAATATGGTCCCAAGCGTGACCGAGGCCGTCCCCAGAGTTATTCGGAGCAGAGCAGCGCTGTGGCGTCCGGTCCCGGCACGCAGCAATAGGGCTCCAAAACCGACGAGGGCCGGTAGGAAACGGAGGAAGGAGAGCGGCAGCTGGCTGAAGGTCAGCGCGTAAGGGAAGTAGGATGGATAGCGCCAAGCCCAGTATGAGTTCAACCAAAAGGCATTCCGAACAGTAGCGCGAGACTCGCTCCATGTCCACGAACTAAGCGCAGCGATTTGGTGGGTGGGCACGCCCGAAAAAAATAGGAGCGAAGGTACAGTCCAATACAGCGACGTAAGGATGAGAGCTGGCGTTCCGAAGGCGACCAGCCGTGCAGTGCGGCCCGCTGCTGCGCGTCCGCCGATCCATGGAGCCAGCAGGGCCGCTAACGCCAGGGCTGCTACAACCCCCACAGAAAGTGGGGGGACCACATACGTGTAGCCAAGCAACGGCGTCCCCAGAGCGAGACACGCAACTCCCTGCCATACGGGAACTGCCCCGCGAGCCACCGCCAGAATCAAGGCCGGTCCGGCGGCGACCAGGACCATTGCCGCGAGGTAAACTGGGTTGAGACCGTTTGTGACGACGACAGGGCTGAGTAGATACAGAACAGCTCCTACAGCCGCCGGTGCTGAGGCGATGCCAATCTGTCGCGCCAGCGCTAGGACCGCAAGACCAGCCCCAGCGGCCAAGGCTGATATCCAGGCATCCTCAGCCACTGTTCCTGAAAGACCCACGAGGTGGGTCACCGCAACCACTCCGGCCCATGGCAGTTTGAGCTCCAGCTCTGCTGGAGCACCAAGCGAGCTCCCTTGCCAAAGCCATGGAGCGAAGATGTGTCCGAGCCAGGCAGTTCCAATGGGGGGCGCCACGTCGCCTCCGGCAACCGCTCCCCAAGGGCGGAACCACGTCTGGACAACTCCAACGTTGGCGGCAGCTGTGACTGCTGCCGCCATCACCCAAGGACGACGTCCGCCCCGTATGCGCGGCCAAGCTCTGGGCAAGCCCCACGCCTCACCCAGGCCAGCACACACAGCCACCGCCAATGCGCCCAGCGCTGCACCACTGAGCCAAGCGGTCGCCGTGGTGGGACGAGCGATGAGAGCCTGCTCAGCGAGCAGGAGCAGCCCCAAGACAGCAGTAGCGCGACGGAGCGTAGCTAACCCGTGCCGGCCCGATTTGCTAGTGCCACCGGCACGTTGCGGCTTGTGCGGACCCGACGTCCTCGTTCGGGCCCTAATCGCGCTCAGCACGTGGCCTTCCGGTCTAGACTCAGCCAAGTACCCGATAGGTACCACAGCAGGATCAGCCCACGGGCGGAGACCTCGTCGGCATTCCGGACGAGCGAGCGAGCGGCACCGCAATGCAGCCTCATCGAGGTGTCGCTCCAGGTCGGCGCTCGCTGCGGCGGCCGGAACGCGAGAGATCTGTCGACGCCCGCCAACCACGCTGGGGGCCAAGGTCCCAACAACGGCCTGGGCATCCCGCTATTGCCACAATTGCATCCAGGTCGGCGCTCGAAGCAGTGCCGCACCGCATCCATCCACAGTGTTCGCTGTGCACTCTGTCACGAGTGGATGGAGTCTGACTGGGAGGCGCCACCCGCCAGCCGTGCTTACATCTCCGGGCTCCCCGGACTGATGTCATTGGAGAGGAGTACCGGGTGAGCTCCGACCGGCCTACGCACGGGTCGGTCCTGGTCACACCATCTGCCACGTGGCCTGCCACAGATCGAAGGTGGCTGTCGCCACTTCCGCCCAAGGAGCATGTGGCATCCGCACCTCGATCCCTTCTTGGACCACGGCTCGCACCGCGTCGGAGAGGGACTCGGGAGTCAGCGCGAACGATGCCCGGCTCTTGCCGAACAGCTCCTCCAGCGGCCTACTGTAAGCGACGGGAACCCCTGCACCGTCCGCCAGCGCTGAAACGCCGCTGGCCGCCACACACGCCGTGTAGGGCAGGATGAGCACGTCTGCTTGGCGCAGAAGTCGATCAAGCTCGGCGTCGGAAAGATATCCGCGGCAATCGATCCCCTCCAGAAGCGACGCCCGAGCACGTAACGCCTGATAGCGTGCTTCCAGTCGCGCGCTAGCAGCGCGCGGATTGCGAGCCACACTCAAGGTAATGGAGAAATCGTTTAAGAGACCTTGTTCGCTCGCGTCGAGAATGAGTTCGGGCAACTTATAGCTAGTGAGGAAACCGAAGGCGATCGCGTGTGGACGTGAGCCCGAATCTCTCGTCCTGTTCCGCGATGATAATGCTGCACGATTCGAATCCGCGCCGAGCTGAATCACATGTAGTTTACTTGCCTCCGTCGGGAACATCTGTGCCAGGCGTTGGTAGAACACGTCCGAGTGCACTATCACGGCGTCACAGCTACGTAGGATGAGCGCGAGGTACATCTTCATGAGTGTTCGCGTCAGCCGACCTACTCCCGGAAATGAGACGAGTATATTTTGGGCTTCGATGTCGGCGAGCTTTGGCACCCCGTGCAGAGTTATCACAATGCCCGCACCCCGCCATCGGAACCAATTTAGACTTAAGATCAGGGCAAGCGTTGGCGTGATGCCCCCGTATAGCCGCAGCTCGTGCTGCGCGTGGATAACCTGCGGATGAAGGTGCCGAAGTCGCCGGGTCACGTCCAGTACGCACGCCCAGCCAGGTCGCCAGGTCGGAAGGATTCTCACGCGTGCAGCACTTGATGTAGGGTCGCCGTTTGTCTGCGCGATAGCGGCGACCTCCCAGTCGCGGTCGAACGACTCGAGAAGCCTTTGGGTGAAGCGCGCAACCCCACTAGGCGGATGGTCAGTTAGGGACAACTCGGGCATGGGGCTGATGAGTGCCACCAGCAGACGCCGTCTCAGCCGCGACGGGATCTCGATTGGGTCACCCAGGGCACCTTCCGGATTCATGGTTGCTCACTCCTCCGGCAATTGGAGGCGGTCGGCGACTAATCGGCCCACAAATACTGGGGCGGGCGGTGACTTGGTGGGTGCGACGCGCGCAACTTGCGTAGGAAACTCGCGTAGGTATCCAGGTGAAATGTCGGACATTTCGCTCGGGCTTTCGGATTGCGCGCAATCGCCCTGAGACCGGAGCTGGGCGCCCAGGCTGCGATGTCGACGCCGTTCCGTTGCTCAAGTGGGGCGCGGCATATGGCCACCTGGTGGCCAGCGGCGATCCGGGCGCTCGCCGGCTCAGCAACCCGGACACGGTACGGTCGTGAGAGCAGAGGTGGCCACGAGCTTGGACGCACTCGGCCATTCTGGACTCCAATCCGACTTACCGAAAATCGCTCGCGCAGTGCCTGCGCGTGGGAATAGAGCATTACCAGTGGGGCTCCAGCACGTAGACTTAGGGGATGCCCGCCAACCAATCTTTCGCAACTTCCTCGAGACAGCCCTCGGCTCAAGAACGGATGGGAATGTACTGGATCCGCCCGACCGAAGCGTAGGCTCCTCATGGGTCGCTGCTTACTTGACTGGGTAGTAGGCTGACTGAGGACTGTTCAATGGCTTCGGGGGGCAAGGCACCTGTGAGTATTCGGGAGATGAGCGCGGCCGCGCCGACTAAACCCCCGCTCACAGCAAGCGCCGAGAGTGGTCCCGCCGCCAGCGCGGACTCGGTGTGCCCCACCAGCCCATCCCATCCCAACTCCAATAAGAGGGCTAGGCCCAAGAAGGCGACAACCGGCCGCATCGACCGACTGCGGGCGAGGGCAGCCCAGCAGGCGTAAGTGCCACATGCGGTAGCGGTGGCTGAGAGGGCCAGCACGAGGAGCAAAACCCGCGACCCGCTGAAATGACTGCCATACAGCTTGTGGATCAGGAGCGGAGCCACCTCGGTCAGGGCGACGAGGCCTAATAGGGCTATGCCAAGCGTGCCAATGGCGCCGATCGCTATTGGCGACTTGTATCGGTGGCGGACGATGGTGGGGTAGAACGCCGTTACCAATGGGGCGGTCACCCAGATAATCCCGCCAGCCAGCAGCTGGCTGGCGGCGAAATCCCCTGCCTCCGCTGGGCTCAGGGCGTGGCGGGCGAAGAGGACTGGTACCCCCCAAATTGTCCACATCGCGCCCGCGATGAGGGCACCGACGATTCCAGTCCTCTGGAGCTCCACCGGCTCGACCTTTCGGATGGCGAGCCGCGAAATGTCAGGGGACCGCGGCCAGTGCAGCAGAACAACCAAGTAGAACAGCACCCCTGCAACGAGCGGCAGGGTCGAGGCGAGGATACTTCCGGTCACAACGTCCCGGCCATGGCCGACAAGGAATCCAAGCCCGAGACGAAGCAGCGCGGAGCCTATCACGACGCCTGCGATGACCCGGAACCGACGCAGCCCAATAAGGAGCCCGGTCAAAGCGGCGCCGGCTACGCAAGTCGCGGACAGCAGCGTCACGATGAGGACCGGCAATGGAGATGATAGCTTGAGGAAGCTCGCGATCGGCACGGCTAAAAGGCCCAAGATCACGGTGGGCAGGGCCCAGGGAAGAACTGCGCGAAACGCCATCCGCACCGACTCCCGAGCCGGCTTGGGCGCCAGCACGGTCGCCCGGGCCACCCCGTACTGAACGCCGGTCACTAGCAGCCCAGCCACTGCGCACAGCATCAAGAGCGGGCCGATCGCTCCGTAGGCGCCGACCCCACCGGCCCGGGCGACCACCACGTTGAAGAGGAAATTGAGGATCCCCGCCACTCCTCCGGCGACCACCAGCAGTACGCCGGCACTGGCGGCCTGCCTCAACTCGCTGGTGGGTGCCTTCCCTTCTGCGGCCAACTCAGTCTCCGCTGAGAGGGGCTGGCAACTCATCCACCAACCGAGCACGCCCCCGGGGCTCCGCCCGGTCATACCACCTGAGCAGGTGCAGGCGATAGTAGATCGCTGCAGTGTCCCAGAGCACCGCGAAGACCGCTCTGAGGTTGGTCGTGCTCTCGAACTGATAGTCGATCCGGATCGGAGCCTCGATGATCCTTCGGTAGCCGAAGTGGTTGGCCAGCACCAGCAGCTCCAGGTCGAAGGCGAAGCGCTTGACCAGAGCGGCGTCCACCACCCGGTCGGCCACCTCGCGCCGGAACATCTTCAGGCCAGTCTGAGTGTCCCGGACCCGGACCTGGAAGAGCAGCCTCACGAGGACTTGATAGGAGAGTGACTGGACCCGTCGCGGCCAGGGGTAGTGGACTTCGCTGAGGGGGTGGCGCTTGCTTCCCACCACGACGTCGGCCTGGTACAGCTCAAGCAATCCAGCCATCCGGCCGATTTCCTCCGGGCCAATCTCCATGTCAGAGTCGATGAAGGTGACCAGCGGACCGCGCGCCTGCGAGATCCCATAACGCAGGGCGAAGCCCTTGCCGCGATTGCGGGAGTAACCTAGCACCCGCACCTGTGGAGATCGACAGGTCGTGGCAGCGGCCCAGGTGGCCGGATCGCCGTCAACCACCACGATCACTTCCCAAGTACTCCCGGTCTGCTGCAACGCCTGGGTGAGGCGGATGAGGTTCGGGACGATCCGGGACCCCTCTCGGTATGCCGGGACGATCACGCTGATCCTAGGCTCAAGCTCTAGCCCGCTCACCGCCGCGACTGGCGGCTTGGGCTGAGTGCTGCTCCCCCGCACCTCAAGCACAGCACTATCCGTGGCAGCTTCTAGCCCTTCAGTCGAGGTCAGAGGCGTGCTGCTGCTGACCGGTTCGACACCAAATTGGCCCGTGGAAGAGCCCTGTGGATAGGCGGTCATGAGCCGTCCGCCGCCGCCTGCCCACTCGTCACGTGGCGCCACTGACGTGATAGGCCCCGATGCGTCTCCGGACTTCTCGGCGCAGTCGCTCGCTGCGCGGAGACGCCGGTGCTCCATCGAGGACCGAGGTGCTGCGCCATGGGGAGCTTGGCTAACTTTTCGGACGAGTGGAGTGCGAACTCGGTGCGGCCCGATTCGAGGCCGCCCGGACCCCGATCAGCCTGTAGACGGTGCCGCGGACCAGCGCAGATCAAAATCGCCTCCCCTGCTGCGAATGGGCGACTCTCCATCGTCCAGATCCTCCCCTTGGCCACTTCGCAGAGACCTCCTCCGAGTGCCGCTGCCGAGTGCTCCCCAGCCGAAGGCAGTATGCGACGAACTTGCAACGATCGTCAACGCGGCCGTTTCCAGCTCACCCGGACCAAGCCAGAGCTGCCCGGCGCCGGAAGTGGGCAAGCAAGAAGCGATCGGCCCGACTGGATGCCCAATAAGGTCGGCGGGCACCGCGGGCGTCAGCCATCAGGGAAAACTGTGCGACTGTCAGCTCTGAAGAAGAACGAGGGCCGGCAGGCCTCCGCTGCGCACGTGAAAGCCACAGGCGAGGAGCGACTCTGCGTCGGCACTGCCCCCGGAAGCCGGCTCCACCAGCGCCCAGTGGACTCCAAGCCGGCGCAGGGTGCGCTGGAGCGAGCATGATCCCACGCTCGGGTGGGCAGCGGCCTGGGCCAGGCCAGCTGGCGCCTGGGCCTCAGTCACCGAGCCGGGGATATCGAGATCGTTGGGGCTGATCAGGTTCCCTGGAAAGAAGACATGCGCGGGATTGGCGGTGAGCACTCTGCCGGTGAAGGGAAGCTCCTCGTACAGGCTCCAGGGCAGTACCACTACCGGGGCCCGGGGTGACACGTGCTCCTGGAGGTAGGTTGCGGCCTGGGTCCAGCCGGCGGGATATTGAACCGGGACGATGGTGGCGGGAAGCTCTCGGAGCGCCCCGGCGCCGGCCGGGAGGATGGTCGCCAGCACCATTGCCATCGCCACCGGACCTGCCAGTTCTGGGGCCCAGCGGGGGCCAGGCCGCGTCGCCAGCCAGCTGACCGCCTCCGCTCCCAGGACCACCAGCGCCAGCAGCCAGAGCTCGCTCAGCTTCTCTGGCTCTCGGTAGGCCCCTACTAGCGGCACCCGCGCCATCAGCCACAAGAAGACGGTCTGCCCTACCCCGGTGGCCGTGCTGCCGGCGACTGCCAGTCCGAACATGCCGGCGGGGAGCAGCCAGGCGCGTTCTCGGCGGGCGAAGGCACCGGCGACTGCCAGGGCGACCAGCGCCGCGGTCGACGCTGGCCACCAAGGGACATTCGCGTTGAGCAAGGGGATGCGCCCCAAGCGCTCGGGCCAGAACCCGTAAAGCCCGACCAGGTTGGGCCACAGTCCGTAGCTGGGACTCGAAGTGGCCCGGAATTCGACCAAGTCCGCTCTGCCGAAGTGCTGCACCGCGTAGTAGGTGCCGTTGTTGTGGCCTAGGAAGAAGGCCGGCACCGCGTACAACAGTGCAGCTCCCAGAATCAGGAAGCTAGCGGTGCTCCAGCCGAGCCAAGAAGGGTGGCGCCAGGCCCGGTGCCAGAGCAGGCTGGCCCCGGCCAGTACCAGGAGCACCCCCACCGTGTGCTCGTCCAGGACGACTGCCGACCAGCCCGTCAGAGCGCACAGAGCGGACTTTTTCCAGCCGGGCTCGCGCTGTAGCCCATCCCAGCTGGCCAGCCATAAGAAAAGGATCCCTAGCGCTGCCGCGATCCCCCACTGGCCCTCGATGAGGCGGTCGTAGACCCAGGGGTTCAGCGCCCCCAGCAGGCCAGCGGGGAGCTGAGCGAGCCAGTTGCGCCGCCGCAACAGCACCATCGGGCCGAATCCGCACAGGTACAGGGTCCCCGCCACATAGAGTCGACCCGCCAGGGCGCCCCCGAGGAGATGGGTGACCAGCGTGAGTGGAGCCGCGACTCCCGCCAGGGCAAGAGGAGCCCGGGGACCGAAGGCGGAGTCGACCTGAAGGATGTACCCAGGCAGCAACAGAGGATGGAGGCACCAGGCTGTGATGACGGCCGGTACCGCCACTGCCCGCAACCATCCCGCAGTCGGCCCCCAATGGCCGACCCCTACGTTCGCAACGCCGCTGACTGGGCCCCTGACGGGATCGCCGGCAACCATCGCGCCATCATCGGGCGCGGCGCCCGGCCTGCGAGGATCTCCCCTCGGCTGGGCGCGGGCCTCCGATCCCGAGCGGAAGCTGGCTGGGCCCGGCTCCCCCGCCGCTCGCGGGCCAGTTTCCCGCTCGGCAACCTGCGGTCGAGCACCCCCCGACGATGGGTGGAGCGAACCGTGATCGCGACTTGCGACATCGCACTTCCGGTGATCATGGTGTCGGTCGTGGTCCGCCTCGGACGCTGACGCCTGAGCGGCTGGCGTATAGCGCGAGCTCCTGGTGCGGCAGGCTGGTGCTCGGGCAAGGATCTTTCCGCTCAAATCTGGCGCAAAGGGGTCTGGGACCTGGGGTCATGGGGCGCCGCCTAAACGGGCAGGGTCGCAGGCGCCGGGCGAGCGCCCTGTTTCGTTGCCAGTCACGCCTGGAGCAACCAGCCGCGGGCCCGCCCCTGGGAAGCCGCTGAATGCGTCCGTACTACGTGGGGTCGTATTGGGGATTTGACCCCACGTCTTCCAGCTCCTAGCCGCAGCCGCGCCATACCCGTTTGAAGTCGGACACCACTCCTCCCGAACTCAGGGATTGGGGATGTGCGGCTTAATGGTGGGGAAGCGCAGGGTAGGGGCTGGTGGCGCCCCAATGCGCCGAATCGCAGGCCCGTTGCCTTTCGGCCCGGCGTGGTGCTAGGATTCCGCCTGAATAAACCAGAGGTTAGGCGCGGGCCGCTCTTGGCGCGCTCTTCGGTGGTCGGATCAGGGAGGGTGAAACCGTGTCCAAGCTACTAGGAATCCTCAGCCATTTGGGACGCCGGAGCCTCACTGTGGTCGGGGTTCTGGGTCTGCTGGCAGCCGGACTGTGGGCGGTGGCCCAGCCCTCGCTTTCGTTGGCGGCTACCTGCGCCGCCGGCTACGGTGGCTACGGGGGCGCGAGCAGCACCTGCGGCCCCTACGTGCCCCTGACGCCGACCCGGATCCTCGACACCCGCAGCGGCCTGGGCCATTCTGGAGCAGTGGGCGCGGGCCAATCCATCACCCTGTCGGTAGCTGGTGTGAACGGTGTACCAGCGGTTGGCGGGGCGAGCGCGGTAGTACTGAACGTGACCGCCACCGGCCCCACCAATCCCAGCGACCTGATCGTGTACCCAGGGGGCGGCAGCCTGCCCTCCACCTCCAACCTCAACTTCGTGCCGGGTGAGACAGTTGCCAACCTGGTGGAGGTGCAATTGGGCAGCAGCGGTGGGGTGAGCTTCTACAACCTCGCGGGCTCGGTGCAGGTCATCGCTGACCTTGAGGGCTATGTCTCCAGCACCGCCTCCACCAGCGGGCTGTTCATCCCGCTGCCAGCGTCCCGGGTCCTCGACACCCGCATCGACCTGGGCCATTCTGGACCGGTGGCGGCGGACACCTCCATCAGCTTCCCGGTTGCCGATGTGGGGGGACTCCCTTCCAGCGGAAAAATTGAGGCCGTGGCCTTCAATCTCACCGCCACCGAGCCCACTAACTACGGCGACGTAACCGCTTACACCGGCGTAGAGTCATCGACGGCCACCTCTAATGTGAACTTCAGCGCTGGCCAACCGGCGATCGCCAACCGGGTCATCGCGAACGTCGTGGGCGGCCAGGTGAATCTCTACTTCAATGCCCTCAACGATACGGGGACCGTCCAGCTGATAGCGGATGTCAACGGCTACTTCACTAGCCCGGGCTCCAGTACCACCGGCTCGGACTTCAATGCCGAGTCTCCGCAGCGGATCGATGACACCCGCACCGGCGCGCCCATCGGGGCAGGCGGCACGATCAACATCCAAGTTGCTGGTCAGGACGGGGTCCCTGCTATCGGCTCAGCCACGCCGGCCACCGCGGTGGTCCTGAACGTCACGGTTACCGATGCGAGCGCGGCCAGCGATTTGGTGGTCTGGCCAGACGGCTCGGGCAAGCCCGGCACCTCGGACATCAACTTCGTCGCCGGCCAGACCCAGCCCAACTTGGTGGTAGTAGCACTTAACCAGACGGGAACGGGCGCCGGAGAGGTTTCCTTCTACAACGTAGCCGGCTCCACTGATGTAGTGGTAGACGTGGAGGGCTGGTACTCCTGATCAGCCGCCGCCTTCGGGCGGGCTGATCGGGCTCTCTGGCTCCGGCCGGCTTAGTCGGCCGGAGCCAGATCCGGGCCCCGGCGGTTTGCGCCTGGTCCTCTCGAAGCGGCCAGGCCTAGTAGGGAACGCCGTGGGGTCGAAGAAGCGGTAGGTGGCACCGGGACGGCACTCCTTCCACCGCATCAGCACCCGGGAGACCTTGGGCACCGTCAATTGCGCCTCTCCTTGGTGATCGAATCTAGCCAGCTGCTCGTTGGCAGCACCAGGATCTCGGCCCGCACCGGCTCCGTCGCTTCGAAGCCCAAAGAGATCGCCAGCCCCCGCAGCCCCAGCCCCAGCATCTGGCCCTGCGGTCCGGGTTGGACACATGTCAGCCGACCCGGTGCTGAGCCCGGCGAATCCAGGTGTTCCAGAGAGGGGTTGGCACCCGAATTCCCGCGCTGCAGCTGGTCCGCCCGGACCTCTCCGGTCTCGTCCAGGGAAGTCCAGCATGGGATGGGAGCTGAAGTCCTGCGTCCCCTTGGGCGGTGCCTGCTCCTCACTCTCGGCCGCGACCTCCACCAGGCTGAAGTCGAAGTCCACGGTCTGGGACTTGGACTCGATCCCTCATTGCCCAGACCGTAGGCGGGGCTTTAGCCTGGGCCGCCAGCAGCCCCTCCGGCAAGGCTACCCCGAAGACGTCCAACTCCCGCCAACGTAGTGGTCGAGGCCACTGGCCGGAAGAGGACAGATTGGAGCGGCAGGGTGGAGAGGGCAGTGATGGAGTTGCCGCCATTGGCCATGGTCACCCCAGGGCCACTACTCATGGTCCCAGGTCAAAGCGGTGGCGCCTTTCAAGGGCCCGGCCACCGCCTCCGTAAGTCCCGCGTCCAGCTCGCTCCGGGCCGCCAGCTTGGCCCACCGGGAGAGCACTCTGTCTACGCCAACCCAGTGTGCCGGCTGACCGGCTTCACTTCACTCCCAAAGTGGTGCCGTCCCAAGCAAGAAAGGTGGACGCAATCTCCTAGGGCTCCCCAACCAGGAGGGCACGTCCGGCGCTGCGTTCCTCGTTCCCTCAGCTACTTGCCACACGCTCTGGCCAATAGACTTGACCGTAAGCTACACTCCCGGTCTGCATCACGACTCAGGAGATGACCTGACATGCTCAATGGCAGGCGCGTCGCAGTCGTACTCCCAGCCTACAACGCAGCGGCCACCCTCGAGCGAACCATTTCCGAAGTCGATCGCACCATCGTAGACGACCTGATCTTGGTCGATGACAGGTCCACCGACCAGACTGTCGAGCTCGCCGAACGCTTGGGGCTGCTGCCGTCTCGCCATCTCACCAACCGCGGCTACGGGGCCAATCAGAAGACTTGTTACCACTTGGCCTTGGAGCGCGGGGCTGACATTGTGGTAATGGTGCACCCCGACTATCAGTATTCTCCGCGGCTGGTGCCCGCTATGGTCGCGATGATTGCCTACGGGGAGTACGATCTGATCCTCGGTTCGCGGATTCTCGCTCAGAGTGCAGTTCATGGCGGTATGCCACGCTATAAGTATGTGGCCAACCGGCTGCTGACCGGCTTCCAAAACCTGCTGGTAGGGGCCAAGCTTTCCGAATACCACACCGGCCTCCGTGCCTACACTCGAGAATTGCTTGAGGCTGTCCGATTTGACCTGAATTCGGATGACTTCGTATTCGACAATCAGTTCCTGGCCCAGGCCCTTATGGCTGATGCCAGGATCGGAGAACTATCCTGTCCTACCCGCTACAGCCATGACTCCTCCTCTATTAATTTTCGCCGCAGCGCCATCTACGGTATTGGCGTTCTGCGAACCTCGGTGCAGTACTGGTGCCACGCCCGCGGCTTGAGGCATTCCCTTTATCTGGCGCCACTTCACGCGCTGCATGCCAACGACGACGAAAACGCATCCCGGCACATCGCGGATCCGGGGATCCGTCAAACGGACGCCGACGCGACCCACGTGCAAGGGTGATCAGAGATTATTCACCCGGGTCCCAAGGGGGTCGCGATTGACCATGCGAGATTGGAGACCGAGTTGGCCCTCGCCGCTGGAGTGGTGGCGCCCTGGCCCCTCGATCACGACCTCCCGACCGTGATCGACGTACTCCAGCGTAGGTGAGCGAGTTTCGTCCGATCCTTCTACGACGTGACGCCCAAGTGGGATCGAGACTTCCGCGCGACTTCCGATCAGTGCCCACGGGATCATGCCCCACCCCCAAGTCATCATCTGGTATGAGTACCGCGTACCTTGAGCTCCGTCCGCCACCAAGATCCCTCGCCTGCCAAACTGGCCGCCCACCAGCGCCCGCGGGCCGTTCGGCAGGCGCTGAGGAAGGTCCGGAACCCTTTCAATCTCAAGGGGGACTTGGTGCACGTTCCGGTTTATCGGCGAACCGCACCGCGGCCTCTACGGTGAGCCAAGACTCCATCGCGCGGATTAGTCATAGGAGGCGATTAGCCCGGGGATTCGGGATGCTCCTCCCGTGATTGGAGCGTCGCGTATGCCGACACCGGGTCGCTTCTGGCCATGGCCGGCGCAGAGAGGCAGTCGGCTCGACGCACTTGTGGCCATCTTGATCGTAGCCCAAACTGCCGCCCTCTTCATCCTGGAACGAGGAGGCTTTTTCTACGCGGACGACTTTCTCAACCTCCGGCTTGCGCAGGTGAGTCCGCTCAGCCTTAGATACCTTTTCATCCCCAATTTCCAGCACGTGGAACCTGGGGTTCGACTCGAGTACTGGATTGTGATGCACTTGATCGGGCTTCACTACGACACCACTCTCGCGATCCTTCTCTTGATGATTGGGCTGACCAACTGGGTTCTCTATCGCGTGATGCGGCGGGTCTTCGCGCCCTCCGCCTGGATGTTAGGGCTCACGCTACTCTTCGGATTCTGGGCTGGGTGGCTTGGAGCGTCTACCTGGATCGCCGCAGCTTTCGAAGTGGTGCCCTCCGCACTCGCTTCAGCCCTGACGATATACGCGTTCTGCCGGCGTCTGGACGGCGGCGGTGACTTTTGGATAGCTGTCACCGGTTGTGCCTTTGCCGCTGGGCTGGCTTTCTATGAGAGCACGATGGTAATCATCCCCGTACTGGTGCTCTGCCTAATTGCCATTGCAGTAGAGCGATCTGCCACGGCAAACTGGCGTACCCTAGTCCGACGGGCGGGGGCGCCGCTGGCGTGGTGCGCCGTAGCCGGAGCCGCGTTCATCAGCGTCTTTCTTACCAAGCTGCACGCCCCGATGGGCTCTCTGCCTCCTGTAAGCACCCTAGCGGACTTCCTTTGGAACTCTTGGTCGCGAGCCTTCGTCCCGAGCTTGCTCGGGGGACCTGTCCTTTGGCACTGGACTGGGCCTCGCGGCACAGGAGCCGCTCCGGCCTGGCTGGTAGTAGTTAGCGAAGTGGTGCTGCTCGCAGCCTTGGTGGTGACGCTGCGACGAACCGGCGGCCGTGCAGTCATAGCTTGGAGTCTGGTGGTGGTGCCCTTCGTCGTTCTACTTTCGCTCGTTGGCTGGGCACGGGTCAATGAGTTTGGGCTCGGGATCGGCCAAGATTACCAATATCAGGTTGATGCGTTTGTTCCTGCGATCATTGGCTTGGCCTTCCTGACCATGGGGCGGCGACAGCCCCGGAACTCCAGTGCAAAGTCCGATATGACCCAGAAAGTCGTGGCGGTGGCCGCGGTGGTGGCCTATACATTTTCATTCTTAGTGTCCGCCGTGCCGGCTGGGGCTCGCTGGTCGACGTACCAGGGGAGTGAGTACGTAGCCACGCTTGAAGCCGGGGTGAAGCGTGTGGCGAAGGCATACCCTGACAGCTGGTCCCTTTACAACACCACTATCCCTACCTGGATGCTCTTCGAGTCAGCGTGGCCATACACGAATTTGGAAAACTTTTCTCGCCTTTTGGGGGTGGCGCCACCCGTTGACGTTCCTGGAAGCCACCTCTTCGTGGTCACGTCCGATGGATCTCTCGCTGCCGCGACGCTCCCTCCCTACGTCTCGATCGGGCGGACCTGCAACCAAATCGGAGGCGCGGTAGAATTTCGTCTGCCCCGGGCACTAGTGGGTGGGATATGGACGGTACGTCTAGCCGTGCCGGGGCGCCAGGGCCAACTTGTCCGGCTGGCGGTGAGCTCGACGACCCGTAAGGCGCTCACCAGCGTCGGCGCCACGACCGTAGCAGATTCGGGAGGCGGGACCGCCCTGGTGTCGATCTACTGGCCCAGTTCGATCCGCTGGCTGAGCGTAAGCGTGCCTGCAGCTTCCAGCCTCTGCGTGGCCAGTGTCGATGTGGGCGTTCCTTCGCCACGGCCGCCGGGCGGTTGAGGCAGGACCGAGACACCGGTCTTTACCCCTGATCCGGCAGCGGCGTGCAGAGGCGCTGTGCTAGACCCGCGAATCGAGCTGACGTGACCCCCCTGAAGTAGGCCACGTCACCTGGATCAGTTCAAGGGGTTCCGGTCACCGGTTCCGTCGCCAAGGGTCCCTTCAGCGGTGATGTGACGGACTCGAAGAGCGACTTCCGGGACCCCTGACGGGTGGAACCGGGCCAGACTCGGCGGCCCTTGCTATCCTGCCCGGTCCGCGTTCCTGAGTCCAGCAGGCTGGGGCTAGATCACGTGGCTCACTTCACGGGTTCCGGTCAGTGGTGCCAGGCGTTTCAGACCCAGAGTGACTGCGGCCTGAGGCCCCACTGATTCGTCGCTCAAGGCGGTCCACTGAGTCCTCCAATCGCGCGACCTGGCGTCCCAGTTTGCTCAAAGAAACCGACGCAACTTGCCAGGACCGGGTCAGGTCCGCGGTAGCTCGTGTCAGTTCCGCCCTAGAACGCTGCCGACGATATCCGGGAGAGTGCCGAGCGATCCATTGCGCAGGTGACGTAGCCGGCTCTCGACGGGACTCGGTCGGGTCAGATGCCAGAGCTACCCGTTCCGTGCGCTCCTCATCGGACCGCTTCTGAAAAACCAGCAGATCTTGAAATCCCAGGTCTCCACGGAAGTTGAACGCAAGCGGCTCAAACCAGTAGCTTGACAAGGGTTCGACTGTGCCGGGGTCCTGGAAGGTGGTGTGGTAGCCATCATGGTGGGCACTACCGATATGTCCGTCGTCTTCAACAAAGAGGAACCTAGACTGTCCCCACTCGGTAAGCCAGCGGTCGGGATCGTTACCGGCGCGTCGTAAGTCCTGGACCGCGACTCCTAAGACGTAGGCTCCGTGGACCGAGCACACCAGAACGCCATGCTCCTTCGTCACTCGAGCAAGTTCCGCGAGCCACGATCGCTGTGCTTCACGATCGATGTGCGTGAGCACACTGTGATTGAGTACCAGGTCAAATGACTCGTCCGCAAACGGCAGGGGAGGCTGAGATCCGATGGTTACGAAGCGAGCTGAGATGGGAAGGCTGCTTAGCCATTCGATCGAACCTGAGTCGGGATCGACTCCAGTGAGGTCGATACCCGGGAAGCGTTCAAGCAGGCGCAAGTCTACCCTCCCCGGACCGCACCCCCAGTCCAGGACGGCGCTGAAACTAGTGAAGGCTCGACCTACTCCGCCTAACGCGCGGGTTAGTTCCTCCACGGATCGATCACCAGACTGGATGAATTCCTGGGCCTTGGCTCTGTCGTCGTTGTCAGTGCACACCCTGTCGAGAAGATGAGCTGGCGGTACGATTCTGACCATGGTTCGTCCTATCTTAATGGGATGGTTCCCCCATGGCACAGGGTACGTCACCCTGTCCGAGCTCAGAAACCGGGAGTAAGATCGGCAGGCTGAGATGGAGATAGGTTCGACGTGCCCCAGAACGGTTTCCTTGGGGAACACCCCCTTAGCCCGACTTTGACACGGGCGGGCGGAATTGAGATCGAATTGGGCGGTCCGCGTCACAACAGCGAGTTCGGAAGTTGTGGGGACTGGTCAGGCCGCGGCGGACAGGGGTAGCCGGGCGGCAAGGTTGTAACCCAAGGCCGACGCCACGGCCAGAGCCTGGGGAGTTGGTCGGGTGCAGACCCGGATCGGGACTGGAACACCGGGCAGGTCGTTGGTCACGACACGCAGTGGCTCGATCGCCTCGAGTGCCGCCCGCGCGCTGAACGGAGCGCCAGCCTGGAGCAGCCGCCGGCGCAGGTGGTTCTCCATCAGGTATCCCAGAACACACTTGAAGATGTGGGCCGGGATGCGACGCTCGGTGAAGTGGTATACCAGCCGCACCCGCAGAAAGCTCTTGAGGGAGCGGAACGGTCGCTCCACCCAGAGCCGTTGCTTGCAGGCGGTCACAATCGCCTGCGGATCAGGATCCTGGGCGCTGCTCTGCCGAATGAACACCCCATCCAGACGCGCCTCGCGCTCGAGATGCTCCTGGTGCTGTTGGATGCTCAGCGTCCCACCCTGCACCTGGACGTGGAAGAAGCGATGCGCCTCCATCTGCACCACAGTCCTGGCGGCATCGCGGATCGCCACCTGGTCAGAGGTGATCCGCCACTGCTCCCAGCGGTCGGCCAGAGTGTCCGTGGCGGCCCAGCCCACAACTCCAGCTTGCGCTCTCGCTGGCGCTTGTCCTCAAGCTGCTTCTGGGGGTAGAAGGCAAGCACCACCCGGGGTGCGTCCGGCACTGCCACCTCCTGCACCCAGAGATGCTCGTGCACCTCGGTCCAACCCGAGGTGTCCTCCTGCTCGAGCGCTGCCGCCGCGGTCTTCGACTGCCGCGCCCGCAGCGCCAGGATGTGGTCGTAGCCGACCTCGTCGAGAGCCGGCAGCACGGCAGCGGAGATAAGCCCCCGGTCCCCCACCACCAGCTAGCGCTAGAGCCTGAAGCGGTGACGCAACTGCTGCAGCATCTCAAGAATCTCCACCTTCTCCGCCCGGTTGCGGTCGAACAAGAAGGGGGCCAGCGGCTATCCATCCGGGGTGACCAGCAGCGCCAGCAGTAGTTCCTTGTTCTGGCTCTTGCCGTCCTTCGAGTGACCGTACTGCCAGATTGGTTCTACCCTCTCGCCATCGTCGTGCTTGTCATCTCTCCATCCTCTCAACGAATGGAGTCTCCAGCTTTCCCGGGGCGGTTCACCGCCGGCAGCTCCGCGTCCAAGCTTGAGCCCTTCATCTTGAGCCTCCGGGCCGCCTCAGCTAGGTTCAAGGGCCCGGCTTCCGGGCTCGCGACCACCACCCAGCCGGATCGGATGAGGTTCTGACCGGCTGCGCCCTCGGTGGCCGCCCGAGCCACCTGCCCGGTGCCCGAGCCCGAGCCCTGCCCGCCTTACCACTCTTCCTGATCGGCTCTGGCCCCATCTGCCAGTGCGGATCAGGGAAAGTGGCAGACCAGCTGTCCAACTACCGAGCCGCTTCGATCTCCCGGGTCGGGATCTTCAAAGGTATCTCCAGCATTGTCGAGTTGCTGGAGCCACTAGAGAGGGTCGAGGACAGAACGCGCCAAGCGGTCCGGTGGCCAGACCCGCCTGCTCACGGATCCGGGACCGGCTTGCCGATCTCCACGCTGCTGGCGCAGACGTCGTGGGTGCCCTCGACTGCGAGGTTCAACCATCGTACCGGGCTGGGCCAGTACAGTGACAGCAGCGCCGAGTCTCCGGGCGAGTCCAGCGGCTTGCTCGCGAGCACACCGCTCAACGCGCTCAAGGTCGACGAGCTGACAGCCATCCCCACGACACCGCCCGGGTGCCCTGGAACGACAACCCTCACGGTCCAAACGCCGGGCGGCAGTGCTGGCTTGACACGAACATCTATGGAGCCTTGGGCCGTGGCGCACTGGCTGACCGCCAACCGGTTCACCTGGAACCTAGCAGGCACGGCCTTCCCTGCAGCATCGACGACGTAGACGTCGGTTCCGGAGACATCGATTGGCGCTCTCAAGGAGAAAAGCTGAGCAAACGACGCAACGCTGTTGAAAGGCCAGGCAGCGGCAAAGACCAGGACTAGGGGTATGGCGGTGTCGTATAGGGACCACCTGCCTGGCGCACTCTTGCCCAGCTCAGTTACGCTGAGACGCAGGTTGTTCAGGTAGGGGCGTGTAGGGCTGGCGGACCAACGATTCCCGGCCGGGATCGACGACAAAGCCAAGGAGTAAAGGTACGCCGCCACCAGCCCCGCAGAAACAAGCCGAACCGGAACACGGCCCGTCCACCGGAGGGCAGGCCGGCCTCTCCTGCCCATGGTGATGAAGCCAAACCCCACCGTCGCAGGAACTAGCACATCAACCTGATACTGGTAATCTTGTCCGAGCGTGAGCCCGTATTCATGGAAGCGGGCCCAGCCGACCAGTCCAATCAGCAACACATACGGAAGGATTACCAAGGCCCATCCGAACGCCGCTCTCCCGCGCGTGCGCTCCAGGCTCACAGCCAGAGCAACCAGGAGAAGGACCTCAGAGGTGAGCACCCACCACAGGGGGGCGGCACCGACCCCACGAGGACCCGTCCAAGCCCACTGGACCGGTCCCCCAAACAGGCTTGGCACGAAAGCCCTCGACCACGAATTCCAGACGAAATCGACGAGGTCGATTAGGCTGGGAAGCTTGCCCACCGGCACTGCAACTCTTGACAGGAAGACAGCGATGAAAGCAGTCGCAGCGGTCACGTACCACAAGAAGGGCGCCACCGCGCGCCGAGCGAGCGCCCGCCATGAAGACGTCGATCGCCGATCGACCGCCAGCGCGGCGGTGATCAGCACCAGCGAGGGAAGGATGACCATTGTCCCCTCATAGAAGGCCAAGCCCATTGCGAAGGCAGCCGCGCTGATCGCGATCCAAAGATCTCCGCCACTTTCCAATCGTCGACAGAACGCGTAGACCGTGATGGTGCACGCCAGTGCCGAGGGAACTACCTCGAATGCCGAGGCAAGCCAAGTAGCGGCCCCCAGCCATCCGACCCAGAGCCCCAGCATGAGGGTCAGCGCAAGCATCCAAACCGAGGGCTGGAAGAGCAATCTGAGCGTTCGGTACACAACCCAGGTGAGGAGGCCAATAAGTACCACAAGCATTCCGGACACGATCTCGTAGTGCAGTCCGATCACGTGTGCCACCAGCCAGTACTCGAACCGAACGCCCGGCTCAAGATGCTGGAAGTTTGAAGTCAGAAGATAATGTGGGCCGAGTGGCTCAATCTGTGCCAGTCGCAGGTTGATGAAGTCGTCTCCATAGAAGAAGCCACCGTGCACGAGTACGTAGAGCACGATGGCCTGCGCGAAAATCTGAAGAGCGACCACTGCGTCAAGTCGGCGAGGGTGACCGGTAAGCCATCGCCAACGGCTGGAGTTCGGCCCAGGCTCGGTTTGAACGGTGCGATCTGTCACACCTAGGTCTCGCAACCGGCGGTCAAAAGCGCTCGCGGAGCGTGGTCACAGTGATCAGGATACCCGTGACCGGAGGCCACGCCGCTCACCAGTCCAGTCGCTCCCGGGGCCCGATCCCTTGCCCACCTCGCCCGGCGCGCACTTGTGGCTCTGGGTCCACCGCCAGTGCCCCGGTAGCCGCCTCCTCGCTCACCGCCTCGACCACTACCCCGGACAGCTCCAGCCACTTCGCCAAGGCTCGACACCAGTGTACTGCTCGTGGACCCGTTCCCAATCTCCGCCTATCACGGTGCAGATATCCTAGGGATCCTAGGCGATGCTTCTCCCATCTATCCGCTCAAGCTGGCCACGGTAACCTCAGTCAACCCAATCGGACCAGTCCGGGCAAGCATAGGTGGCTGCCATTCAGCCCATCCGCTGGGGCATTCTCGGAAAGGGGTGAACCTGATGGCGCTGGTGTCGGAGGTCTGCCGCAGCCGGCACGCGATCTGGCCGACGCTGCGGACCCGGGGCTCTGGGAGTACTGGTGGCGGCCAGCGTGCCCGTACTGGAGCCGGTCAAAGGGTGATTGAAGGCTGGCTGGAGCGGGACTAGATGGCGCCCCGATAACGGTGGCAGACGATCCAGTAGATCTGCCAGCGGCTGGTGGCCGAATACGGGTCTCAAGGAGGCGAGAGTTCGGTACGTCACGTTTCTAGCCTCCGGCCATTTGACGAAGTGGACACCTGTTGGGTTGACATTTGCACCTGGCAGTTGACGATACCGTCCGCGTCAGCCGTCGGTACTAGCGAACACGGACCAGTGGTAGCGGGCCAGCACTGGAGCGAGTTGCTTTACGATCGAGCCATTGGGGCCATATATCGACGTCCCAAACGCCCGCACGGGCTCGGTTCGGTAGTGGAGGAGAACCTGAGCCGCCTCTCGCCGGGCGGAGTAGTAATCGCGGCCGACGACCAAGCCGTTTGGGATCGACCATGAGAGTTGCAAGGCAGTGCCTAAGACGCAGAGGGCGAGGACCGCCGCGCCCACCGGCGAGGTCGGAACGAAGCGGCGCAGGTTCTCGGGGCGGGCCGCTGAAGTTGCAACGGTAAAAGCCGCACAGTACAGGCTGATCGCGATCAGAAGGTTGTAGGTGGTGTACCTCGAGGAAAGGGCATAGGGCACCCCGAACGACAGACGCCCCTCGGTGACCAGCAGGTCGAAGAGGACGGCAGAGAGCCAAAGGACGGTGGGGACCCGAAAGGCTGACCAGGCGATGCCTCGGGATCGCCCGATCCAGACGAGGGCCGGTCCGGCGGCGAGCACGAGTGCCCCCACTGGGCCGGGATGAACCGGGGAGATCCCCCCGACCAAGTCAAGAAAAAAATGCAGACCAGCGGTCAAGTGGTGGAGAAGGTAGGTAGATCCTGAAGTTCCCGGGGCAGCGCCGAAGTTGTACAGGTAAAGCGCCGTGGTCGCCAGGCCGAGTCCGATCCATATGAAGATGCGCTTGACCGGTGCTCTCAGAGCCAGCAGATAGACGAAGCCCGCGGGCCAGACCAGCAGACCCTGAGCTGAGGAAAATGGACCCACCACCGCGACGAAGCAGGCCAGGATGAAAGTGGGCCAAGAAGTGGGTGAAAGTTCCAGCAGGCAGAGCGTGCCCATGAGGCAGAAGAGGACCAGCATCCAAGCCAACTGGAAGGCCCAGAGGGCATTCTGTGCCTGCACCAAGTTGAACAGCAGAAAGACCACGGGAACCAACCAGATTCCATGTAGCCTGGTGGTACGCCGGAGGAGCCAGCACAGCAGAATCGCCGCCCCAATCAGGAAGGCCGCGCTGAGATACATGTCGACCTTCTGATCGAGGTGCGAAAGACTGTCGCTGATGAGCAGTACCAGGTTGGGGAAGAGCATCCGGTCTTCGTTGTGAGGTGCCCACAGCAGGGCCAGGGTGAGTCGGCCGGTCCTGAACGCCTGAAGGATTGGAATGTTGGTATTCCAAGAGTCCTGGATCGGGACGTTGACCCCGAATGCGGCGATGTACCAGACATAGAGCGCAGGAGCTGCGACGACCGGGAGGTAGGCCGCTGCCGCCCAAAGTCGTGAAACCCGCTGCCCGCCCAATGTCCGTTCACTGAGCCTTGGCATCGGGTCAGCTCTGAGGGTGAGGGTAAGGATCGATCCCCCGAACTGGGCTCCCCAGGCTCATCGCGCACATGGTACTCGGGGCTGAGTCGCACCGCGACCTGCTTAGCCTGGGCGGTGCCCCGAAGGCTCGTTAGAGGCTGGCACGCGCACAGTCGTGGAGGCGGGAGTGGTGGGGCCGTTCGGGCAGCCAGCCGCTATCATGGCCGAGTTCTAGAGTGCCTTGAGGGCCCGGGCTTGGCGTCCGGATAGGAGTAATACGACGAAGACTGCCTTGATCACCGGAGTTACTGGCCAAGATGGATCCTACTTGGCGGAACTTCTCTTGGCCAAGGGCTACTCGGTCCACGGAGTGGTCCGCCGCACGTCCAGTCTCAACCGATCTCGGATCGAGCACCTGAGGCAGGGGGGGGGCAACTCCCAGAACGGGTCACACTTTTATTTGCACTATGGCGACCTCACCGACTCGGGCAATCTCAACCGACTCATTCGGACGGTCCGCCCCGACGAAGTTTACAACCTGGCTGCCCAGAGTCATGTCCAAGTATCCTTCGAGCAGCCGGAGTACACCAGTGACGTGGACGCGCTGGGGACAACACGGCTGCTCGAGGCGCTCCGAACCTACGAGCTTCCTGCGCGCTTCTACCAAGCGAGTAGTTCGGAGATGTTCGGAACGTCGCCCCCGCCTCAGAACGAGACAACTCCATTCTATCCGCGGAGCCCATATGCGGTCGCCAAGGTGTACTCGTTCTGGATGACCGTGAACTACCGGGAAGCGCATGGAATGTTTGCTTGTAACGGCATCCTCTTCAATCACGAATCCCCACGGCGGGGAGAGAACTTCGTCAGCCGCAAGGTCACGCGCGGAGTGGCAGCCGTCCTGGCCAGAGGCCAACGCCTACGTCTGGGAAATCTCGATGCGCGCCGGGACTGGGGTCATGCTCGGGATTTCGTCCAAGCCATGTGGCTCATGCTGCAGCAACCAGCGCCGTCCGACCTGGTGATTGGGACGGGTGTGAGCCGGTCGGTCCGGGAGTTACTCGAAGCCGCCTTTGGGATGGCCAATTTGAACTGGACCGAGTGGGTCGACACTGACCCGGCCTATCTCCGACCCGCCGAGGTTCCCGAACTGGTGGCCGATGCCAGCAAAGCCCGCGAGCAGCTAGGATGGAGCCCATCGACCTCATTCCAAGCAATGATTCGCGAGATGCTGGAGTTCGACCTTGAAGCCGCTGGCCTTGATCCGAAGGAGCTGCTCAGGCTGGATGCCTGACGCCTAGGCCGCCTGGGTGTTTCGGCAAGCAGACACCGAGGATGACGCTCGCCGAGCACTAGCGGAGCCGGACGCGGGCGTGGTGGTCGCCGTTCCGGTCTACAACGCCCCGGACGAGACCATCCGCTGCTTTCGCGCGGTGCTCACCCACACGGCAGCCCAAGTCCCGCTGCTGGTGGTTGACGACGGAAGCGAGGACCGAAGTTCGATCGCCGAGTTGGAGAACTTGGTGACCGGTCCGGCTGACCAGGATCGTCTGGTCGTGGTCTTCGCCAAGCCGCAGAACCGGGGATTCGTGGACAGCGCCAATCTCATCTTTGACCTAACCGGCAGGGCGGATGTGGCGCTGGTCAACAGTGACGTCGAGGTGGAGGAGGGGTGGCTGGAAGGACTGCGCAGCGCGGCCTGTTCCAGCCGCCTGATCGCCACCGCCAGCGCGTTGTCGAACTACGGCGGCATCCTGTCGGTGCCCGATCGGAACCTCCCCGATCCCGAGCTCCCCGCCGGACTCGACCTTCGCGAGGCGGCCGATCGGGTGCGGCGAGGATCGCCCAGGATCTGGCCCCGGATTCCCACCGCCATCGGACATTGCACCTACTTCAGACGGGTGGCCCTCGATGTCATCGGTGGCTTCGACACGGTCTTCTCTCCCGGATACGAGGAAGAGGTGGACTGGAGTCAACGGGCTTTGGCCATGGGCTTTGAGCATGTGGCGGCAGATGACGTTTACGTCTACCACCGCGGCGGTGCCTCCTTCGGCGACTCGCCGCAGCGCCAAGAGAGCAAGGCCCAGAACCTGCGGCGGGTGGTATCCCGTTATCCCTACTATTTGGCCGAGGTTCGCGGCGTCGAGGACGACTCCAACTCTCCCCTGGCGGCCGCCCTCTTGGCCGCTCGCCGCTCACTCAAAGGTCTCACCGTGGTGGTGGACGGCATGTGCTTGGGCCGCCACCAGACCGGGACCCAGACGGTGGTCGTCCACCTCACCCGTGCTCTGGCCGCGCAGGCGCGGGTGGCCCAGATTCGACTCCTGGTGCCAGGTCCGCTGCCAGATTACGCAGCTCGAGCCCTCGCCGATCTCCCGAACCTAGTGGTGGAGCCCACCGTAGTGGGGACCAAGCGCAAGGGTGCCAAGGCAGACCTGGCGCTGCGGCCCTATCAGTTCCTCAGCCAGATCGAGATCGAGTGGCTACGCGACTCGGCTCACCGCTTGGCGGTGGTCCAGCTCGACCTGATCGCTTTCAACGACCCCGCCTACTTTTTCGGCTACCGGGATTGGCAGCGGTACCGCGACGTGCAGCGACTGGCCTTTCTGCTCGCGGACGGCGTGGGGTTCATCAGCGACACGGTGCGCCGTCAGGCTCGAACTGTCGGGCTGCTTGCGGAGGGGGTGCCCAGCTGTGTCATGTACCTCGGGTCCGACGAATCGGCCGAACCAACTGACGGGCCCATACCTCCGGCGGGCTGTGTGGACATGGAGGACGGATTCCTGCTGGTGCTGGGCGCGAGCTTTTTGCATAAGAACCGCCTCTGGACCTTGGAGCTGCTGGACCAGCTGGTCTCCGAGGGTTGGGCCGGCCATCTCGTCCTGGCCGGCCCAACTCCCAGCTACGGCTCCTCTCGAAAGCTGGAGGCGGAGTATCTGGGAGCTCACCCCCAGCTGAGTGACCGGGTGGTTGATGTGGGGCCGGTCAGTTCCGAAGAGAAGCAGTGGCTCTACCAGCACTCGGGGCTGGTGCTGTACCCAACCCTCACCGAAGGGTTCGGAATGGTTCCCTTCGAGGCCGCGGCTCAAGGGAACCCGTGCCTCTCGACGCGCCAGGGATCACTCGACGAGGTGCTGCCCCAGAAGCTGCTGACCCTCGACTCCTTTGAGCTCGGGCCAGCCTCCGACCTGGTCCGGCGGATTCTCGGCGACCAGAAGTTGCGGGACGGGATGGTCTCAACCCTCCGGGCGCAGCGTTCCCATTTCAACTGGGAGTCGGCGAGCGACGAGATCACCGACCTGATGTGGTCGGCCACCGCCCGGCCCCGGCGCAACGTGGTCGCGATCGAGACATCCGGGGGGCGCTTGACCCTCCGAGCGACGCCTCCGGACCGCTGGCTGCGGCGTCTTCTGGATCCGCTGGCGGACGCCGCCCGCAACTCATCCACGGTCCAAGAGCGACTCCTACCGTCGGGCACCCGGCGCGGCGACTCGGCGCGCCGCACCTACCACCAGTTGGCCGGCGATGAGCGGGTCCGGAGACGGCCCCGTCGGTGAGCTGGTGGCCCGCGACTCGGCCAGCCAGGCTCACCTAGGGTGCCGGGCCGGAGGGGCCAGGAGAGAGCTGGCGCCAGAGCCCGGCAGCTCGCGGCTAGTGGCCGCTGAACCGGGGTGGGCGCTTCTCTCGGAAGGCCCGCAGCCCTTCTTGGAAGTCCCCGGTCTCCGCGGCCTCCTGCTGGAGGGTCGCCTCTAGTTCCAGCTGGTCCTCCAGGGTGGACTCCAGGGCCTGCCGGAAGGCCTGCTTGGTGAGGGCGTAAGCGCGGGTCGGGCCGGCCGCCAATTCCTGGGCGAATTCCAGATAGTCCCCTGCGAAGGTGCTGGCCGGGAAGACCTTGGCCACCAGTCCCAACTCGGCCGCGGCTTCGGCAGTGATGCGCTCACCGGTCAGGGCCAGTTGGATGGCCCTAGGCAGGCCCAAGTAGCGGGGGAGGAAGAAGGAAGCGCCAGTGTCTGGCACCAGTCCGATCTTGGCGAAGCCGCAGCTGAACCAGGCGTCCTGGGAGGCGACCCGGAGGTCCGCGGCCAGGGCCAGGGCGAAGCCGGCCCCGGCGGCGACCCCGTTCACGGCCGCCAGGACCGGGATCGGGAGCTGCCGGATCAGGGTCACTAGGGGGTTGTAGCGTTCTCTGACCAGCCCGGCGACGTCCTGGGGGAGCTCGGCTGAGACTTCGGCCTTGGGCAGGGCTTGGCCGGAGCAGAATCCCCGCCCACTTCCGGTTATGACCAGGCAGCGGCACTCCCTGCTTCGTCCCACCGTGACCAGACCGTCGCGGAGCTGGGCGGCGACCTGCTCGTCGATCGCGTTGAGCTGCTCCGGCCGGTTCAGGATCAGTTCGGTCACGGCCCCATCGCGCCGGAGGAGCACCGCCTCTTTCCCAACGTCAGCCATCTCCAGCCCCCCTGGTCGACACTACGATTTGGGCCCATTGTGGCGGGCGTGGCGATCCTTGAGACGAGGTGGCCGCGGAGCGCCCAGTACAATTCCGCCGGAGCGGGGCGACTTAGCCAAGTGGTAAGGCAGCGGTCTGCAAAACCGCGATCCCGGGTTCGATTCCCGGAGTCGCCTCCATTCCCGCCACTTCGAGTTGAGTTCAAATCGGCGCTCAGGCGGGCGACTCGGGACCGCGCCGCCCGGACGGCAGTGGCGTTCTGCCAGCCCCAGCAGCTGCCCCGCCTGGGCTAGGCTCAGCACCCCTGCCTCCAAGTGGTTCAGCACCAGCACTCGCCACTGCTCAGCTGAGTTCAAAACGATCTTGTCCTTCATAGCCGGACAGAATCGCTGAGCTGTTAGGACCGGTCAGAATCGCTGAGCTACAACAGCTGATGACCGCGCGATTGACTTCCCGTCAGCGAACTGCTATAGACCCTGTGTCGAGACGCAACGTCTGGGTGCCGTCGCTCACCTGCGACGACTGGTTCACCGGTCAAGGAGAGGTGGAGCTAGTGCAGACCAGCGTTGAAGCAGCCAGCGTCTGCGACCGGGGCGGCGCCGCGCTATTGAGGCATGCCCCGAGAGGCTCGTTGGGTTACCGCCTAGCGGCCGTGACCGGGGCGTGCCTTCTGGCCGCCTCCATCGCGGTGGTGGGCAGCACCATTCCTGCCTCAGCTGGCAACCCCGCTGTGGCCGTGTCGGGAACCTCTTACTTCTACGGCGTGGCCTGCTCCAGCGCCACTACCTGCGAGGCGGTGGGCGCCAACTCAACTGAGGGCGTAGTGGACACGATCACCAACGGCAACCCGGGCACAGCCCAGGCGGTCCCGGGGACTAGTGCGCTCTACGGCGTGGCCTGCCCCAGCGCCACCAGCTGCGAGGCGGTGGGCGGTAACTCCTCTGGCGAGGGCGTGGTGGTGCCCATCACCAGCGGCACTCCGGGCAGCGTCAAGGCGGTCACGGGGACCGATGAGCTCATAGGCGTGGCCTGCACTACTGCTGCCAGCTGCGAGGCGGTGGGCCGTGCCTCCTCCGGCGACGGAGGTGTAGTGGTGGCCACCACTGGCGGCACTCCGGGCAGCGTCCAGGCGGTCGGGGGGACCTCTTCCCTCGAAGCCGTGGCCTGCCCGAGCGCCACCAGCTGCGAGGCGGTGGGCGGGAACTCCTCCGACGAGGGTGCGGTGGTGCCCATCACGAGCGGCACCCCGGGCAGCGCCAAGGCGGTCGCGGGGACCAGTTACCTCGAAGGCGTGGCCTGCTCTAGCGCCTCCACATGCGAGACCGGGGGCTATAACCCCTCCGACCAGGGTGTGTTGGTGCCCATCACCAGCGGCTCTGCGGGCAGCGTCCAGGCGGTCGAGGGAACCAATTACCTCCGCCAAGTGACCTGCCCCAGCGCCACCCGCTGCGAGGCGGTGGGCGAGAATTACTCCGGTCAGGGTGTGGTAGTGGCCATCACCAGTGGCACCCTCGGCGTCGCTCAAGCGGCCTTGGGGACCGCATACCTTCTCGGCGTGGCGTGCCCCAGCGCCTCCAGCTGCGAGGCGGTGGGGAGGAGCTCCACCGGCGGCGAGGGCGTGGTGGTCACGATCGTCATCCCCGCCAATGCCTACACGGCGCTGGCCCCGAGCCGGCTCCTGGACACCCGGATTAGCGGGCAGAGCCTGGGGCCCGGGGACAGCCTGAACCTGACGGTGACCGGGGGCAGCGTGCCGGCGGACGCCGCCGCGGTGGCGCTCAACGTGACCGTCACCGGGACCAGCTCGGCCAGTGACCTGACGGTGTATCCAGCCGGGGAGGCCGAGCCGAGTACCTCGAACCTCAACTGGGTCGCCGGGGAGACGGTTCCCAACTTGGTGATCGTGCCGGTCGGGACCGACGGCCAGGTGACCTTCGCCAACGCGCTGGGCCAGACCAACGTGCTGGCTGACTTGGAGGGGTACTTCGCCCCCGAGGCCCTGGGGAGCACGGGGAGCACCGCCGGCAGCTATGTGCCGCTGCCGCCGGCGCGGATCACCGACACTCGTTCGGGCAGCGGCTACCCCAACGCAGGCAGCACGCTGCAGCCAGGCGGTATCCTCAACGTCCAGGTGGACACCGCGGGCGGGGTCCCCGCCAGCGGGGTCTCGGCCGTGCTCCTGAACGTGACCGTGACCAACACCAGCTCGGCCAGCGATCTCACCGTGTATCCCACGAACGATACGGAGCCGGGTACCTCGAACCTGAACTGGGTAGCCGGCGACACGGTGGCCAACCGGGTCGTGGTCCCGGTCGGGGCGGGGGGCAAGATCACAGTGGCCAACGATGCGGGAACGACCGACGTGATCGTCGACGTGAACGGCTACTTCACCGACGGGAGCTCGACGCCCAGCAACGCCAGCCTGTACACCCCGATCACCCCGACCCGGCTGGTCGACACTCGGGCTGGCAGCGGGTACCCGGGGGCGGGCAGCACTCTGGGAGCGGGCGGGATCTACCCCGCGCAGATCTCGGGTAATGGCGGGATCAGCTCATCGGCGACTTCGGCCGTGCTCAACGTGACCGCCACCAACACCAGCTCCCCCAGCAACTTCACGGTCTATCCGGGAGGAACTACGCCGGGGACGTCGGATCTGAACTGGGTTACCGGGCAGACCGTGCCCAACCTGACGGTGGCGACGCTCAGCGAAACCGGGGCGATCGATGTCTACAACGCCGCGGGCAGCGCCGATCTCATCATCGATGCGTTCGGGTACTTCAGCCCGCTCCCCGTGCCGGCCATGGTGTCGGTGGTCGTGACTACAACAGATATCGCCATCACCTACAACGTGGCCGTGTCCTGCCCGGCCACGGGTGCTGACAGCGACTTCGTTTATTACTCTGCGAGTACGGTGCACGGAGGTACGGCCACCGGTTGCAGGTCGGCCGGTGATGTGCTGACCCTGACTGGAAGCTTTACCCTACCCACCGGTACGACGGGCAGGCTTCTATATGCTGCTCCTGCGACTAGCACCACCGCGAATGCGGTGCACGTCCTCAACAGCACGACGGACTTCGCGGCTACGCAGACACTCCCGGTGGGGGCGGTGCCGGCCATGGTGTCGGCTTCCGTGACCACGACAGCGATCGCGATCACCTACAACGAGGCCGTGTCCTGCCCGATCACGGGTGCCGACAGTGACTTCGTCTACTGGGTTGGTACCGTGCACGGTGGTGTGGCCACCAGCTGCTCGACGGTCGGTGACGTGCTGTACCTGACGGGAAGCTTCACCCTGCCAACTGGTAGCGATGGCTCCATCGAGTACTTCGCTCCTGCGACGAGCACGACCTTGAATGCGGTGTACGCCACCTCCGTCGCGGCGGATTTTGCGGCATCGCAGACGATTGATCTGGCGGCGGTGCCGGCCATGGTGTCGGCGTCGGTGACCACGACAGCAATCGCGATCACTTACAACGAGGCAGTTTCCTGCCCGGCGACGGCTGCTGACAGCGACTTCGCCTACGACTACACTACTGGAACTTCCGGAGTTACCGCACTCACCGGCTGCGCGACGAGCGGTGACGTGCTGACCCTGACGGGAAGCTTCACCCTGCCACTGGGGAGTACTGGCAGCATCGTGTACACCGCTCCTGCGACAAGCACCACCTCGAACGCGGTGTACGCCACCGGCTTCCCGACCGAATTTTCGGCAACGCAGACGCTCAGGGTGGCCGCGGTGCCGGCCATGGTGTCGGCGGTTGTGACCACGACCTCGCTCGCGATCACTTACAACGAGGCGGTATCCTGCCCGGCTACGGGTGCTGACAGTAACTTCGTCTACTGGGTTGGGACAGTGCACGGTGGTACGGCCACCGGCTGCTCAACGGCCGGTGATGTGCTGACCCTGACTGGAAGCTTCACCCTGCCGACGGGTAGTGATGGCTCAATCGAATACTTCGCCCCTATCACGAGCACCACTGCGAACTCGGTGTACGCCACCTCGGTCACCGCGGATTATGCCTCGTCGCAGACAATCCCGGGGTCGGACGTCAGCTAACTCACGGATAACCGCGGCTGGCAAGCTGTGGACGGAGTCCCGGTCCTCCAAAGGGACCGAGGCTCCTTTCTCGATGGGGACGGGTCCTGGCACCGTGAGTGGGTGATCCTCCCCGGCGACAATGGACCCTGCCCCGTTAGCCGGACCCGTAGGCTCCATTGGACGTAGGCAGACGAGTTTCGGGGCCAGCGCGGTCCACTGCCCCTTTTTGACGGGAGCTAGTTCGATGCGGTGCGCGTCACTACCCCGATGAATTAACTGCCCGGCAAAGAACTGAGCGGGCTAGCTGGCTCTCCTCGACAGAGCCCTAGGGCAGCTGGACCAGGGTCGAAGGAGCATCAGGTCACGACGCTGGCGACCGGCCAGGCGCGCTGGCTCCCGGCGCCTGGAAGCCAAATGCCCACGGCCGCTGCAAATGGTGGCCTGGTTGGCCAGGCGAACTGACAGCTGCGGAGACCGCCCACGACCGCCAGCGATCGGGCTGAGGGGGAGGATTCGAGATCGAATGCGGCCTTCTCTGGTAGATTCGCACGGTGGGGCGGCGAACCGCCAAACGGCGATTCCAGGTTCGATTCCCGAAGTCGCCGCCATTTCTGTCCCGGCCGAGGGCGGGGGTCCGCGATCTGCGCTTGGCGAGCTCCCCTTGTGGCACGCTGAGCGGGTGAGAGAAGGGATCTTACCTTCGATGCCGGCCGGAGGGACCATGCCGGTTGGCCGGCGATGAGCCGCAGCGCCGTCCTGGTGAATCCAGTCCGGACCGGCCGCCGCGAGCGCCTCCGGCGCTCGATCCTCCAAGCGCTTGCCGAGGACGGCTGGCCGGAGCCCTCGTGGTTCGAGACCGCTCCCCAGGCGACCGGCGAAAGCCAGGCGCGAGAGGCCGTCGAGTCCGGGGCTGAGGTCCTCTTCGTCTGCGGCGGAGACGGGACCGTGAGGGCCGCGGCGTCCGCCCTAGCGGGCACCACGGTGGCCCTGGCGGTGCTCCCGTCCGGAACTGGAAACGTTTTGGCCCTGAACCTCGGCCTTCCCGCGGACGTGGTCGAAGGGGTCCGCCTCGCCACCCGCGGCGGCCGCCGCCGGATCGACCTTGGGGAGGTGGACGGATTGATCTTCACCGTCGCGGCCGGGATCGGCCTCGACGCGCAGATGGTGGCCGACACCAGCCACCTCGCCAAGCACCGACTGGGCTGGCCCGCCTACCTGGCTGGGGCTCTGCGGCACCTGGCTGAACCCCGGTTCCCCGCCCAAGTCCGCCTTGACGGCGGCACCCCCCTGCAGCGCAAGGTTCGGTCAGTGCTGGTGGCCAACGTGGGCAGGCTGCCGGGGGGGATCCGCCTGGTCCCGACCGCCGCGCCTGACGACGGCCAACTGGATGTGGTCTTGATCGCGGCTCGGTGGCCCCACGAGTGGGCCGGGATTCTATGGAGCCTGGTGGGCAGGGAGCCTCGGGGGGGGAGGCTCGAGACCTTCCGGGCTCGGCGGGTGGAAGTCACCGCTGACCGGCCCCGGGCCCGAGAGCTGGACGGCGACCAGCTCCCGCCGGGAATCAGCCTTTCCGTCGCGGTGCGGGCGTCGGCCCTCACTGTCTGTGTGCCCAGATCAGAACAGGTCCCGGGCCGGAGGTGAACTAGGGCTGCGCTTGCCTAGAGCTGGTGCCCCGGCCCGTCACCGCGATCCCCACCGGGAAGGGTGGCGGCCCGGTCGCGGTCGTGGCCTGCGATTGAGCTAGCCCCCGGCCCGGAGTCAGCTCGCCCATCCGATAACATCCGAGCGGAGATGGGAAAGCTGGACGTGGCGGTGGTGGGCGGGTGCGGGCACGTAGGTCTGCCCCTGGGGCTCGCCTTCGCCAGCCGGGGCCTGCGGACTGCCGCCTTCGACACCAATCAGGCCTCGGTTGACAAAGTCGGTTCGGGAGTGATGCCCTTCGACGAGCCCGGGGCCCCCCAGGTGCTCCGGGAGGTCCTGGAACAAGGCTCATTCACGGCCACCTCCGACCCCAAGATCCTCAGCGAGGCGGAGTCGGTGGTGGTGGTGATCGGGACCCCGATCGACAAACACCTAAATCCCGAGGCCCTCGATGTCCCCCGCCAGGTGACCAAGCTGGGGCCGTACCTGATTGACGGCCAGCTCCTGGTGCTGCGCAGCACCCTCTACCCCGGGGTGACCGCCATGGTGGAGCGGCAGCTGGCCCAACAGGCTCGCCGTATCGACGTGGCGTTCTGCCCGGAGCGGATCGCCGAGGGTAAGGCCATGGTCGAGCTCTTCTCGCTGCCCCAGCTGGTGTCGGGGCGGACTGCGGAAATACGTAGCCGCGCGGCCCGGCTTTTCCGTCATCTCACCGATGAGATCGTGGAGCTGATGCCCGAGGAGGCGGAGCTGGCCAAGCTCTTCACCAACACCTGGCGCTACATCAAGTTCGCCACCGCCAATCAGCTCTTCATGATCGCCAACGACTTCGGGCTGGACTATTCCAAGATCCGCCAGGCGCTGGCCCACGACTACCCTCGGGCCCAGGACCTGCCCTCGGCGGGGCTGGCCGCCGGGCCCTGCCTGCTCAAGGACACCATGCAACTGGCCGCCTTCAACAACAACCAGTTCACCCTGGGTCACTCGGCGATGCTGATCAACGAGGGGCTGCCGCTCTATACGGTAGCGCGGCTCGAGGAGCGCTTCGACCTCAGCCAGCTCACCGTGGGCATCTTGGGGATGGCCTTCAAGGCGGAGTCCGACGACATTCGCTCCAGCCTCAGCTACCGACTGAAGCGGATCCTGGCCTTCAAGGCCAAGCAAGTCCTCTGCACCGACCCCTACGTGGCGATTGACCCCGACCTGCTCCCCCTGGAGCAGGTGCTGGAGCAGTCCGACCTGCTGGTCATCGGAGCTCCTCATGGGGTTTACCGGGAGATCCAGACCGCGCTGCCGGTGGTGGACCTCACCAACCTCAGAGGCCGGGGCAGCCTGGTTTGAGTGACCCCCGGGTTTCGGTGGTGATCCCCGCCTACAACGAGGGGGAGGGGATCGTCAAGTGCCTGGACCGAATCCTCGCGGCAGTCAGCTTCCCCTGCGAGGTACTGGTGGTCTACGACCGGCCGGAGGACACCACCGCCGCCCCGGTTCAGCGTTACGCCGAGCGCGACCCCCGGGTCCGCCCGCTGATCAACGAGATCCGCCCCGGCCCGGCCGCCGCGATCGTCTCCGGGATCCGCCACGCCCAGGCCCCGGTGGTGGTGGTGACGATGGCCGACGGCAGCGATCAACCCACCCAAATCGAGGAGCTGACCGAGCTGGTCGAGCAGGGCGCGGTGGTGGCGGCGGCCTCCCGGTACATGCCCGGCGGCCGCCAGTTGGGGGGACCCTTCCTCAAGGGCCTGGTCTCCCGCACCGCTGGCGTCTCTCTGTACCGGCTGGCGCGGGTGGGCACCCATGACGCCACCAACTCCTTCAAGGCGTACTCCCGAGCCTTCGTGGAAGAGGTGGGGGTGGAGTCGGACGCGGGGTTTGAGATGGGGATCGAGATGGTGGCCAAGGCCCGGCGGCGGGGGAAGCGGGTGACCGAGATCCCCACCGTGTGGCTGGACCGCACCAGCGGTCAGTCCAATTTCAAGGTGCGGCAGTGGATCCCGCGCTACCTGCACTGGTACCTAGTCGCCCTGCTGCCGTTTTACCGGGGCGGACGCCCTAAAGGAGTTGAGCGCTGATGTCCAAGGTCTTGCTCACGGGGTCCGCGGGATTCATCGGAGGGTACGTCGTCGAGGCGCTGCTCGAGGCGGGTCATCAGGTGGTGGGGCTCGACAACCACTCCAAATACGGCAAGGTGGCCCGCTCCTACGACTCCCACCCCCGATATCGGGCCGTCGACGGCGACGCCCGGGACATCGAGCTGGTGCGCTCGCTGCTCCAGGACTGCCAGCAGTTCATCGCCGGGGCGGCGATGATCGGGGGAATCTCCTACTTCCACACCTATGCCTATGACCTGCTCGCCACCAACGAGCGAATCATCGCCGCCTCCTGCGATGCCGCCATCTCGGCGCACCGGGAGGGTTCGTTGCAGAAGGTCACCTACCTCAGCTCCTCGATGGTCTTCGAGGGCGCCACCGCCTGGCCGTCTCACGAAGGGCAGGAGTTGGAGATGCCGCCGCCGCAATCTTCGTACGGATTCCAGAAGCTGGCGGTGGAGTTCTTCGCCCGGGCCGCCTACGACCAACATGGCCTGCCCTACACCATCGTCAGGCCCTTCAACTGTGTCGGCATCGGCGAGCAGCGGGCCCTGGGTGACGTTGAGATCGAAAGCGGCAACGTCAAACTGGCCATGAGTCATGTGGTCCCCGACCTGGTCCAGAAAGTGCTTAAAGGACAGGACCCGCTCCACATCCTCGGCGACGGCAGCCAGGTCCGCCACTACACCTACGGCGGCGACTTGGCCCAAGGGATCGTGCTGGCGATGGAGAGCCCCGAGGCCCTGAACCAGGACTTCAACCTCTCCACCGCCGAGTCGGCCACGGTCCTGGAGTTGGCCCAGCTCATCTGGCGCAAGATTCGGGGCGACGGTGAGCCCTTCCGCTACGTCAGCGACAAGCCCTTCGAGTACGACGTGCAGCGTCGGGTTCCATCCACTGAGAAGGCCCAGCGGGTGCTCGGCTTCGAGGCCACCACCTCGTTGGACCAGATGCTCGACGAGGTGATCCCCTGGATCAAAGAGGCGATCCGGACCGGACGGATCTGACCGGGGCCGGCCTGGGTTAGCTTGGCCGCTTGGCGGCCGGGTCTGAGCTTCAGCGTGCCTATCGGTTCGGTCAGCCTCTGTCCCCGACAGCCGCCGGTGACAGTTTGCAAACTCAAGCGCCACCACCGCCGCAGCTGAATCACTGCTGACGTGCACGCTGGCCGCCTCCGTTTCTGTCACAGCGATTGTCACTAGGCAGTGCTGGCGGTGGACCTGACGGTGACCGTGACCGACACCACCCAGGCGTCCGACCTGACGGTGTGGCCGGCGGGACTGCCGCAGCCGGTAGCCTCAAACCTGAACTTTGTGGGTGGGGAGACAGTCGCCAACAACGTGGTGGTGGCGGTGCCCAGACCGGTCCGGAGGCGGGCGAGGTCAGGATCTACAACGTCAAGGGACGGCCGACGTGGTGGTGGAAGTGTCCGGGTACTAGGCGTCCCTTCCGAGGCCGACCGGCAAGAGCTACTTCACCCCGATGGTGCCCTACCGGAACTGCGACACCCGGCCGACCGCAGCTTCGGAGCTGATTGACGCCTGCCCCGGTAATCCTTGGAAGCTGGCGAGGTCTTCACCCTCCAGGTGACCGGGGTCGGGGGCATCCCAGCTGGGGCGAAGGCGGTGGTGCTCAAGGTGACAGTGACGGGGACTAACGAGCCCGACGCCCTGACGGTGTACCCGGCCGGCGCGCCCCAGCCGGTGGTTTCGAGCCTGAACTGGGTGCCGGGACAGAGGGTGGCCAGCGGGATGACGGCCACCCTGAGCTCCGCCGGAATTTCCACCAACGCTGGGACTTAACTGGTGGCCGCCCCGGATCATTCATCTCGTACTGACCCCACTGCCAGTTTTGGCCGTTGAGACTTGCCACCGTCGGCGCTCTCGCGTACGATCCTCCTGCAGAAGCGGGATACGGGGGGCGCAACGGGAGGGGCACTGGCAGGCCCTAGGTCGGCCGGAGGAGCAGTGGCCTGCCCGATCCGTTCTGCCCCCTCCGTCTTGGTCTGGCCACAGCTCGCGCGTCGGAAGGGTGTGCTGGGCTCGGTCAAGACCGCCCGACTTGGCGGGAAGGTGGCCTTGGCCCAATTCACGTGACCTCAAGGAGATCGCAGTTTGAAGAGAATCAGATGGCGAGCAGGACAGGGCTCGCGGACAGGTGCCTTGGTTCTACTCGCCGCCATCCTGGTCGGGGCATCGATCTTGGTGGTTAGAGGCGCCTTCTTCACTGATCCCAGCAGCTTTCCCGCCCAGATCCAGCCCTCCCAGATCAGCTACCTCGACTTCCAAAGCTTGGGTTCGATTCAGACCATAAATGTGCGTCTGGGGGAGAGGGTCTCGGCAGGTACTGTCCTGGCCACCCAATCGTCGACCCTGGACAAGCTGAGGCTCGCCTACGACCAGTCCACCTTGAGTGTCGACACGGCGGATCTCGCGTCCCTGCAGTCAACCACTTCGTCTTCGGCAGCCCAACGCCAAGAGGCGCTCGATTTGCAACTGGCCCAGGAGGGAGTCAACGCGGCTGAGGTTCAGCTCACGAGCGCCACCACCCCGGCCGAGCGGGCCCTTGCCCAGACGGCGGTGGCAGAGGCCGATACCAAGTTGGCCCTGGCCGAGAACAGCCAGCAGTTGACGACCCCGTCGTCCTCCGGCACCTTAGTGAGCGCAGCGACCGCCGCGGTGGCACGAGATCAGTCCTCCGTGGCAAGCGACCAGATCAACCTCGAACAGGCCGTGGTGACATCCCCCACCGGCGGGATCATTGCCGGAATTGGCGGAGCGGTCGGAGACCTGGCCGGACCGGACGGGCTAACCAGCTCGACCAACGGACCGCAGGCGCTGCCGCAGTCACCCTCATTTCAGCTTTTCCCTCCGGCCAGCCAGTCCCCAGCGTCCCGGCAGCAGTCTGGGTTCGTGCCTCTGATCACGCTCTATGTCGGTCGGAGCTATAACGCCATCGTTCAGGTCCCCCAAGCCAGCGTGGGAGCGGTTCATGTTGGCGAGGTGGGCCAAGTTCAAGTGGTCGGGCAGCATGAGCGCCTACGAGCCCGCGTTCTGCAGACGGATCCCCAGCCGGTGATCGCCGCCGGAGCAACCTACTACGACGTGCTTTGCCGCCTCAACCAGAGTCCGACCTGGCTTCTCGCCGGAATGAGCGCAAACGTGACCTTTAATTCCCGATAGGTCGGCGATGCAGAGGCGATGGCTCCAGCGGCCCCGCTTGAGGCGTGAGCAAGGACAGGAGGGCTACGGCCACCTCTGGTCGCGCCGGAGGACAGTTTGGGCACCAGGGTCCGGGGTCGGGCACGTTGAGCCAATACCCAGTGACGATTGGCGCCGTGGAGCGGACGCAAGCCAGCAGCTGTTGAACAGTTGGGGGAGAGCCGGGCGGGTTGGTACTGAGGCCAGCCGTAACCGCGAAGGCAGCGGCCGCTCCTTTGGTGCGTTCCGCCACCGCCATCACGAACTCCAGGAAGTCTGCTGGCCGGCGCTCCAGGCTCTGCGACTGGATATGCAGGCCGTCAGCGCTCTCCACGGCAGTCTCGACCAGCCTCGATGCCAAGTAGGCGGCGGTCCCCGAGGGGGCGTCAGGGACAAGTCGCCGGGCCAGCCCGAGCGAAGGGGCGGCCACCAAGCGGCGGCCAGCGCTGTGACTCAGAACGGCCGCCCTTTGGATCTGGGCGATGGCATCCGCCTGTTCGTATCGGGGGGTGTGGGGCCACGCCTCACAGTCATAGACCACGGTGTCAGCCCACGCCGGCAGGCGGCCCTCGTCGGCCGCCTCCTCCAAGATGTCACAGCTGGTGAACGTCACCCAGTGGCGCACGTTTACGCCATCAAGCGAGCGGGGAGCCTGTGCCTTTGTGGGTTCGATAACTGCCAGGGCCGAGTCCGGCAGGTAGCGCTCCACCCGGCAGAGGCGAGTCAGCTTGTTGAGGGCGGCTCGCGTCAAGATCCAGTCGCTCCCAACCGAGCTCTCGGCAGCCGGCGAACTTGAACCCTTCGGCACCAGGGCACGGTCACCACTTGGGAGCTCTTTAGGTTGCCGGTTTGTGAGCCCGACCATGTTTAACCTGGGAGCTCTCGTCCTCCTGACGCTAGCCTTGGTCTGCCTGATCGCTCTGATCCTCCTCACCCTGCGGCCCCGTTTCCAAGATGACCGGGGAGACGGTAAGGGCAAGGTCATCCTGCCGCCGCCAGCTCGCCCGAACACTGCCAGGCTAGCGGCTGTCCTCCTCCTCTTCCTCCTGCTCAGCTTGCTGGTAGCGACTTATCACGTCTACGGCGCAGCGGTCTACGACTCGGCGGTGCTCCACTTGGCGCTCTGGGTGTACCCCTCCCCGACCAACCTCAACCCTTACTACACCCACCTCGAGCCGAGCTTCCGGCTGATGCTGGCCGGCAGCTTCTTCGCCCTGGCACTGGTGGTGCGGTCCGATCCAGTTCGTCGGCTGGCGATGGCGGTGCACAGCTTGCTGTACTTGGCCATCGCCATACCCACCGACTCCCTGCTAATCAGCTGGGGGGCCGCAACCCATCTCCCAATCGGACTCTACGGAGTGGAAGGGTTGGGGATCAACGTAGCGATTGCGGGCCTCGCCGCACTTCATCTCTTTTTCACCACCTGGCAGCTGCCGCGGCCCACGGTCATTCCGGTCACCAAAGGGGTCCGTCGCCGGGACAACATTGAGATGGCGTTGGTACTGCTGGCGGTTGTTGCCAGCTTCGCCATCGTGGTCGCGATCGGAGCCTCCAACATCGCAACTGTCAGGCCAATCATAGTTCTGCTGGCCTTCACGACCTATTCGGTGTGCTGGACGCTGGTGGTCGTGTTCTTGGGTCTGCTGCGATGGTTTTCCACCACGCCCCCGGTGGGAGACGACTTTCCGCCGCTACACGTGATCCTGCCTGCTTACAATGAGGCTGCCGGGATCGCCACGACGCTGCGGTCGATAGACGCGGCGGCCGGTAACTACCCGGGCAGAATTCGCCTGACGGTGGCCAATGACGGTTCCACCGATGACACCTACCAGGTGGTCTCACAGGCCATCGCCCAATTCACAGCGGCCCGTGGCGAGGTTGTCACCGTCCCGCACGGTGGCAAGTCAACCGCACTCAACGCAGCACTGGCTCGGGTGAGAACCGAGCTTTGCATCCGCATTGATTCCGACGTGGTGCTGGACCCGTTTGCGTTCAGGTTCACGCCGCGCTGGTTTCGCGACCCCACGGTCGGGCTGGTAGGCGGAGGCACGGTCCCCCGGATCGGACGCTCGTGGATCCACCGCATGCGACTCTTCGAGTGCCTCTCCTCCTTTTACTTTGCTCGTCCCGGACTCATGGCCGTCGATGGGATCTCTTGTATACCGGGAACCTTTCAAGCCTTCCGGGTCAAACCGGCGCGAGCGGTGGGCGGCAACGTTGAGGGTATGAACGGCGAGGACGCCGACCTCACGTTGCAGTTGGGCAGGCTGGGGTACCGGGCGGTGATCGACCTAAAGATCCGGGTCTACGAGGATGCTCCCAACAACATATGGCAGCTGCGCGAGCAGCGAGTCCGCTGGTATCGGGCTGGATCCCACATTTTTGCCCGTCATGGTCCGGCATTCGCCATGGCGACAGGGCCCAAGATTTGGTTCAACACGGCAAGGCTGATCGCGATGCGCTTCTTGGCGGTGCTGCGCCCGGTGTTGATCCTGTACATCGCCGTCCTGGCCCTGGAGCAGCCGACCCCGTATCGCAACTTGTGGGTCGTCTTCCTGCTCTACGGAGCATCGGTGGTGCCGACCTTCCTGGTCTGCATGGTGATGGCGTTTCGGTACGGTTACGGCCGCTACCTTCCTTGGTTTGTTCTCTGGTATCCGCTGTTCGTGGTCCTTCGTCGGCTAATTGTGATCGAAAGCTTCATCAGTATCCCCACTCGGCCCGGACTGGCATTCCTAGCCCGCAGGGCCCCACGGGTGGAGCAAGTCGGTCCCAGCGCTGGCTACCAGGAGTTGGGATAGTGATCCTTGCCAACCTCGGCGAGCCGGGCCGCGGACAGTTATCGGGGACTCGCGATGGCGTCCAGCAGAGAGGCCGCAAGTTTGGGATCGAAAGCACCACAACTGGGGCAGTAGGCCCCGGGCCGGGGGACATTCAACCAGTAGCCGGCCACCTTGCCCACGGTCTCCCTCACGTCAGCCAGCAACTGCTTCAGGGAGGGCATCCCTACTGATGGCGCGGTGCTGAGGCCGGCCAGCACGGGCAGGTTGGGGGCGACCGAATGCACCTGGGCCACGGCGGTATGGACGAAGGCCGCGTAAGCACCAGAATCCAGCTCCAGGGACTGGGCCTGGAGCTCGACGAAGCCCGGCACCTGGGCGCCGGCGAGGGCACGGCCCGCGTCGGTGGCGAGGGCCAGCTGCAGGTAGGCGGCCGATGCCGTGGAACCTGGGCTGGACGGCAGCACCGATGTCAAGTCCAGAGCTGGCGCTAGTACAACAGTCAGGTGAGGTCTGGTTGTGGCTTTGGCCACGACTAGCTTCTCGGCGGCGAAGGGATTCTCCTGCTCGGCGAGGGGCGTAAATTTCCAGTGTTCCGGGTCGTAGATAAGCGCGCCCACGCCAAGCCCGCCGCCGACCACCACACTCGACGCCGCCTGATAGCTGTCCGCCGAGATGGTGGTGGTCGCAGAGATCCCTGGCACCAAGCGGCCACCCGGTGAGACGATCTCCAGCAGTCGGTCGCCGGAAAGCCAACTCGACAACTCCGCTGGACTTGCCATGGCCGACAATGCGGAGGCGGAGACGATCCAGGTCAGGCGCTTGGATACGCCGGGGCGGTGGTGCGCAGGAACTGAGCCTAGGTGGACGACGGGACCGCAAGCTGCCAGGAGAATGCCGACGGCGCAGGCCAGTCCCGCTAGGGCCGGGGGCCGAGGATGTGAAACCATGACTCCGAGGCTACATCCGGGAGAGTTGACGGGCAAGCGGCCGAGAGATCGGGCCTCGGCTAGTCGGTGGCAGCGACGGTGCCGATGGGCCACTTAGGCTCGGAGGGGCGCAGGGATTATCCCGGTGGGTCGGACCGGCGATCTCCGCCCCACCAGGGAGCGGTTGGCAACAATCCTTTCGAACACTGTAACGGCCTCAATCTGTGGCGGATCAAGTCCCAGCTTCGAGGAACGCGGCCAGGCTAGGCTCAGGGCCAAGGCACTTCGTCCGGTAGTGAAGTAGCACCGACCCGGCCGTCGAGAGTCACAGTCGCCCCAGGTAGCCACCGGGCGGGCGCAGGACTACCCCCGGCCGGTCCACCCGCAACTTCAGGTCGCCACAGCGGCCGCCTTAGACGAGTTCATCAGGGCGACCGCCCGGGCAATGCCCGCGGTCTCACGGACGATTGAGTTCAGCGGTGGGGGTGGGCCGGGGCAACGAGTTCGGCCGCGTCTGACCGCTCCTCTATCCGACGTTGGCGGGGCCAGATAGCGCTCCCGCGAAGGCGCAGGATCACCCGAATTGAACAGTTACCGTGGTAGCGAGGGGCCCGACTGGTGAGAGCAGGGATACGGCCTCGGCGCCACCGGTAAGCAGCGCCTCGAGGGGACCGGTGGCGGAAGTAGCGAGCGGAGTCGGCAGAGTCATGGTGGTGTTGGCCCCATCCCCCAGCTGGCCGAAGATGTTGTCTCCCCAACCCAGAGCGCCGCCCGAGGTTGTGAGCGCGAAGGTTGAGTTGCCGCCAGCGGCGACGAGACTCGCGACGTCCCCCGCTGGCAGGGACGCCGCGATCGGGGTGTCAACGTCGATCGAACTGTTGACGTTGACACCGACACCCAGTTGGCCGTCCCCATCGAAACCCCAGTCGAACACTTGCCCGGTGGAAGTGAGCGCCACGCTGTGGGTCAGCCCGGCAGCCACCGCGGTGGCCACGACGCCGGCAGGAAGCGCAACCGGTACCGGGACATCACTGTTGGAGTACGTGCCATTTCCCAGCTGCCCTGCCGTGCCTTCGCCCCAAGCCAGCACCTGACCGGTGGCGGTGAGGGCTAGCGAATGGTTACAGCCAGCTGCCACCTTGGCGACCACAGTGCCGCTGGGAAGCTCGACCCACACTGGGGCCAAACTCCCCTTGGTGCTCCCATCTCCCAACTGCCCGTCGGAACCGGCTCCCCAAGCGAGCACTTGGCCTGTCGAGGTAAGGGCAAGTGAGTGGTCACAGCCAGCCGCCACCGCGGTTACGGTGACGCCGCTGGGGATTGATACCGAACGCGGGAGGTCGCTCGAGGTGGTCGTGCCGTTGCCCAGCTGGCCGTCGAAGTTGGCTCCCCAGGAGAGGATCCGGCCCGCCGAGGTGAGGGCCAGACTGTGCAGGCACCCGGCCACCACCGCGGTCGGGGTCACTCCCTTGGGGAGTGATACCGCGCCCGGCAACTCGCTGGAGTTGGTAGTGCCGTTCCCTAGTTGGCCGTCGAAGTTAGCTCCCCAGGAAAGCAGCGAGTTGCCGCGGGTCAGAGCCAGACTGTGGGCGCAGCCCTCGGCTGCCGAGGCCACTGAGACCCCGGATGGCAAAGCCACCGCAACCGGGCGGTCGCTGTTGGAGCCAGTGCCGATGCCGAGCTGGCCAAGGTCGTTGGCGCCCATCGCGAAAAGTCCACCGTTGCTGGAGATTGCCAGGGACGAAAAGGTCTGGCTGATGGTCCCGTTCCCCAGTTGTGCGTCGTAGTTGGCCCCCCACGACAGGACCTGGCCAGTGCTGGTCAGAGCCAGATCCTGAAACCCGCCAGCGGACGCAGCCGCCACCCGGGACACCGAGGTACCCGCGGGTATGGCCACCTTGACCGGAAGCAGAGCTTCGCTCTCTCCGCCGTCCCCTACCTGCCCATTGGTGTTCAGACCCCAGCCGAAGACTTCGCCGGTGGTGGCCAAGGCCAGGTCGTTGAACCCGCCGCCGGCGATCGCCTTGATCACGGTGCCGGGGGGGAAGTGGACAGAAGCCGGTTCAGAGTCGGAGGTCGTGGAGCCATTGCCCAGCTCTCCGTTGGCATTGGACCCCCAAGTAAGCAGGGAGCCGGAAGTGGTCAGGGCGAGACCGTCGAAGGCGTCGGCCGCGATTCCGGTCACATCGGTACCGGCGGGAATGGCGACCTCGACCGGGGTCGTGCTGTAGGGGGGGGTGGTTCCGTTCCCCAGCTGACCGTCGCTGCCCTGACCCCACGCCCAAAGTGTGCCGTTAGAAGCGAGGGCCAGGTCAAAGCTGCAGCCAGCCGCGATGGCGGTGATGGTGACACCGGCGGGCAAGGCGGGTGTCACCGGGACGCTGCTGTCGGTGGTGCCGCCATTCCCCAGCGAACCATCTGTGTTCTGTCCCCAGGTGAGCACCTGGCCCCCACTGGTTAGCGCCATTGCGTCGTTGCACCCAGCTGCGATCGCTGCCACCGTGGACCCACTCGGAAGGGCGACAGGTCCAGGGAGATCCCGGGTGGTCTTGGTGCCGTCGCCCAACTGGCCGTCGTAGTTGGCCCCCCACGACAGGACCTGGCCCGTGCTGGTCAGGGCCAAGCTGAAGTAACCGCCGCCCGCCAGCGCCGTGACTGCGGTACCGGTCGGAATCGAGGTCGCGACCGGCAGGTAGCGGTTGACCAAGGTGCCGTCACCAAGCTCCCCGGCCGCGTTGTCGCCCCATCCATAGACCGAGCCGGACGCGGTCAGGGCCAAGCTGTGATAGCCGGCGGCAGCCACGGCGACGATCGGGGACCCGCCGGTCAGGCCGACCACAGCCTGTGGCACAGCCTCGGCCGCCCCCACGAACTCGACGGTTACCGGCACGCTGCCGGAAGTTGCGCTGGTGATGGTGCAAAGAACCTCACCCTCACGGCTGTCCGTCCACGCGGCGCCTAGGGCGCCCGGTCCCGTACAGCGGCCCGGACTGGCATTCCCGTTGGGAGCGGCCGCTGCCGTCGGTGCCGCAATCGCGGCGGATGAACTGGTGTAGAAGCCGAGAAGGGCGGCGGTCCCGCCATTGTTGGTCGGCAAACCCCGTGCGTCGAGCAACTGCGCCATCAAGGTGGCGGGTTGCCCTGGACCGGGTCGGAGCGGGAAGACGCTCACCGCGACTTGGGTGGCGGCATCCGTGGCCGGAGTGATGGTGAAGGTGTCATATTGAGGATTCGCGCTGGTCGAGGTGACGATCGGAGCGCGGCGATCGACCAGCACCGTCTTGGGGTTAGTTAAGCCGCCCACAATCGGCCGAGTACCGGTCCCAATCTGGACGGTTGCCGGACTGCCGGCCGCCAGCGAGGATCGGAGCACACAAGTGAGGGCCGCACTGGCTCCCCCGCTGCCGCCGACTGAGAGGCTGAGGCAGGGAACTCCGTCCACCCGCGTGTCCGCCGCCGCGGTCTGACTGAGAATCTCATCGGCCATGCCCACCGTCACCGAGCCCCCGGCGGGCACCGATGTACTGGGCACAAAGGGCACCGATGCCTCGGCGACCTGGCCGACCTCCGAGGTCGACAGCGAGATCTTGGCGGTGGACGCGGCCTGGGCGCCAAGGGTGGCCGGGCGAACTCCGACCAGCGCGATCACCGCCAGACAGACGACGCCCGCCAACCTGAATGGCGACCCGCGACAGGACAGGCGGCCGGCCTCGCTGCCAAATTCGAACATCAGTCTCCCGGGATCGAACGGCGGACGGCCCCCAGCCGAGGGAAGCTCCGTCGCCGACTTCGCAGTCTAACCTGCGGCGCTTTGTTCTGGTCAGCAATTTCCGCGCTGGAACAGCTTGCTCCAGCGGGGGTGGGGTTAGCCTCCAGGGACGTGGCGTTCTACGGTCCACCGGCCGTGGGCCTTGCCGAAAGCAGACGGCCATCGAGCATCGCCAACTTGGCCGAGATCTGCCACAACCGCCAACTCCGTGACTCCGCGCTTGGCATGCTTACCCCGGTTGACTTCGAGACCCGCTACCGGACCACGACAGTGGCCTAGGAATCCAGGAACTCGACTCTACGGAACTCAGGGCAGCCCAGAATCTCCAACTTTCCCGGGGCGGTTCAATCTTGGATTAGCGACAGGGTATGTTCCTCGCCGTCGCCTGGGGGCAGGCGTCGCCGACGGACCTCAAGGTGAGCTTCGCCGGTCGAGCCTGGCTGACCCGTGAGCGAGTGGGACCTCGGCGGCTGGACCCAGCGAGTCATGGTCCGCCCCCGGATCGGTGCCTAGGCCAGAGAGGCATCTCAGTCCACGAGGGTTGCTTGACTCGCATTTGGCCGGTCCAGAATACCGGGGCCATCTCATCTCGACTAACTAACGGGGTCCCCCCACCTCCCTGACGGATCCTGGACCGCGGCGAGCAGTTTCGTGCCTTGCCCCAAGGCGAAGCCGGCCTGACGGTCGGCCGACCCTCACTCAGGCAGGTCGGAGCGAAGCAGCCTCCGCAGGGGACGGGTCAGCTTCCAACTCCTAGAGTGGAGAAGCCGAGCGGTTTCGCTCCGAGCCTGCGTCAACTCCTGCCGTAAGGTCTCCTGTTCGCGCCGCTCCGACGCCTCAATCGCCAGAGATCTGTCGGCCAGCGCGGCCACCTCGGCGGCGCTCATCCGTACCGCCTGGCCAGCCAGGGTTCCCAGGACTTCCGCTCGGATCGCGGCGAATGGTCGGTTCTCCGGGTCCCAGGGCCGGTCTCCTTTCCAGTTGCGGAACTCAGCCACTACCTCATCTATGAAATCAAGCCGAAGCCGGGTCGCCAATTGACCGATGAATGCCCAATCTTCAGCGTCGGCCAGACCCTCACTAAACCTGATTCCGGCAGTCTGAAGGTCAGCGACTCGCACCACGCATAACTGGATCGGAATGTAGGGCTCGGCGAACACCCGGGCCCGATCGAACTTCGCGCCCACCTCGATGCCTCGGCTGCGCGCGCGAAAGCCGGCCTCGGAGAAGTCGCCGATTAATACCTGGGCCCGGCCGTAGGCCACCGAGAGGGAAACATCCCCCGCAAGACGGCCGATGAGCCGCTGGGCGAAAGTGGGGTAATACATCGTCATGTCGTCGGCGATGGCGACGTACTCACCATCCACCGCCGCGAGCCCCAGATTGAACAGCTGGCCTCGCGTCCTCGGTTCAACCTCCGACCTCAATAACGTCGTCTTCAGGAGACCTTGGTATTTACCGGTCAACTCCTGAATCTTTTCGAAGTAGGTTCCTGCCCCATCCTCCACCACCACGATCGCGTGGGCGACGACCCCGGCCAGCCCCACCAGCGAGTAGAGAAAGTCCTTGAGCTGGGCGCTTCTGCCGGGAGCGGTGATCACGATGAAATCGAGGTGCGAAGGCGGCCCCGGCGACTTCGCGGGCGTCCGGGACTCGACATTCCCGCCGGCCGGCAGCGGGGTCGCCTCCATGGCCAAGGGGTGCAGTTCAACCACGTACCGATAGGTGGTGGTGTGGGGCAGCCCAGCGGTCGCATCTCGGATCTTCTCGACCTGGGCAGGATTCAGCCGGAGTCGAACTCCCTGGTCGAGAACCTCGGTTTCGAGGGGCGGTACGCTGAGGTGCCCGCTTTGGGTGACTTGGTAGCCCGCCGCAAAGGCCATCTCGGCGAAGGTAGCCAGGGTGAAGAACCGAAGGTTCGCCTCAGCCAAGATCCCAGTTGCCGAATGTTGCCACTCGTCCTGAGCCAGCATGAGCTGGATGTCGAGGTGGGAGATGTTGGGAAAGCTGGCTATCGCGAAGCCTCCCGGGCGCAGCAGCTGGGCGGTCTGGGCCAGCACGCGCTGGGGGTGAGCGAGCTGCTCCAGCACATCGGCCATCACCACCACGTCGAAGCGGCGACCGCCGAGCACCTCACTCAGTGGCTGCGCTGTGATGTCCGTTTCGACCACCTCGAGTCCCTTCTCCCGCGCGCGGCTAACGGCATCCCGATCAAAATCCAGGCCAAGAACGCGGCAGTCCTTGCTGGCCTCCAAGGCGAGGGCCAGGTTGCCCGTGGCGCATCCCAGGTCCAGCACATCTGAGCCGGACGGAATCAGTTCGGAGATAAGACCGTACGGGGAGTGCAGACTTCCTGGATCGACAGGCCAGGCGTACTTACCAGCGCCGGGGGGCATAGAAACCCTCAGGTTCGAGAGTGATGTGGGGATCGTTGCGGCGATCAACAGTGAGTGTCGGCAGCGCCTCAAACTCAGTCGCGATAGCGGCTACCAACCGGGGCGACAGCGCCGAGCGCAGGGACTGGAAGTACCGCTCGACTTGCTTGGCGCCGAAGTACTTGCGGCGCAAATATAGGCCGCCGACCGCGCCTTTAGATATCTCAAGCGCTCGTGACTTTCCCAAGTCATAGCGGTGGGTGACATGAATACATCGGGCGTCGGGCACGTAGAGGTTCCTCCACCCGGCGAGCCACGCTCGCCAACTAAGATCGACGTCCTCACAGTACAGGTGCAGTGCGGGATCGAATCCCTGGAGACCGTCAAACGCGGCCCGCCGGACGAGCAGGCATGCGGCTGAGCACCAATACGTCTCCAAGGTGGCCTGGTCATAGGCTTTGGGATGCTCGAAGGGGAACTGGGCCGCCTCGATGAGTGCGGCATCCGGGTTGGCGTCTGCAACCGCGACGAGCTGATCGAGGCAGTCAAAAAATGGCAGCGCATCAGGATTTAGGAGAAGCAGGTACTCACACTCGGGCGCCGCGAGTTGAGCCAGTTCATTGTGGGCTTGACCGAACCCCGGGTTTCCCTGCTCAGAAGCCACGTAACGCCAGCCGTCGGGTAGACCGCCGGCCCCGGCATCGGCCGTCAAGCTAGTTCCGGGGTCGTTGTCCCAAAGTGCCACGGTGAAAGGGTTGTTGATCGAGTCGACGCGGGCCAAGCCGGTCTCGAGTTTGCGCATCCAGCGGCTGGACTGGTAGAGGACCACCTGAATCTGCACGCGCGCCTCTGTTCGACCCCCGATTTTGCTGGCGTTCAAAGTCCTCCTTCACCGAGCCTTAGCTGGGGGTGGCGCGGCTGCAGAACCAGGCACGGAACCGATCCACGGTCGGTCGACAATACCTGCGGCCGGGCCAGCAGTCCCTCGTCGGGGAATGTCCCATCGCCCGGGGCGCCTGCCCGCCAGGGCCGTCCTACCTTTGTCGGCATATTGCCGCCGAGCGCCGGATCGGCAAGTCGGCTCTCCGGGCGCTGCCACGGGCACGAGCGCAAGTGGGCGGATCCTGGACGGGTCGTGCCTTAGCTCCCGGTCAGAGGGGGGTGCCCGGTGCGGTCGCGTTTCAGCTCGAAGAAATAGCCGCGCCTCGTCAGCCGAAGCAAATCTGTGAGCAGTTCCCTCGACTCCTCGTCTCCCGGGACCTCGGTGATGACCGGGCCGAAGATGCCCGGCCCCTCTCCGCCGTCGAGGATCAGGGTCGGTACCCCGAAAGCCTGACAGGCCACCACCGCGGCCCGGTGGTCGCTGAGTACCTCCTGCCAGAGCGAGGGATCGGCCTGGGCGGACTGACGGCCGGCTGGATCCAGTTCGGCCTCCGCCCAAGCTCGGTCCAGCACCGCTGAGTCCGCCAGCTTCTCGTCGCGGACGTGGGCGGCTACTCCCATGGCGGTGTAGAGGCGGCCGACGCCAGCGTTGCCGTCCAGCCGCCTGGCCTGAGCCAGGAGCTGAAGAGCTGCTCCTCCCACACCCACTGGTTGATCGGGCACCTCCTCCCCCTCGGGGAGGTTAGCCACCCCCAGGGAAAATAGGCGCCAGTCGATCTCCACAGTACCCAGCGCCTCGAGGCGAGTTGCCCATCTGGAAGTGAGCCAGGCCCAAGGGCAGAGCGGGTCGAAGTGGAAGTTGATCTTCTCGACGATGCTCATCACTCCTCTTCTCGGTCAGTAGCCAGGGAGCTGGGACGGTCGAAAGCCCAGTCGCGGCAAGCAGAGATTTCCCCAATTGTAGGACCGCTTGATCTGGATCCTTGGACGAGCGCCGTGACCTTGACGCCCAACTGAATCGGGTCCGGGCGCCAGCGGGCACTGCTCAAGGCGGTGGCTGAGGGAGAGCCGCGGTTGGGCCGCCGGGCCCAATCGCCGAGCCCCCAGCCCCACAACCCATGAGCTTCGCTGGATTCCGCCCGGCACGTCCTCAGGTTTGGCCAGCCCGGCCTGACTGACTTCGGCCGTCGGCCCGGTTTACTTCTTGGTTTCCCAGAAGATCCGGGCCACCTCGTCGACCTTGGCGCGCAGCTCGGCGGCCTTCTCGGCGTCCACGGTCTGCTTGGTGGCCGATGCCGCCTTGAGGGTCTTCCACACCAGGTCGTGCAGCTCGGGGTACTTCTCCAGGTGCTCCGGCTTGAAGTAGTCGCTCCAGAGGATCTGGACCTCGTGCTTGACCCGCTCCGCGTGCTGCTCCTTGACGGTCACCATGCGCACGAAGCTGTTGCGGCGGGCCTCGGAGTCGTCGTCGGGGAGGGCCTTGATCTTGGTGACCATGGTCTCCACCGTCTGGGCCGCCAGCTGAGCTTCGTGGGGGTCATAGAGCCCGCAGGGGATGTCGCAGTGGGCGTGGACGACTCGCCGGGGTGCGAGGTGCCTTGTCAAGTTGGCAATCATGCTGAACTCCCTCTTTCGCAACTTCGCCAGGCCCCAACGAGGACCTCCGCCAAACGTACCATCAGGCTGTGGTCAGCGGCAAACTCGCTCGACTAGCCGGGCGAATTGGCTGGCTGGCGCCCCAGCTGGCCGTGGTGGCGGGTCAGAGCATGGAGCCGGGCCTGCCCGAAGGCGCCTGGGTGCTGGTGGGGCGGCCGGCAACCGGCGGGCCCAGGCTCGGCCAGCTGGTCGTGGTCGAGCATCCCCAGCGGGCCCAATTCGAGCTGATCAAGCGGGTGTCCGCCGTGAGCCGAGAGCGGAGCCTGGTCTGGGTGGCGGGAGACAACCGCGGCGCCAGCACCGACAGCGAAGACTTCGGGCCGCTGCGGCTGGACTCGGTGCGCGGGGTGGTGCTGGCCCGGGTCCGGCCGCTGCCCTGGCGCTGGCTGCGACCGGATCCCCGCCGGCTCGGTTGAACGATCCGGGAGCCCCGCCCGACAGTAAGCGCCTGCAAGCTGGCACCATAGAGGCCGAGATGAGCGAATCAGAACCACCGCCCCCGCCCCCGTCCCCGTCCCCGGAGCCGCCCCGAGAGGTCTTCGTCAGTAGCGCTCCCACCTCGAAAAAGGACAAGAAGCGCAAGAAGAAGGTCTCGCGCGAACCACCGCGAGGTCGGGGCCGGCGCTGAGCTCCGCTCCCGGCTACCTCGACCGGCGGCTGGCCCTGGCGACCGCCCGCTACGCAGTCCAGGCCGGCGGGGCCGTGATCAAGGCTGCCGGAGTCGGCTTTCACGCCACCGAGAGCAAGGGCCCGGGCGACTACGTCACGGCGGTGGACCGGGAGAGCGAGGAGGTGGTGGTCCGCATCCTCGCTTCCGTTTTCCCCGACCTCCCCATCCTGGCCGAGGAGAAAGGAGGGGGAGTCCCCGAGCTGGGTTGGGTGGTGGACCCTTTGGATGGCACCACCAACTTCAGCCGCGGCTTCCAGATGGTCGGCGTCTCGGTGGCGCTGCTGGAAGCGGGCCAGCCGGTGGTGGGCGCAGTCCACGCCCCCTTTTTGGGATTCACCTTCACCGCTGCGGCTGGGGAGGGCGCCTACGACCAGACCGGCCGGCGCCTGCAATTGGGGGACCCCGATCCCCGGAGCGCGGTGGTCTCCACCGGCTTTCCTTTCAAGAACCCCGAGCAGATCCCTCGCCTGGTCACGACTTTGGAACGGGTGCTCCGACAGGTGGAGGACTTGCGCCGGCCGGGGGCCGCCAGCTTGGACCTGGCCTTCACCGCGGCCGGGGTCTTCGATGGCTTCTTCGAGCTGGGGCTGAAGATCTGGGACATCGCGGCGGGGGCGCTGTTGGTCACCGAGGCGGGCGGGATGGTGTCGGACTGGGAGGGGGTCCCCGGGCTGCCCCGGAGCGGCAACATCGTGGCGGGACCACCTAGGGTCCACGCCGCTCTGCTTGGGGCGACTCGAGCTAGCTAGGCGCGAACGGTCACCTCCCCGCTGGTCCCGGAGCCGGCCGGTTTGCCACCCACCTGAGGGACCAGCCGGAGGCGGTAAGTCCCCGGGTGAAGGGGGATCACCGTGATCACCACCGGCACCACCGCGCCGGCTTCCAGGATTCCCCCACAGGATCGGTCGTCTCGCCAAGGGCCGCCGGCGGTGCCCAGGAAGGTGATCCGGACCACTTGGAACTCGGGGGTCAGGTTGCCCCCCAAGCAGGCGGGGTCCATGGCGCCTCCCGCGGTGTCGTCAAGGGCGAAGGTGAACGAGCTCCGGTGCCCGACCTGCAGCGCGCCGGTCGGGAGCTTGCCGTTGAGCTGGGCCTGGGGCGGACCCTGACCGGAGCTCACCTCCTTGAGGCTGGTGATCACGTCGAAGAACACCGCCACCACGATGAAGACAATCACCCCCAGGGTGATCCACCGCCCGGTCGTTAGTCTGGGAAGCTGAAATCTGGAGGGGCTCACGCTCCCCGAGACTAGCGGTTCCCCGGCCCAGGTCCGGGAGTGCAGGGAGGCCGGGCGTGACCACCATCGAGCGGGTGTCGGCGGGGGAGATCCTGGACTCCCGGGGCAATCCCACCTTGGAGGTGGAGGTCGTCCTGGCTAACGGGGCGGTCGGCCAGGCGGCGGTGCCCGCGGGAGCCTCGACCGGGGTCCACGAGGCCGTCGAGTTGCGGGACGGCGACCGTCGCCGCTTCGGCGGCCGGGGGGTGACCCGGGCCGTGCTCGGGGTCAATCAGGTCCTGGGACCTCTGCTCGTCGGCGTGGACGCCCTCGACCAGCGCGAAGTGGACCGCCGTCTGATCGAGGCCGACGGCACTCCTGACAAGTCCCACTTGGGGGCCAACGCCCTGCTGGGGGTCAGCCTGGCGGTCGCCAAGGCGGCGGCCGCCGCCCAGAAGCTGCCGCTCTACCGCTACCTTGGGGGCGCGGATAGCTGCCTTTTGCCGCTGCCCCAGTTCAACATCCTCAACGGCGGGGCCCATGCGCGGACCTCGGTGGATTTCCAGGAGTTTATGGTGACCCCGGTCGGGGTGGCGACCTTCGCCGAGGCGGTGCGAGCGGGCTCCGAGGTATTCCAATGCTTGCGCCAGGTGCTCCAGGAGCGGGGCTACGACACCGGCCAGGGCGATGAGGGTGGCTTCGCCCCCAGCCTCAAGAGCAACGTCGAGGCGGTGGAGCTGATCCTGCGGGCCATCGAGCGGGCCGGCTACCGGGCGGGGGAGGAGGTGGCCCTGGCGCTCGACCCGGCCGCCAGCCAGCTCTTCCAGGACGGCCAGTACCACCTCCGGGGCGAGGGTCGAACCCTGCGGCCCAGCGAGTTGATCGACCTCTGGCAGGACTGGGTCCGGCAGTACCCCATCGTCTCCTTGGAGGACGGCCTCGCCGAGGACGACTGGGAGGGCTGGAAGGAGCTCACCGAGCGGCTGGGCTCCCAGGTCCAGCTGGTGGGCGACGACATCTTCGTGACCAATCCCGCCCGGCTGCAGCGGGGGATCGACGAGGGGGTGGCCACCGCCATCCTGATCAAGCCCAACCAGATCGGGACGCTGAGCGAGACGCTGGAGGTGGTCCAGCAGGCGCAGCGGCACGGCCTGGGGATCGTGATCAGCCACCGTTCCGGGGAGACCGAGGACACCACCATCGCCGACCTGGCGGTGGCGGTCAACGCCGGCCAGATCAAGAGCGGGGCGCCCTCCCGGGGGGAGCGAACCGCCAAGTACAACCGGCTGCTGCGGATCGAGCGCGAACTGGGCAGCTCGGCGCGCTTCGCCAACCGTGAGTGGATGGGCCGCGGCCCCCGCCCAGCCCCCGCTTAGTCACCTCCGATCCTGACTGCTACAGTGAAGTGCATGCCGACTTCAGCCGGGAGGGGGCTGGAGGTCCTGGCCTCGCCTCCCGACCGCCGCATCTCGGACTGCATCGGCCACACGCCGCTGCTGCAGGTGCGCCTCTTCGAGGAGGAGGCTCCCGATCTCCGGGTCCTGGGCAAGGCCGAGTTCATGAATCCCGGGGGGTCGGTCAAGGACCGCCCCGCCCTGCGGATGGTGGAGGAGGCCCAGCGCGCCGGGCAGCTGGGGCGGGGGCAGGTGCTCCTGGACAGCACCAGCGGCAACACCGGGGTGGCCTACGCCATGTTGGGGGCGGCCCTCGGCTTCCGGGTCAAGCTGGTGGTCCCCGACAACGTCGGCGAGGAGCGGCGCCAGCTGATGCTCGCCTACGGAGCGGAGCTGGTGCTGAGCGATCCGCAGGAGGGGTCGGACGGGGCGATCCTGCTCTGCCGGGAGATCCAGGCCTCCGACCCGGACCGCTACTTCACCCCCGACCAATACAACAATCCCTTCAACTGGCGAGCCCACTACGACACCACGGCCGTCGAGATCTGGGATCAGACCGAGGGCGAGGTCACCCACTTTCTGGCAGGCCTGGGCACCTCGGGAACCTTCGTGGGGACCGCCCGGCGGCTCAAGGAGTTCAATCCCGCCATCAGCTGCATCAGCCTGCAGCCGGAGGACGCCTTCCACGGGCTGGAGGGGCTCAAGCACCTGCCCAGCGCGATCGTGCCGGGGATCTACGATCCTAGCCTGGCGGACCGCAACCTGGACGGCCCCACTGGGACGGCCTACGATCTGGCCCGCCGGCTGGCCCGCGAGGAAGGTATCTTGACCGGACACTCCTCGGGGCTCGCGCTCTGGGGGGTCGACCAGCTGGTCCAGGAGGGTTTGCGCGAGGGTGTGGTGGTCTTGATCTTCCCCGACGGCGGCTCCCGGTACCTGAGTTCCGGGCTCTACGGGGCGAGATGAACGTGGCTACGGCGGAGGAGCTGCTCTTCCCAGTCGAGATCTTCGAGCGGATGACCGAGTTCGCGGAGGCGGCCTACCCCTACGAGGGCTGCGGGGTGCTGGTGGGAAAACCGGGGGGTGTTCTGGTGGCGGTGAGTGAGGTAGTCGAGGGCCGTAACCTGGTGCAGGACCGGCGGCACGATCGCTACGAGCTCGACCCCAAGGACATCATCCGAGCGGAGCGCCAGGCCCGCGAGGCGGGCCAGGAGGTGATCGGCTTCTACCACACCCATCCCGACCACCCGGCCCGGCCCAGCCAGTTCGACACCGAGCGCGCCTGGCCGGGCTACCGCTACGTGGTGATCTCGGTTCAGGGCGGGCGGCTGGCCGAGGCGAAGGCCTGGCGGCTGGTGGGGGGGGAGGTGCCCAACCGCTTCGAGGAAGTTCCCCTGAAGGGTGGTCACCGCGGTCCCGGCTATAATCCGGCCGGTCTTGTGGCGGAGGCCCCGTGAAGTCCGCGATCGGCATCCTGGAGATGGTTCTGGCGATCCTGGTGATCGTCACGGTCCTGCTGCAGACCCCCAAGGCAAGCGGCCTTGGCGGCACGATCGGGGGCGGGACGGACATGGGTGGCGGCTATCGCACCCGCCGCGGACTGGAAAAAGTGCTCTTCCGCTTTTCCATCTGGCTGGTGGCCGCGTTCGCTCTGGTGGCAATCGTGCAGATCCGGCTGGGAACCAGCTAGCCGGACCTCCCTCCCCGAGCGGCTACTTCAGCGCCAGCCACCCCCTGCGGCTTTTGGCTCTGGTCGGCAGCCTGGTGGTGGTGGTGGGCGGAGTGGCGGCATTGACCATCTCGGCGCGGACTTTGGCCACTCACCAGGTCTACGTCGAGGCGGTGGTCGCCCCGGTGGGGCCGTCCGCCCTCAGCCCGTTGCTGACCCCCAGCGACCCAGTCGCGCAGGCGGTGGGCGCCTTGACTGGACCCGGCCTGATGGCAGACTCGCCGGTCGGGACCCCCCAGCTGGGGTTGGCGACCAGCTGGCGCGCGGCGGACGGCGGGCTCCACTACCAGTTCACCCTGTCGCCCAAGCGGCGGTGGTCTGACGGGCGCCCGATCACCACCAAGGACGTCGCCTTCACCCTGGCGGTGCTGCAGTCGGCCAAGTTCCCCAACCCCGACCTCGCGGCTCCCTGGACCGGGGTCTCGCTCTACGCCAGCTCACTGTGGTCCGGAACCTTCGTGCTGCCGGGGCCCAGCACCAGCTTCCCGACCGCTGCCGAGGACGCGGTGCTGCCCGCCGCCCACTACCACGCCCGGCCCGCTCTCTTCTTCCGGGGCGACCAGCGCACGGAAGCCCAGTTCGCCCCCAGTGCCGGGCCCTTCCGGGTGGCGGCCAACAGCCCCGGGCAGGTCTCCCTCGCCCGCAACGTTGACTACCGGCCCCGGCCGATCCTGGGCGGTTTCACCCTGCTCTTGGAGCCCAGCTCGGCGGCGGTGGACCAGCTGCTGGCCCAGGGCAAGGTCGACGGCTGGCTGGCGGCGACCCCGAGCGACCTCCGGGGGCTGCCCGCCGGCCTGGTTCGGGCCCGGATCACGACTTACAACTTTGTCGAGCTCTTGCTGAACGAGCAGTCGCCGCCGCTCAACTCCCTGGCGGTCCGGCAGGCGATTGCGGCTTCGATCAACCGCCACTCCCTGCTGAAGAACCAGCTGGCCAACCTGGGTGCTGCCCAATATGGGCCCCTGCCGGATTCCATTCTCTGGGCCGCCAGCTCCACCTCCCGCCCGGCGGCCTCAGGCTCGCCGGCAACCATCCTTCGGGCGGCGGGCTGGCAGCGCTCGCCCAGCTCCCACCTTTGGGTGAAACTCGGCCAGCCACTGGGCCTGACCCTCGACGTCCCCAACCTCGACCCGCTGCCCCAGGCGGCCGCCGGGTTGGCCGCCCAACTGGACGCGCGGGGATTCCTGGTCAAGGTCAAGGCGCTCCCGGAGGCCAGCTTCGTCTCCGGCACCCTCTCCCAAGAGCAGTTTCAGGTGGCCCTGGTCGGCTTCGACAATGGGTCCGACCCCGACCTCACCTCCCTTTGGCAATCTGGGCTGGAACCGGGCCAGTCACTCAACTTCAGTCAGTCGGCTCCGGACCTCTTCCTCAACCACTCGCTCGATGAGCTGGCCACGGCCACCACCGCGGCGGCCCGTCAGAGCGCCTACCGCGAGGTGGCCACGCGGCTGCAAGCCGACCGGCCGGCGGTGTTTCTCTACACCCCGGTGGAGGTCTACCTTCACCTGAGCTCGGTCCACGATCCCGGAGTGTCGGCGCTCGGGGACCCCGGCCAGCGCTTCCGCCAGGTCGCCGACTGGAGTCTCTGACCGCTCCCCAGCGCCACCCTGGCGCTGGGGAGCGGCTGAGGCGTCAGTTACGATTCCCAGCTGCGGCCGGGATGGTGAAATTGGTAGACACGCAGCGTTCAGGGCGCTGTGCAGGTCACTGCGTGCGGGTTCGAGTCCCGCTCCCGGCACCAG
>Ga0307374_10000182_pt1 | contig 115046 bp, 104 predicted proteins | sample OX3MG_FD_202532 | JGI IMG/M metagenome (GOLD analysis project Ga0307374, IMG submission 202532) | Soil microbial communities from Risofladan, Vaasa, Finland - OX-3 | ecosystem: Environmental > Terrestrial > Soil > Coastal area > Acid sulfate soil | place: Finland: Risofladan, Vaasa...
GCGCTCAGGCTGGTGCGTCCGGCTCCCGCGTAGACTCCCGGTCCGCTTCGTCCAGGCGACGCCACATGCGTAGGTGCGCGCCTACCGTTACGTCGCGCTGGAATCCGAGCTTGCTGAAGAAACCCGACGCACCGTGCGGGCCGGCCAGCGTCCACGCGTGGTAGCCGGGCGTCCCGGCCAGCGACTCTTCGAACGCCGCAACCAAGCGCGAGCCGACGCCACGGTCACGCGCATTGGGAGCCACCGCGACGAATCGCAGCTGGTGGCCGGCGTACGGTGCCGCCCCGAAACGCTTGGCCGGCTTCACGCGCGGCAGAAGAAGGCGCAGCAGCGATGCGTCGCGCGCGGAGGACGCCGCGATGCGCCACGCGTGCGCGCGAATGAAGTGCACGCGCGTTGCGTCGAGCTCGGGCGTGCTTCCCCCGATAAGAAAGCCGACGTCGTCCGCGCCGTCGGACGCGACGAAGAGGGCGGCGTTGCGTGCAAAGGCGTCAAAAAAAGCTCGCTCGATTGCCAGCTCTAGACGCGCGACCGGATGTCGCGGAAAACTCTGTGCGAACATTTCCACGATCGCGCGGCTCGGCGCTCCGCGCAGACGCACAACGACGATGCCATTGCTCGAACTCGGCTGCACCATGCGCAATCTCGCGTTTCCCAGCGCGCGCGAGGGCACCTGTTGTGCCACGGTTCGTGCACACTCCTTAAAGAAGCGCGAGACGTCCTCCGTCGACGATCAGCGTCGCGCCGTTGACGAACGCAGCATCGTCCGACGACATGAAGCAGATCGCGGCAGCGAGATCCTCCGGCCGCCCGACCGCGCCCGTGATCTTCTCCGCGCCACTCTTGACGTTCGGATTGTTCCACAGCATCGGCGTGTCGACCGCGCCCGGCGCAACCGCGTTCACGCGAATGCCGCGCGTGGCCATCTCGAGGCTGAAGCCGCGCGTAAACGCCTCAATCGCGCCTTTCGACGCCGCATAGGGAACGACGTTCTCCGTCGTCGCGTGGGCGTGCACCGAGCTCAGGTTCACGATCGCGGATCCCTGCGGCATGTGCGGTACGCCGTACTTCGCAAAGAAAAAGACCGAACCGAGATTGGTCGTGACGACCTTGAAGAAGTCTGCGTCCGCGATGTCGACGATCGGCGCGAACGTCATCATCGCGGCGTCGTTGACGATGACGTGGACCTGGCCGTACGTCGCTACCGTTTTGGAGATCGCGGCCTGCACCTGTGCTGCGTCTCCCACATCGCACTGGAGTGCCGTCGCCTCTCCCTTGGCTGCACGGATCTGCTCGACGGTGGCCTGGGCCGCATCGAGCCGCAAATCGGCGACGGCGACCCGTCCGCCTTCAGCCGCCATGCGCAACGCGGTGGCGCGGCCGATTCCCGAACCGCCCCCGGTGATGATGCACGTCTTGCCGGTAAATCGCATCTCGACTGCGTATGCTCCCATCCATGCACCCGTTTCCTCCCGATTTCCGCTTCGGCGTTGCGACCGCGGACCATCAATGCGAAGCGTACGACGGTCGGGACGACATCCGCGACGTCTGGGAGCGCGAACAGGAGCTGACGCCTCGCGGCAGGGCCACCGACTTCTGGAACCGCTACCCCGAAGACGTGGAGCTCGCGCGCGGTCTGGGCTGCACGGCGTTTCGCCTGTCTCTCGCGTGGGCGCGGCTCGAGCCGGCGGAAGGCGTTTGGGACGAGGAGGCGTTTGCTCACTATCGCGACGTGCTCGGCACGATGCGTGCTGCGGGCATGGCGACGGTCGTAACGCTCCACCACAATACGTGGCCCGTGCACGTGCAGGCGCTCGGAGGCGGTGCGGGGATGCTCGACCCGCGCTTTCCCGATCGTCTTGCAGCGTACGCGGGAGAGGTCGCTGAGCGCCTCGGCGATCGGATCGATTACTACGTCACGCTCAACGAGCCCAATCAACTCCTCTACGGTTTCGTGAAGCCGTGGTTCATGCGGACGTACGCGATGCCGCCCGGGCTCGGCCCGCACGCCACCTCGGAAGAGCAAATGGAAGCGCTGCTAGCACTCATCCCCAATCTCTTTCTGGCGCACGCACGCGCTCGCGCCGCCATACGGCGCGTTCGTCCCGCTGCGCGCGTCGGCAGCAACCCGCTCGTGCTCGGTCTGCCGCGGTGGCTGCAGCGTCTGGTCGACCGTGCGGCGACGCGTCTGAAGAGCGCCGACGATTTGCGCGCGCAGGCCAAGCGGCTCTCGCAATCGCAGATTCTCGATTCGGGCCGCGTCGACCTGACGATCGCGCAGCTCGAGCCGACGCAAGAGCGGATGACGCACGTGCTCTTTTCGAAACCGTATGCTCGCGGCTACGCCGTCGCCGTCGCACTCGGCAGCCATACGCTGCTTAACGTCGTCAACGCCGCCGTGCGCGAGCTCTGGCAACGCGGCACGCCGAGCGAGCCGGCGCGGCGACGCCTCGACGCTTCCGTCGAGGCGATCGTACGGCGCGGCACGCTTCGCGTCGGCGTTCGCGCGTCACCGGGAGTGTGCATGCGCACTGCCTCCGGTGAGTACGAGGGGCTTGAGCCGGATCTCGCGCGAAGCATTGCGCGCCGCATCTTCGGCGACGTGGAGCCGAAGGTGGAGTTCGTGCCGCTCGACGGCGAGGAGCGCATCGACGCGACGCGCTCGTGGCGCCGCCGGTTCGACGGCTTTCGTAAGGCGATCTCGATGTTCGCCACCATTCTCGGCACGAACTGGTGGAATCTCGGCATGGCTGGACGCTTGGCGCAGTTCCTGTGTCCCGCCGAGTGCGTCGGAGCGCTGGATTACGTGGGTTTCGATTACTACTGGGGCGTCCCGTCGCTACGGCCTTCGCAGCTCGAGCGCCTATTCGACGCCGCGCAGTGCCGCTACGCACGTGCCCCCGTGTGGCCGAACATCCTGCACGACATCCTCTGCGAGCAGCACGAGGACTTTCCAGGCAAACCGATCGTCGTCATCGAGAACGGATGCGTGACGAGCGCCGACGACGTCACGCGCGCGGAATACATCGCGCGCCACCTCGCCAACGTGCAACGTGCGGCAATCGACGGCGTTCCAATCGACGCGTATCTCTGCTGGAGCATAACGTCGAATCGCGAGTGGGGATTGCCGTTCGACGGGAATAGCGATTTCGGGCTCTACCACATCGATCTGGATACCGATCCGAACTTGACGCGCGTTGCGACGGCGGCGAGCGCCCGCTACGCCCAGATCATCTCGCGGCGCTCGGCCTTTTCGTGACGCTTCCCGGAGTGCACGCGGCGGTTCTGACGCCCTTGACCGAGTCCCTGGAGCCGGATGCGAAAAAGGCGACGGCGTACTACCGCGATCTTCTCGACCAAGGGTGCGACGGCGTCGTCATCCTCGGCACGACCGGCGAAGCGATGTCGTTCGACGTCGAGCAACGCCTGCGATTCATGGAAGCGATCGCGCGCAGCGGCTTGCCGCGCGAGCGCATCACCTGCGGCACCGGAGCGGCGTCGCTCGCGGGCGCCGTGCGCTTGACGCGAGCCGCCTTCGATCTCGGGTTTGCGGCGGCGCTCGTCTTGCCGCCGTTTTTCTATCGCGATGCCGGCGACGAGGGAATCCTCGCGTTCTTCGACACGCTGCTCGCGCGCTCGAACCCGCGCAACGGTGGGATCCTGCTGTACAACTTCCCGCGCATGAGCGGTATCACGCTACGTGCGCCGCTCGTTCGCCGGCTCGTCGATGCGTTTGCGGGCATCATCTGCGGGATGAAGGAGAGCTCGAACGACACGACGCTCCAGCGAGAGGTCATCGAGCGGCACGAGGGATTCGCCGTCTTCCCCGGCTCGGAGGCGTATCTCGCGCAGGCTCGCGCCTACGGCGCGGCGGGATGCATTTCGGGAAGCGTGAGCCTCTGGCCCGCGCTCGCTCAGGCGGTTTTTCGCACCGGAGATCCGGCCAAGGAAGCGGCGCTCGCGCAACGGCGAGAGCGTCTGAGCGGCGTTGCGTTCATCCCCGCCGTGCGCAGGCTCACCGCGGTTGCGCGCGACGACGCGTCCTGGGAACGCGCGATGCCGCCGCTGACGCCGCTTTCGCCGACATCCGTGCTATAATCCGCTCCATGAAAACGCGCCGTAGTGTCACGATTGCAGCGGTACTCGCCATTGCCTGCATTGCGGCGACGGGGCCCGGCGAAAACTGGACTGCCGACGTCGCTCGTTCTACGGCGACCTTCAGTACCGGTCACCTCTACGTCTCCACGGTCACGGGCACGATTCCGATCAAGAGCGCGGAGCTGACGATTCCTCCGGGCAGCGCGATACCGACCTCACTGAAAGCGACGCTCGACCCCGCGGGCGTAGACACGCACGACACCGCGCGCGATGCGGACTTGCGCTCCGCACGCTTTCTCGACGTTGCGGCGTATCCGACGATGACGTTCGAGAGCACGAGCGTCACCGACATCGACGCAAGCCGTTTCACCGTCACTGGAAATCTGACACTGCACGGCGTTACGCGTCCCGTCACGCTGAGCGCACGGTACGTCGGAGAGAGCGGCGCCGGGAGCGCGCTGCGCCTCTCGTACGAAGCAAATGCGACGATCGATCGAACGCACTGGGGAATGACGGGCGGCGCGCCCGTCGTCGGAACGTCGATCGCGATTGACTTGAAGGTCGACGTCACGCACGGATAGCTACGAACGCAGCATGTACTCGAGATCGGACGCGCCCGTCGGGTACGCGAAGAGCGTCGAGGCTACCAGATCGGCGTTCAAGCCGGCTCGCACGGCGAGCGCCAAGATGTTGATCTGCTCCTCCGCATGCGGGCCGAAGATCGTGGCGCCGGCGATCGTGCGCGAACCCGTCTCGACGACGACTTTATAGTACGCACCGCGTGCGGCGACGCGACGCGAGGAATACCACGACGTCATGTCGCCCACGTGCACCTCGACGTCGATCCCGCGCTCGCGCGCCTGCTGCTGCGTCAAGCCGGTCGTGCCGAGCGGCGGAATTGTGTAGACCACGTTTGCCAACCCCGCGGTGTCGAGCGTGCGCCGGTTCCCGTGCAGAATGTTCTCGGCGACGATCTCACCCTCGTATCCGGCAATCGGCGTCAGCGGGAGCGCGCCGCCGTCGGCGGCATCGCCCGCTGCATACACGTTGGGATTACTCGTGCTTTGCAGGTACGCGTTCACCGCGATGCCGCGCGGCGTTCTCGCTACGTTGCCGGCATCGAGCGCCAACTCGTCGATGTCGGCGACGCGCCCGGCAGCGAGTACGCCTGCTTCGGCGCGAAGCTCGCGCTGGCCGCCGCGCGCGGTCGCGCGCACGACGATGCCGCCGTCCACGTGCGCGACCGCCCGTACCGGCGCGTTGAGAACGAGCTCGATCCCGATCTCGCGGGTCGTTGCAACGAGCCTCTCGACGACGTCGGGATCGAATCCGCTCAGCACGCGATCGTGCGCGTGCACGATTGTGACCTTGGCGCCCGCGCGGGCGGCAACGTGAGCAAACTCGAGTGCGATGTATCCGCCGCCGACGAAGATCAACGATCCGGGCAGGGCCTGCAGATCCAGAAACTGCTCGCTGGTCAACAGGGCGTCGTCGCCGTCGGCGACGTGGCGAGGGCGCGCACCGGCGGCAATGACGACGTGCCCGGCACGCACGCGCTCGTCGCCGACGCGCACGGTTTGCGGATCATCGAACCGCGCCCGGCCGTGCAGCGTAACGATCCCTGCGGCGCCGTACTCGCGCTCGCGCTCTGGCGGGACGGGATCGGTAAAGGTGCGCTTGAAGCGCGCGAGCGCCGGCCAATCGATGACGGGTGCACGGTCGACGGCGCCGAGTGGAACGAGGCGCGTCGCGTCGTCGACGATGCTTGCGGCGCCGACGAGCACCTTCTTCGGATCGCAGCCCCGTAACGCGCAGGTCCCACCGTACGCGCGGTCATCGACGATCGCGACGGAACGCCCCTGCGATCGCGTCATCATCGCAGCCGTGCTGCCCGCGCTTCCCGTGCCGACGACCAGAACGTCGAACTCGCGCATCACGCGCCTCCTTTGCGTCTATGTGGGACTGATGGCTGGCGGCGCTCGTCGCCTTCGTTATCGGGATCCGGAAAGTTTTGCGATCAGAGCGGCGCGGCTATTGACCTGGAACGCCTTGAAGATCAGCTTGATGTGGTTGCGAATGGTGAACTCGCTGCGGCCGAGCGCAGTCGCGATCTCGGCCGTGGAGAGACCTTTGCGCAGCTGTTCCAAGACGCGGGCCTGCATCGGCGGTAGGGCAACGGGGCGCTCGGCAAGCTTTCGCAGCTCGTCTCCGAGCCAGCTCTGCGCGTAATGGCGCAGGAGTTCGCGCGCGGCGTCGAGGTAGGCAATCTCTCGCGTTGCCTCGTACAGGCGCAGCGCGCACCGGCCGGCCCTCCAATCGTAGGCGTGCGAGCCGAACGTCGCCAGCGCCTTCTTCAACAGATCGATGGCGATCTTGCGGTGATCCGTCGCCAGATCGACGATCGCCGCGGAGTATCCGGCGAGCGCACCCAGGCGCGGATCGCTCGTGAGGTGATGGTTGCGGCCCTCGATTCCGCCGGCGTCGTTGAAGCGCGCTTGATAGTACGATGCCTTTGCCGCGTCGATCGGAACGAACAACTCCGCGAGGAGAAGGAGCACGAGGCGCGCCTCGTCGCGTACCGCGTTCCAGTCGACGGCAGCGGCGTATTCCTCCGCTTCGGCCAACTCCTGGCGCGACCACAAGGGCTCGCCGTTGCAGCGCGCGAGCTCGGCACGCTCCGCGGCGGCGACCGTCCGCCAGGCATCGCTCGTCGCCTTGCGCGAGCACAGACGCAAGAAGCGAAACGCGTTGAAATAGTCGCCGCGCAACGCACACGCCCAGCCGAGAGCCTTGAGCGTTTGGAAGCGGCGATCGTCGAAATCGTCAGGCCACTGCGTCCCCCCGAGCTGGCGTTCGATCTCGCTCAAAGCTTCGGGCAGGTACAGTTCTCGGGCGAGCGTCGCGAGCGTGTTCGTCGCCCACGCGCGGATCTCCACGAACGCAAGGCTGTTAGGATCGATGCGGGAGAGCACGTGCATCAGGACGCGCGCCTGATCGTGATGCATTCCTTCCTGATCGAGAATGAAGCTCTCGAGGTGCAGCGTGCGCAGTTCGGCGAAGACGGTGTGGAGTGCCCGTGCTTCGGGAAGAAGAGCGCGCGCCGCATCGGGCCGTCGCTCGAAAAGGTACCGTTGTGCCCGATAATAGACGACGTCGTTCGCAAGCTCGCGGTCGGAGGATAGCCGCGCTGCAGCGTAAGCGGCGCCGAAGAGCTCGTCCGCGACGTCGTAGTGGCCGACGCGTGCGTGCGCCGATGCCAAGAACAGGTCGCGCCGCGCTGCGATGGCGGGGTCGCTCGTCGCGATCCCGTCCAGCAGCTTGATCGCGGCCGGAGCGTCGTCTTCGTTGAGATAGGCGCGTGCGCGAAAGAGCGCAGCGTGCGGGGGCGGCCTCTTGCCGGCCTCACGATCGTACGTCGCCGCCGCTTCGCGAAAGCGTCCGGCGTCCCAGGATGCCGCTATCCTTGCGGCGAGCGAGGAGCGCTGTGCCGACCCGGCCGCAGCCTCCGTGCGATGCCTCATGCCAGGCAACTCGCTTTCACGGGGCGGTGGGCCGGCCCTTGCCGTAGCACCACCCCCGTCCTGGACCGAGTTAGGATCAGCCCCCACCACCGCCGGTTGGGCATGCCGCCACCGTCGAGTACGGCGAGCTCCGAGGCGGCAAGGATGAGAAACGCAACGCGTGTGGCCATGGGAAGGAGCCTCCTTGCCCCGGCTTGCGGGCAAAGGACGAGTTACTAGCCTGTTATAACTAGCATGGAGAGGCTACTATGATCTTATTGAAGCAAGCTACCGCTAGGCAAGGAGGCCGGCGTACCGAAGGCTAAGCGATAGACCGATTGGGCCATCGCTGCTTCTCTCTTGCCGGCGCCGGTGTGGGCGAAAGGCGGGCGTCAGCCGCCGTTCAGGTCGAGATAGAGCTCGGTTGCGAAGGCGAGGAGAAATCCAAGCGTCATCATCGCGGTGGCCGCCGCGGAGAGGCCGGTGCGGCGAAGCACCGACCACATCTCTCCGATGACGAAGACAAGCGCGCCGACTGCGATCGCAAGAAAGAATACCGAGAGAAAGGGTGAGTTGAAGGCGTAGCCGACGATGGTGCCGACGAACGTTGGCCCACCGGCAACGAGACCGGCGATGGCGATCTGTCCCCAGCTGGGAACGACGCGTCCGATCAGCGGCGCAGCGACGCCGAAGCCTTCTGTGGCGTTGTGCAAGCCGAATCCGACGATCAACGCGAGAGCCACCGCCGTCGCACCGGACGACGCCGAAGCGCCGATGGCGAGGCCTTCGCCGAGATTATGCGCGCCGATGCCGATCGCGATGAGCGAGGCGAGCACCATAGGGTGATCCGCGCTCGTTGCCGCAGCAGCGCGAAACGCCAGCATCTGCGCGCCGCTTCCGAGGCCGATCAAGCCGAGTGCCAAACCTGCGACGAAGACGCAGACGAGACCGAACGGAAATGCGGCGCCTCCTGCGTGCCAAAGCGCGAGCTCAGCTCGAATCGGTGCGATGGCGTTCTGCGCGATCTCGATGACGAGATAGATCAAGATTCCGATAGCGAGTGCGTTGAGCAGCGCCACGGTCGACGGCTGCAAGCGCTGCGCTCGCGCGATCGGCAAACCGAGGAAGATCGTGAAGCCGGCAATCGCGCCCAGCAGGACCGTCATCCAGAAGGGAAGGCGCCGGCGCCCGCCGCTCTGCGCCTGCATCGCGGGCATCATTGCCGGCCCCATGCTGCGCAGGGTGTTCGGCGTGCCGGCATAGTGAATCGCCGTGATGAGCCCGTCGGCTCTACCGTGTGCGTCCTCGATATGGTCCAGTACGTGGCAGTGTACGAGCCACGTTCCCGGCTGCGCGTTCGCGTCAACGACGACGTCGGCGCGCTGCCCTGGCCCGATCAGCACCGTGTCTTGCATGTCGCGATAGGGTACGGGCTGCGCGTCACGATCGATGATCTGCTGATAGTGACCGTGCGTATGCATCGTGTGAAACTCTTCGCCCGAGATGTTGATCCACCGGATTCGAAAGCGCTCTCCGCGATGAACGTCCATCGTCTGCGTCGCCGGATACTCTTTGCCGTTGATCGTGAAGTGGTTCTCGCTCGTACTCTGAATTATCCACGAAGAGAGAACTTCCAAGAAATCGCCGCCGAGCCCGCGCTCCACCTGGCGCGGATGCGCGGGCTCCACGATGATCGCCCCGTAGAGTCCCGAATCGAGCATCGCCTCGTCGTCGTGCGTATGGTAGATGAACGTGCCAGGCGTGTCGGCGACGAACGTATAGCGAAAGTGCCCGCCGCGCGGAACGAGCGGTTGCGATATTCCCGCGACCCCGTCCATCGAAACCGGGATGTCGTGAATGCCGTGCATGTGAATCGAGTCGGGAACCGCATCGTCGTTCGTGTAGTCGATGACGAGCCTTTCGCCCTGGCGCACGACCAGCGCCGGCCCGGGAACGACGCCGTTGTACGTATTGGCCATGACGGTGAGTCCGGGTTTCAGCGTCCATGGCGCGGCGCGCTCGACGAGGTGGAAGGTCGCGGTTCGGCCGCGAGTCTGCGGGACGGCTTGGTACGAACCGTCGGGCCGGCGGAAGAGGCGCGATTCGCCCGGCGCCGGCGTCGAGACCGGAAGAGGGCCGGTCAGCGGCTGGAGCCCCGCCGCCGCAGGCACGGCGAGAGCGGCATCGGCGTCAGCCAGGGCCTGGAGGGGCATCGCGGTCGCCGCGACGACGGCGAGAAGAATGAAGAGGGACCTCATTTAGGAACTCCTAACGATGCTTCGCGGCATGCCTTACTCCACCCTCCCCTGGGTCTTGCGGACGGAGAGCGAAGCACGAGTCTCATGCAAAACCTGCCAGCGCTCGTCTACGACGAGTGGAGAGAGAGCCTCGACACGCTGCACTTGTGGACCCAGATCGTCGGCAAGGTGCGCCTGAAGCGGGAACCGCTTGTCAACCACTGGTGGAACGTGACGCTGTACGTGACGCCGCGCGGCCTCACGACGTCGACGATGTCCGCTCCGAATGGCGGGCAGTTCGAAATCTCGTTCGATTTCGTTTCGCACGAGCTGCGGATCGACCACAGCAACGGAGCGCAACGAGCCTTCGCGTTGCGTCCCATGAGTGTTGCGGCGTTCTACGAGCGCCTGATGCAAGAGCTGCGCGCGATCGGCATCGACGTACGGATCAATACGAAGCCGAACGAGGTTCCCGATGCGATTCCCTTCGAGAACGATACCGTGCACGCGTCGTACGACCCGCGCTACGTCGAGCGCTTTGCGCACGCGTTGCTCTTCGCGGATCGCCTCTGTAAGACGTTTCGTGCGCGCTTCCTCGGGAAGGCGAGCCCGGTGCATTTCTTTTGGGGAAGTTTCGATCTCGCCACGGCGCGCTTCTCTGGCCGACCGGCTCCGCCGCATCCGGGCGGATTTCCGAACATGCCGGATTGGGCGACCCGCGAAGCCTACTCGCACGAGGATCACAGCGTCGGCTTCTGGCCCGGCGGCTTCGGATTGGAAGCGCTCTTCTACGCGTACGCCTATCCCCAGCCGACCGGCTTCGCGGAGGCGGCCGTCGCGCCCGCGACCGCCGCATGGAACGCAACGCTCAAGGAGTTCGTGCTACCGTATGAAGTGGTGCGCGCGTCGGCGAACCCCGACGGTGCGGTACTCGACTTCTTCCAGTCGACCTACGACGCCGAGGCGACGCTCGCGCATTGGGATCCGGCGCTCGAGCGGCCGCGCGAGATTCCGTAGCTTCTGCGAAGCGCTACGTACCGCGCCTGAGGCGCAGCTCCGCGACAACGTGATTCCCGTACCCGCGCACGTGCTCGATCGCAAGGCGATCGCTCAGCTGCTGGGCGATGAAGAGTCCGCGCCCGCCCTCGCTCAAGGGGTCGTTCGGCAGACCGGCGCCTCGCCCGAACGCCGCGCCGCGATCGATGACGTGCAGCATGGGACGCTCGCCATGCCACTCGAGATGAACGTCGATGCCGCCGCTTGCGTGCCGGACGACGTTGCCGATCAGTTCTCCGAAAACGAGCTCCGCCGATTCGATGGCGCTCTCGTCGCTCACGTGCATCCGAAGATAGCGCACGAAATCGCTTCGCGCGTCGTTCGCCGCCTGCGCATTTTCGGCCGTGAACGTCCAGCCTTCCTGATCGCTGAATCGCATGGTGAGAATCGCCACGTCGTCGCTGCGGTCCTCGCGCACGCAGGCGTCGCGGATGAACGACGCGGGCGAGCGCGCGTGGAGCACGGCGTCGCTACGCATCACGGCGCGCAGACGCTCTTCGCCGTCGAGCAGCGTCTTGCGATCCTCGACGAGGCCGTCGGTGTAGAGCACGAGCAGGTCGGCGCCGCCGAGGGACGCGCTCTTCGTCTCGGAGGAAGCCGCGTTGCGCACGCCGAGCGGAAGCCCCGTCGATTGCAGTTCGACGATCTCGCCGCGCCGTCGTAGAAACGGCGGACGATGACCCGCATTTGCGTACCGGATGAGCGTGCGCTCCGGATTCACGATTCCGCAGAATGCGGTGATGAGAAGATCGGGGAAGCCTTGGCGCACGATGTGATCGGCCGCGTCGAGAATCGCCGACGGGTCTCGTTCGTACAGCGCCGCCACGGCGATGATCTGGCGAACCCGCGACATGATCGCCGCGGCGCCGATGCCGCGTCCCATGACGTCGCCGATGTCGACGAGCAGCGAACCATCGCGCAACAGGACGGAATCGTACCAGTCGCCGCCGATCTCCGCCTCCTCCGCGCCGGGCTGAAAGATGGCGTCGAGGTGCAGACCGGGCAACCTCGCGAGCGCGAGCGGCAGCGCCGCGCGCTGCAGCGTCTCGGCAATCCTGCGTTCTCGCTCGAAGCTCTTCGCGTTCTCCATGGCGATCGACGCCCGTCTGCCGATATCCTCGAAGACCGGCACGTCGCGCTCGTCCAGCATGCGAGTACCGTCGCCGTAGAAAAGGTACAGCCCACCGAACGTGATGCCGCGCGCGTGCAGCGGAATCGTCAGGGACGAGCGCGGGTGGAGCGGAGCGACGGCGGTTGCCAGATACGGCCAAAGCTGACCGCGTCCCGCCTCCAGGTTGAGATCGCCGATCACGCGCGGTCTTCCCTCGCGCAACCTCTGCCACTCGTTGCGTTCGGCGTCCGGCGTGAGCACACGCTCTCCACGCAGGCTCGCCACCATGCGACCGCGCTCGGGATCGCGATGCGCGGTCGCAACGGGACGTAGACGCCCGTCGTCGTCGGCGAGAAGCACGAGCGCGATATCTGCAGCGCGCGACACGATCAACTCGCAGAGCCCCACGAACGCTTTCTCGACGTCGAAGGACGCGAAGAGAATCTCGCTGGCCTGTGCCGTCAGCGCGAGGCTATCGCGCGCGCGACGCTGATCGTCGACATCGGTGCAGGTGCCGATCCATCGCAAGATCGCGCCATTCTCGTCGCGGACCGGCGTCGCGCGTGCGATGAACCAGCGGTAGAGCCCGGTAGCCGCTTCGCGCAGGCGGTACTCGATTTCGTACGCCGTGCCGCCGGCAAGCGCATTCGTCCAGCGCTCCCACATCGGCGGCAGATCGTCGGGATGGACCGTACCCTTCGCGCTGCCGTATTCGTGATTCGTCTCTTCCGTCGTGAGACCGGTGTAGGCGACCCAGCGGCGATTGTAATACTCGACGCGTCCGTCCGGGAAGGCGACCCACACGAGCTGCGGCATCGCATCGGCAATAGCTGCAAAACGCTCCACGCTCTCTCGGAGCGCGGCGGAAAGGGGGCCGAGATCACTACTATCGGTCACAAGGCTCAACAGGATCCTATTCCCGCCGTTCGACGCAGACAAACGTGCGATCGCCAGGGCCGACGTCCCTCCCGCCGGAAGGCTCCGAAAGTGCTTCCGTTGCGGCGCCTTCCACGCTCGCGGCTTGGCCGCATCCTCCTACGTACATCCGTAGTGACGACTGCGTTCCTTTTGGTCGCCTTCGTCCTCGCGGTCGCGCTGATTCAGGCAAGCGTCCAACACATGATCGTGCGAGGGGAGGCGATGCGCGCGGCCGAGATCGATCGCGCGCTCGTCCTCCGCTTGCAGATCGACGAGGAAACGAGCCTGCGCGGCTTTATGCTCACCGGCGACCGCTCGTTTCTCCTTCCGTTCCGTCGGGCGCGCGCGCGACTTCCGAGCGCCTTTGCGACCCTCGAGCGTCGCTTGCAGCGTTTAGCGTCGCCGCTCGTCTCCGTGGTGCACGAGCAGCGAGCGCTCAACGAGCGGTGGATTACCAGCGTTGCTCTGCCGATCGTCGCGCGCCGCAATCGCGCCGACCGGCATGCCTTGGAGTTGCAAGGAAAAAGGCAGATCGATCGTTTTCGTGAGCTCTCGACCCTCACCAGCGCGGCAGTGAACAGGCTCGCCGATGCGGCCGACCGCGAGGCTAGCCTCGATCTGCATCGCATCTTGATCGGAAGCGGAGTTCTTGGGGTTGTGCTTGCATTGGCGCTGGTCTTCTACGCGGGAGTGCAGATGCGGCTCAGCAGGGCTCTGTCGACGCAGGCGGATGAATACGAGCGGTTGCGCCGCATCGCTGCAGCGCTGCAAGAGTCCTTTCTCGTCGAACCGCTGCCTGACGTCCCGAATCTCTCGTTCGACGCGCTCTACGCGCCGGCAGTCGAGCAGGCGAGAGTCGGCGGCGACTGGTACGGCGTCTTCGCTCTCCCGGACGGTCGCGTTTTTTTCTCGATGGGCGACGTCGCCGGACACGGCGTGGCCGCAGCGGTCCTCATGACGCGCGTTCGCCAGACGATTCTTTCCATGGCGCTGCACGAGCGAGATCCATCGGTCATTCTCACGCGCGCAAACGAGGTCTTGCGGCTGCGCACCGAAACTCTGGTGACCGCGCTGTGCGGCTTCATCGTTCCGCAGACGCGGGAGATCTCGTACGCGAGCGCTGGACATCCGCCGCCGTTGCTCGTGACGCCGGAGGGAGGGTCCGTCTATCTCCCCAAAGGCGGGGCGCCGCTCGGCATAACGATCGACCCCGCTGCGCGGACGTTCACGCGTCGTGCGTCTGCCGGCTGCGTTCTGGTCCTCTACACCGACGGCATCACCGAGTTCGATCGCGATGTCGTGCGCGGCGAGCAGCGGTTGCGTGCCGTCGCGGAGACCGTGACGAAGGAGGGTGGCGACCGCCCCGCTGAGGCGATCGTGCGCCGTACGTTGAGCGGCGTCGAGCAGCGCGACGACATCGCGGTGCTCGTCGTGCGCTTTCTTCGCGACGCCTCTGCGTTGCTTGCGGAAGAAAGAACGAGCGAGACGGCGTAGAAGAACGCTAGCGTGAAGGCCCCCCGTATCGTCGCGCTACTCGTGCTTCTCGCGGTGGTCGCATACGTGTGCTGGTTCTTTCTGTTTCGTCCGCCACCGCCAACGGGACTGCTCACCGTCTATTATACGAAGCTCGACGGCTCGACGCTCGGAGCGTGGACGATCTCGCAGCGCCCGAGAGAACCGAACGAGAGCTCGCCGCAATATCTGCAGTATCGCGCGCTCTACGCTGCCATCCAGGCAGTCACGGGACCACCGAGCGACGTACGAGCGATCCGCTTTCCCAGCGGGACGCACGTGAACGCCGTAACGGTCGCGGGCCCCGACGCCGACGTCGATCTCTCGAGTGAGGTGACGCATCAAGCCGGTACGTTCGGTGAAAACGGCGAGTTCAAAGCGCTCGTCTACACGCTGACGGGCATCCGCGGCATCGATGCCGTCCAAGTGACCGTCGACGGACGCCGGTTGCAAACGCTCCCACACGGAAGTCTTGAGCTCGATACGCCGCTGCGCCGCTCGGATTGGTAGCGTCGCAGCCGCTCTCGCGTTCGTCGCCGGCACCTGCTGTGCGGCGCGCGCTGCGGGCAACGCGAGCGAGCTGCGGATCGTCAACGCTGCGTTCGTCTCGGTGAACGACGCATCGCTGCGCGGCGTTCTGCGCGCGATCGGTGCGACGCTTACGTGGCGCCGGGGCCGGCGCGACGTCATCGTTACGACGGCGAGTCACGAGCTCGTCACGTTCACGGTCGGCGACCGGCGATACGAAGCCGGAAGCGTGAGCGCTCAGGCCCCGTTCGCGCCGTACCTCAAAGCCGGGGTGCCGTTCCTCCCGACTGCTCCGCTCCTCTCCGCGCTGGCCTTAGGCTCGGCTCCGCAAGGCCGCACGCTGGTGCTCGAACCGGAAATCTCGTCGCTCGACGTCCGCAGCAGCGGCGCCGGCACGACGATCGTCGCCGTCGCCGCAATGCCCTTGCGTCCGCGCGTCGTGCGCCAAGCGCCGCGGCAGGTAACCTACGCGTTCGATGGCGTCGGCTCGACGGTTTCCGGTACGCGTCCCGTCGGCGGCGGCGGCGTGCGCGACGTCGCCGTGCGCTCGGTCGGGCGCGTGCCGTCGACGCGTACCTTCATTACTGTCGACCTGCTTGCCGGAGCGCGTCTTGGCGCGTCGCGCAGCGACGACGGGCGAGATTTCAGCGTCTCGGTTGCCGGCAACGCTCGTCCTAGCGTGCACGCAACGATCCCGGCACCGCGGCCGTCGGGCACGCAGGTGACGGCAGTCGACGTGATCCCCGCTACCGGCAGCTTTACCGTGGCGATCGCGATTGCCGGCGACGCGCGCTACGCGTGGCATCACTTGCCGCCGCCGGACAACCGCTTCTGGATAGACGTGGAAGGCGCGCGCTTGGACGCGCCACCGCGCGACGATCGCTGGATCGGGCGCGTCACCGGCGTTCGCGTACACCAAGACACGCCGGACACGGTGCGCGTCGCCCTTTCGCTGGCGGACCCTGCTGCGCTCACCGTCGTTCCGTCGGCAACCGGCGTGCGCATCGTCATCGGGAGTGCGGCCGCGCTCGACGCGCCGCGTGCGGGCAGCGGCAGCATCGGCAGTCTCGTTGCCGCCTCGGTGCAGGCCTTGCCACCAACGCCCGCGCCGGCCGCCACCGCTCTGCTGACGCCCGCTCCATACCATCCGCAGTACGTTGCGACGAATCCGCGGCTCATCGTCATCGATCCCGGCCATGGGGGCAACGATCCGGGCGTCGTGCGCGGCAGCGTCCAGGAGAAGACGCTCACCCTAGACATCGCGCAACGTCTGCGCGCGGTTCTCGTCGCCCGCGGGTGGCAGGTGCGCTTGACACGCACGACCGATATCGCTGTCGATGGTTCCGCCGCCTCGGATCGCGACGAACTCCAAGCACGCGACGACGTTGCCAACGACAACGGCGCTCGGATGTTCGTCTCGATTCACGTCAACGCGTATGCGCCCGATCCCGGGCCCAACGGTACGACGAGCTTCTATTCGAAGCCGGAGGACGTTCCGCTCGCTCGCGACGTCGAGAACGCCATCGCGGCCGGCGCGGGAATGCGTAACGACGGCATCGTCAAGAGCAAACTGTACGTGACGCTGCACGCGCGGATGCCGGCCGTTCTCGTCGAGACCGCGTTCATCACCAATGCGAGCGATTTTGCCAAGCTCGTATCGCCGGCGTGGCGCGAGCGCGTAGCGGAGTCCATCGCCGACGGCATCGAAACGTACGCGCGCGAAAATCCCGTGGCAACGCCGCCTCCCGGCCAGTGATCGGTCTTTTCGATTCCGGACTCGGCGGCCTGACGGTGTTGCGACGCCTGCGCGAACGGCTTCCCCAAGCCGACCTCGTCTACTTTGCGGATCAGGCGCACGTGCCGTACGGCGACAAGAACGTGAACGAACTCCGCGAGCTGCTCCGCACCAACGTCGCGTGGTTGAACGATTACGGCTGCGAACTCATCGCCATGGCCTGCAACACGAGCTGCTCGATCGCCAACGACTACGGGTGGCCGATCTCCCGCGCGCGGATTTTCGACCTGATCGATGCCGCGGCATGCGCTGTCGAAGCCGCAGGCTGCCGCCGCGTCGCCGTGCTCGCAACGACGGCGACGGTGCGCTCCGGAGCATACGCGCGCGCGATTCGCGCGCGCATCGCGAATGCGCGCGTCACGGAGATCGCCGCACCGCGCCTCGTTCCGCTCGTCGAGTCGGGCGCGGGCGCGACCGAGGTCGAGGCGGCCGTTTCCGCGTTGTGCGCGAGCGTGCCGCGTGAGATCGATGCGCTCGTGTACGGCTGCACGCACTACCCGCTGCTCGACGCGACGTTCGCGCGCTACGTCGGCACCGGTGTAGCGCGCATCGACCCCGCGATCGAACAAGCAAGCCGAGTTGCGCTCGCCGCCGAGCGTGCAGGCATTTCGGTTGAAAGCGGAGCAACGCACTATGTCACGACGGGTGACAGGGAGACATTCGATGCAAGCATCGCGGCACTCGCCGGCTAAGCCGGCATCGGCAGCAGGAACGCTTGTGCTGGGCGATCGCGTCGTCAATCGCGTCGGCTTCGGGGCGATGCGTCTGTGCGGCCCCGGCGTATGGGGACCGCCGGCGGATCCGCAGAACGCCGTTGCGGTCGTGCGCCGCGCGGTGCAGCTCGGCGTGACCTTCATCGATACCGCAGACTCGTATGGCCCCGACGTGAGCGAAGAGCTCATCGCGCAGGCGTTGCACCCCTACCCCGCAGATGTGGTCGTGGCGACGAAGGGAGGGCTCACGCGAGGCGGACCCGGCGAATGGGCGCGCGATTGCCGGCCGGAGCGGTTGAAGAGCTGTCTCGAAGGCAGTCTGCGCCGCCTGCGGCTGGATTGCATCGAGCTCTATCAATTGCATGCGGTGGACCCGAACGTCCCATGGGAGGACCAAGTCGGCGTGCTTGCGGAGATGCGAGCTGCGGGAAAGATCCGGCAGGTCGGGCTCTCGAACGTGGACGTCGAGCACCTCGAAGCAGCGCGGCGCATCGTGCCCGTCGTCTCCGTTCAAAACCGGTACAATGTCGGTGATCGCGCGAGCGAGCCGGTGCTGACGTACTGCGCGCAGCACGGCCTAGCGTTCATCCCGTGGTTTCCGCTGGACGCCGGCGACGTGCGTAAGCACGAAGGAATCGACGCGATTGCGCGCGCACATGGTGCGAGCGCATACGACGTGGCGCTTGCGTGGCTTCTGCACCACGCACCCGTGACGTTGCCGATTCCCGGAACGCAATCGCTGCAGCATCTCGAAGAGAACGTTGCCGTCGCGGCGCTGCGCTTGACCGACGAGGAGTACGCCGCGCTCGATCGTTCGGCGGCATAACGACGGCGGCAGGCGCATCCTGCCGTCGAACGGAAAGCTCCCTCCTCGCTTTGGGAACGAACTCTTGAGTACGCCTTTAGCATCGACACCGGTCGACGCGCTGCCGTCGATCCTTACGACCTATCCGCCGCGCGTCGCCGAAGCGATGCGCGAAGAAACGCTTGCGCCGAAGTCGATGACGGGTCGCATGTCGGGATATCATATCGGGTGGCTCGACGACGTGGGCCGCGAGCGCCGGGCCGTCACGGGGAAGCTCGTGCGCCCGAGTCTGTGCCTGTGGGCGTGTGAAGCGTGCGGCGGCGAGGCCGGCGACGCGATCCCCGCGGCGACGGCAGTCGAGTGGGTGCACAACTTCACGCTCGTGCACGATGACATTCAAGACGGCGATCGCGACCGGCACGGACGTCCGACGGTGTGGGCGGTATGGGGCGTCGCGCAGGCGATCAACGCGGGCGACGCACTGCACGCGCTCGCGTTTCGCGTTCTGACGGAGAGCGGCGTCGATCCGGAGCGCACGCTGCGCGCCGTTCGCGCGCTCTCCACGGCAACGCTGGAGGTGGTCGAGGGTCAGTGTCTCGATTTGGCGCTCGAGGGTCGCGTGCAGATCCCGGTACGCGCATACCTACGCATGGTGCGTGCGAAGACCGGGGCGTTGCTCGGTGCGGCCCTCGAAATGGGCGCGTTGACGGCCGGAGCACCGCTCGCGACGGTGCGCCGTTTTCGGCGAGCCGGATATCTGCTCGGCCTGTCCTTCCAAATGCGCGACGATTGGCTCGGCACGTGGGGCGACTCTGCGGTCACGGGAAAATCGAGTGCCGGTGACGTCGGACGGCGCAAGGCCTCGCTTCCGCTCGTCGCTGCCTATCACGCGCTCCCCCCGGCCGCGCAACGCCGCCTCTTGCGCGCATTTGCAGAACGCAGCGATGAGGCGACGTGCGAGATTCGTGCACTCCTGGACGACGCGGGCGGAGCGTGCTTGACGCGCGACGCGCCGCTACAGTTCGCGCAGAAATCGGTCTCCGTGGTCGCCTCGTGCGACGTGCCGGCGCGATTCCTTTCCGCATTCCGCGAGATGGCGCTTTATGTTGCAAACCGATCTCGCTAACGCGACGGCCGCGCGCAAAGCCGATCACCTTCGCATCAACGTCGAGGAGGACGTTGCCGCCAAGGGCGTGACGAGCGGCTTCGAACGCTGGCGCTTCGATCACTGCGCGTTGCCGGAAATCGATCTCGAGGACGTCGATTGCAGTACGTCGCTTTTCGGCCGGGCGATGCGCGCGCCGCTGCTCATATCGTGCATGACGGGCGGAACCGGCGAGGCGCGCGAGATCAACCGGCGGTTAGCGCGCGTGGCACAGCGGTGCGGGCTCGGCATGGGCGTCGGATCGGGGCGCGTGTTGCTCGAGCATCCGGAGCTGCTCGACACGTTCGACGTTCGCGACGAAGCGAAAGACGTGCCGTTGCTTGCGAACATCGGAGCGGTGCAGTTGAATCGCGGCTACGGTGTCGAGGACTGCAGGCGTCTCACCGAGATGCTGCGCGCAGATGCCCTCGTGCTCCACCTCAATGCGGTCCAGGAGGCGGTGCAACTCGAAGGAGACACGTGCTTCTCCGGCTTGCTCGAAAAGATCGCGCGACTCTGCGAGGCGCTCGAAACGCCCGTCGTGGTGAAAGAGGTAGGGTGGGGCATTGCGCCCGACGAGGTGGTGCGGCTCCTGGATGCCGGCGTACGCGGGGTCGATCTCGCCGGCGCCGGCGGAACCTCGTGGAGTGAGGTCGAGCGCAAGCGGCTGGACGAGCCCCGCCGCAGAAACGTAGCAGCCGCGTTTGCCGGCTGGGGCATCCCCACGGCAGAGGCGTTGGCACGCGCGCGGAAGGCGGCTCCCGGCGCATTGCTCGTTGCGAGCGGCGGGATCGTCGATGGCATCGACGTCGCAAAGGCAATCGCGCTCGGCGCTGACGCGGTCGGAATCGCCGGCGCCTTCTTACGTACGGCCGCACGCGGCGAAGAAGAGGCGGAGAGCTTCGCATGGGAGCTCACGTCGACGCTGCGCATCGCAATGTTCGCAACCGGATCCGCGACGCTGCGGGCGCTGCGCACGACGTCGCGGTTGCGTCGGGCGGAGCCGTCCACGTGAGCGAATACGCCGAGCTGCAGGCCGCCGATGCGTATTGCCGGCTGCTCACGCGAAAGCACTACGAGAACTTTCTCATCGTCTCGGGGCTGCCGAAGGGCCGGCTCCGCATCGACCTCATGCGAATCTACGCGTACTGCCGCACGACCGACGACTACGGCGACGAAAGCGGCGGCGCCGCAATCGCGCGGTTGGAGCTGTGGAGAGATCAGGTGCAAGCGCTCTTCGCCGGTGAGGCACCCGTGCACCCCGTGCTCGTCGCGTTGCGCGAAACCGTCGAGCACTACGGACTCTCCAGGGAGCCGTTTGCGAACCTCATCGAAGCGAATCTGCGCGATCAGACGACGACGCGATACGAGACGTGGGAGTCGCTGCGCGAGTACTGCACGTTCTCGGCTGCGCCCGTCGGCCGCATGGTGCTGGCGGCCTTCGGCATCGCGAACGCGCACATGGAACGGCTCTCCGACGACGTTTGCATCGGTTTGCAGCTCGCGAACTTTGCCCAAGACGTCACGTGGGATTTGGCCAAGGGCCGCAGTTACTTGGTTCAAGCGGAGGTGCGTGCGACGGGCGTTGCCGGCGCCGTTCGCGCGCACTGCGAGCGCGCGCGAAGCCTGCTCGCGTCGGGCTGCGAGCTCGAGCGTCTCGCTCCGCGCGCGCTGCGGCGGCAGCTCTCGTTGTACCGGCTCGGTGGCCTCGCGATCGTACGCGCGGTCGAGCGATCCGGCTACCGGAGCGATGCCGCCCGCCCTCGCGTGCCGACGCTTGCCAAGGTCGCGCTGCTCCTAGGAACCCTCGCGCATGTTTGAGGAGCGCAGCTACTCCTTGACGGGGAACGAGAACGCGCTCGACATCGCGCTCTCCGAGAGCTACTGTTCGGCGATCACGCGCTCCGAAGCGAAGAATTTCTATTGGGGGTTCATCTCGTTGCCGCGCGAGCAGCGGATCGCGATCTACGCGCTTTACGCGTTCGCGCGCGAGATCGACGACGAGGTCGACGACCAGCGGCGCTCGCGAGAGAATCTCGCGGCGCGTCTGCGCGCACAGCGCGATCGCGTGCACCGGTGCGTGCACGGCGATTATGCCGATCCCGTGATGCACGTGCTCTCGCGGGCCGTCGACCGTTTCGGCATCCCGGAGAACGAGCTGCAGGGGCTGATCGACGGGGTCGAGATGGATATCGAGCCGCGTGAGTACGCGACGTGGGGCGAGCTGCGTGGATACTGCCGGCTCGTGGCGGCCGTCGTCGGCCGGATGTGCGTCCGCATCTTCGGCTTTAGCGATCCGAAAGCGCTCGACCGGGCGGAAGAGCTCGGGGTGTCGCTCCAGCTCATCAACATGCTGCGCGACGTGCGTGAAGATGCAGCGATGGGGCGCGTCTATCTTCCGCGTGAGGACCGCGAGCGTTTCGGGATCGAGAGAAGCGTCTTTCGCGACGGCAACAGCGTCGCCGGGTGGAACGAGCTCGTTGCGTTCGAGGCGGAACGCGCGCTCGCGCTGTACTCGACGGGACTGGCCGTCGTGCAGTACATTCCGCACCGAGCGGGCGTCTGCGTCCGTTCGATGGCCGGCATCTATCGCGGCATCCTCGATCGCATCGTCGCCGACCCGGCGCGCCCACTGCGCGAGCGCGTCTCGCTGTCGGCGACGGCGAAGCTGCGCGTGGTCGTGCGGTCGTGGCTCGCCGTTCGGTAGCGGTCGTCGGCGGTGGTCTCGCGGGCCTCGCCGCGGGTCTGGAACTCTCCGACGCAGGATACGAGGTCGAGCTGTTCGAGCGCAGCCGATTGCTTGGCGGGCGCGCGACGTCGTTCGAGATCGACGGTGTTGAAGTCGACAACGGCCAGCACGTCTTCCTCGGATGCTGCAGCGACTTTCAGTCCTTCGTGGGGCGCGCGGGCATGGGCGATCGGCTTGCCCTGCAGGAGCGCTTCGATGCGCTCGTCGTCACGCGCGACGGCACCTCGCGCCTGCGTGCTGCGCGGCTTCCGGCACCCTGGCATCTCCTCGCATCCTTCGCGCGGTTCGGCGCTCTCGGCATCCGATCGAAGATCGACGTCGCGCGGGCTCTCGCCGCAGCGGCGCGAAACGGCGACGCGCGGAACGAGACGTTCGCGCAGTGGCTGCGGCGCCGCAAGCAGAGCGACGAAGCGATTCGCGTATTCTGGACGCCGTTCTTCGTGCCGGCGTTGAACGTAGCGCTCGATGAGATGGACGCGAGCGAGGCGCTCTTCACGCTGCGCACGGCATTCTTGGGCGATGCCGGCGCCGCGCGTTTCGGCTTCTCGACGGTTCCGCTCGCGCACATCGCTGACGCTGCCGCCGCGCGCGTTGCACGCGTGCATCGTTCGACGTCGGTTGCATCGCTGGAAACGAACGCGGACGCAACGCGCCTCGAAGGCCTCGTCACGACGTCCGGCGAGCGGCGAGAATTCGATGCGTTCGTTCTCGCGCTGACGCCTCCGCAGCTGCACCGGCTGCTCCGCGAACCCGCGCGCTACGGAGTGCCTCCGCTCGAGGTCTTCACGCCGCACCCAATCGTCGACGTTCATCTTCGCTACGCGTCGCCTCACCCCGAGCGCGTCGAAGGATTCGATTTTGCGGCGCTCGTCGATTCACCGGTGCAATGGGTCTTTCGCAAAGGCGAAGGATATCTGTGCTGCAGCATGAGCGCCGCTGACGCGCATTACCGCCGCTCGAGCGAGGACGTCATCCGCCTCGCCTGGGACGAAGTGCAGGCGATTCCCGCAATGCGCGGCGCTCGGCTGGAGCGCGGCGCGGTCACCCGCAATCCCGAGGCGACGTTCTCCGCGCCGCCGGATGCCGTGCGGCCCGGCCCCGAGACCTCCCTCGCGAATCTCGCCCTCGCCGGCTCGTGGACGAGGACCGGTTGGCCCGATACCATGGAGTCGGCGGTACGCAGCGGATTCGCAGCTGCGCGTCGCATCATGACGGGATGACCCCAGGCGTTCGCGTCCCCGACGCGATCTCGTGGCTCCTCGAGCGGCAGTCCCCGGAGGGCTGGTGGTTCGGCGAGCTGGAGACGAACGTCACGATGACCGCGGAGCACGTTTTGCTCCTGCGGTTTCTCGGCGTTAGCCTGGATCCGATTCGCGAAGGTGCGATCGCGCACGTTCTGCGCAACCAGCGAGAAGACGGCTCGTGGGGGCTCTACTACGAGGCGCCGGCCGACGTCAGCACGACGATCGAGGCGTATGCGGCGCTCAAGGTTCTCGGCGTCGATCCTAACTCGACGCCCATGCGCAAGGCCTTGCGCGTCATTCTCGATCTCGGCGGCGCGGCGCGAGCACGCGTCTTCACGAAGATCTGGCTTGCGCTCTTCGGCAAGTATCCTTGGGACGGCATTCCGACGATGCCGCCGGAGATGGTCTTCCTCCCGCCGCAGATTCCCTTCAATCTGTACGACTACGCATGCTGGGCGCGCGGCACCGTTGCGCCGCTCGCGGTGGTGATTTCGCACCGGCCGACGCGCGATCTCGGCGTTCCGCTCGGCGAAGTGATCGTCGAGGGAACCGAGGGCGAGCTGCACCGCGTGCAAGGCACGGGATTCTTCTGGTGGCTCGACAAGCTCGTGCTCAAGTCGTACGAACGATCGCCGGTGAAACCCGGTCGCCGGGTCGCGCGCAACCGGCTCACGCAGTGGATCGTCGAGCGTCAGGAAGCCGACGGCGGATGGGGCGGCATTCAGCCGCCGTGGGTCTACTCGCTGATCGCGCTCAACCTCGAAGGCATGACGCTCGATCATCCGGTCATGCGCAAAGGGCTCGATGGGCTGAGCGGCTTCTCGCTGCAGGACGAGCGCAACGGTTGGCGCCTGCAAGCGTGCATGTCACCGGTTTGGGATACGGCGTGGGCCGTCCTCGCGTTGCGTGCTGCGGGCGTGCCACGTTCGCATCCATCGATTCGCAGCGCGGTGCGTTGGCTACTCGACGAGCAGATCACCGGAAGCGGCGACTGGCAGATTCGCTGTAAAGACGCGCCGGAGTGCGGCGGCTGGGCGTTCGAGTTTCACAACGACATCTATCCCGACATCGACGACACCGCCATCGTCGTTCTCGCGTTGCTGCGCGGCGGCGAGGAGGACGAGGTGCGCGGCGCGCTCGAGCGGGCGCGGAAATGGGTCGTTGCGATGCGCTCTTCAAACGGCGCGTGGGCGGCATTCGATCGCGACAACTATCGCGAGCTGCTCTACCGGCTCCCCTTTGCCGATTTCGGTGCCTTCATCGACCCGCCGACCGAAGACGTCACGGCGCACGTGCTCGAGATGCTCGCCGGTCTGGGCAGTGACGGGCACGATCCCGCGGTCGCGAGCGGTCTCTCGTATCTGCGTGCGACGCAAAAACCGGGCGGCAACTGGTTCGGGCGCTGGGGCGTCAATCACGTGTACGGTACGTGGTGCACCATCGCCGCGCTCACCGCGCTGCGCGTGGGCGACGACATGGTGCAGCGCGCCGTCGCGTGGCTCGTCGAGCGGCAGAACGCCGACGGCGGCTGGGGCGAGACCTGTCATTCGTACGTCGACGAGTCGTTCGCTGGCGTCGGCAACAGCACGCCTTCGCAAACCGCATGGGCGGTGCTCTCGTTCCAACTCGCGGGCCTGCGCACGCACGACGCATGTCGGCGTGGCGTGTCGTATCTTCGGGAGCGGCTGAAGAACGGAACTTGGGAAGAGCCGTTTTACACGGGCACGGGCTTCCCGCGGGACTTCTACATCAACTATCATTTGTATCGCCACGTGTTTCCCTTGATGGCGCTTGCGAACGACGCGGCGCTGCACGAACGCGGTGTCATCTCGAATGCAGTCGAGGGAGCGCCGCGCGTCTCATCCCTCGCGTAGAAATGATCGCCTCTGGACGCGCGAATACCGGCGCTTCTGGGAATCGCGCTTCGATCGCCTCGACGATTGCTTGAAAACGCTTCAAACGGAGGTTGGACGCAGAGCCTGCAGCGCCTCGCAGACCACCTCACAAACCTGTGAATGCGTGAGAACGCGTCTCGCAAACGGAAGGATGACGGAAACGACGATTAGTCCAACGATCCAAAGGAGCCGCCGACATAACGACCGTTCTGTTTCGCTAGGACTGGCCGGCTGATCTTCAACGAACGCGAAGCTCGTGCAGCTCATCGACGGCCTCGACCGGAAAATCGAAGCCTTTCGAGAGAGCGTCGCATCGGACTTCCGCGATCTGCGTCTTGATATGGGGACCAGCGGTTCATGTGGCTGACGGGAATGATCGTTACGTCCTGGATCACGACGATCCTCACCGTCCTCTTTCACCGCTAGCCCCCGCAGCCGAGGGAACGCCAACTAGCCCAATCCGGGCCTTTTCGCAGGGGCCTCGGCCTCCGGGGGCAACTACAGAAGCATGAGCATGCCGTTAGCGCAGAAGATCGCAATCGGGAAGTACATCTTCGGCAAGCGCCTTCGCGGCGAAAAGAAATATCCGGTCGTCCTGGAGCTCGAGCCGCTCTTGCAGTGCAACCTCGCCTGCGCCGGCTGCGGGAAGATCCAGCATCCCGACGATATCCTGCGCAGGCGGCTCTCGGTCGACGAATGCATTGCCGCCGTCGAAGAGTGCGGCGCGCCGATCGTCTCGATCGCCGGCGGCGAGCCGCTCGTGCACGAGCAGATGCCGGAGATCGTAGAGGCGCTCGTGAAGCGCGGCAAGTTCGTGATCCTGTGCACCAACGCGCTGTTGCTGAAGAAGAAGATCGATCGGTTCAAGCCGAGCATCCGATTCGTGTGGATGATCCACATGGACGGTCTGCGCGACCGGCACGACGAGTCGGTCTGTCGCGACGGCGTCTTCGACAAGGCCGTCGAGGCGATCAAGATCGCCAAGGAGCGCGGCTTCCGAGTCTTCACGAACACGACGTTCTTCAACCAGGACGATCCGGCGTCGATTCGCGCGGTGCTGGACTACTTGAACGACGAGCTCAAGGTCGACATGATGCAGATCTCGCCGGCATACGCCTACGAGAAGGCTCCGGATCAGGAGCACTTTCTCGGCGTGGAGCAGACGCGCAAGATCTTCCGCGAGGCATTCGGCGAAGGCAAGCGCAAGAAGTGGCGCCTCAACCACAGCCCCGTCTACCTCGACTTCCTCGAGGGGAAGGTCGACTTCGAATGTACCCCGTGGGGCATTCCTTGCTATACGGTCTTCGGCTGGCAGCGGCCGTGCTATCTCATGAGCGACGCTCCATACGCGAAGACGTACAAAGAGCTGCTCGAGGAGACGGACTGGTCGCAGTTCGGCCGCGGCCGCAACGACAAGTGCGAAAATTGCATGGCGCACTGCGGGTACGAGCCCACGGCCGTCACGCGAACCGTGGGATCGCTCAAGGAGAGTATCCGCGCAGCCTTCGCGCACTGACTCATGCCGCCGACGGTTTTCCTCACCGGCGCCACGGGCTTCGTCGGGAGCCACGTTTTGCGCGTCCTCCGCGACGCGGACTACGACGTTCGCGCGCTCGTGCGATCCGCGGAGACGAAGCTCGACGCGCAAACCGTCGTCGGCGATCTCGCGCAGCCGGGGGCGCTGGCGCGTGCTCTCGACGGCTGCCGGTACGTCGTGCACTGCGCGGCGCTGTACTCCTTTGCGCCACACGCACGCGCGATGATGCATCGCGTGAACGTGCTCGGAACCGCCGGGCTGCTGGAGGCGGCGCGCATCGCAGGCGTTGAGCGCGCGGTCGTGACGTCGAGCTCCGCGACGCTGCACGCCCACGCAACGAACGGATCCGCGTACCATCGCTCGAAGGTCGAGCAAGAACGCGCGGCGCTCGCAGCGCGCGTGCCTGTCGTTCTCGTGCTGCCGACGGCGCCGATCGGTCCCGGCGACGCCAAGCCGACTCCCACGGGGAAGCTGGTCCTCGATTTTGCATGCGGGAAGATCGGCGTTGCACCGCCGCGCGGCGGCATGAACGTGGTCGCGGTCGAGGACGTCGCGCGCGCACACGTCGCGGCGCTCGAGCGCGGACGCGATCGCGAGCGCTACGTGATCGGGGGCGAGAATCTCACCTTCGAAGATATCTGGGCGCTTCTCGCGCGCGCGACCGGGCGTCGCAATCCGCGCGTGCGCATTCCGTACGGCGTACTGCTCGCCGCCGGCTGGTGCGACGAACTGCGCTGCCGCTATCTGCAGCCTGGGGCCGAGCCGGTGGTGCCGCTGGAGGGCGTACGCATGTCGCGGGAGCGCATGTTCGTCGACGCGCAGGCGTCGCGCAACGCGCTCGGCTTGGGCCAACCGGAGCCTGCGGGGCAGACGTTTGCGCGCGCGGTCGCATGGTATCGCGCGAACGCCCGGTAGTCGTTGCGGCGACGAGCCTCGAGGCGCGTGCCGTCCGTCACGCGGCACCGCACGTGCGCGTCGTCGAGTGCGGCGTCGCCTTCTCGCGCTGCGATCCCGAAGGACTCGGCACGATCGTCATTTCCTGCGGTCTCGCCGGTGGGCTGCGCGTCGATTTGCCGACCGGTACCGTGATCGTTGCCGACCGCGTGCGACGGCCGAACGGCGAGGAGCTCGTCTGCGACCGCGCGCTCGTGCTGCAGCTCACCGTTGCGGCGCGCAAACTCGGCTGCGAGCCCGTCGTTGCGTCGTTACTCACGAGCGCGTCGGTCGTGCACGGCGCCCAGCGAGAGCGATGGGCACGAGAAGGGTACGCGGCGGTCGACATGGAGAGCGGGCTCATCATCGCGCCGCGCGTCGGCGTGATCCGCGTCGTTCTCGACACGCCGGCTCGCGAGCTGTCCCCGGCCTGGCTGCATCCCGTGCGCGCCTTCGCGAATCCGCTCTTGTGGAAAGAGGGGCTTTGGCTGGCGCGCGAGGGCCCGCGCTGCGCCGCCCTCGGTGCCGCGGTGATCGCAGGAGTCGTGTGAAGAAACTCGTCGTGACCGCAGACGATTTCGGCGCCTCGCTCGAGATCAACGAAGCGGTCGAGCGCGCGCATCGCGAGGGCGTCTTGACGGCTGCGAGCCTCATGGTCGGCGAACCCGCCGCGGCGGATGCCGTCGAGCGCGCGCGCCGTATGCCGAGGCTGGGAATCGGTCTGCATGTCGCGCTCACGAACGCACGCCCGGTGCTGCCCGCTGCGCGCGTCCCCGATCTCGTCGACGGCCGGGGCCTCTTCGATTCCCGTCTGGTACGCGCGGGCGTGCGCTATTTCGCATCTTCGCGCGCGCGCGCGCAGCTTCGCGACGAGATCGCGGCGCAGTTCGACGCTTTCGCAGCGACGGGCTTGCCGCTCGATCACGTCGACGCGCACAACCACATGCACGTTCACCCGACGCTCTTTTCGATGATTCTCGAGAGCGGCAAAGCGCACGGTATGAAGGCGATGCGCGTGCCGTTCGAACCGTTCCACCTCTCCGCGGCGGGGATAGGAAACGCAATCGCGATCGGGCCGTGGGCGTCGCTCATGCGCGCACGTCTGCGCGGCGCCGGAGTCCTTGCCAACGATGCGGTATTCGGCCTGAACGACACGGGGCGTCTCGACGAGGAGCGCGTTCTCGAGATCGTCGCGCGGCTGCCGGAGGGCGTAAGCGAGCTCTACCTCCACCCAGCGACGTCACATGCCGGTTACGCGCGCGCTGAGGAGTTCGACGCGCTGCTCAGCTCTCGCGTGCGGGATGCGATCGCGCGCCGCGGCATCGCGCTCGTGACCTTCGGCGCTCTCGCCGCATGACGCACGTGCCGCTCGCGATCTCTGCCCTGTTCTTCGTTCTCGCGATCGCGAGCGTTCTGTATACCGATTTTGCGCTGATCCGGCTCGTGACGAAGCGCGCTGCGGCGCCGGCCGAGGGCAGCGAGCTGCCTACGCTGACGATCCTGAAGCCGCTCGCGGGGTTGGAGCCCGAGCTGGAAGAGAACCTTCGCACGTTCTGCGACCAGGAGTATCCACGCTTTCAGGTGATCTTCTGCGCGCAGAACGCCGACGATCCGGCGCTGGACGTCGCGCGCCGGATTCGCGCGTCGATGCCGCACTGCGAGATCGCGGTGGTCGCCGGCGGCGGAGCGCACGTACTCAACCCGAAGATCGAGAATCTGCTCGCCGCGCTCCCGTCGGCAACGGGGGAGATCCTCGTCGTCGCCGACAGCGACATGCGGGTCGAACGCGATTACCTGCGGCGCATCGCGAGCGCCTTCGCGGACCCCGCGGTCGGCGCTGCGACGACGCTCTACGGTGCGCGCGCGACGCAGGCTCTTGTCGCGCGCCTCGGCGCGATGTTCGTCAACGATCAGTTCATGCCGTCGGTCCTCGTTGCAACGGCGCTGCAGCCGTTGCGCTACTGCTTTGGGGCGACGATGGCGGTGCGCGCCCGGGTGCTCGACGAGGTCGGCGGCCTCGCGGCGATCGGGGCCACGATCGCGGACGATTATGCGCTCGGGGAACTGGTGACGCGCCGCGGTTATCGCGTCGCCCTCGCGAGCGCGATCCCGTTGACGCTCGTCTCGGAGAGGACGTTACGCGCGTTGCTGGCGCGCGAGATTCGATGGGCGCGCACGATTCGAGCCGTGCGTCCCTTGGGGTACGCCGGCTCGGTCGTCGCCTTCCCGATGACGTGGGGGCTGCTGAACCTCATCTTCGCGCCGGCCGCTCTCTCTGCCGGTGCACTCTTCGTGGCGGCCATCGCGTTTCGTGTTGCGGTGCACGTGTGGGCGCATCGCGTGTTACGCATTCCAGGCCGTTCTGCACCGTGGCTCGTGCCGCTGCGGGAAGCGTTGAGCGTTCTCGTATGGGCCGCCGGCCTGCTCGGAACGAGCGCTCGCTGGCGGCAAACCCGCGTCAGTACCCGCGCGGACGGCTGGTGAACCGGCCTTCTCGTCTCACCTAGTGCGCTGGAGCCACCTGCGTGATGTGGAAGAGGTGGAAGAAGAGAATCGTGGTTCCGGCACCCAGCGCGGCGCCGCCGACGACCTGTAAGAGCGTGTGCGCCCGTAAGTAGACGCGCGCCCAGCAAACCATCGGAATCAGCACGAGAAACGGAAGCGGCTGCCGGCCGTAGAGCAGCATAAGGGCGACGAGAGGTGCCGTGATGCCGAGGGCGTGCGTGCTGATCTTCCAATACCGCGTGATGAACTGCACGAGAATGGTCGAGAGCGTGTACCCCAGCATTGCAGCGATCATGACGCGCGGTGCGTGAACGAGATACAGCGCGATCGTGCCGAGAGAGTAGAAGACGACGAACGCGCTGAATATGGCTTCACGCTCGTGGCGCACGGACATGTCGAGGTCGGAGATGCGGTCGACCGCGTAGAGCCGAAAAACGTAGAGCATCGGGCCGATCGACGTAAAGCACGTCGAGAGGAACAGCAAGCGCCAGAAGCCCAGAACGTCGCGGCTTCCGACGTGTGCCAAGATCACGAACAGCGCCAATGCCGTGAGGAACGGGTTGAAAATCGTCGAGAGAATGCGCGCGAGGTCGCGCCAAATGCGCCGATTCTTGATCGGAACCACGGCCGGGCCGCTCTGCTCGGGCCTCACTTGCCTTCCTTCCGGGCGGATGGGTAAGGGTTCCTTGGGGGCCCACCGCGCAATCGGCGCAAGCGTACCGCTGCGCAAGGTCCAGCGCCGTTGGAGGGGAAGCAGGGCGGATGGTTATCGAGGGCATTGAACGACCCGCCGACGTCAAGGCGCTCACGCGGCCGCAACTCGACGTTCTCGCGCGCGAGATACGCGATATGCTCGTCGTCACGTGCTCGCGAAACGGTGGTCACTTGGCACCGAATCTCGGCGTCGTCGAGCTGACGATCGCGTTGCATCGCGTCCTCGATCTTCCACCCGACAAGATCATCTGGGACGTCAGCCATCAATCCTACGTGCACAAGCTGCTCACCGGCCGCCGCGAACGCTTCCACTCGTTACGCCAGGGAGGCGGAATCTCCGGTTTCTCGATGCGCAGCGAGTCCGAATACGACGTCTTCGGCGCGGGCCACGCGTCGACCAGCGTCTCTTCCGCACTCGGGATGGCGGTTGCGCGCGACCTCGCAGGCCGCGACGAGACGATCGTCGCGGTGCTCGGCGACGGAGCGCTGACCGGGGGGCTCGCCTACGAGGCGATCAACAATGCGGGGCAGCTCGGATCGAACTTCATCGTCATCCTCAACGACAACGAGATGTCGATCGCGCCGAACGTCGGGTCGATCGCGTCGTATCTTTCGATCCTGCGCAGCAAGCGATTTGCGAACGCTGCGCGCGAGAAGGCAAGGAACGTGCTGCACCGTCTTCCCTTCGGACGCATGGCGCGCAAGGCGTTCACCGCGGCGGAGATGGGTGCGATGCACTTCGTCTCACCGTCGGAGAAAACGACGGTGATCTTCGAGGAGCTCGGCTTCCGCTACATGGGGCCCGTGGACGGCCATAACATCGACGCACTCCTCGAAGCGATCGCTACCGCCAAAGGCATCGAGGGCCCGGTACTGCTCCACGTGCGCACGGTCAAGGGAAAAGGATACGAGCCCGCGGAGAAGGACTCGCGTACGTTCCATGGATGCGGCGCATTCGACGTCGAGAACGGGAAGCTCGAGGTCAAGCCGAACGCTCGCGCGACGTTCTCCGACGCGTTCGCCGACGCGATGAACGTCGTCGCTGCGAAAGATGCGCGCGTCATCGGCATCACCGCGGCGATGCCGGACGGCACGAAGCTGGCGAAGTTCGGCAAGAAGTTCCCCGAGCGATTCTTCGACGTCGGGATTGCCGAAGCGCATGCGGTCTGTTTTGCCGCCGGAGCCGCGTCGGCAGGGCTGAGGCCGGTCTGCGCCATCTATTCGACGTTCTTGCAACGCGCGTACGATCAGGTCGTTCACGACGTCTGCGTGCAGGAGCTTCCCGTCGTTTTCTGCATGGACCGTGCGGGGCTCGTCGGTGACGACGGTCCGACGCACATGGGCTTGTACGACATCGCGTACTTGCGGGCACTTCCCGGCATGACGATCATGGCACCGCGCTGCGAGGAGGAGCTGCTCCCGATGCTGGAGCACGCGCTCACGCTCGACCGTCCCGCGGCGATTCGCTATCCGCGCGGCTCGAGTACCGGGCGGCACGAAGATGCGGTCGCTCCGATAGAGCACGGAAAGGCAGAGGTGCTGCGGCGCGGTGAGGGCGTTGCGGTCCTTGCGCTCGGCAACACCGTGGACGTCGCCCTCGATGCGTACGACCTGCTCGAGACCTTGCGCGGCCACAACGGCCGTAAGCCGACCGTCGTGAACGCTCGCTTCGCACGACCGCTCGACGAGGGTCTGCTCGAAGAGCTTGCCCGTACCCACGACTGCGTCATGACGCTCGAAGAGCACTCGCTCGCAGGCGGCTACGGCTCGGCGGTCGTAGAGTGGTACTCGGATCGCGGCATCGCGATTCGCGTCGAGCGCGTCGGCATACCGAGCGTGCTGGTTCAGCACGATTCGCAGCCGCGCCAGCGGGTGGCGTTCGGCCTCTCTGCCGAGTTGGTGGCGGAGCGGATCGCGCAAGCATCGCGAGAAGGCGCGGCGCGAACGTCGGGTGCCGCGCAATCGTTGCGGGAATAGGGGAAGAGTTTGAGATCAGCCTTCACGATCGCCGCGGCTCCGCCCGCGGCGCCGCCGTCAATCGCGCCGGGGCCGCTGCAGAGCCCGCCTCCGCAAGTCACGCAGATCCCGACGTGGTGGCAGATGCACGCGTCGTGGTTCACGCACACGATCGCGGGAATCTTCGTGGTCTGCGCGATCTTGCTGATCGTCCTGCTCGCGGTCCAGACGACGAAGCAGGAGGGCTTGTCGGGGACGATCGGAGGACGCGTCGAGTCCGCATACCGCGGACGCATCGGCGCCGAGGAGCAGCTCAAGCGCGTGACAGGCTGGATCGCGGTCGGGTTCGTCGCCGCAGCTTTCATCCTGTCGCTGACGGGAATATAGGAGCTACCTTTCTGGCGACGCTGCTCGACGTTCGAAACCTCAGGACGACGTTCAGAACCGAGGACGGCCTAGCGACGGCCGTCAACGGCCTTTCGTTCTCTCTGCGGGCCGGTGAAACGTTGGGCATCGTCGGCGAATCCGGCTCGGGCAAATCCGTCACGGCGCTCTCGATCATGCGCCTCCTCCCGCGCAACGCAGCGGCCACGGCCGATGCCATCCTCTTCGCGGGCGACGACCTCTTGCGCAAGAGCGAATCGGAGATGCGGCGTATTCGCGGCCGCCGCATCGCGATGATCTTCCAAGATCCCATGACGTCGCTCAATCCCGTTCTCACGGTCGGCGAGCAGATCGCCGAGGCGGTGCGCCTCCACTTCGGCGCAAGCCGTAGTGAGGCGCGCAATCGTGCGGTCGAAATGCTGGAGAAGGTTCGCGTTCCCGAGGCGAGGCAGCGTCTCGACGAGTATCCGCACCAGTTCTCGGGCGGCATGCGCCAGCGCGTCATGATCGCGATGGCGCTGTCCTGCGGACCGGAGCTGCTCATTGCCGACGAGCCGACGACCGCGCTCGACGTCACGATTCAGGCGCAGATCCTCGAACTCATGAACGAAATTCAGCGTGAGACCGGCACGGCGATCATTCTCATCACGCACGATCTCGGGGTCGTGGCGGAGGTTTGCGCCAACGTGCTCGTCATGTACGGCGGCAACCTAGTCGAGTACGGTACGGCCACGCAGATCTTCGAGGCGCCGCGGATGCCGTACACGCAAGGTCTTTTGGCCTCGCTGCCGCGTCTGGACAAGCGCGATCGTACGCGGCTGGTTCCGATCAAGGGCCAGCCGCCGAACCTCCTGAACTTGCCGGCGGGGTGCGCGTTCGCACCCCGTTGCGCGTATCGTATGCCGATCTGTGACGAACCGGTCGCGCTCTACGATTTCGGCGGTGGGCACGTCGCCCGCTGCGTGCTCTATGACGACGCAGCGGCGACGCAGCGGCCCATCGAGGTCGAGACCGTGCCGCTCGCAAAAAAGTCGTGACGCCGTCGACGGCGGGCGCGCAGACGCCGCTCGTCGAGGTCCAGGATCTGTATAAGTATTTCCCCGTTCGCGCGGGGCTCTTCTCCCGTCACATTGCCGACGTGCACGCCGTCGACGGCGTCAATCTGAGGATCAAAGCCGGCGAGACCCTCGGCTTGGTCGGCGAATCCGGGTCGGGAAAGACGACGATCGGGCGTCTGATCCTGAACCTCGTGCGGCCGACGAAGGGCGCGATATTCTTCCGCGGCCGCAACATCACGAACCTACGCCGGCGGGAGGTCCGTGCTCTGCGCCGCGAGATGCAGATCATCTTCCAGGATCCCTATGCTTCCCTGAACCCCCGCATGACCGTCGGCGAGATCGTCGGCGAGCCGCTGCGCATCCACGGCATCGCACGTGGCGCAGCGGTCGCACGCCGCGTCGACGAGTTGATTCGCCTCGTGGGGCTGCGCTCGTATCACGTGAACCGCTACCCGCACGAGTTCTCCGGCGGCCAGCGTCAGCGCGTCGGCATAGCACGTGCGCTGGCGGTCAATCCGACGTTCATCGTGCTCGACGAGCCTGTCTCGGCGCTCGACGTGTCGATCCAGGCGCAGGTCATCAATCTGCTGGAAGACCTGCAGGAGCAACTCGGGTTGACCTATCTCTTCATCGCTCACGACCTCTCCGTGATTCGCCACATCTCGAATCGCGTGGCCGTCATGTACGTCGGCAAAATCGTGGAGGTTGCGCCGCGCGACGAGCTCTACGAAAATCCGCTGCATCCCTACACGCAGTCGCTCCTCTCCGCGATTCCGATCCCGGAGCCCGCCGTCGAAGCTCGTCGCAAGCGTATCGTGCTGACGGGCGACATTCCCTCACCGGTGCACCCGCCTTCGGGCTGCCGCTTTCACACGCGCTGCCCCGTCGCATACGACCGCTGCATCAAGGAAGAGCCGGCCTTGCTGCACTATGGAAACGGTCACTTTGCCGCGTGTCATCTCGTGGAAGAGCAGAGCGGCCGCGCTCCGTCGCTGATCGAAGGGCCGATCGTCGTTCCCGCGTCCTAAGAAGCCCTAAAGAGAAAAGAGACGACCGCATCGCGGCCGCCTCTCGTTCAATCTCTCGATCGGGTTGGTGCCTAGGCCTTTTTCTTCCGGCCACCCTTGCGCCGTCCGCCTTTGCGCGTTGCCTTCTTACGGCCGGCAGTCGCTTTCTTGCGTCCGCCCTTGCGTCCGGCTTTTTTGCGTCCGGCTTTCTTGCGTCCGCCCTTGCGTGCGGCCGTTTTACGGCCGGCCTTCTTGCGACCTTTGCGCGCTCCGCCTTTACGCGTAGCTGCTTTGCGCCCGGCCTTTTTCTTGCGTCCCGCGGTCTTGCGAACTGCGCCCTTGCGCGCAGCCTTCTTGCGAGACGTCTTCCGGCGTTTCGGCGGCTTGGGCTCTTCGCCCATCATTCCGCCGTTGCCCATGATGTCTTCCATCAAATCCTCCTCGTCCCAGGTGGGACGATCAGCGTTGGTTGACAGCGCATACATAGCGCTTTATTGCGCATGATAATGGATTTACGTCAACAATGCAAATCAACGCATTTGCAAATAACCAAGGCATTTTCGCGGGCGAGTCTCCCGCGTCACACGGATCGGTGCGGCAGATTCGCAGCGCGCGTTCGCGTAGGCGAGGTGAGGAGTGAGGTTCGCCCCACCGAGGAGGCTCTGAACGAGCCCCGGAGGCACGACGCCGAGAGGGCGACCCTCGCCCCGAGCCGCGTAAGCACCCCGGGAATTTGCCCTCTCCTTGACCCCGGGTGATATACTCGCCCCGTGAAAAAGCCCCTCATCATCGTCGAATCGCCGACCAAGGCACGAACGATTAAGAAGTTCTTGCCGTCGCGATATGTGGTGAAGGCGTCCGTGGGACACGTTCGGGACCTTCCGAAGTCTACGCTCGGGGTCGACGTCGACAACGGATTCACGCCGAAGTACCTGACGATCAAGGGTAAAGGCGACGTCATCAAAGAGCTGAAGAGCGCCGTCAAGGCCGCAGACGAGGTCTATCTCGCGACCGACCCGGACCGGGAGGGCGAAGCGATCGCCTGGCACTTGGCGGAGTTGCTGAAGCTTCCCGATCCGCACCGGATCGAGTTGCACGAGATCACGAAAGAGGCCGCGCTCGAGGCCATCAAGCACCCGCACCGCATCGACATGGATCGCGTGAACGCGCAGCAGGCGCGGCGCATTCTCGATCGGCTCGTCGGGTACAAGATCTCACCGCTGCTTTGGGCGAAGGTCCGCGGTGGGCTCTCCGCCGGGCGCGTGCAGTCGGTCGCCGTACGTCTCATCGTCGATCGTGAGCGCGAGATCCGAGCCTTCGTTCCGAAGGAGTATTGGACGATCGCGGCGCGCTTTGCGACGCCACGGGACCGAGAGACGGAGTTCGCGGCCGATCTCGTCACCTACCGCGGCGAGAAGCTCGAGATCGCGAATCAGGCGCAGGCCGACGCGGTCCTCGCGGGGCTCGAAGGCACGTCGTCGAGCCTCACCGGCATACGCAAGCGCGAGGTGCGACGTAACGCCTCCGCTCCATTTACGACCTCGACGCTTCAGCAGGAGGCTTCACGCCGGCTGCGTCTGCGCGTGCGCCGCACGATGCAGATCGCGCAGGCCCTCTACGAAGGCGTCGATCTCGGCGGGAAAGAGGGCACCGTCGGTCTCATCACCTACATGCGCACGGACTCGACGCGTATCTCCGATCAGGCGCGCGATGCCGCTCGCAGCTACATCACGCAGCAGTATGGCAAGGAGTTTCACGGCGGACGCGTGCACCGCGTCCGCGAAGGAGCCCAGGACGCTCACGAAGCGATCCGTCCCACGTCCGTGCTGCGCGCGCCGGCGCAGCTCGCAGGAATTCTCAAGCGCGATGAGCTGCGCCTCTACACGCTGATTTGGGAGCGTTTCGTCGCCTCGCAGATGTCGCCGGCGGTCTTCGACCAGACGACGGTGGAGATTACGGCGGGCGAGTACGGTTTCCGCGTGACGGGAAGCATTCTCAAGTTTGCAGGGTTCACCCGCGTCTACGAAGAGGGCAAGGACGAGCCCGCCAAAGAGCGCGTGCGCTTGCCCGAACTCTTCGAAGGCGATGCGCTCGAGCGGCGCGCGCTCGAGTCGAAACAGCACTTTACCGAGCCGCCGCCGCGGTACACGGAGGCTTCGCTCGTGCGCGTGCTCGAGGAGAACGGCATCGGCCGCCCATCGACGTACTCGACGATCGTTGAGACGATCCAGGCGCGCGGATACGTCACGCAGCAAGACCGGCGTTTCATGCCGACGGAGATCGGGGAAGCGGTCAACGATCTCTTGGTCGAGCATTTTCCGAAGATCGTCAACCCGGCGTTCACGGCGGAGATGGAGGGCGATCTCGATAAGGTCGCGGAGGGACACGAAGATTGGGTCGGCGTGCTGCGCGCGTTTTACGGTCCGTTCGCGGGCGAGCTCGAGGAGGCCGAGCGCAAGTTGCCGCGCCTCGAGGTGCGCGAGGAGCCGACCGACGAGATCTGCCCGAACTGCGGCCGTCCCATGGTCATCAAGATGGGACGCTTCGGGAAGTTCATCTCGTGCTCGGGATACCCCGAGTGCAAGACGACCCGCCCGATCGTGAAAGACACCGGCGCGAAATGCCCGAAGGACGGCGGCGCAGTCGTCGAGCGCCGCTCGCGCAAGGGCCGCACGTTCTACGGCTGCATCAACTATCCGAACTGCGACTTCATCTCGTGGGATCGCGTGATTCCGGAGCGCTGCCCCGTCTGCGGTTCGCATGTCGTCATCAAGACGCGACGCGGCTCGTCGCATCTCGAATGCGCCGCCGACAAAGAGCACGACGTGTCATCTCTGGTCAATGCCGAGCAGCAGGAGCAAGCAGAAGAAGCCGTCGCGTTGCCGTGAGACTGCTCGTTATCGGTGGTGGCCTCGCCGGATGTGAAGCGGCGTGGCAGGCTGCGCGCCAAGGCGTCGATGTCGATCTCTACGAGATGCGCCCGCACGCCAGCGGGCCGGCGCACAAGACCGCAAACCTCGCGGAGCTGGTCTGCAGCAACTCGCTGCGCGGTGCCGCGCTCGAAAACGCGGTGGGGCTGCTCAAAGAAGAACTCGCGCGCCTCGGTTCGCTGATCGTCAACGCCGCGCGTGAAACTGCGGTGCCCGCCGGCGGCGCGCTCGCCGTCGATCGCGAACGCTTTGCCGCGGCCGTCGAAGCGCGCGTCGTCTCCGAGCCCCGCATCACGCTGCATCGTGAGGAGGCGAAGGATATCCCGCTCGACCGGCCGGCGATCCTCGCCTGCGGCCCCCTCCCGAGCGACGCCCTGCTGGCAAGTATCGATCGCGTCATCTCCGCTTGTTGCCCGCATCCTGTCGAAGGGCGCCTCCACTATTACGATGCGGCCTCCCCCATCGTCGCGAGCGACTCGATCGACGAATCGAAGATGTATCGCAAGTCGCGGTACGAGAAGGGCGACGGTGACGATTACCTCAACATCCCGCTCGACCGCGAGCAGTACGCGCAATTGCTGTGCGACTTGCGAACGCTGCCGCGGCACGAAGCCAAGGAGTTTGACGGAACGCGATACTTCGAAGGCTGCCTGCCGATCGAGGAGATGGCCGATCGCGGCGACGACGTCCTGCGATTCGGGCCGATGAAACCTGTCGGTCTGCGCGATCCGCGCACCGGAAAGACGCCGTATGCCGTCGTCCAGCTTCGTAAAGAGAACCGCGAGGGGACCGCTTTCAATCTGGTCGGCTTTCAAACGCGCTTGACATGGCCCTCTCAGCGCGAGGCCTTCGGCCGTCTTCCCGGCTTGGAGCATGCGGAGTGGCTGCGCTTGGGCGTGATGCACCGCAACACGTTCATCGATGCGCCTCGGCTGCTCGAACCGACGCTGCGCCTGCGCGGAACCGATGCGCTCTACTTCGCCGGACAGATCACCGGCGCCGAGGGATACGTGGAAGCGGCAGCCTGCGGCGCGATGGCCGGCATCCATGCCGCGCGTGCGATGCTCGGACTGAAACCCGTCGAGGCCCCACGCGAGAGCGCGCTCGGCGCCGTCGTCGCCCATCTGCAAAATCGGGAATCGCCGGATTTTCAGCCCTCGAACGTCACCTGGGCGGCCTTCCCCGTTCTCATCACGCACGAGAGACTCGGTAAGCGGGAGAGGCATGCACGGATGGCCGAGCGCGCGCTCGCCGCGCTCGACGCCTTCCGCGAGCGCTTGCAACCCGAACTTGTCGGTGCCGGTACTAAAGCGGGATGAAGATTCGCTCGACCACGATCGTTGCGGTCCGCCGCGACGGCAAGCTCGCGATGGCCGGCGACGGTCAAGTCACGATCGACAAGACCGTCGTCAAGCATCACGCGCGCAAAGTACGTCGCATCGCGGGCGGGACGGTGCTCGCAGGCTTTGCCGGGTCGGCCGCGGACGGGATCGCGCTGCTCGAGAAGTTCGAGGGTAAATACGCGGAGTTCAAGGATCTCACGCGTGCATCGGTCGAGCTTGCAAAGGATTGGCGCCAGGATCGCGTGCTGCGGCGGCTCGAGGCACTGCTCGTCGTCGGCACGCCCGAGCATCTCTTCATCCTTTCGGGTAACGGGGACGTGATCGAACCGGACGAAGGGATAGCGGCGATTGGCAGCGGCGGACCGTACGCGCAGGCCGCGGCTGCGGCGCTGCTGCGCACAACCTCGCTTGCGGCAGAGGAGATCGCGCGCGTCGCCATCGGCATCGCGGGCGAGATCTGCATTTACACCAACGCCGACATCACGGTCGAGGTTCTGCCATGAACGGACAGACGGCGCTCGACGGCGACGTGCAGGCGCTCACCCCGGCGCAGATCGCCAAGGCCCTCGACGCGTACATCGTCGGGCAGCAGAAGGCGAAACGCGCCGTGGCGATCGCGTTGCGAAATCGCTATCGGCGAGGGCGCGTGGCCGACGAGCTTCGCGCGGAGATCACGCCGAAGAACATCCTCATGATCGGTCCGACGGGCGTCGGCAAGACCGAGATCGCGCGCCGCTTGGCGAGCCTAGTCGGCGCGCCGTTCGTGAAGGTCGAAGCGACGAAGTACACCGAGATCGGTTACGTCGGACGCGACGTCGAGTCGATGGTGCGAGACTTGGTCGAGGTCGCCGTGCGCATGGTCATGGAGGCCCGCCGCACGGAGGTGCGCGACGTTGCCGAGCGTCAGGCGGTCGAGCGCGTCATCGACGTTCTGCATCCCGAAACGCGTCCGCCCCAGCCGCAAGGCCAGGGCGGGTTCGCGGCGACGCTCGGCTCGATCTTCGGGAACACGGCCGCGACGCAACCGGAGCCGCGCGTTCAAACGGTTCCCGGGCCGGACGCGCAGCGCGTGCGCGATCAGACCCGCGAAGAGGTCGAACGCGGCTTCTACGACGTGCGTTTGGTCGAGATCGAAGTGGAGGAGGCACCCGCGCTCCCGATCGGCGTCATCGCAGGCATGGGCGATCAGGGAGCGGACATCGGCGAGATGCTCGGCGGCATGCTGCCCAAGCGCAGGACGCGCAGACGCGTCACGGTCGCCGAAGCGCGCCGAATCTTCGTGCAAGAAGAAGCGGCAAAGCTCATCGACACCGAGGCAGTCAAACGCGAAGCGCTGCGCCGGGCGGGCGAAGACGGGATCATCTTCATCGACGAGATCGATAAGGTCGCAGGGCACGAGGGTTCTCGCGGCGGCCCGGACGTATCGCGTGAAGGCGTCCAGCGGGACATCCTTCCGATCGTGGAAGGCTCGACCGTCAACACGAAGCACGGCCAGATCAAGACGGATCACATTCTTTTCATCGCCGCCGGAGCGTTTCACATGAGCAAGCCCTCCGATCTCATCCCCGAGCTGCAGGGCCGCTTACCGATTCGCGTCGAGCTCGACTCCCTGACCGCCGAGGATTTCAAGACGATCCTCACCCAGCCGCGCAACGCGCTCGTCGAGCAGTACAAGGCGCTGCTCGGCACGGAGGGCGTGCAGCTCGAGTTTACCGACGACGGCATCGAAGAGCTCGCTCGATTTGCCATGCAGGTGAACGAGCAGAGCGAGAACATCGGAGCGCGACGGCTGCACACCGTGCTCGAGCATCTGCTCGAAGACGTCAGCTTCGCAGCCCCCGAGCGTGCCGGAGCCGTCCGCGTCGACGCGGAGTACGTGCGAAGCCGCCTCAGCGACGTGGCGCGCAACGCCGATCTCTCCAATTACATCCTTTAGAAACTCTAATCGCGCTTGTCGAGGAAGCACCTCGGAGATTTCCGAACGTATTATCTGCAATCGTCAATATATTTTGGGAGGATGCGCACGATGAACAAAGCTGGTCTCGCCTTGGTCCTTCTCGCCGGCTTGCTCGCCGGATGTTACGGAGGGCCTTCGTATTCGAACCCACCGGGGTACGGTACGAACTGCATTCCCCCGACGAACACCGTGCTCGTCTATCCGTCGAACAACGCAACCGGCGTTCCCGACAACACGATGACGGTGTACATCGCCGTTCCTACGCCGTTGCCGGCGCCGGGTACGAAAGACACGAATATCATCGGCCCGCCGTCGTACGGATCGCAACTCACGCAGGGCTTCACGGCGGTATCGTACGGCTCGATCCCGACGCCGAACACGGTACCGGGGTACCCGAACCCTCAATACTACGCAACGACGCTGCGGCAAACGCTGACCGCCGCCACGGCATTTGCGGTCCACTGGAACGATCTGGGCAGCGCGTGCAGCTCGTCGACGAGCGCCTCACTTCTGGGATCCTTCACGACGCAGTAAGCGCGGCAAAGGATTACGCCCGCGCGACTTCGTAGCCGGGCGCGGTGCCCTACAAGCGAACGATCGTCACCGAAGGTCACGCCGCCCTGCGGCGCGCGGCGAAGCGCGTCACGCCGCAGGAGCTCGCCGAACCACTCTTCCAGCAGCTGATCGACGATATGTTCCTCACGATGTACGAGGCGCCGGGCGTAGGTCTGGCGGCTCCGCAAGTCGGCATTTCGAAGCAGCTCTTCGTCGCCGACGTCAAAGACGAAGAGCACCAGCCCGTGGCCGTCATCAATCCGAAGATCGTCGCGGCTGAAGACGAGATCGAGCTCACCGAGGGTTGCCTCTCCGTACCGGGCTACGTCGGAGAGATCACGCGCTTTTCGCGCGTGGCCGTGAGCGGACTCGATCGTCACGGTCACAAGATCCGCTTGGAGGGCGACGGCCTCTTCGCGCAATGCGTGCAGCACGAAATCGATCATCTCCACGGCAAGCTGTACAAAGACAGCGCGCGCAACGTTCGTCTCTCTACGCCCGCCGACGAGCGCGAGGATCCGGAATCGGCGCAAGAAGCATGACGTCATGCTGAAGACGCTCTTCTTCGGAACGAGCGCGTTCGCGTTGCCGAGCCTCGACGTCATCGCCGATCGCACCGAGCTGCACGGCGTCGTCACGCAAGCCGATCGGCCGGCAGGCAGAGGCCTGCATCTGCAGTCGAGTCCGGTGAAACGCGCTGCCACAGAGCGCGCGCTGCCGGTCTACGAACCCGCGAGCTTGCGCGCGTTTGCCAGCGAGATATCCTCACTTGCGTTCGATGCCTTCGTCGTCGCGTCGTACGGGAAGATTCTCCCGCGGGACCTTCTCGAGATGCCCGCGCTCGGGTCGCTGAACGTGCACCCGTCGCTCCTGCCGAGATATCGCGGGGCGACGCCGATCCAAGCCGCGCTCCTCGCCGGCGACGCCGAAGCGGGCGTGACGATCATGCTCATGGACGAAGGCATGGACACCGGCGACGTCGTCGCGCAAGAACGCCTGACGATCGCGGCAGACGAAGACTTCTCGACGTTGCACGACCGTCTCGCCGAGCTCGGCGCGAAAACGTTGGGGCGTGCGCTGGAGCGCGGGGAGCGCGAGGGTTTCTTCTCCCACCGTCCGCAGACGGGAGAGGCGAGCGTCACGCGCCCGATCTCCAAAGCCGATCTCGCCCTCGACTGGCGCTGGCCCGTCGCGCGCATCGTCAACCACGTGCGGGCATATGCGCCCACGCCGGCCGCGCGCGCCGTTCTCGGCGGCACGCTCGTGAAGGTGCTCGACGTCCGCGGGCTCGGGCGCGAAACGGCGAGCCCCGGAACGCCGCTCGGCATTCGAGACGAGAGCGTCGCCGTCGCGTGCGGCGACGGTGCCGTCGCCGTGCGGGCGCTGATTGCGCCGAATCACGGCCGCGAGAGCGGCGCGGCGTTCGCGCGGCGAACCGGCTTAGACTCCTTAGGGCCTCCCTAACATGAATGCGCGGGAGGTCGCGCTCTACGTCGTCCGCGACGTCTTCCCAACCGCGGGTCGCGCGCGCGGCGCGCAGGAGGCTCTCGATTACCGCGTGCGTGCAGCGGAACTCAGCGCTCGCGACCGCGCCTTCGCAACCGAGCTCGCCTACGGTGCGATCAAGATGCGCCGCCTTCTCGACTGGTATCTGCAGCCGTTCCTGGGCGAACGGGCGGCGACGCTTGCTGCCACCGCACACGAGGCGTTACGCCTTGCAATCTACGAGCTGCGATTCACGCGCGCGGACGAGCATGCGACGGTCTACGAGTTCGTCGAAATCGCAAAGCGTCGCGGGCATCGCGGGCTTGCCGGTCTCGTCAACGCCGTCTTGCGCTCCTACCTTCGCGAGCCGCCGCTCGAGCCCGCGCGCGACCTCTTCGACACCGAGGACGAGTACGTGGGAACGCGCTACTCTCTGCCGACGTGGCTCGTTCGGCAGTGGCGCGGCGTTTTCGGAACGAGCCTGCTGGAAGCAATATGCAGCGGCGTGAACGCTCCCACGCAGGCGGCGATAACCGTCAACCGCCGCCGTATCCAACCCGCCGCTTTGGCAGACCGCTTGCGAAACGAGGGGGTGGAGACGCGCCCTTCGCAGATCGTCGCGGACTGCCTGCTCGTCGAACGTTCCCCAGAGCCGCTCCACGAAGCGCGCGCAAATGCGGCGTGGTGGATGCAGTCGGAATCGTCGGCGGTTCCCGTCGAGGTCCTCGGGCCGCAATCGGGTGAACGGATCGTCGATCTCTGCAGCGGTCGCGGCAACAAGGCGCTGCAGATCGCAAGTCGCCTCGGCGACGACGGCGAGCTCGTGTGCGTCGATCGCGACGAGCGGCGAACGCAGGTTCTGCAGCGCCGTCTGGCCGAGTATGGTCTGGTCGCGTCGACGATCGTATCGGACGTGCGGGAGGTCGACTTCGGGCGGCGATTCGATCGCGTTCTGCTCGACGCACCGTGTTCCGGTACCGGCGTCGTCGGCCGTCATGCCGAGGCTCGCTGGAAGAAGGAAAGCACCGACGGCGAACGCCTTGCGGCGGTGCAGCACGCGCTTCTGGAAGCCGCGTCGGACGTCGTCCACGACGGCGGAGCGCTGGTTTACGCCGTCTGCTCGAACGATCCGCGTGAGAGTACGGAGGTGGTCGAACGATTTCTTTCGCAGCATCGCTTCGCTCGCGGTCTCATCCCCGCAGCCATGGAGCCGTTTCTGACCGATGCCGGCGACGTATCGATACCGCCGGGGATCGAGGGTCGCGACGGTTTTTACGTTGCTCGGCTGGAGCGTGCGCTGTGAGCCTGCTTTCCCGTTTCGAGCAAGCCTGTGCAGCGTTCATCGAGCGCGCATTCGCACGGAGCTTTCCGAGCGATCTTGCGCCCGCGCACGTTGCGCGCAAGCTCGTCGCCGTCATGGAGGCGCACGTGCGGCAGGATGGTGCAAGGCTCGTTGCTCCCGCATCGTACGAGGTCTCGGTGCATCCGACGGATTTCGAGCGGCTCGGCTCTGAGCGTGCCTATTTGGAGCGTGAATGGGCCGAACTGCTGCGCGATCTCGCGACGCGCGTCGGCGCCGTATTTTCGGGCGGCGAGCCCAACGTGCGGATGACCCCGCTCGAGGGAGTACCGCTCGGCGCGGCCCAAGTCGCGGTCGTGAGCCGGCCTTTCTACCGCCTTCGCATGGTCAAGGGACTGCCCGCCGACGGCGTCTATCGGCTCGACGCCGGCGTCAGCGTCGGCCGCGGCGAGGACGCGAACGTCGCGCTTACCGATCCGAGCGTCTCTCGCCGGCACGCGACCATTGCGATCGTCGACGGCGCTCCGGTCGTGCGCGATCTTGGATCGCGAAACGGGACGTTCGTCAACGGCGAGCGCGTGACGACGCGCGCGTTGCGAGCGGGGGACGTGCTGACCTTCGGGAACACCGAAATGCGGATCGAATCGGGCTGATGACCCCCGCACTCGCGGCGCAGTTGCGCATCGATTCCCTGGGCGTAACCATGCTGTTGTTCGCCGCCGGCGTGATCGCGGCGAACCCGCGCTTTCGCGCCTCGCGCGACGTCGGGCGTCTCGCGCCGATGCGTGTGGAGCTCGACGTCGTCGATCGGGACGGCGAGCATTTCCAGGACGTCCTGACACCGGCGACCATCGGGCGCGGAGCGGACGCGGACGTCGTCGTCGACGATCCCGACGCGAGCCGGCATCACGCTCGACTGGAGGCCGAAAATGGCATCGTCTACGTAACGGACCTGGAGAGCGCCAACGGCACGTTTCTCAACGGCCGGCGGCTGCGCCAGGCAATCGAAGTTCGTCCCGGCGACCGGATCGACGTAGGGACGACGCGATTGGTCGTGAAGGAGATCGTGCCATGGACGTAGCGATTCGGGGCGATCTCGCGAGTTGCTTGACGCTTCGTCTTGCCCCGTCGACGTGGCTGTTCGCGGTTGCGCGAGGCTTTGGCAGGGTCGATGGCCTGCCGATCGCGCGCGCCGCGCTCGTGCGCTTCGAAAACGAGTGCCGAAGGCGGGCGCGAGGCGAGGCGCGTCGCAACCGGTTTGGGCGTGCCCACGTCGCAGCCGGCTCGCTTTGCGGTGCGCTCGCACGCGTCAACGGCGCACTCTACCTGCGCAGCGCCGGACACGACGATTACGTCCCGGCCGCCTGCTCACTCTCTGCCGCGCTGGTCGTGCGCGATAGGGCCTACGTCGCGCATGCCGGCTCCACCGCAGTCTACCTCGTTCACGGAGACGATGTCGTGCCGCTCACGAGCGGGGACACGTTCGAAGACGCGGGCCTGCCAGTGCTGGCTCGCGCACTGGGCATCGCTCCGGCGCTGACGTTCACCGTTTCGTCGATCGCGCTCGAATGCGGTGACGTCTTGGTGCTGTGCGGCCACGCGCTTCACGAGACGCTCGATTCGCGCCGATTCGTCGAGGCGCTCGAAAGCGGAACCGAAGAACAGGTCATGCGCGTGCGGTACGAGCCCTCCGACGAGCTGCCGCTGGCGCGCGACGCGGGGTTGTGGCGCGGCGTCGTCGCGCGCTTGCGCGCGATCTTCCGCTGCTGAAGCTCGCCCGGCGCATAGCGCCGATGACGGGGGCGCTCGCCGCCGGCGCTTTTATTCTTTCGCTCGTTCAGCCCGGCATGCTCGGACCGTGGTGGATCGACGCGTCGCTCGTCGTGCTCGCGTATGCGTGGGTGCTGCTGCAGCCGAGCGGTACGGAACGCGACGACGCGCTACCGGCGCTTGCCATACTACTCTCCTGTCTCGGCCTCGCGCTGGTCGCGCGGCTCGAGCCGGCGCTTGCGCGCAAGCAGCAGGATTGGCTGCTCGTCTCGCTCGCGCTCGTCATCGTGCTCGGACCGGCGTTCACGCACTTTCGGCGCATGGCCGCGTACAAGTACGTCTGGGTCTTCGCATCGCTCGTGCTCTTCGTCATGCTGCTCGCGTTCGGCGAATCGATCAACGGCGCGCGGCTCTGGATTCGCTTCGGCTCCATCCACTACGAACCGGTCGAGTTGATCAAGCTCTTCATCGTGCTCTTCCTGGCAGCGTATCTTGCCGAGACAGCAGACGTGATCTCAACGGCGCGGCGCGTCTGGACGGCGAACGTGCGCTATCTCGGGCCGCTCTTTCTGGGATGGGGAGCGTCGACGGCGATCCTCGTCGTTCAGCACGACTTGGGAATGGCCACGCTGCTGCTCGTCACGTTTGCAACGATCCTCTACGTGGCGACGAGACGGATCGATATCGTACTCGCAGGATTCGCGCTCTTCGCCCTGACGGCGCTTTGGGCAGCCCACCACTTTGCGTACGTCGGATCGCGCATCGCGGTGTGGCTGCACCCATTTGCTTATCCGTACGCGCGCGGCTACCAAAGCTCGCAAGGCTACTTCGCATTGGCCGCAGGAGGATTCTTTGGAACGGGCTACCGTCTCGGCCACGCGCAGTTCATCCCCGACGTCGCAACGGATTACGTCTTCGCGGCGATCGCCGAAGAGTTGGGATGGATCGGCGCCGCTGCGGTGCTCACCCTGTTCTTTGCGATCGTTCGCCGCATTCTCGTCATCGGCGTCGAGCAGCCGGATCTCTACGCGAAGCTCCTTGCCGTCGGTTTGGCGGCGACGTTCGGCTTCCAGGTCCTCATCATCGTCGGCGGGGTGATCGGGCTCTTCCCCCTCACCGGCATCACGCTGCCGTTCATCTCCTACGGAGGAAGTTCGCTCGTTGCGAACTTCTTGCTCGTCTCGCTTGCCTGGGCGATGAGCGCAAAGCAGGCCGGACGCATGCCAAGCGCGTAGCACGAGAGAGCCGACTACAGCAGTAAGACGGAGAGGAAACGATGCGATTTCACAAGAGCCTGGCGGGTGTTATCGTCGCAGGAGCGCTGCTCGCGGCGTGCTCTCACGGGAATCAGAGTAGCAACTCGACCACGACAACCCAAGGCTCGCCTGCTGCGGCGAGCCCCGCAGCGGTCACGACCGCGTCACCCATGGCAAACGGCGCAGCTGCGAGTGACGGCGCGACCGTCTACCAAACCAACTGTTCGAGTTGCCATCAAGCCTCCGGTCAAGGGCTACCGGGAACGTTTCCTCCGCTGGCGGGCAATCCCGTGGTCGTTGGAGCCGCCGCTCGCGTCATTCACATCGTGAAGGACGGCTTCACGGGACAGACCAGCGTCAAAGGCGTGACGTACAACGGGCAGATGCCCGCCTGGGGACAGACGCTCTCGAACGGCGACATCGCCGCGGTCATTACGTACGTGCGCAGCGCATGGGGCAACTCGGCGAGCGCGGTGACGCCGTCGCAAGTCGCGGCCACGCACTAGCGGCCTTCCCTAGGCGGCGTTCGTGCGTTTGAAGCCGAACGCGAAAAGCTCTTCGACGTAGGCGTGCAGCGCCGGGTCGAGGCTGCGTAGACGCTCTCGCGTCGCGGGCGGCCACGCCGACGCCGCGTCATTTGCCTCGACGTAGGCGCGCAACGCTTCTGCGAAATACTCGTCGAGGCCCGTGGCCGCGTACGGCGTCACGAACGCTCGTGCCGCCGCGAAGCATCCTCGAATCACGGGATCGATGCCGGAGCGATAGACGCCGCCGCCGAGAACGCAGTCCAGCGCGTGACCGAACTCGTGCGTTACCGTCATCGGACTGCGCGAGCGCAGGTACACCGTGCGCTCTTCGACGACGAAGAGTCCGGCAGGCGGAGCCGGCCACGCATCGACGTCGATGCCGAGTCGTGCAAGCGCTCGTGAGAGCTCGCGATATCGCGCACCGCGCGGAAGCGGAACGACGTTGACGCCGCCGTTTTCGGCGAAGTGCAGCGCATCGCAGCCGAAGAGCGAGAGCGCGTCGACGATGGAGCGTTCCGGCGCGCGGGCGCAGATGCCGCCTACGAGGCGGGCTGCGAGGCGTCGAGCGTCGAGGTCCATCCCCCTCATCCTCGCGGATCGGCGTTACGGTGGTATCGACGTCACATGTCCACCGGATGAACGGCCGCGGGCGTTGAACTCCGTGCGAATGCTTGGTAAAGCGGGACAGCATTACGAGCGGCACCCGGGCGGGATCGCGATCGTACGCGACATCGTCTTGGGAATGTCCGACGGTTTGACCGTGCCATTCGCTCTAGCCGCGGGAATCTCGGGGGCTATCGCGGCGTCGCACATCGTGATTACGGCAGGCGTTGCGGAGCTTGCCGCCGGCGGTATCTCTATGGGCTTGGGCGGCTATCTCGCCGCGCGCACCCAACACGATTTCTACACGAGCGAGGAGCGGCGCGAACGCGAAGAGGTCACGAACGTTCCCGACGTCGAGAGAGCCGAGATCGCGGAGATCTTCCAGCGCTACGGCCTCGAAGGCGACGCGCTCGAGCGCGCGGTGGAGGCGATCACGTCGGATCACGATCGATGGGTCGATTTCATGATGCGCTTCGAGTTGGGTCTCGAGAAGCCGATCGCGGGCCGCGATCTGCGTTCCGCGCTTACGATCGGCGGAGCGTACGTCGTCGGCGGCGTCGTACCGTTGATTCCCTACGTCCTCATTCCGAGGACAGACGGCGCCTTTCCGGTCTCGGCCATCGTGACCGCCGTCGCGCTTCTGGTCTTCGGCATCTTCAAGGGGCGCTTTACGGGGGTGCGGCCGCTGCAGGCCGCCCTCCAGACGGTCGTCGTGGGCGGCATTGCCGCGGCGGTAGCCTTCGCGCTGGCTCGCCTGGTTTCGTAGCGGGGCGGGGGTCGCCAAAGGCCGCAACCGAATAGGGATGCCGACCTATTAAAAATAATAATGTCGCCCGCCGCCCCGGGAGAGAGAAGCCGATGAGCACGTATCGAGCCCCCTTGCGAGACATGCAGTTCGTCTTGCGCGACCTCGCCGGCATCGACGAGATCGCCAAGCTCCCCGGATACGAGGAGAGCGCAGGCGTCGCGGACTCGATTCTCGAGGAGGCGGCATCGTTCGCAAGCGGCGTGCTCGACCCGCTCAATCGCGTCGGCGACACGGTCGGCTGCACGTGGAAGGACGGCAACGTCACCGTCCCCCCCGGCTTCAGCGAGGCGTACAAGAAGTTTGCCGACGCGGGGTGGATCGGACTGCCGGTGCCCGAGGAGTACGGCGGTCAGGGACTGCCGCAGCTTCTGCTCGGCCCCGTGCTCGAGATGTGGAACGCGGCGAACATCGGCTTCGCGAACGGCCCGCTGCTCAACCAGGGCGCCATCGAGGCGATCGAGCTGACCGGGTCGGACGAGCAGAAGAAGCGCTTCATTCCCAATCTCGTCTCGGGAAAGTGGACTGGCACCATGTGCCTGACCGAGCCGCAAGCGGGATCCGATCTCGCGCAGGTTCGTACGAAGGCCGTTCCCGACGGCGACCACTACCGGATCAGCGGACAAAAAATCTTCATCACCTTCGGCGAGCACGACATGGCGGAGAACATCATCCACTTGGTCCTCGCTCGTCTTCCGGATGCGCCGGAAGGTACGAAGGGCATCTCGCTATTCGTCGTCCCGAAGGTTCTGGTAAATGCGGATGGAACGCTCGGCGAGCGCAACGACGTGTACTGCAGCGGCATCGAGCACAAGCTCGGGATCAACGCCAATCCCACATGCACGCTCATCTACGGCGAGAAGGGCCAAGGCGCCGTCGGGGATCTCGTTGGCGAGCGCAACAAAGGCCTGGAAAACATGTTCATCATGATGAACGCGGCGCGCTTCTCGGTCGGCGTCCAAGGCATCGGCCTTGCGGATCGCGCCTATCAATCCGCGCTCGAGTACGCGAAAGAACGCATCCAAGGCCGCGACGTCAATCCCATGGCAAAGGACAAGGCGCCGAAGGCGATCGCCCACCATCCCGACGTTCGCCGCATGCTCATGTGGATGAAAGCCAACATCGAAGCGATGCGCGCTCTCGCGCTCGTGACGGCCACGTCGCTCGATATCGCCGCGCGGCATCCGGACGAGAAGATGCGCAAGGAGCACCGCGCCTTCGTCGAGCTGATGATTCCGATCGTCAAAGGCTGGTCGACGGAGACTGCGACGGAGATATGCTCGACGGCGCTGCAGGTGTACGGCGGCATGGGGTACGTGGAAGAGACCGGCATCGCCCAGCAGTATCGTGACGTGCGGATCACGCCGATCTACGAAGGCACGACGGGCATCCAAGCCATGGACCTCGTCGGGCGCAAACTCATTCGCGACATGGGATCGACCGCGACGGCGACGATCGTACGTATGAAGACGTTCGCGGGAGAGCTCAAGACCTCTAAAGACAGCAGCTGCACGGCCATCGCAGCCGTCCTCGATCAGGGCATCGATGCGCTCGTCGACGTGTCGCAGTGGATCGGAATGAACGCGATGAGCGACCTGGGCACGGCCTTTGCGTGTTCGGTTCCCTATCTCAAGCTGTGGGGCGTCGTCGCGGGCGGCTGGCAGATGGCGCGCGCGGCGAAGATTGCTGCCGAACGCGTTGCTGCCAGAGATGGCGAAGCCGAGTTCTACAAGGCGAAGCTCGCGACGGCGCGCTTCTACGCGGACCACGTGCTCTCGCAGGCGTTCTGGTACAAGCACCAGATCAAGGGAGGAGCCGGCGACGTGATGGCGCTCACCCCAGAGCAGTTCGACCTCGATCGCAAGAGCGCGGTCACGGCATGACCGTCTGCACGAGCGATCGCGCGGGCGTCCGCGTTCTCACGCTCGATAATCCGCCGGTCAACGCGCTCTCCTTCGCGTTCTGCGCGGAGCTGCTGCCGGTCATCGAAGCGGCGAACGCCGACGAGAGAGTCAAGGCCGTCGTCTTCGCGGGCGCGGGTGGGATTTTCTCGGGCGGGGCCGATGTCAACGATTTCTCGACCGAGCCGACGCCCGAGACGAAAACGATTCGCGACGTGATTGATGCGATCGAACGGAGCGAGAAGATCTTCGCCGCCGCAATCGACGGAAACGCGCTCGGCGGTGCGTTCGAACTCGCACTCGCGTGCGATTATCGCGTCGGAACGCCGCGGGCGCGGCTCTCGTTTCCGGAGATTCAGCTCGGCCTGCTGCCGGGAGCGGGCGGAACGCAACGTCTTCCGCGCTTGGTCGACGTTCAAGAGGCTCTGCAGATCATGCTCAAGGCGACGCGTCTGAGCGCGGAGGAGGCGCTGGCCAAGGGCATTCTCGATCGCGTAGGAGACGACGCCGTCGAGAGCGCGATCGCAGCCGTGGGTGAAGGCCGCAAGCGCCGTCTCTCGGAGCGAAGAGCGATCCTACCAAAGGGCGTCGTACCGCAGGCCGTACCGTTCATCGTTTCACAGGCGCACAAGATGCTGCCTCCGGAAGAGAACGGAGGGTTTGCGGCGCACAAGCTCGTGGACGCAGTTGAAGCGGCCGTCACGCTTGCGTTCAAACTCGGGCTGGCGCGCGAGTTTCGCCTCTTCGACGAGCTGGTTCGCTCGAAGCCATCGATGGCGCTGCGCCACGTCTTTTTCGCCGAGCGCGCGCTCAACAAGATTCCGGGGCTCGCGCAGGCGCACGCAGCAAACGTCGCCCAGGCGGGCGTCATCGGCGGTGGCACGATGGGAACGGGCATCGCCATCTGTTTCGCCGATGCGGGCATCCCGGTCACCGTCGTAGAGCCGGTCGAGGAGCAGGTCGAGCGCGCGAAGCAGACGGTTTTCGGCATGTACGCGCATCAAGTGCAGCGCGGGCGGCTGACGCAGGAAGAGGCGTGGAAACGCGGACAGTCCATACGCTTCACCGACGAGTACGGCGAGCTGAAGGAGTGCGACCTCGTCGTCGAGGCCGTTTTTGAATCGATGGACGTAAAGAAAGACGTGTTTGCCAAGCTCGACGGCATCGTGAAGCCGGGCGGATTGCTCGCATCGAATACGTCGACGCTCGACATCGACGAGATTGCCGCGGCAACGCGGCGACCGGCGCACGTGCTCGGAATGCACTTCTTCGCACCGGCGAACATCATGAAGCTGCTGGAGATCGTGCGCGGGAAGGCCACGTCGGCCGACGCCGTCGCCACGGCGTTCGCCGTCGGAAAGAAGATGCGCAAAATCGCCGTGCTTTCCGGCAACGCGTTCGGCTTCATCGGCAATCGCATGCTCTTCGACTATGCTCGAGAAGCCGTATTCCTCGCCGAAGAGGGCGTGCCGCCGTACCGCGTCGACGCTGCCATGAAGACGTTCGGCTTTCCCATGGGCCCCTTCGCGATGTTCGATCTCTCCGGCATCGACGTTTCGTGGCATATCGCGCATGCTCGGCCCGACGTGATGACCGGGCGGACGAAGATCGTCGACCGGTTGTACGACATGAAGCGGCTCGGGCAGAAGAGCGGGGCCGGTTACTATCGCTACGACAAGAGCAAGGGCAGCGGACGGGAGCCCATTCGCGACGAGTCCGTCGAGGCACTCTTCGCGCAAGAGGCGGAGCGTACGGGCATCGCGCAGCGTTCCAATGTGAGCGATGAGGAGATCGTGCAGCGCTGCGTCTACGCGTTGATAAACGAGGGCGCCGCACTGCTCGAGCAGGGCATCGCCCTGCGTCCCGGCGACGAAGACATCGTCTACGTCTACGGCTACGGATTTCCGCCGCACCATGGCGGTCCGATGTGGTATGCGGACGAGGTCGGGGTGAAGAACGTGTACGAATCGATCCTGCGCTTTCGCGAAACCTTCGGCGCGCATTGGCAGCCCGCACGCCTGCTCGAAGCGATCGCTCGTGCCGGAGGCACGTTCGCTGCATACGAGGCAAAGGAGCCGGCGCATGCGTGAGGCGGCGATCGTGTCGGCGGCCCGCACGCCGATCGGGCGCGCGTTTCGCGGTGCTTTCAACCAGACGCCGGGCGCGACCATGGCGGGGCACGTCGTGCGCGCGGCGATCGAGCGCGCGGGCATCGATCCCGGTGAGGTCGAGGACGTCGTCATCGGCGTGGGCTTGCCCGAAGGCGCGACGGGAAACAACCTCGGGCGCACGGCGGCATTGCGCGCTGGAATGCCGGTCGAGGTCTGCGGCCAAGTTGTCAGCCGCTTCTGCGCATCCGGCTTGAACGCAATTGCTTCGGCAGCACAGCGCATCGTCGTCGACGGCGCCGGCACGATGGTTGCGGGCGGCTGCGAGTCGATCTCGATGGTGCAGAACGCGATGAACATGGTCGGCTTCGACGAGGAGTGGCTGCTGCGCCACACGCCCGACATCTACATGCCGATGCTCTACACCGCCGATACCGTCGCCAAGAAGTACGGCGTCTCGCGCGAAGCGCAGGACGCGTACGCGCTGCAGAGCCAACAGCGAACGGCGGCCGCGCAGCAAGCCGGGCGATTCGACGACGAGATCGTGCCGCTGGCGACGTGGAAGGTCGTCGAGGAGAAGGAGAGCGGCGCCGTTCGCGAGGAGCGCGTGACGCTGCAAAAAGACGAAGGAAATCGTCCGGAGACGACGCTCGAAGCCCTTGCCGCCCTCAAGGGCGCCGTGCCGGGGATCGCCGACACGACGATCACTGCCGGGAACTCGTCGCAGCTTTCGGATGGTGCTGCGGCGGTCGTGCTGATGGACGCGAAGCTCGCGGAGAAGCGCAACCTTGCGCCGCTGGGTTTCTACCGAGGCATGGCCGTCGCCGGCGTCGCGCCCGACGAGATGGGAATCGCGCCCGTCTTCGCCGTGCCGAAGCTGCTCGAGCGTTTCAATCTGAAGATCGACGACGTCGACCTTTGGGAGCTGAACGAAGCCTTCGCGGTGCAGACCGTCTACTGCCGCGACCGCCTTGCGATTTCCAACGAGATATTCAACGTCGACGGCGGCTCGATTTCGATCGGTCATCCCTACGGAATGACCGGCGCGCGCATGACGGTGCACGCGCTCATCGAGGGCAAGCGCCGCGGCGCCAAGTACGTCGTCGTGACGATGTGCATCGGTGGCGGAATGGGGGCGGCCGGCCTCTTCGAGGTCGCCTAAGGCTCCCTAAGCGCGTCGCGCGTTGCTACGCTATGATCTCGCCGGCGCTCGCGGTGACGTCTCGAGAAAGCGATCGGGGAGAGTACTTCATCGGGACGTGCGTTGACAAGGGGCGTCGCCGCGCGCAGAGAAGGCGCGGCCCGATGAAGGTTCGCTTATCGCTCTTTGCAGTGACGCTGCTGGCAGCGTGCGCCCGTCCGGCGGTCGCGCCGCCGCCGCTCGCGCATCAAACGCCCGGCCCGGCGCAAGGGAGCGCGGGAACGCCGGTGTACGCCGGCGAGCCTGCAGCGTCGGTGCGCATCGAGACGCGGATACTCGGCGTGAGCCCCGACGGCTACGCGCGCTGGCTCGCGGTCGCGCGATTCTTCGACGTGCACGGCAAACCAACGCGCATCCTCGCGAATAGTAATCTCGATTGGATACCGTCCATCGGCGTCGCACAGTGGCAGAATCGCATGCGCTACGGGCAGCCGTCGGCGATCGTCTCGACCGATCGCGACGGCCCTCTCTCGCTCACCGTCCGCGCGACGCTGCCGAAGCTGCCCAGCGTAATGGTGCGTATCGACACGACAGCCTGGCGCGGCGCGCGCGTCGTCGCCGGCGCGATCGGACCGCATCTCGTGCAGGTAGGATGGTTTCCGTATTCCGCGCGGCCCGTCACCGTCGCGCGCGTCGGTACGCACGGCGCGCGCACGGTCTTGGCGCGGCTACCCGGCGGATCCACGTACTACGACGCGAGCGCCGTACCGGGCACCGTCTATCGCTATGCCGTCACGCGCGGCAGCCGAACCCTGCTGACGAACGTCGTGCACGTGCCGCCGCGTTTGCCGCGCACGCCGATCGCAAATGCGTCGGGAAGCGCGATGTGGCTCTACTTCACCCTCGATCCGCTCGACGATCTCTATTACGCCAAGCTCGATCCGGCCGCGATCGTGCGGCAAGCCGTTGCGGCGCACCTGCACTACGTCGAGCTGCGCGCGGCGTACGGCGCGTACTTCGAGATCACGCCGCAAGCCAAACCGGTCGTCGACGCGATCATCGACGGATTGGAGTCGCACGGCATCGGCGTCGTCGGTTGGAGCGTGCCGCGCGAGGTGCGGTACGACGACCTGCGAGCGACGCTCGATGTCGCACGCTACCGTACGGCGAGCGGACGACGGTTCACCGGTCTCGCCGTCGATCTGGAGCGTGGGAGCGAGTTCATGGGAGACGGCCCTGCTGCGCGACGAGCATTAGGTGAGTATCTTACGCTCGTACGCGAAGCTGCCGGTCCGCGGTACCTGATCGTCGCAACGGTGGAGGATCCGTACTTCGAGCATTTGGACGCGGCGCAGTACCCTTATCGCGCGATCGCCCGCGCGGCGAGCGTATTGCAGCCGATGGCGTACTGGCGCATGATGCGCAAGACCGCGCCCACTACCCCGGCGAAGGTCGCCGCGCAGATGCGCGCGTCGTACGCGACGCTCTTGCGCATGGCGGGGCGCCGCATGCCGGTCTCGATGGGAGGCCAGACGAGCGCGCTTACGGCGACCGGCTACCCGCCGGCGGGCGAGATCACGGCCAGCCTCGACGCCAGCAAGCACGCCGGAGCGATCGGGGAGGCGTTCTTCGCGTGGAACGACACGCTGGCGCAACAATGGGAGGCCATCGGGCGGTTCAATTGGCGTGCGGCCGTCGTTCTTCGGCGATCTCGAGCGCCGGCTCGTCGATGACGAGAGCGGCCGCATTACCTAGTACTAGCCTGACCGCGCACTATCGCGCAACCGAGGCGATGCGCGCGGCATCGTCTTTTCGCGTCCGCCCCAAAGGAGTTCGATCGTGAGCGCAGCAGCACAGTTTCCGGCAGAACAGTCACGCGACGGGCACTTCGTGCGGCAGGACGACGCGTTTCGCGGCTGGGTACGCGCCGACGGAAGCGGCGCGTACCCAGCGGAAGCGGGCCGCTACCATCTCTACGTCTCGCTCGCGTGTCCGTGGGCCCACCGCACGATCGTCGCGCGCAGACTCAAAGGTCTCGAATCGGCGATCGGCATGACGGTCGTCGATCCGATTCGCGACGACGAGCACGGCTGGGCCTTTCGCGACGTTCGGGGTGCCTCGCACGATCCGGTCAACGGATTTTCGTATCTGAGCGAAGCGTACCGCGCGACCGATCCCGGATATCGCGGGCGCGTCACGGTTCCGGTGTTGTGGGATACGCGCACGCACCGGATCGTGAGCAACTCCGACGACGACATCATGCGCATGTTCGAAACGGAGCTGGACGCGCACGCGGAGCATCCTGGACTCGATCTCTACCCGATGGCGCTGCGTCCCGAGATCGACGCGCTTAACGAACGGATCTACGAGACTCTGAACAACGGCGTCTACCGTGCCGGCTTCGCCACGCGGCAAGAGGCGTACGAGCGGGCAGCACGCGAGGTCTTCGCGATGCTCGACGAGCTCGATGCGAGGCTGTCGAACCAACGGTATCTCTTCGGCGACGCTCCGGTCGAGACGGATTGGCGGCTGTTCGTGACGCTCGTGCGCTTCGACGCTGTCTACTACGGGCATTTCAAGTGCAACCTTCACCGGATCGCCGACTACGAGAACCTCTTCGGCTACCTGCGGGACCTGTATCAGATCGACGGCGTCGCGCAGACGGTCGATTTCGATCACATCAAGCGCCATTACTACATGACGCACGAGCAGATCAACCCTACGCGCATCGTTCCGATCGGCCCGGCGCAGGATCTCTCGGCGCTGCACGGCAGGGAGAGGCTCGTTCGGCGGTAAGGAGTGCTTCCTATGGAACCGATCGATCGCCGAACCTTTCTCGCAGCGACCGCTGGAGCTGCTACCCTGAGCGCAAGCGCGCGGGAGAGCGTCGCGGCCGCGGCTCCGCAGCGCGACGTCGTCTTTCTGTCGACGTGGCAATGGGGCGTCGAGGCGAACAAACGCGCTGCCGAGATTTTCGGCGGCGGCGGGTCGCTGGTGGAAGCGATCGAGAAAGGCATCAACGTCGTCGAGGACGACCCCAACGTCATGACCGTCGGATACGGCGGGCTGCCGAACGCCGACGGTGAGGTGGAGCTCGATGCCGGCATTATGGATGGTACGACCCACCGTGCCGGCGCGGTCTTCAACCTGCACGAGATCAAGAACCCGATCTCCGTCGCGCGCCTCGTGATGGAGAAGACGCGCCACACGCAGCTCGCGGGCGAAGGGGCGCTGCGCTTTGCGGTTGCCATGGGCTTCGCGCCGATGCAGCTGCTCACGCCGAAAGCGCTCGAAGCGTGGCTGAAATGGAAGAACACGCCCAACCACGAGACGTTCTGGATCGACGGCGAGCACCACGATACCATCGGCATGCTCGCTGCGAGCGGCGGGCGCGTTGCGGCGGGCTGTTCGACGAGCGGCCTCGCATGGAAGATTCCCGGGCGCGTCGCGGACTCGCCGCTCGTGGGCTGCGGCTACTACGCAGACGACGCCGCGGGCGCAGCCTCAGCGACCGGCGACGGCGACGTGATGACGAACTATTGCACCTCGAAACACATCGTGCAGAAGATGGCGGAGGGCATGCACCCGCAGGAAGCCTGCCACGACCTCATGCGGTACATGGCGACCAGCGCCGGCCAGCTGCACACCGACATGTACTGCGTCATCGCGATCGACCCGCACGGCGAGATCGGCGCGCTTTCGATGAACGCGAAGCAGCCACTGCACTATGCGCTGTGGCGCAACGGTACGGCGACCTTCCACACGGCCCCGCACTACCTCGCGTAAGCGTCAGGACTCAGCTCCACCGACTTTGCGAGCAGCCGCGCAGAGCTGTGCACGTGGAGTTCCTGACCCGCGGCGATTCGCTACGTTGGCGCGTCTTGGATGTGCGCGGCGTAGTCGCGCGGGTCGAAGTACCAACCGGGTAACGAACGCGGGAACGCGATGTTCTCGAACGAGTACTCCACGACTCTGTCATCGCTGTTGTAGCCGCCTTCGACGACGCCGTGAATGTGGGTGACGACGGGCATCCCGTCGAGTCTTCCGAGCGTTATCGTGAAGAGCGTCGGATAGGTCTCGCAGCGGTGGCCGACGCAGTACTCGAAGCGATCGGTGGCGAGAACTTTTTCGAGCTCGAACGTTCTGGGATCGACCCACAGCTCGCGCAGCCGGTTACGCTCCGGATCGCGGCGCGGCGTCAACACGACGTGAAGCAAACCTTGATCTGCGTTGACGGCGACGACGTAGTAGTCGGCGTTGACGCTGACGTTGACGCGGCCGATCACCGGCGGCATCGTTCCGGTCGGCTCGGGCGTGGGAACCCACGAGATCGGATGCGGGTGTGCGGGCGCGGGCTCGAAGAGGTCCGCGGTCGGCGGCCCGGGGTCTGCAAGCTCCGGATGATCCTCAGGAGCGTCGACCGAGTTGAACTGCGGGCGCATGAACTCCATCTGCCCGATCGCCCCGAGCCGCGAGAACTCCCGTCCGAGGGCAGCTTTGTCCGACGTGCGCATCCAGATGTGGAAGGTGTAGCTATCCGCGTAATCCGGGTAGCCTTCAGCGTCGTCGTTCTGCCGCACGAGCGTGTACGTTTCGTAGGGCGGCGGAGGACGATGCGAGCGAAAGACCTCGCGGATTTTGTAGAAGACGTCGTCAGGTGACATGCTCGGCAAGGGAACCGCCGCGGCGTAGGAGGCGCCCGATGCTCGCGCGGGCGTGCTCGCGACGCCCGGCGCCGCCACGAGCACCGCGGCCGCTCCCATGAGGAGCAACGCGCACAAGCGATGATGCATGGGGCTGCGACTTCCCGTGCCCGCCGGACGCAACCTTCGGTACGGACGCACGGTTGTTTAGGGGGTGGCCCCGGTCAGCTTGCACCGGAAGGTCTACCATGCTAGAATGGCCCGGCCAAGGTATCGAGTCTCGGTCCTATACTCTCGAGTGCTGAACGAGTCGATTCCGAGCAAAAAAGTCAATACACAGTCAATAGGAGTCCCTCGTTCATAATGTATCAAGATGAGTACCTTCGCTGCGTGGATTGCGGACGCGATTTCGCGTTCACGTCCGGCGAGCAAGAGTTTTTCGCATCCAAAGGCTTTCAAAACAAGCCCAACCGTTGCCCCGACTGCCGCGCGGCGCGTAAAGCGTCGGGTGGTGGCCGCAGCGGCGGCGGCGGCGGCGGTGGCGGCGGCGGTGGACGCGCACCACGTGAGATGTTCACGGCGACGTGCAGCCAATGCGGCGGCGTCGCGCAGGTCCCGTTCCAGCCGCGCAGCGACAAACCAGTCTACTGCCGCGACTGCTTCGCGACCCGCTCTTCCTCGTATAGGTAGAGCTTCTAGGAGCCTGTCGGGTTACGGCACATTTCCGTCTTCCAGCCGTCTTTCTTCCAGCCGTCTTTTGCCCGAATACTTCGTTGCTCTTCGGTCACGAAGCTACGGCTTCGATCCCTCATCGCGCCTCGTCTTCGAACAAAATTCGGCTGAAATCCGAAAACGGCCATAGCCCGACAGGCTCCTAGCGAACGTTCACGATAGCGAATGCGCTACGCCCGAACTCTTCGGGCTGATCGCGTAAGAACGCACGAGCGCCCGGCCAGCGATAGCTGCCGGGCGTTACTGCACGTGCGAGGTAGTGCATTTCGTAGATGCCCGGCTCGAGATGTTCGGCATACGCCGTTATGCGGTCGGCGTAGATTTGTTGGTTCTCGAGCTGCCAGCTGTCGGGCGCCGCTGTCGTAAACGTGCTCGACGTCTGCACCGAGGCGTCGATAGCTTCGAACCCCGCGGGTAGCGGGTCATCGATCAGGAGCCTGTCGACCGGGTGATCGACGATGACGCGAACGCCGACGTCGACGACCGTCCCCGCCTCGAACGACTCCGGTGCCGAAATCGGTGCCAGATCCATCGACGCGAGCAGATCGCCGCCTCCGATCGGCCGCACCTCGCGGATGACGCGTATGCCGGCGAGTACGCCCGGCGCGTCGTCACGGACCGGATAGGTATAGAGAAGCGCGTAGTGCAGCGTTCCTCCGCTCGACGAAAACGCGAGAGCGCCCGCGCGCACGGACGAGGCGGGAACGCGTACCGTTTGCACTCCGGCCGTCGATCCGAATCGTGCCTGCGCGAGCGTCTTTCCATCGGCGGTGACGGTTGCGGTGAACGGGACGAGGCGCTCGTGGGTGGCGTAGTCGGCGAGCGCTTCGACGGCCGATGCCGTCCCGACGAGGCTGCCCCATCCGCAACGGCACTGCTGCGAGACGAGCGCAGTGAGCGCACCGTCGATCTCATCGGCGGTTGCAGCGCGAGCAACGAGCAGTTGCAGCATCGCCGCCTGTCCCTCCACCTGCGTGCCGAGCCACCCCCAGGCATCGTGCGTCGAGAGCGTTGCGGTCCGTCCCGTGCGGTAGACGCTCTGCTCGAGCGTGCCGGCGAGGGCGAGCCCCGTCGCGCGATATCCCGGGACCGAAAGCAGGTAGCGCGCGAGGCGGGCTTGCGTCGCAGCGTCGAAGTTCGCGTTCTGTGCGAGGATGTCGGAGAGAAAATCGTTTCGCCGGTCGCCGAGCGCGTTCAGCGCGAGCAGCACCGCTAAGCGCATCCGCGCGCGGCATTGCGCGTCGCGGCACCAGGCGTAGCGAGACGGATTCGCCAGGGCTCGCGCGAGATAGGCTTTGGCGTTCTCCAAAGCGTGCGGATCGACCGCGACGCCCCGGTCGGAGGCAAACGCGAGTGCTTCGACGGCGTACGCTGACTCGAACGGATCGCTCGCCGTCCCTTTGAATGGCGCGAATCCACCGTCGCTCTGCTGCAGCGAGAGAATCGCGCTTCGCGCGTCGCGCTCCGCAGCGATCGGATCGAATGCGGGGTGCAGGTGATACCGCGCTTCGAGCGCGTGCGTCGCTGCCGCGATCGCGAGGCGGCTCGCCGCGTCGTCGAGGAACGGCTGCGGATCGGCCGCCATCGCGGCGGACGCCGGTAGGGCGAACTGCGGTACGACGGAGTTGGCGAGCGCGATCGCGAGCGTACCGCCGCTCGAGAGATCGACGGGGACCGAGACGCGTGACGTCGTCGCCCCCGCGTCGACCACCGACTCGGTTACGGCGCGATCGCGAACGGTGAAGGGGACGCGAAACGCGTCCGTCGCCGAGCCGAGCCTCGAGGAGAAGAGCATCGTCGTCGGCTCCGGCGCGCCGACGAGCATGGGAAAGCGTATCGCCTGAATCCCCGCGCCGAGAGTCGTCGTCTCATCAAGGCTGCGCGGCGAACCGCTCGTGAAGGTGAGGGCGCCGGTGACCGTGCCGTGGAGATGGAGCGTTCCGCCGCCGGCGACGTCGAGCGCCGAAAGGCCGGCGTCGATCGTGTCACCCGGCCGCGCGAACTGCGGCAGGAGCGGATCGGTCAGCAGCGTCTTCGTCGCGACGAAGGTTGCGTCCGCATTGCCGAAATGGCGATCGTCATTTGCAATTGCGACGGCCATCGTGCGCCACGTCGTCAACTCGTCGGGCAGCGTGAAGCTGATCGTCGCGTTCCCGTTGCGATCGATGGGCACGATCGCGTAGTACGCGAGCGGATTGAAGTATTCGCGCACCCGCGTCGATCCGGCGCCGGCGAGAAAGCCGCCACCGTATCCCCAGCCCTTCTCGACCGTGGGGCGCAGTGGTTGGAGCTGCACGTTCTGACGGTTGTCGGCGTAACGCGTCGCGATCGGCTGATCGGCGAAGATCGTTTGCACGAGGTCCGGCGGGCGATAGCCCGTGAGCTGCAAGATCGCTTCGTCGACGACCATGACGATGGCCTCGCCGGCCGCCGGTCGCCCCGCGGCGTCGCGAACGTGCAACGCGATGCGTTGGCGGCCGCCGGGTTCGACGCGCGCCTGTTGCGGCGAGACGGCAATCTTGAGATAGCGATCGGCGAGGTCGACGTGCAGCGCGGCGAAGCCGACGCGCGCGAGACTGTCGAGCGTTCCCGCACGCACGCTTCGAATCGAAGCGCCGCGTCGCACGACGATCGCCTCGACGGCTGCGTTCGGCAGCATCGCCGGCGTGACGCGGAACGAGATGGTCGGGCCGTTGCCCGTGACGTGGACGAGCCGGCTGAAGAGCACGTCTTGACGCACGACGGCAAAGTAGACGTCGCTCTGCGCGAACGGTGATGCGACGAGCGCGGTCGCGACGTCGCCGATCCGATAGATCTTCTTGTCGAGTTTGACGTCGGCGACCGACGTGTCTTGGCCTCCCCAGTCGACGCTCCCGGCGCCGGCCACGAAGGCTTGGAGGTCGGTCTCGCTTCCCGCAGCGCCGCCGGTAAAGTTGGCGAGGATGCGATAGGGTCCGGGATCGCGCGGGTGGAGTTGCACGGAGACCGGCGCGCTGCCGGAGGTCGCGTCGGCCGAGTCCACGGTCGCGTACTCCACGCCGTTTTGCGCGGTCTCACCGCCGGCTACCAGTTGCGTTGCCGACGTATAGCTCATCGACTGCAGCTCGACGTGCACGCTTCGGCCCGCAATCGGCGCTCCGGCGAGGTTCGTGACGACGAGCTGCACGCGTAGCGGCGATCCCGCCCTGCCCACGAGATCGGTCTTGAGGCCGATGGTGCCGTCGCTCGCCAAGGCGGTGAATGTTTGCGTCGTGTCGACGGAGAGGTTCGACACGTCCGTGGCCTGGACGTCGACGCTGTACGTCATCGGAAGCGGCAGGTCGTTCGCGACGGGAACGCTTGCCGAGAGGCTGCCGTTGCGATCGAACGTGCCCGTCGTTTGCAGAACGTCCGTATCGAACTCGGGCTCCTGATCAGGCCAGAACCATTGGCGGCCGAAGGAGAAGTCGTCCCATCCCGGAGGAGCGAGCGCCGCTGCATCGCGCGTGACGTCGATCTTCGCCGCCGCATTCGCGAGCGGAGCGCCGAAGAGGTAGCTTCCCCGAGCCGTTACGGCGACGTGCGAGCCCGCGAGCGCGGTCGGATGGTCGACGGTGACGTCGAGCGAGAAGTTCGGTGGCTTGAACTCCGCGACGCGCAGCCCACCATCGAGCTCGTTTCCATCCGGTCCCTTGGCGACGATGCCGTAATATCCGAGCGGTTGATTCGCTTCGAAGTGCAGCGGCAACGAAAAGACGCCGAAGGCATCCGTGTGCACCGTTCCGAGCGAGCGCGCGTTGCCGCTCGGGTCGCTCAGGGTCACGACGTAGGCGGTATTCCGGTCGGCGTCGAGCGAACCGTTGCGCACTGCGTACGCGACGCCGGTGATGCGCGCGCTCTCGCCGGGTTGGTACATTTGCCGATCCGTGAAGAGAACTCCGCGCGAGAGCGGCGCGCCGCTCGTCCACGTCGTGTCCCCCGGCATGTTCTGCGTTCCGCTCCAAGCGTTGATCCGCGCGTACGCCCAATCGCCGCCGAGGCTCGCGACCGCCATGATCGGCGGCGCCTCGTCCGCGTACTCCTGGCCTCCGGCGTAACACGCTTGGAGCGGGTCGCCGCTCAGGTCGAACGTGCCGTCGGCGCCCGTTGCCCCGCGCGCGCACGGCGTCGTGGACGCGCTTCGCCCCGTGCGGTAGATAGCGATCTGCGCACCGCCGACGGGCGAGCCGTCCGAGAGCCGCTGCACGCGCACGATCGCGCGCGACGGAAAGGTCTGCGCGAAGACGCCGAGATTGGTGAGCGAGACCAGGCCCGTCTGCGTCGGCGTGAATCCGCGGGCGAGCGTGGCGCTCACGCCGTAGGCGAGGACGCCGCTATCGCGCCCGAGCGCGGCGCGTAAGGGAATCCGCACGACGCTCTGCACGTTGGGCCTGGCGCCGGGGATCGCGTGCTCTCCCCAATGCGACGCGTCGGGAAGGAGCGAGGATGGGTCGTCGCCGTTGACGAGCATCGCTGGGGAGATGCGCAGCATCGCTTCGCGATACGCGTTGCCTGGAAGGTTCGTCGCAAAGACGGTGAGCGCAAGATCGTCGACGCTCGGGAAGACGCTCGTGCCGCTCGGCGCCCAAATGCCCGGCGTGAAGTCACCCGTATGGATCGTGACGCTCTGCGGCGCGCCGAGCCGTTGACCGAAGACGTCCGCGAGCCCGGCTCCGACCGTGATCGTATACGTGGTGCGCGGCGCGAGCAGATAAGGATCGATGGAGATGACGTTCGGCGTGTCGCTGCTAATCGACGCGGGACTCTGCGCCGGTTGCGGCGCCGGAGAGATGGTGACGTTGCCTGCGAGGCTCTTGGGATCGAGCGGATTGTCGAACGCGATCTGCGGATCGCCGCCGGAGAATCGCTGGCCGAAGGTTCCCGGCTGCGGCGACGGCGTGGCGACGACGCCGAGCGCGGAGTACGTGCGGATCGCGCCGGCGTACGCCTTTGCGGTCGGCACATTGCCGTACGTCGGCGTTACGCCCGCGGCGATCGTGAGCCGATACGTCGTACCCTCGCGCAGCGTGCCGCGCGGTACCAAATCGTAGGTCCAGACGTCGAGCGCCGGATCGAAGGCTTCTTGCGCGCCGGTTCCGGGCAGCGGCGTCGGCTGCACTTCGAGCGTCGCGTCGAGCCCGACGGTTTGACCGCCGCCGACGAGCGTCGCGCGCGCGGAGAGCGAGACGGCGTCGACGCGCGCGTTCGCGGTGACGCGCAGCGTCGGGTGAAGGCTCGAAGGCGGCGGCGTCGCCCCGTCCACGTCGGCGGCGAGCGACGGGAGATCGCGTACGCGCAGCGGCGCGGTTTCGAACGTCCAGGCGAGGTCGTTCCGCAGTATGTCGCCGCTCAGATCACGCAGCCCGGCAACGAGCGTGACGCGCACGCGCGTGCCGACGGGCAGCGCCTGCTCTGGGACGAAACCGATCATGCGCGGGGTCAAAACGACGAAGCTTCCGCGTAACGCGGGCGCGACGCGCAGGTGCGAGAGCACGTCGGCGGGGCCGCTTCCCTCGAGAGCGCCCACGGTCGTGACCGGGCGCGCGAAGATCACGCGAATCTGTGAAAGCGTCGTGGCGCGGCTCGTCGGAGATATCGAGGCGATCCACGCGGGAAGCGACGGAACGGGCACGGCCTGGACCGGAGCGAGCGCGGCGCTGTTTCCCCCGCCCTGGCATGCGACGGCGGAGACGAGAACGAGCATCCCCGCACAGCCCAAGAGACGTCGCACGAAGATCTCCTTTCCGCGAGGCAGCGCCCAACAAGAAAGCGCTCCCTTCTGCGTGAATACGCCTGGAGATGGGCCGTCCCTCCGTGGCTCTCGTGTCGCTGGCAGCTTTCTCGCTGCTGTGGTTTCTCGCTCGAGCCGGATTGGGATTCGACGTCCGCGCGCTCCCTCACGGGCGCGGTACGGTCCACTTTACGGATCGTACGGGATTGCCGCTCGGATCGATTGCGGCATCGGATGCGCGCAACAGCGCGTGGGTAGCGCTCGATCGCGTCTCGCCGCTCTTTCTGCGCGCCATCCTCGCCGCAGAAGACGCGCGCTTCTACTACCACGGCGCGGTCGATGCGGGAGCGCTGCTGCGCGCAACCTACGAGTACGCGATCGACGGCGAGGCGCGCAGCGGGGGATCGACCATCGCGATGCAGCTCGCACGTTCGATCTGGCACGTTCCCGGCGGCGTGCGCGGAAAGATCGTGCAGATCGCGGACGCGGAACGCATCGTGCTGCGCTCGCCGCCGAACGCGATCTTAGAAGCCTACGTCAATCGCGTACCGATGGGAGGCGACGTGTACGGCGTCGAGGCGGCCTCGCGTTCGTATTTCGGCATCTCGGCGGGGGACCTCGACCTCGCGCAAGCTGCGCTCCTCGCGGCGATCCCCAACGATCCGTCGCGGCTTTCGCCGTACGCAAACTGGCGCGGATTGCGGGCCCGTCAGCGATACGTACTCGACCGCATGGAGGAAGACGGCACGATATCGCGCGCACAAGCGGCTGCGGCTGCGGGCGAACGCCTCGAGATCTTGCCGCCGGCGGGCGGTCCGCGCGCGGCGCAGCATTTTCTTTTTGCGCTGTATCCGCACGTGCCCCCGCAGAAGACGCTCGTGCGCACGACGCTGGACGCTTCGCTTCAGCGATACGTGCAAGCGCAGGTCCTCGCCGTCACCGCGTCGCTCGGTAGCCGGCACGTGACCGACGCCGCGGCGCTCGTCGTCGACAACGCAACGGGCGACGTTCTCGCCTACGTCGGCTCCCCCGACTATTTCTCCGACGCGCTGCTCGGGCGCAACGACGGCGTCACAGCGCTGCGACAACCCGGCTCGTCGCTCAAGCCGTTCACGTACGAGCTGGCACTCGAGCGCGGCGCGATCGCCTCGACGACGATTCTACAGGATGCCCCGGCGACGTACGCGATACCGGGGGGCGAGCTCTATCAGCCGGCCGATTATTCTACGCGCTTTGCCGGCCCAGTGCGCGTCAGATACGCGCTCGCGAACTCGCTGAACGTTCCCGCGGTGCGCGTGCTCTCGCGCGTCGGCGTCGGAGCGCTGCTCGAGCGCTTGCATCGGCTCGGCTTCTCGCACTTGGAGAAGCCGGCATCGTACTACGGGCTCGGGCTGACGCTCGGGTCTGGCGAGGTGACGCTCGAGGAGCTCGTTCGCGCGTACGCGACGATGGCGCGCGGCGGTGCGGCGATTCCTTTGCGCACGACGCTCGACGCACCGGTGCCCCGGCCCGTGCAGATCGGCGACGCAGCGACGTGGGCACTCGTTACGCGCATGCTCGCGGATGCGCACGCGCGAGCGCTCTCCTTCGGCGTGGACTCGATTCTGCGGCTGCCGTTTCCGGCTGCGGTGAAGACGGGCACGTCGTCGGATTATCGCGATACGTGGACGGTCGGGTTCACGCGGGACTACACGGTCGGCGTCTGGGCGGGTAACTTCGACGGGTCGGCGATGCAAGGCGTCTCCGGCGTGACGGGGGCGGCGCCGCTGTGGAACCATATCATGCTGCATCTCTACGAGCGCCGCAACGAACCGCCGGCTTTTGCGGCGCCTGCGGGATTCGTGCGCGTTCCGATCTGCGCGACGACGGGGAGGCGCCCGACCGCGGCCTGCGCCGCCGTCGTCACGGAGTGGATCCGCCCCGCCCAGGCTGCGGCGTGGCGCCGCCCGGCGGCGCGCTACGACGGCGTGCGGATCGTCTTTCCGGCCGACGACGACGTCTTTGCGCTGAACCGCCCTGCCGATTCCCGTAGCCGCTCGATGCAGCGATTGGAACTCCAGGCTGCCGGAAGCACGACGGTGCGGTGGAGCGTTTCGGGAAGCGCGCTTGGCGTCGACGCACAGGGGCACGCGTTCTGGCCGCTGCGCCTTGGACGTTGGACTATCGAAGCCAGGTCGGGACGCGAGCTCGATAGCGTCACCGTTCGCGTCGTGCCGGCGCCGGTCACGCGGCGCGCGGGCTTTACGGCCATCCAACAGGCACTCCCCCAGCGGCGGCGAAGCCAAATGCTGCTACCGCCTCGGCACAGTAAGGGCTCAGGCTTTAGCCCGCACTAAATCGGAATGCTAACGATGCGCCCGTTCGTATCGTTGGTGATTCTAGGTACCGCATACTTGCCTCATATCGGAAAAAAGAAAGGACCCGGACCTAGGAAATGAAGAGCCTTCTCACAGCGCTTACGGCCGCAGCGCTCTTCCTTGCGACCGCGCCGATGATCGCGCTTGCCGCTCATCCGCTGACGATCTACAACAACGCGGATCAGGCCATCGAGTACATCTACATCTCGCCGGTCGACAGCAACCAGTGGGGCGACGATTGGCTCGGATCCGATCAAGTTCTCGAGCCGAGCAACCACATCACGTTCACGGTGGAAAGCGGCTGCGCGCAAGACATCAAAGTCGTTTTCATGGACCATCATACGGTCGAAAAGCGAAACTTCGACACCTGCAACTACGATCTCAGGGTAAACTACTAGGAGCCTTAACCGGTAGGAACCGGACTCCGCTTGCCGTCGGCGGGCGGAGTCCACCCGCTCGCGCGTGAACCCTAGGCTTCTTGCGCATAGGAGTTGACGTCGGCGGAACGTTCACCGACGTCGTGCTCGTCGATGACGAGCACGACGTATTCTCTGCGCTGAAAGTGCCGACGACGCCGCGGGAGCCCGAGCGGGCGGTCCGCGAGGCGTTGGAGCGAACCGCGATCGGCGCGACGGTGACCTGGATCGCGCACGCAACCACGATCGCGACGAACGCGCTGCTCGGCCAAATCGGCCTTGAACTGCCACGCGTCGCGCTGATCGCAACCGAGGGTTTTCGCGATCTCGTCGAGATCGGCCGGCAGAATCGCTCCCGCGTGTACGATCTCTTCGTCGAGCGGCCGAAGCCGCTCGTCGCTCGCGAGGACCGGTTCACCGTTCGCGAGCGCATCGACGCGTACGGCGAGGTCGTCGAGCCGCTCGACGAGCCGTCACTGGAGCGAGCCGTCACGGCGATTGCCGCGCGCGGGATACGCAGCGTCGCCATCTGCCTGCTCAACGCGTACGCCAATCCCGCCCACGAGCGGCGCGTGCAGCGACGGTTGCGGGAGATCGCGGATCTGCCGTTCGTCCTCTGCTCGAGCGACGTCGATCCGCAGTATCGAGAGTACGAGCGCCTCTCGACGACCGTCGTGAGCGCGGCGCTGGCGCCGATCGTCAGTACGTATCTCAGCGCGCTCGCCCGCGACATTCGTGCGCTCGGCATCACCGCGCCGCTGTACGTCATGCGCAGCGACGGCGGTCTCTGCGAGGATCGTGTCGCCGCGCTGCGTCCCGCGTCCCTCATCGAGAGCGGTCCAGCGAGCGGCGTCATCGCCGCGGCGCAGGTCGCGCGCTCGCTCGAAATCGCTCGCGCGCTCTCGTTCGACATGGGCGGTACGACGGCCAAAGCGGGAAGCATCCTCGACGGGCGGCCGGAGATCGCAACGGAGTACGAAGCAGCGGGCGCGACCCACAGCGGGCGCGCGGTCAAAGGCAGCGGATATCCCGTTCGGTACCCGTTCGTCGATCTCTCGGAGGTGAGCGCGGGAGGCGGTACGATCGCATGGATCGACGACGCGGGCTCGCTGTGCGTGGGTCCGCGCTCCGCGGGAGCCGATCCGGGACCGGCGTGTTACGGACACTCCGATCGGGCAACCGTTACCGACGCCAACGTCGTGCTCGGACGTCTGCATCAGACCCATCTGCTGGGCGGAGCCTTTCCGATCGATGGACGGCGCTCGCGGCAGGCGATTGCCGCGCTCGCCGAGCCGCTCGGGCTCGGGGTCGAAGAAGCGGCAGCCGGCATCGTGACGATCGTCGACGCGCAGATGGCAAAGGTTCTGCGCATCGTGACGGTCGAGCGCGGCCTCGATCCGAGGGAGTTCACGATGATTGCGTTCGGCGGCAACGGGCCACTTCACGCGTGCGCGCTCGCCGACGAGCTGGGCGTCGCTCGCGTGCTCGTGCCGCGCCATCCCGGGCTCTTCTCGGCGCAGGGCCTACTGGCGGCGGATCTCTCTGAGACCCATCTCCAGCCCGTGCTCCGATCCACCGCCGAGGTCGAGCATGCGGAGCTGGAGCGGATCTTCGCCGACCTCGAACGCTGCGGACGGGATGCGTTGCGCGCGCAAGGCGCTCGCGACGAAAGGATGCGCGTTCGCCGTACGTACGACGCGCGATATCGCGGGCAGAGCTTCGAGCTGCACGTCGAGCACGACCGCTCGACGACGGCGATCGCGCAGCGGTTTCACACGCTGCACCGCGCTCGCTACGGCTACGCCGTCGAAGCGGAGTGCGTCGAACTGGTGAACGCCCGCGCGACGGTCTACGCCGAGCGCGTCGCGCCGCGCGCGCGCACCACGCCCGGCGCGCCGGCACCGCGCGTCGCGGGCAGGCGGCGCACGTGGCTGCGCGGTGGGTTCGCGGAGGTTGCGGTCCACGAGCGCTCTGGGTTGAATGCCGGGGCGGCGTTCGACGGACCCGCGATCGTGGAACAGTACGACTGCACGACATTCGTCGCGCCGGGATGGCATGCGCAGGTCATGGCTGACGGGTTGCTCTCCCTGGGGCGAGCGCAAGCGCGATGAGCGATCCGATCGTACGCGAGGTCATCAAGAACGCGCTGCTCTACGCGAGCGAAGAGATGGGCGTCGCCGTACGCAACAGCGCATACTCGCCGAACATCAAGGAGCGGCTGGACCACTCGTGCGCGCTCTTCGACCCCGATGCGAACCTCATCGCGCAGGCGGAGCACATCCCCGTCCACCTCGGGTCGCTGCCGTGGGGATTGCGCCGGATCGTGCGCGTGGTGAGCGAGCGCGGCGCGGCCATGCGCCCTGGAGAGATGTGGGTCGCGAACGATCCGTACGTCACGGGGACGCACCTGAACGACGTGACGGTCGTACGGCCGGTCTTTCGCGGCGCATCGCTCGTCGGGTTCGCAGCGAGCAAGGCGCACCACACCGACGTCGGTGGTGCGGCACCAGGCTCGATGTCGCCGGAGGCTGGAGATCTGTTCGCAGAGGGGCTCGTCGTCCCGCCGATGCGATTGGTCGAGGCAGACGAGCCGATCGCCGAGGCGATCGCGCTCTTTCGCAGCAACTCGCGCACTCCCGAGGCGCGCAGCGGCGACCTGCTCGCGCAGATCGCGGGCAGCTACACGGGCGAACGGCGCATGCTCGAGCTCTTCGAGCGTTACGGCGACGAGGTCGTGCTCGACGCGTTTGCGCGAAGCCTTACCGACTCCGAGCGGCGAATGCGTTCGGCTCTGCGCGAGCTGGGCGACGGCGTCTTCGAAGCCTCGGACGTTTTGGAAGATCTCGACGGGAGGCCGACCCTACGCATCGCGTTGCGTTTGGAGCTGCGCGACGGTGAAGCGCGGTTCGATTACGCGGGTACGTGCCCGCAGGTCGGCTTTCCGTTGAACGCGGTGTTCGGGGTGACGCTCTCGGGCGTGCACTATGCGCTGCGCGCCGTCACGGACGCGAGTATTATGATGAACGAGGGATGCTTTCGTCCGGTGCGCGTGCGCGTGCCGGAAGGCACGCTGCTCAACCCGCGCCGCCCCGCACCCGTCGCTGGCGGCAACGTGGAGACGAGCACGCGCAATGCCGAGGTCGTGCTGCAAGCACTCGCGCAGGCCGCACCCGAGCGCGTCCCCGCATGCAGTGGCGGAACGATGAGCAACGTCCTGCTCGGCGGCGCGCGCAGCGACGGGCGAAGCTGGGCGTTCTACGAGACGAACGGCTGCGGCATGGGAGCGCGTCCGACGAGCGACGGTCTCTCCGGCGTGCAGTGCCATATGACCAATACGCTCAACACGCCGATCGAAGCGATCGAGCGCGAGTTTCCGCTGCGCGTCACGCGCTACGAGCTGGCGTACGGAACGGGCGGCGCGGGGCGCCGGCGGGGTGGCGACGGTTTGATCCGGTCGATCGAGCTTCTCGACGGTTCGGCACGGGCGTCGCTGCTTGCGGATCGTCATACGGTCGCGCCCCCGGGGGCGCACGGCGGCGCGCCCGGATCGTGCGGCGAGCATGCGATCGTACGCGCGGGAAAGACGACTCGGCTTCCAGCGAAGACCAGCGTGTCGCTCGAGCCCGGCGATACGATCGTCGTGCAAACGCCCGGCGGCGGCGGATACGGCGCGATGGAAGAAGAGGCCTGCGCGCAGGTCGCCTCGCCGGAAAGCTAAAAGGTTCGTTCTCACCGTGTGGTCGTCAGTTCATCGGCCTAAAAGCCTCGCCTCGGCATTGCGCGCATGGCATGACGCTGCAGATGGGACGCGTCTCGTCGCGGGCGGCACCGATCTCGTCGTCGAGCAGCAGCGCGGCGTACACCCCGCGCGCGAGCTGATCGATCTCACGTCGCTCGAATCGGAGCTGAAGTACGTGCGCCGCGATGGCGATACGATCGTTCTCGGTGCTCTCGCCACGCACAACGACGTTCTTGCGTCGGCCGACCTGCGGCGCCATGCGGTGCCGCTCGTTCAGGCGTGCGCCGAGGTCGGCGCGCCGCAGATCCGAACGCGGGCGACCATTGCCGGGAATCTCGTCACCGCATCGCCGGCGAACGACACGATCGCCCCGCTCCTCGCGCTCGACGCACGGCTCGTCGTGGCAAGCATGGATGGCGAGCGCACGATCCCGCTCGCCGATTTCTATCCCGGCTTCCGGCAAACGGCGCTTCGTCCGGGCGAGATCGTGCGCGAGATACGCTTTCGCGCGCTTGACGCGACGCGCAGAGGCACGTTCCTGAAACTCGGTCTGCGCCGGGCCCAGGCCATCTCCGTGATCGACGTTGCGGTCGTCCTGCTCTTCGACGGTGCGCGCGTCGCCGACGCACGCATCGTTCTCGGCTGTGTCGCGCCGACGGTCGTGCGCGCGGCGGATGCGGAATCCGCGTTACGCGGAGCGACGCTCGACGCAGAGAGCATCGCGCGCGTCTGTGAACGGGCTGCGCGCGAGATCGCGCCGATCGACGACGTGCGTTCGTCGGCGGCATACCGGCATGACGCGGTCGCTGCGCTCGTTGCGCAGGCGCTCGAATCCCTGGCAGCCGGGCGCGAGGCGGAGAACGTTTCGGACGTACCGGTCCTGCTCGAGACGGGCGCAGCTGCACGTTCGCCGAGCGGGATCGACGGCGGTAGCGTCGTCGCCCGCGTCAACGGCGAGCGTCGCGAGCTTCCTACCGCGATGCGAACGACGTTGCTCGACGCGTTGCGCGACGTGGGCTGCACCGGCGTGAAGGAGGGGTGCGCGGAAGGCGAGTGCGGCGCGTGCACGGTCTGGCTCGACGGTCGAGCGGTGATGGCGTGTCTCGTGCCCGCCGCGCAGGCGCACGGCGCAGAGATCGTGACCATCGAGGGGCTCGCCGAAGGCGATGAGTTGCACGCGCTGCAGGAGGCGTACGTCGCGCGTGGTGCGGTGCAGTGCGGCTTCTGCATCCCGGGGATGCTGATGGCCGGAGCGAAGCTGCTCGACGAGCGGCAGGAGCCGACGCGCGACGAATGCAGGGTGGCGATCAGCGGCAATCTGTGCCGGTGCACCGGCTATCGAAAGATCCTCGATGCGATGGAAGAGGCAGCGCACGCGCGGGCGCGACCGCACGAGGTTCCCGCGTGAGCAAGATCGGCGCCTCCGCACCGCGGCCCGACGCGCTCGACAAGGTCACGGGCGCGGCGCAGTATCCGGCCGATCTCTTCGCACCGGGGATGCTGCACGCGAAAGCGATCTTCGCGCACCGTGCGAGCGCGCGCATCGTCGGGATCGACTCCGCCGCGGCGCAGCGCGTGGCGGGCGTGCGTGCAATTCTAACCGCAAAAGACGTTCCGTACAACCGCTTCGGCTTGATCGAAGCCGATCAGCCGCTGCTGTGCGAGGATCGGGTGCGCTTTGCCGGCGATCGCGTTGCGCTCGTCGTGGCGGATACGCCGGAGATCGCTGCCGCGGCGGCCGGCGCGGTGACGATCGAGTACGAGGATCTCCCCGTGGTCGCCGACGCGCTCGAGGCGATGCGACCGGGCGCACCGCGGGTGCACGAAGATCGTTCAAACGTTCTCCTGCATCAGAAGGTTCGCAAAGGCGATGTCGATGCGGCATTTCGCAGCGCGGACGTCGTGCTCGACGCGGAGTTTTCGACCGGCTGGCAAGAGCACGCGTACCTCCAACCGGACGCCGGCATCGCGTACTGGGACGCTGACGGTCGCCTCGTCTTGGAGACGGCGGGACAGTGGTTACATGAGGACCGCCGGCAGATCGCCGCGATGCTGCGCATGCCGGAGGAGCGGGTGGTCGTGCGGTACGCAAAGATCGGTGGTGCGTTCGGCGGTCGAGAGGATCTCTCGCTGCCGCCGCTCGTCGCACTTGCGGCGTGGCTGCTCGAGACGCCCGTCGCCATGCGCTGGAGCCGGGAAGAGTCCATCATCGGTCACCACAAGCGTCATCCGTTCCGCGTCACGAGCACGTGGGCTGCTATGCGCGACGGCACGATCGTCGCCGCGCGTACGCGCCTGGTTGCGGACGGCGGCGCGTACGCGTCGACCTCCGCCGAGGTGCTGAAGTGCGCGACGATCTTCGCCGTGGGTCCGTACGCGATCGCTAACGTGGCAACCGACGGCATCGTGTGCTACACGAACAACGTGCCGAGCGGGGCGTTCCGTGGATTCGGCTCCCCGCAGGCGCATTTTGCTGCGGAATCGATGGTTACGCGCCTCGCGCACGCGCTCGGACTCGATCCCGACGACGTTCGGAGGAAGAATCTGTACCGCGAGGGAGACGTCGAGTCGACGGGACGGCCGCTGCCATCAGGCGTCAGCGTACGTGAGGTCTTCGCACGCTGCGTGGAGGAGTCGCACGCGCTCTTGCCCGTGCCGCTGCGCAACGGCAGCCTCTCGCCCTTGCGCCGCGGCATTGGGGTCGCCTGCGGCATCAAGAACGTCGGATACTCGTTCGGATTTCCCGAACAGGCCACCGCGACCGTCGAGCTCGACGTCGCGTCGGTGGCAATTCGGGGCGCGCGCGTGCGTATCGGAACGGCCGACGTCGGCCAGGGCGCGCATCTCGTGTTGCGCCAGATCGCTGCGGAAGCGCTCGACCTCGATCTCGAGCGCGTGCAGATGATCACCGACGCCTCGGACGAAGCGCCCAACGCAGGGTCGGCATCCGCGTCGCGGATGACGTTCATGGGCGGGCGCGCGGTAAAGGACGCTTGCGACGAAGCGCGGCGCCGCTGGTTATCCGGCGAAACGCCGGAGGCGACCGTGCAGTACCGCGCTCCGCGAACGACGGCGCTCGATCTCGAGACCGGCGACGGTACCCCCAACTACTGCTACGGTTACGTCGCGCAGGCGGTCGAGGTTGAGGTCGACGTTCGTACCGGCCTCGTGCGGGTCGTTCGCGCGATCAGCGTCCACGACGTCGGGCGCGCGATCAACAAGCAGCAGGTCGAAGGACAGATAGAAGGCTGCATCGCGCAAGCCGTCGGCTTCGCCCTCACCGAGAACTTCATCTGTAAAGACGGCAAGATCCTCACGCCGTACTTTTCGACGTACCTTTTGCCGACGGCGCTCGACATGCCCGAAATCCATCCGGTCATCGTCGAGAACCCGGATCCGAACGGACCGTACGGCGCACGCGGAATGGCCGAGATGGCGCTCGTTCCGTTCGCAGCGGCAGTCGCGATTGCGGTACACGACGCGACCGGTGCGTGGGTGAGCGATCTGCCGATGACCCCGGAACGCGTGCTTCGCGCAATCCAGGCGCAACGCGTCACGGTGGGATGAGGCGGCGCGCGACGGCGTTGTGCTTCGCGACGAGCGCCGCCACGTCGATGCCGACGAGCGCACCGTCGCGAACCTTGATTCTTCCCGCGACGACGGTGAGTTCGGCACCTGGGATGCGGCAGAAGAGGAGCGCTGCGAGCGGGTCGTGGACGGCGCCGCCTGCGGTCTCGAGCCCGTCGACGCGGATACCGGTGAAGTCGGCAGCCATGTTCGGTGCGAGCGCACCGATGTCGTCGCGCCCGAGCACCGCGGCGCCTCCGCGCGTGGCGAGCCGAAGTGCTTCGCGGGCCGTCAGCATCGGGCCTCGATCGGGAATCGTCCCGCGTGCTGCGCGTTGTAAGAGCAACGCGTGGCGTGCCTCGTCGAGCATGTGGCTGCCGTCATTCGACGCGGAGCCGTCGACGCCGAGGCCGACGCGCATACCGGCTTCCATTTGATGACGCAGCGGAGCGATTCCGGACCCGAGGCGCATGTTCGACGTGGCGCAGTGCGCGACGCCGGTACGGCTCGCTCCGAGCCGCTCGATCTCTTCGCGCCGCAGATGCACCGCGTGCGCAAACCACACGTCTTCGCCGCTCCATCCGAGCGATTCGGCGAACTCTGCAGGGCGCTTGCCGAAGGTCTCCAGGCAGTACCGCTCCTCGTCGAGCGTTTCGCACAGATGCGTGTGTAACGTGAGCCCGTGCCTGCGCGCAAGGACGGCGCTCTCCCGCATGAGCCCGGGCGAGACCGAGAACGGAGAGCAGGGCGCGACGACGACGCGCGTCATGGAAAAGCGCGCGGCGTCGTGGAACGCGCCCGCGGCCCGTTCGCAGTCGGCGAGAATGTCGTCTTCGGGCTCGACGAGGTCGTCCGGCGGCAAGCCGCCGCGGGAACGGCCGATCGACATCGAACCCCGCGATGCGTGAAGGCGAAAGCCCATCGATCGCGCGATCTCGATTTCGTCGTCGATGCGCGCGCCGTTGGGCCACAGGTAACAGTGATCGGCAGCGGTCGTGCAACCGGAGAGCAGCAGCTCGGCGATGGCGACCGCCGTGCTCGTGCGAATCGCATCGGCGTCGAGTCGCGCCCAGATCGGATAGAGCGCTCGCAGCCAGGCGAAGAGCTCCTCGTTCTGCGCCGCCGGAACGTTGCGCGTCAGAGTTTGATAGAAGTGGTGATGCGTGCAGACGAGCCCGGGAAGAACGACCAGACCGTGCGCGTCGATCACCTCGTCGGCGCCGTCGGGAAGCGACGCGCTCGAGCCGACGCGCTCGATGACGCCGTCGCGGGCGAAGAGCCCGCCGTCTTCGAAGACGCGGTCCCGGTCGTCGAAAGTCGCAAGAAGCGTGGCGTGGCGGAGAAGGAGCGTGGCCATCGTAGAGAAGACTCTCCTATAGCACTATGGCAGTCACGATCGCGCAGCTCAATGCTGCCGACCGCGCCGCTTTCGTCGCGGCGGTCGGATTCACTTTCGAAGGCTCTCCATGGATCGCGCAAGAGGCGTGGAGCCGCCGTCCGTTCGCAAACGCAGAAGCGCTGCTCGCCGCAATGCTCGCGGCCGTCGCCGCGGCCCCCGAGGAACGGCGCGTCGAACTCATTTGCGCGCATCCGGATCTCGGCGGGCACATGTCGCGGCGCGGGCGATTGACGGTGCAATCGGTGCAGGAGCAGGCCGCCGCGGGTCTCGCCGCGTCGACGCCGGCGGAGATGGCGCGATTCGACGAGTTGAACGGCGCATATCGCGAGCGCTTCGGCTTTCCGTTCGTCATCTGCGCGCGCGAACACACGAAGGGCGCGATCTTCGCGGCGCTGGAGCGCCGTCTCGGTAACGACCGCGCGACCGAGATCGCGTCTGCGCTGGAGGAGATCGGCAAGATCGCCCGTTTGCGCCTTTTGGATGCCGTCGCATGAGTGCGTACGCGCTGGAGTGGCTCGACCTCATCGCTCGGTGGATCCATTTTACGGCCGGTATCGCATGGATCGGAACGTCGTTCTACTTCGTCTGGCTCGACGACAACCTGACCCGTCCGCGGCACGCGCAGGACGAGCAGGCCGGGGTTCTCGGCGAGCTGTGGTCCGTGCACGGCGGCGGCTTCTATCACAATCGCAAGTACTTGACGGGACCGAAGGGCGAGCCGCTGCCGGAGACGCTCCACTGGTTCAAATGGGAGGCGTATACGACGTGGTTCTCGGGAATCGCGCTCATGGCCGTCGTCTATTGGGTCGGCGCTTCCACGTTTCTCATCGATCCCAGCGTCATGTCGCTGACGCGCCCGGAGGCCATCGCGATCAGCATCGCGTCGCTCGTGCTCGGATGGGTGGTGTACGACGGCCTCTGCAGGCTGCTCCAGCGGCAGCCCCTCCTCCTCGGCGTCGCCGTATTCGTCTTCTTAGCAGCGCTCGCGTGGGCGCTGCTGCACCTCTTCAACCCGCAAGCCGCCTATCTCCACATCGGTGCGATCATGGGAACGATCATGGTCGCGAACGTCGCGCACGTCATCATTCCCGGTCAGCGCGCGATGTTGGCGCAGATTCGGGCGGGCAAGGCGGTCGATCCCCTGCCGGGAATACGCGGGAAGACCCGCTCGGTGCACAATACGTATCTCACGCTGCCGGTGCTCTTCACGATGATCAGCGGGCACTATCCGATGACATACCAAAGCCGGTTCGGGTGGCTCGTGCTCCTCGCGCTCGGCCTCGCCGGCGTGCTCGTGCGGTATTTCTTCATTCTCAGCCACGAGAAATACGGCCGCCGTCTCGTGTGGGGGCTTCCGATCGCAGCCGTAGTGCTGATCGCCGTCGCGGCACTGGCGATCGCGCCGCATGGCTCCGCGATGGCTGGACCGGTCAGCTTCGCGCAGATCGCGCCGATCGTGCGGGAGCGATGCGCGGTCTGCCACTCGGCACACCCGACGCAGCCGGGATTTGCGAGCGCTCCGAACGGCGTCCTGCTCGACACGCCCGAAGAGGTTCGCTCGAATGCCCAGCGCATAGAGGCGCAGGCGGTGGAGACGCACGCGATGCCTCTGGGTAACGTTACGGGCATGACACAGCGCGAGCGCGACGAAATCGGCGCTTGGATCGCACGCGGAGCGGAGGTTCCCTGAAATGCCGTTATCGACGCACGTCCTCGACATCGCGCGCGGCGTGCCCGCCACCGAGCTGAAGGTTTCGCTCTACCGAATCGCATCCGGCTCGGCGGCGTTCGTCGCGGCCTCTGTGACCGATGCCGACGGCCGCATCGCAGCACCCTTCGGCGGCGAGCTCGATGCGGGCATCTACGAGCTGCTCTTTGCCGCCGGAGCGTATTTCACGCACCACGGCATCTCCAGTTTTCTCACCGACGTCCCGGTGCGCTTCAGAATCGGCGAGGTCTCGGAGCGCTGTCACGTGCCGCTGCTCCTGTCGCCGTTCGGTTACAGCACGTACCGGGGAACCTAGGCTCCTAAGGTGTGCTATTCGGGCTGCGCTTTGTATGTGGCCCAGCTCCCGAGGTGCGAAATGTCGGGTTCGTCGTCGCGCTCGATGAGATCGCGCGGATAGAGCATTGCCGAGGCAAACGAACCGTCGTCGAGTTCGATCTGCGCCTCGTACATGTCGGGGGGCTCTCCCGCGAGCAGGTCGTTATATTGATCGTCGCTCAGTTCGTAGAGTTCGCCGAGGATCGAGACACCGCCGTCGCGGACCTGATAGATGCCGGGGTGCCAGCCGTTCTTGACGGAGTGAAGCCGGTACTTCGGCGCCGTTCTCGCTTCGCCCACGAAGCGCGCCGAGCCGAGGTTCTTGTGATCCGGCTGGCCGCGCAGCGCGGAGCCGCAGATGAAGAATCGCAACCGTCAGCCTTTCATCAGATGACGAGCCTATCGACTTCGACGATCGAGGCCGCGAGAGCCGCAACGCCGACTTCGAGGTCGTGCGGCGAGGTTTCTTCTTCGGCTACGTGACTCCGTCCGCCAACCGACGGTACGAAGAGCATGGCAGTCGGCGCGATGAGGGCAAGACACATCGCGTCGTGACCCGCGCCGCTCGGAACGTCGATGGCGCGCTCTCCCATCGGTGCGACCGCTCGCGCGATGGCAGCCCGCAGCTTCGGATCCATCGGCGTCGGAGCGCGCGCTTCGAGGCGTTCGATTGCAGCGGCGACGCGGCGCTGTGCGTTCACCTTGCCCGCGCTCTCGCGCAGTGCGGTTTCGACCGCGTCGATGCGCGCGTCGTCCGGAGAGCGAATGTCGACGGAGAACGTGACGCGTCCCGGAATGACGTTGGTCGCGTTCGGGTCGAGCGTCAGGCTTCCGACCGTTGCGACGCTCTCGCCGGCGACGAGCGCCGCCCGCTCGATTGCAAGGATCATCTCGGCTGCGGCGCAGAGCGCATCTCCGCGGCGCGACATGGGCACCGTCCCCGCGTGGCCGCTCGTCCCTTCGACGACGACGCGATACCGTCGCTGCCCCGCGATGGCCGTAACAATGCCGAGCGAAACGCCTTCGCGCTCGAGCACGGGACCCTGCTCGACGTGCAGCTCTACGTACGCCGCAACGCGCGTTTCGCTGCGCTTCGGAACGCCGTCGAGCAGTCCGCCGTCGGAGGCCGCAAGCGCCTGTGCTAGCGTCGTGCCGGCAGCGTCTGCGAGCGTGAGTGCGCGCGCGACATCGTACGCCCCCGTGAAGACGGAGCTGCCAAGACAACCCAGGGGAAACCGGCTGCCCTCCTCGCCGGCCCACGCAACGGCTTCGACCGGATGCTCCGTCGCCGCGTTGCGCTCGTCGAGCGCCTCGAGCGCGCAAAGCGCGGCGACCACGCCGTACGCGCCGTCGTACGCGCCGCCGGTCGGCACCGTGTCGAGATGCGATCCGACGAGAATCGGCCGAGCTCCGTCGCGCACGCCGTCTCTGCGCGCGAAGAGATTGCCGACGCTGTCTTGCGTGAGCGCGTAGCCGCGCGCCCGGGCCCAAGCGGCGAACGCCTCGCGAGCGCGGCGCTCCTGCGGCGTGGCGAGAGCGCGATCGATTCCCGTCTCGTGGCGTCCGAGTTGCGCCAGCTCGGCGAGTCGCTCGACGACCGCGCTCACCGCGCAGGATGCTCCGCGATCCAGTGCCGGGCGATTTCGACGCGGCGACACGTCCAGACGCGCTCGTGTGACAGGACGTGATCGAGAAAACGCTCGAGCGCCGCGGCGCGGCCGGGACGGCCGGCGAGACGGCAGTGCAAGCCGATCGACATCATCTTCGGCTGGGTTGCGCCTTCGCGATAGAGGACGTCGAACGTATCGCGGAGGTACTCGAAGTATCCCGACGGCGACGTAAACCCGGGGGCTACGGAGAACTTCATGTCGTTGGCGTCCAGGGTGTAGGGAATCACGAGATGATCCTTGTCGCGCACGCGCACCCAATACGGAAGATCGTCGTTGTAGGCATCGGAGTCGTAGAGGAATCCGCCCTCTTCGACGATGAGGCGGCGCGTATTGAGGCTCGGCGCGTAACGGCAATACCACCCGTACGGGCGTTCGCCGATCGTGCGCGTCAGCGACTCGACGGCGAGCCGCATCTCCTCGCGTTCTCGTTCCTCGCTCATCCCGGAGAAGTCGACCCACCGCCGGCCGTGCGAGCAGACTTCATGCCCTGCCTCGCGAATCGCTCGTGCCGCTTCGGGATTGCGCTCGAGCGCGAGCGCCGCACCGAAGATGGTCACGCTCAGCCGGCGCTCGGCGAAGATTCTCATCAAGCGCCAGAATCCGGCGCGGCTGCCGTATTCATAAATGGACTCGACGATGAGGTCGCGCTTGCCCGGGCCGAGCGTTGCCCCCGGCACCTCGGTGAGATAGGTCTCCGCGTGCTCGTCACCGTCGGGTATCGAATACTCGGAACCTTCCTCGTAGTTCAGGACGATTTGCACCGCGATGCGCGCATCGCCGGGCCAGTGCGGGTGAGGCGGGCGCGAACCATAGCCGACGAGATCGCGCGGATACGACTCCATCCCGCGAAGATAAAGGCTCGCGGCGAGAGTTTCCTGCCCCGGCAACGCGGCGGAAACATCCGCGAGCTATGCTGTGCTCTATGGAGATAACGTGGAGGCCGCTGCGCGCGCACGAGCCGCGCGCGAAGATGCCCGCAAGCGCGTTCGCGTTTCCAAAGGAGCGTAAAGAGCCCCTCGTCGACGCCGCGCACGTACGCAGCGCGATCGCACGGTTCTCACAGGTCGCGGGCGCAAGCGATCGCGAGCGCGCGCTGGCATTCGAGAACATTCGCGCCGCGGCGCAGTACTACGGCGTGAGCCTGCATGCCGGGAGCTGGCACGACCTGGTCGGGTAAGGGTCGCTAGGACGCCAGAGCGATCGCGATCTCGGCTGCCAGTGCAGCGTTCGATAGCACGAGCGCGACGTTCGCGTCGAGACTCTTGTGCGCAGTCGACGTCAGCAAACGGTCGAGGAGCCACGGCGAGAGCTCTTTTCCACCGATCCGTGCGGCTGCTGCGGCGGCGACGGCATCCGCGATGTACCGTTCCATTTCGGCTGCGGGGATCTCATGCTCCGCAGCGATCGGGTTTGCGACGACGATGCCCGAGCGCAATCCCAGTGCCGTCTGCGCGCGCACGAGGGCGGCGACCGCTGCCGGCGTGTCGAGCCGCTGCGCGAGGCGCAGCCCGCTCGAGCGACTCCAAAATGCGGGGAACTCGCTCGTGCGGTAGCCGACGACCGGCACGCCGCGGGTCTCGAGCGCCTCCAACGTCTTGGGAAGATCGAGGATTGCCTTCGCGCCCGCGCAGACGACGGCGACCGGCGAGCTCGCGATCGCGTCGAGATCGCCCGAGACGTCCATCGTTTGTGCGACGCCGCGATGGACGCCGCCGATGCCGCCGGTCGCGAAGACCGCGATTCCAGCGAGCGCGGCGCAATGCACGGTGGCCGCGACCGTCGTCGCCGCGTCGGCGTTCGTCGCCAGCGCATATGCGAGATCCGAACGGCCGGCCTTGAGCATCGGCGCCTGCGCTATGTGCGCGAGTTGCGCATCGTCGAGCCCGACGTGGATCCGGCCGCCGAGAACGGCGATCGTTGCAGGAACGGCTCCGGCGCCGCGCACGGCGCGCTCGATGTCGCGTGCGGTCTCGAGATTGCGAGGAAACGGCATACCGTGCGAGAGGATCGTCGTCTCGAGCGCGACGATCGGCGTCCTCGTTGCTCGAGCGCGCTCGACTTCTTGCGAGTAGTGCAGGATGCGGGTCATCGCGGAACCGCCGCGGGCGATTCCACCGTGCGTGCTGCCAAACGCAGACCGGCGCGAGCGGCGTGGTCGAGAGTGCGGCCCTGGAGCAGCCCGTAGAGCGTGCCGGCGATCAGAGCGTCCCCGGCGCCCGTGACGTCCACCGCGCGCGCGGAGGGCGCGCAGAGCTCGGTGCGCTCGCTACCGGCGACGATCGAGATGCCCTGCGCGCCGCGTGAGATTACGGTATTCCGTGCGTTGCATCGTCCGAGCACCGCGGCTTCGTCCCGGTTCGCGAAGAGCAAGTCGACCGCCGATAGGTCTTCGGGTAAAGAGCGCACTTTTGCGACGCTCGTGCCGTCAACGGCGAGACGCCAGCGAGCGGCGCTCCGGCGATCCACGCAGGCTGCGAGGATCGCTCTCGGGAGATTGCAATCGAGAAACACCCATTGCGCATCGGCGGCCGCTGCGAGCCAGCGATCGAGATCCTCGATCGAGAGCGATTCCAGGACGTGCGCGTCGCACGCTCCGGTAAAAAGCTCGCCGTCTGGACCGATGATGGCTGCGTACTCCGCCGTCACGGCGCGCGGCAGAGTGCGAACGCCTGACACGTCGCAGCCGGCGTCGGCGAGCTGCTGCAGCATCGCGCGTCCGCCCTCGTCGTCACCGACCACGGAGAAGAGCGAGACGTCGGCGCCCAGGCGCGCAAGGTTTTCGGCGACGTTGCGAGCGACGCCACCGAATCCGCTGCGGACCCGCGCTGGATTCGACGTTCCCACCAGCGCGGGCTGCTCGGTGAAGAAGATGCGATCGAGCGCAGCCGCGCCGATGCAGACGATGGGTCCCGGCCGGGCGCGCGTACGCATGCCGCTAGAACCGTCCGATGCGAAAGGCCGTGAGATCGACCGGCGGCGCCTCGTGCTCGAGCAGATCCGCAACGCAGCGCGCGGTAATTGCAGATTGCATCAAGCCCCGGCGCTCGTGACCGAACGCTACGACGATACCGGGGTGTCGAGGCAGCTCGCCGATCGCGGGAAGCGAATCCGGTAGCGAAGGCCGATTCCCCATCCAGCGCGTCGCTGGATCCCGTCGCAGCTGTGGAAGATACTTGCGCGCGATCTCGTAGAGGAGGTCCGAACGATAGAAGTTCGGCGGCGCGTCGAGTCCTGCGAACTCGACCGTTCCGGCGAGTCGCAGCCCGTCTTCCATCGGCGTCGCGCAGAAATGATCCTCCTCGAAGAGCAGCGTCCGCGTCGGCGCAACGCCGGGCTGCGCGAGCATGAGGTGATAGCCCCGCGCGCTTTCGAGGGGAACCGAATACCCGAGTCCGCGTAACAACCGGCCGGACCACGCGCCCGCGGCGATGACGACGCGAGGGGCGCGAACGTCATCGGCTCCCGCGCGCACGATCCAGCCGTTCCCGAACGGCTCGACTGCATCGGCTCGTGCGTGCAGCACGACGCCTCCATTGGCGCGGAAATGCTGCGCTAAGGCGGCGCCGTAGGCGCCTGGATTCGTACAGCGGTGCGAGTCAGGAAAGACGACGGCACCGGCGACGTCGCGGGAGACGATCGGCTCGGCGGCGAGGAGTGCGTCACGATCGATCGCTTCCGCGCGAAACCCTTCGGAGGCGAGAACCGGGATGAGCTTCGCCGTCATTTCGAGCGTTTTCGCGCTCGCGCATACGTGAAAGACGCTCTCGCGAACGAGATAGCGCGATGCTCCCGCGCGCGCGGCGAGGTCGTCGTGCGCATGCGCTGCAAGCCGGTTGAGCGGCGCGAGCGCGGCGATCGCGCGTCGTACCGCCTCCGGCCGGGCCGCCAAGAGAAAACGCAGGCCCCAACCCGCGAGGTGCGGCAGGTACGTGGGTGCGACGACGAGTGGACCGCGCTTGTCGAAGAGCATGCGCGCAAGACCCGCCGCCACCGCGGGCGACGGAATGGGAAAGATGTCGTCGTAGGCGAGGTATCCTGCGCTGCCCGCGGCAGTGCCGGCTCCCATTTCGTCGCGCTCGACGACGGTGACCGCACGGCCTCGCCGCTGGAGTTCGATTGCGGTGCACGTACCGACGATGCCGCCGCCGACGACGACGACGTCAGCGTTGGGCAATGGAAAGAAAGGCTTCGAGCGCCGCGGCGATCGTCCGGCGGTCCGCGTCTTCTAAAGGAAGACGCGGCGGTCGCGGTGCTCCGGCGGGATTGCCGATGAGATCGAACGCGTATTTGATCGCCTGGACGAACGTCGGCTTGGAGTCGTAGCGAAAGAGTGGAAGGAGGCGCCGGTAGAGATTCGCGGCTCTCTCGATCTCGCCGGCGCGTACGAGATCGTAGAGCTCGACGCTCTCGCTCGCGAGCACGTTGCTCAAGCCGGCTATCCAGCCGGTCGCGCCCGCAAGCATGCCTTCGAGAGCGAGATCGTCGCAGCCGACGATGACCTCGAGACGCGTGCGATCGAGGATTTCGGGAATGCGGCGAACGTCGCCCGAGTACTCCTTGACGGCTACGAGATTCTCGATGGGCGCGAGTTCCGCGAGGAGTTCCGGCGTCAGATCGACCGTCGTATCGAAGGGGTTGTTGTACGCAACGATCGGAAGGCCGACCGCGGCGAGCGCCTCGTACCACGCACGAATTTCGCTCCGGCTGGGGCGGTACGCGCTTGGCGGCAACGCCATGATGCCGGCGGCACCGCACCGCCGGGCATGCTCGGCCCAGCGCACGGCGTTGCGCGTCGAGGACGCGCCGGTTCCGACGACGACCGGCACGCGATCCCGGCAAACGTCTGCCACCGTTTCGACGACGAGCGTGCGCTCTGCATCGGCAAGCGCAGCGTACTCCCCGCACGAGCCCGCGGAGACGATGCCGTGAACGCCGCGATCGAGAAGCCACCGGACGTGCGTGCGAAGTCTCGCCTCGTCGACGCGATCGTCGTGCGTAAACGGCGTGATAACGGCAACGTAGACTCCGGCGAAGCGCGGCACTCGGGGCTCTTACGCCATCGGTATGGAAAATCCGTGTGGAAACGGGTCTTCGGGATCGAGGACGTAGCGTGCGTCGCCGGTTATCCAGGCGCTGCCTTGAACGACCGGCACGACCGCCCTCACGCTCTGCGTGAGCGCCACCTCGTCGACGAGATGTCCGAGGAATGACGTTCCGAGAAGGCTCTCGTGCGCGAACGCTTCTTGCAGACGCTGCTCTCCGCGAAAGTATCGCTGTGCCATTCGAGCGCTCGTACCTGTGCCGCAGGGGGAGCGGTCGAGCGTACCTGGATACAAGACGACGGCGCCTTTGGCGTCGGCATCGCCGGCGGGCGGCGCGGTGAAGAGCACGTGACGCAGCTCCGCGATACGTCGCTCGACCGGATGCTCGAAGCGATGCTGCTCGCGAACGGCGCGCATGATACGCATTCCACGCTCGATCACCTCGGGAGCTTCGTGTAACGCGAGCGTCAGTCCGACGCTGCGCGCGGGAAGGATCGCGTAGAAGTTCCCGCCGTACGCGAGATCGAAGGCGAGCGCGCCGAAGCCTTCGACGTCGACGACCGCGTCGCGCAGAGCGAGGAATGATGGAACGTTCGTCAGCGTGACGCTCGTCGCTCGGCCGCCTTCGACGGCGACGCTCGCGCGGACGAGCCCCGCCGGCGTGTCGAGTACGATCGTCGTTTGCGGCTCGCGCACGTCGACGAGGCCGCGCTCCACGAGCACCGTGCAGACGCCGATGGTCCCGTGGCCGCACATCGGAAGGAAGCCCGTCACCTCGATGAAGAGCACGCCGATGTCGGCGCGCCGGTCGCACGGCGGCATGAGGATCGCTCCCGACATGGAGCCGTGACCGCGAGGCTCGCACATCAAATAGCGGCGAAGGCCATCGAGATGTTCGCGCGCGTACTCGCGGCGTTCGAACATCGACTCCCCGGGAATCAAGTCGACCCCGCCAACGACTACGCGGGTCGGCATTCCTTGCGTGTGCGACTCGACCGTTTCGATCGTCACGCCCTATCCGGCGAGACTACGGTAGCAGTCCTCCCACAGCGAGATCGCCTGCCCGATTCGCTCCTCTTCGGGATAGCGCTCTTGCAAGTGGCGCAGCGTCTGCCCGTGCAGTTGGAAGACGCCCATGATTCCCGGCAACGCCTTGACGTCCGCTGCCAGAATCGGGTGAACCGGCGTGATTCCCGCAAGGCCCTCTTTGAGCGCGTTTAGGTTCTTGATCTGGCGGTACTTGACGCGGCTGTCGTCGCGCGCGCGCAGAAATGCGATTTCGTCGTCCGGTTTCATCATCACGAAGTTACCCAAATGCCTTGCACCGAGAGATAACGAAGTCGCGGGCTCTTCTGAGCCCAGCGCCTTCACGAAGAGAGACGTACGGGGCGCCCGGTTGCACTCCTGCGGGAACGACTCCCATGCGGGTGACGGGCAAAACGCCGGCCCGCAGTGAACCTTTGGGGCCTCGCACGCGTTGACCGGAATAGATCATCTCCTTCATGGCCCCCAGGGCCGCAGAAAGGCAACCCCGATGGAAAGAGATCGCGTACCGGCCTACGTGACCAAGGCGCTCAGCGTCGCCTTTGTCGCCGGTTTGTTACTGACGGCCGTACCGGCTGCAGCGCAGCAGCATGGCGGAGGCCGCGGAGGCGGTCACTCGTATTCGGGCGGCGGCGGCGGCGGTAATCGCGGCGGCGGCGGCGGCGGTAATCGCGGCGGCGGCGGCGGCGGCGGTGGTGGCTATCGCGGCGGCGGCGGTAATCGCGGCGGCGGCGGCGGCTATCGCGGCAATCCGGGCGGCGGCTATCACCCGAATCCAGGTGGCGGCAATCCGGGCGGCGGCTATCACCCCAATCCAGGTGGCGGCTATCGCGGCAATCCGGGCGGCGGCTATCACCCCAATCCAGGTGGCGGCTATCGCGGCAATCCGGGCGGCGGCTATCACCCGAATCCAGGTGGCGGCTACCAGGGCAATCCGGGAGGCGGCTATCGCGGCAATCCGGGCGGCGGCTATCACCCGAATCCAGGTGGCGGCTACCAAGGCAATCCGGGAGGCGGCTATCGCGGCAATCCCGGCAGCTACAACCACGGCGGATACACGGGCGGCAATCCCGGCAGCTACAACCACGGCGGATACACGGGCGGTAGTCGCGGCAATCCCGGCAGCTACAACCACGGCGGATACACGGGCGGTAGTCGCGGCAATCCCGGCAGCTACAACCACGGTGGATACACGGGCGGTTATCGCGGCAATCCCGGCAACTACAACCACGGTGGATACACGGGCGGCAATCGCGGCGGCAATCGCGTCGGGTACTTCGGACACCGCACCGTCAACAACTACTACGTGCGTAACCCCGGCGCGTACGGCGGGCGCTGGGAAGACAACGACGGCGGGCGTTGGTACGACGGCTATTGGCACAACTACTGGGGCAGCGCGTCGTGGCTCTGGTGGGGCGGCCGCTTCGGCTTCTGGTTCCCGTTCAACGGCATCAACGTCTTCGTGTACGAAGTCTCACCGGACATCTGCCAGTACTGGGATGGCTACGAGTGGGTGCCGTACTACGATCCGCAGACCGGCTACTACTGCCCATACTAACGCATCCCTACGAATCGAATCGGCCGAGAGGCTCGCGAACGCGAGCCTCTCTTCTTTGTCGCTTCGGAGCAAGTGACGGTCAGCAGTGTTAGCTGCGCGCCGGCTTCGGGAATCGAGACGGAAAATCAGCGCTCGATGCCTACCGTCCGCGACGCCCACCATTGCGTCATCGAGAAGCGCGCGAGGACGGTGGCGACTACCATGCCGGCGATGCAGACGAGGCTTCCCGCGATCTCGTACGGCGTGATGGCGGCGTGGAGGAGCGGAATCGAGAAGAGTCCGGCGAGGATCGGCACGACGTAGGAGAAGAGCGAGACGCGCGCCGGTCCGATCCGTCCGATCGCCCACGTCCAGACCGGGTAGGTGAGGAGAATGGGAAAGAAGACGGCGTAGGCGAAGATCGCCCAAACGTGCCAGGGCATGCGGGCGAAGTTCGCGTGCGCGATCGACCAGATGCCGCCAGGTATCACCATGACGGCGCCGATGCACATCGTAAGCGCGACGAGTGAGAGCGGCGAGTATCGGGCAAGCAGCCTGGCCGAGAGCACGTTATAGCCCGCGAAGATCGCAGCAGCCAGGAGCGTGAGTGCGTCGCCGAGCCGCACCGTGGCTTGCCCGGCGAACGCACCCTCGAAGATCGCGATGCCGAGGAGCGCGATGCCGGCGCCTATCCAACGAATGCCGCTTACTCGCTCGTATCGCAGCAGCGCGAGCAGCAGGAGCGTGAAGATCGGGGCGAGGCTGCCGAGAAGGGCCGAAGCAAAGGCGGTCGTGTGTGCGAGACCGAGCATCCAGAAGTATTGGTAGACGCCGTATCCGCACGCGCCGCATGCGATCAACAGAGGAAGGTCGCGCCGCTGGAATGCGATCCGTTCGCCGGCGAGTCGAACCATCGCGAGCGCGAGGGGCGGCATCACGATGAAGCGCATCGCCATGAACGCGAGAGGATCGACGTAGGCGAAGACGAGCTTCACTAATACGGTATTGAGCGCCCACGCGAAGACCACGTACAGGAGACCGAGGGTTACGCGCAGGCGCATCGGCCAGGAGTTCGCAAGACGCCTGCGTATCCCGGCCAGGCTCGCGGCGCAAGCGCCGCGAAGGGCGCGCGATGAGCAGCGTTCGGGTCCTCGTGGGAACGCGCAAAGGCGCGTTCGTTCTCTCTTCCGACGGCAAGCGCGAGCGATGGAGCGTCGCTGGTCCGCACTTTGCGGGGTGGGAGATCTACCACGTGAAAGGCTCACCCGTGGACCAGAGCCGCATCTACGCGTCGCAGACGAGCGCGTGGTTCGGGCAAGTGATGCAGCGCTCCAGCGACGGCGGCGTGTCGTGGGAGGCGGTCGGGAGCGCCTTTGCGTACGACGGCGATGCGGGCACGCACCAGTGGTACGACGGCACGCAACGTCCGTGGACGTTCACGCGGATTTGGCATGTGGAGCCCTCGCTCGACGATCCCGATACGCTCTATGCCGGCGCCGAGGACGCGGCGCTCTTCCGGTCCGCCGACGGCGGCGACACCTGGCACGAGCTTTCCGGCTTGCGCACGCACGAATCGGGGCCGTCGTGGCAGCCGGGCGCGGGCGGAATGTGCCTGCACACGATTCTCTTGGATCCGCGGGATCGCGGACGGATCTTCGTTGCGATTTCGGCGGCGGGAGCGTTTCGCTCCGACGACGCAGGCGTGACGTGGCAACCGATCAATCGTGGGCTGCGCTCCGCGCAGATTCCCGACGAGGACGCTGAGGTCGGCCACTGCGTCCACCGCATCGCGATGCATCCGAGCCGGCCCGAGACGCTCTTCATGCAGAAGCACTGGGACGTCATGCGCAGCGATGACGCCGGTGCCTCATGGCACGAGATCAGCGGAAACCTCCCGACGGACTTCGGCTTCCCCATCGACGTTCATGCACACGATCCGGAGACGATCTACGTCGTTCCGATCACGAGCGACTCGCAACACTTTCCCCCGGATGGCAGACTGCGCGTCTATCGCAGCCGCAGCGGCGGGAACGAATGGGAGCCCCTGACGCAGGGGCTGCCGCAACGCGATTGCTACGTCAACGTCCTGCGCGATGCGATGGCCGTGGACGCACTCGACTCGTGCGGCATTTACTTCGGCACGACCGGCGGCCAGGTGTACGTCTCGCCCGACGAAGGCGATAGCTGGAACTGCATCGTGCGCGATCTTCCCGCCGTCCTCTCAGTCGAGGTGCAGACCCTGCCGTGATCCGGGTCGTGCTCCCCGCACATCTACGCACGCTCGCGCACGTCGACGGCGAGGTGCTGCTCGCCGTCGGAGAACCGGCGACGCAACGGGCGGTGCTCGATGCGCTCGAGGCACGCTATCCGGTACTCGAAGGGACGATCCGCGATCGAGAGACGAAACGTCGGCGCGCGTACGTGCGGTTCTTCGCGTGCGCGAACGACCTTTCGCACGAGCCGGCGGACGCTCCGCTCCCGGAGGCGGTCGCGCGTGGCGCCGAGCCGTTTCTGGTCGTCGGCGCCATGGCGGGCGGCTAGCCGGGCGCTTTTACGTTTCACGAGTTCTTCTCGGAGAAGAGTAGCCGGAGCCCCGTTCAGGCAGAGGCGATCGAGGCGGAGTTTCCGGCGTGCCGACGGGCCCGCACGTATGATTCGAACTCCGCTGCAGGCAGCGCTCGCGCGAAGAGATATCCCTGCGCGCTGGGGCATCCCGCCGTGCGAAGCCATTGCAATTGTTCCATCGTTTCGACGCCTTCGGCAACCGTCGTCAGCTCCAAGCTCTTCGCGAAGCTGAGAATCGCCGTGACGATCGCGGCATCCGTGCGGCTCGTCGCGAGGTCGCGCACGAAGCCCTTGTCGATCTTGAGCGCGCCGATCGGAAGCCTCTTCACGTTTGCGAGGCAGGCGTGACTCGTCCCGAAGTCATCGAGCGAAACGCCCACGCCCAGCTCGCGGCACCGCACGAGCGTCTGCCGCGTCTGCTCGCTGTCGTCGACAGCGAGCGATTCCGTGATCTCGATCGTTAACAGGCGCGGATCGAGTGAATGGCGGCAAACCGCAGCCGAGAGGCGATCGTAGAATGCCGGATCCTGAAACTCGCGCACGGAGACGTTGACGGCGACCGGCACGGCGATGCCGCGGTCGCGCCATTGCCGTAGCTGTGCGGCGACGGTATCCAGCACCCACGCTCCGATTGCAACCATCATGCCGTTCTGTTCGGCTGCCGGTATGAAATCGTCGGGCGGTACCAGCCCGCGCCGCGGATGCTGCCAGCGCAGGAGCGCCTCTGCGGAGACGACGCGGCGCGACGTGATATCGACGATCGGCTGGTACGCGACACGAAACTCCCGTCGCCGAAGCGCGGCGCGCATATCCGCCTCCAGGGCGATGTGCGCGACAGCTGCGTCGTGCAGCGCCGAGGAATAGAAGCGCAGCTGATTCCCGCCATCGCGCTTGGCCAAGCCGGCTGCGGCCGCGGCGGCAGTGAGTAAGCCTTCCGCGTCTCGCGCGTCGCTCGGGGCGACAGCGATGCCAACGCTCGCCGACGGAAAGACGCGCTGGCCTCCGGCGAGATAGGGCTGCCGAAGCGCCGCCAAGATGTCGTTGCCCATGGCGGTGGCGTCGACCGCGCGATCGATTTCCGGCGCGAGAATCATGAACTCGTCACCACCGGCGCAGCCGGCGAAATCCTGGCTTCGTAACGATGCGTGGACTCTGCGGGCGATCTCTTGAAGCAAGCCGTTTGCGGCGGCCGCTCCCAGCGCGTCGTTGATCGTGCGGAACCGATCGAGATTGAGGTGAAAGACTGCAGTGAGCGTGTCACGTCCGTCGGCGCGAGCGAGCGCGTCACGAAGCCGCTCCTGAAAGTGCCGTCGATTCGGCAGATCCGTTACTGCGTCGTGCTTTGCGACGTGCTCGGAGAGTGCGTGGAGCTCGCGATTGGAACGTGCGAGCGCCCGCGACATCGCGGCAACCTCGGTCAAGAAAACGGTCAGCATGATGCTCGACGAGGTCACGGCAAAGAACTTCCCGACATACCAGACGGCTGAGTAGCGGTCGGCAACGACGCCCATGATGGCGTCGAGCATCGAGGCCAGCACGGCGATCGGGAGCCAGAGCTCGACGGCAGACTCTGGCTGCGATCGCGTGAGCATGACGAGCGCGAGCGCGTCCAGAGCGCAGATGACGGGAAGCACGACGCCCACCATCAGCGGGGTGAAGCCGGTGCCGCTCATCAGCAGCGGGAGCGCTGTCGCGTACCGAGAGAAGAAGAACACGCATGCTGCCGCTGTCACCATGCTGGCCGCAACGATGATTGACAGCGTTGCAGCGCCGCTCTTTGATGAGCGTTCGTGCAGCGACGCGCGCTTCATCGCGGCAGCCGCGATCATCGCGAGCGGAAAACCGGCGTGCCAAACGCACCACAGCGAGAGCGCCGTCTCCTCGTTCGCACCGAAGTATCCGCTATGCGAAAAGACTCGCGGGAACGTAAGGAGATAGCCGACGATGAAGATTCCGGCGAAGAAGTAGCCGGCCCCGACGGCTGCGAGCCACGTGGCGCGGCACTCGAGATACTGATGGAAGAGAAGAAACGCCGACAGAAGTTCCGTGACCGTAACGGCGCCGATCAGCGCCGCGAGCACGCCCGGATTGCTATGGCCCGGCGTCCTGCCGAAAAGCGTTGCTATAAGGGCGACCAGCGCCATCGCGATCGCGATGCGTAGCGCCATGCGCCGTTGCCCCCGCGTGACGGTCGAGTTCGCGAACGTCAGGGGAGCCATACCCGCAGTATCCAAAGTGAAAGTCACTCCCTACTCCGAGTTGTCGGCGGCGCAGCCCGCGCTGTATCGGGAGGTGGGGGTTGTCGCGGTTAAGTTTGCGTCAAGGGCGCACGTGGCCGTCGGAGAACGTGCTCACCGTGCGTCGCGCGCTCCTCGCAGCACTCTTTGCCGCATTCGCCGCTTGCCACGCCGCGATCGCCGCTGCCGGCGAGCCGCAGATCATGAGCGTCCGCTTCGAAAGCCGGGCACTTAGCGGGTTTCTCGGGCATGCCGCCTACATGTACGCCACCGTTCTGCTGCCTGACTCATACTACGCGCAAGCGCATCGCCGCTATCCGGTCATCTACGTCATCCCAGCCTTCGACGGCCCGTTCACGATCGACGAGCAAACGGAGCTGAGCTGGCAACGACCCATGCGCGCGCTCGGGACGCAGTTCATCATCGTGGTTCTCGACGGGATGGTTCAGTTTCGAAACGAAGCGATCCATCAAGAGTTCGTCGACTCGCCGAACGACGGACCGTGGGGAACGGCGCTCACAAACGAGTTCATCCCGGCCACCGATGCGCACTTTCGCACGATCGATTCGCCGAACGCGCGCTTCCTCTTCGGGCACTCTTCGGGCGCGTGGTCTGCACTGTGGCTGCAAGTGACGTATCCCCAGCTTTTTAATGGGGCGTGGGCCGTCTCGCCCGATCCCGTCGACTTTCACGACTTCGTCGGCCCGGATCTGACGAAGGCTCCCGCGCAGAACTTTTACGTCGACGCCGCAGGAGCACCGTACATGATATCGCGCGTCCGCGGACACGACACGATGACGTTGCGGGATATGGTGCGCCGCGAAGATTGGGCGCGACGGCAAATGGATACGTACGATGACGTCTTCAGCCCGAGGTCGGCGAGTGGTTCTCCCGAACGGCTCTTCAATCGAAAGACCGGCGCTATCGACGCGGACGTCGCGCGATATTGGGAGGAGCACTTCGACATCACGCATCTCCTCGTCGAGCATTGGGCGCAATTAGGGCCGGAGCTTGGCGGGAAGCTTCACATCTTCGTCGGGACGGATGACACGTTCCATTTGGAGGAGGCCGTACGCCTAATGCAGGCCGCGACTACCCCGCTCGGAAGCGACGCGGAGTTCGTCTTCGCGCCGGGTGACGATCACTGGCAGATATTCGGCTGGAACGGCGGGGTTCAAGACTACGCGATGCGCGAGATGATCCAGCGAGTCAGCGCAACGCCTCCGAGGTGATTATCGACGTTCTCGTCAAGCCGGGGGCGAAGCATCCCGGCGTTTCGATGGAGAACGGTCTCGTCGTCGTGCGCGTTCGCGAACGTGCCGTCGAAGGCGCCGCAAACGCAGCATGCATTCGCGCTCTCTGCGAAACCTACGGCGTGAGCGCACGTGCGGTCCAGCTCGTTCACGGGCAGCGCAGCCGCCGTAAGCGCTTCGTCATCCGTGCACGGTAGAGGCGGAGCGCAGGAAGCGGGGTGCGCGCGCGTAACAGGCAGGCGTATGCTTCGATTTGCCTCGCTCATCCTCGCCCTGGGACTCGCGGCCCTTCCAGTCGCTACGAGCGCGCAGCAGGCGGTCCCGGGAATGGTACGCATATGGAACGGCTCGGGCAGCGGAGTCGTACGCGTCGCCGTCGCTCGCATGGCAGGCGGCGGATACGGCATTCGCGTGTGGGGCTCGTGCTCCCCAACGCCGTGCGACTGGGGTCTTCGTCCTCTTCACGTGTACGGCGGCACGGCGCACGCGCGGTTCGGCGCATGGGGCACCGCGACGTTCACGTCGAGCTTCAGCGTGACGCGGGTCGTCATCGAGTACGGCATGACGGGACTCGGCGTTCGCACGTTTACGCACTTCACGGACAACAGCGGCCGTTCCGATTACACGCTCTACGTCGTTCTTCTCTGACCGCGGGATGAGACGGTGCACGATTTACGGGCCGCGCGAGAAGAAGCGTTGCTCGCGTGCGATCTGTTCAACGACCGTCACGAGCGGAATCTCGATGGATTTCTGGCGCACATGCTCGCTGCATGGCGTCACGCATTGCGAGCGATTGCTGCAAAGGGCGGCCGGATCGAGCAGCTGGACGGCGCGGAGCTCGCATCGCGCCTACGCCGATACTTTCCGAGCGCGGCGAGCCCGGTGCGGGCGAACCTCGAGTTCTTCATCGAGCTCCACGAACGCATAGCGCATCGCTTTAGCCGCAAGCGGCTACGATTCGTCGAGACGCTCGTATCAGGGAAGATCAACGCACTGCTCCTGAACTTCGAAAGGACGCTCGTGGCGGAGTTCGGAGCGCGTGCATCGCTTGCCGATGCACTGCGCTTCCCCGTCTTTCTCTCGTCGCTCACGACGGAGTCTGCGCTTCTTCTGGAGCAAGCATACGAAGGGATGCCGAGCTCGCTCACGCGATTCATCGATTCCTACGAAGCCCGACTCGATCCATCGGTTCGCGTCAGCGAGGCGTACGATTTTCGCATCTACCTGATGCCGAAAGCATCGCCTGCGGCACGCGATCTTCCCGTCGAGTTCGTCGACTTGTCAAAGCTCTCGGCGGAAGAAGCCGAGGCGGTCGAGAACGCACGCGTCATCATCCGCGATCGCCAGATCGAAGCGATCAACGTCAACCGACTGAAAGCAAGCGAAGTCGTGGCGCGCGTGCAGACGATCTTCCCAAGCTTTTCTCTCTACCTGCATACGCTCGCCTGGAGGCATTACGGAGTTCGCCCGCCCAGTAATACGCCGGATCCCGCGTGCACGGACACGCGCTTCGCGCTCTACGACCGCGCGCATCGCGACTATCTCTACACGGAAGCCTGGGTCGAGCGCCTGAAGGAAGAACTCGCCGCCGATCCGGAGGCAGCGATCGGCTCATGGAAACCGGCTCGCGCCGAGCGCTCCGTCCCGGACTCGCCGTAGCGTAAGCCTTTCCGAACCCGTGGACCGGTCGCGGCGGGTAGGCGATGGCGTTTCGCAGAACGCAAGCAGCCTATGCTACGCTGGCTTCGCGTGCTGCTAAGCGCAGCCATATTGGCTACCATCCTGCCGCTGGCCGCATCGGCGCAACCGCACGATCTGGTCGTGGATAACGCGGCGGGCTCCGCCGCGATTGCGTCGATCAAAATCTCTCCTCCGACGGACGACGATTGGGGTGACAACTGGCTCGCCACCAACGAGCTCATCGGCGCCGGCCGCAGCCGCACGTTTTCCGTCACGCTTGGCTGCAGCGAAGACATTCGCATCACGTTTGCCGATCACGAGGTGCGCGAGTGGCGCGCCTACGACACGTGCCGGAATACGACTCTCAGCGTCGCGTCGGCGCCGGCATCCGGGCCCCCGCACGATCTCGTGATTTCCAACGCAAGCTCCGTCGCGATTCGCGACGTCGAGATCTCGCCGCCGGCGAACGACAACTGGGGTGAGAACTGGCTTGGCGGCAGCGAGGAGATCGCGGCCGGTCAGAGCCGCACCTTCGCGATGACCCGCGGCTGCGCGGAGGACATTCGCGTAACGTTCGCTTCGCATCGGCAGCGCGAATGGCCCAACTACGATACCTGTCAGCAGCCGAGCCTCAGCGTCGTATTGGCTGCGTCCTCGACACCGCCCCACGATCTCACCATTTCCAACGCAGCGTCGGGCGCGATCGAGTACGTGCAAATCTCGCCGACGACCGATGAAGACTGGGGCGATGATTGGCTTGGACCCTCGGAGGTCATCGCGCCGGGCAGCAGCCGCACGTTCTCGATCACGGGAGCCTGCGCGGAAGATATTCGCGTGACGTTCATGGACCAGCGGAGGCGCGAGTGGCGAGGTTACGATACGTGCAGGCAGCCACGTCTTCACGTCGACCCACTCACGACGAGCACGTAAAGACATCGCCTCCTTAAGGGGCGCTGCAACGGATCGAAGGAAAGCGGTTAATCGCAAGCATCGGGCCGTGCGTTGCCATTACCTTGCAGGCGTCCGCTGTACAAGGTCCTCGAAGGAAAAGCCGCGCCGGCAATGCGCGGCTTTTCAGAACGTAGCCCCAGCGAGATTCGAACTCGCGTCACCTGGTTGAGAACCAGGCATCCTAGGCCTCTAGACGATGGGGCCGTGGCTCCCGGGGATGGATTTGAACCACCATACGCAGATTCAGAGTCTGCAGTCCTGCCATTGAACGACCCGGGACTATGGGCGCACAAGCGCCCGCGGGATATACTACACGACCCGCGCGGACCCTCGCAATGGACCGGCGGGCAGGAAAACGAAGGAATTCGTGCGATTTTCCACGGTCGGTGGTTGAAGTGCAGGCGGTAATTCTGGTCGGCGGCGAGGGTACGCGCCTTCGTCCGCTGACGTATGGGACCCCGAAGCCGATGGTCCCCATCGCCGGTGTGCCGTTCCTCGCGCGCACGATGGAGCGGCTGCACGAAGCGGGCATCGACGACGTCATTCTGGCGGCGGGATACATGCCGCTCGCAATCACTGAGTACTTCGGCGACGGCGCGAACTTCGGGATGCAGATCAGGTATGCAATTGAAGAGACGCCTCTTGGAACCGCGGGCGCGCTGAAGAACGTCGAGGAGTACATCACGGGTCCGTTCTTCGTCTTCAACGGCGATGTTCTCACGAGCCTAGACCTGCGCGCGATGTTGCAGTTTCACCGGAGCAAAGGCGGTACGGGAACGCTGCATCTGATTCAAGTGGCGGATCCGTCGGCGTTCGGCTGCGTCGTGCACGACGACGACGGCCGCATCTCGGCGTTCATCGAGAAGCCGCCACCGGGAACGGCGCCCTGCAACGATATCAACGCGGGAACGTATCTGCTCGAGCGCGAGGTCCTGAATGCGATTCCGCCCGGCCGCCCGGTGTCGATCGAGCGCGAGACCTTTCCGCAGCTCATCGTCGGGGGCAAACGTCTCTACGCGCACGTCACGAACGATTACTGGATCGATATCGGCCGGCCTGAGAACTATCTCGCAGCGCACCGTGACGTGCTCACCGGCGCGATGCCGCTGCTCGTCGAGCCGGGGATTACGGGCAGTGGGGCCGCAGATGTCAGGGACAAGCGCTCTATCGTCGAGCCCGTGCACCTCGACGCCGGAACGTCGATCGACCCGAGTGCTACGGTGGGTCCGAACGTCGTGCTCGGTCGCAGCTGTTGGGTTGGTGCCGGCGCAGTCGTGAGGGACTCGGTCCTCTGGGACGATGTCCGCGTCGGCCCCCACGCCATCGTCGACGAGGCAATCCTGGCCTCAGGCGTCCGGGTCGGGGCAGGGGCTGCCATCGGCGCGGGTACCGTCATCGGCCACGGGTACCTCGTCCCGGATGGGGCAAAGATAGCTCCAGGTAGCAGACTGAGCGACCGGTAGCTACCTAGCGGAGGCTTTCCCGCTAGTTATGGCTAGGGCTTCCGGGGTAGAATCGAAGCATGCCCGGATCGCTGCAGACGCTCCGAACCGCCGGCGTACCCGGCGTGCTCTTTCTCGGCTCCTACCCTCCGCGGGAGTGCGGAATCGCCACGTTCACGCGCGACATGGTCGAGGCATTCGACCGGCAGTTCGGGACGCGAAGTCAGGTTATCGCTATCGACGAGCCCGGCGGCGAAGTGCGCCGCTACGGCCGCGAGGTCGTCGCGCGCATCAGCCAGGCGGATCGCTGCAGCCACGTCCGCGCCGCAGACTTCATCAACGCGCACCGCGCGGAGCTGGTCAACGTCCAGCACGAGTACGGGCTCTTCGGCGGCGAGCGCGGCGAGTGGCTCGTCGATCTGCTCTGCGCACTCACCAAGCCGTCGGTGCTGACCCTGCACACGGTGCTGCCGGAACCGGACGAGAAGATGCTCGACGTCACGCGCCGGCTCTGCCGATATGCCTCGAAGGTCGTGGCGCTCTCTGAGACGGGCCGCGAGCTTCTGGAGCGCATCTACCGCGTCGATCCTGCGAAGCTGCTCGTGATCCATCACGGCGTTCCAGACGTGCCGTTCCAAGGAACGCAGCCCGCGAAAGCCTCATTCGGCATCGGCGAACGCTCGGTGATCTCGACGTTCGGGCTCATCAATCGCGGCAAAGGCCTCGAGTACGCGATCGAAGCCATGCGAGCGGTCGTCGCGCGCCACCCGGAGACGCTGTATCTGATTCTCGGCGAAACGCACCCCGTCGTGCGCCGGCAAGAGGGCGAGTCGTACCGCGAGTCGCTCCAAGCGATGGTCCACGGCTACGGATTGCAGTACAACGTGCAGCTCGTCGACAAATATCTCGACTACGATGAGATCATCAGCTACCTTGGCGCGACCGACATCTATTTGACGCCCTACTTGAATCCGACGCAGATCGTGAGCGGCACGTTGGCCTACGCCGTCGGCTGCGGCAAGGCGATCGTCTCGACGCCGTATCTGTACGCGCAAGAGGTTTTAGCCTACGGACGAGGCTTCGTCGTGCCGTTCAAAGACGCGAGCGCGATTGCGGCGCGGGTCGTCGAGCTTCTCGATGATCCATCGCTACGGCGCGCGACCGAACGGCGTGCCTATCGCTTCGGCCGGCAGATGACGTGGCCGCACGTTGCGGCGGAGTACGGGCGGCTCTTCACCGAGCTGCTTCCGGCACGGCCGATCGAGCTCGTAGGAACCGCGTAGTGGCGCAGCGGGTACCCCCGCTCGACTATCTCGCCACTTTAAGCGATGACGTCGGCGTCATTCAACATGCGAACGAGAACGTTCCGAATCGTTCGACGGGCTATTGCACGGACGATGTCGCGCGCGCGCTCATCGTCGCGGTGGCGCGCATGCGCATCGATCCCGGCGACGATCGCGCGGGTGCGCTCGGCTCCACGTATCTCTCGTTCCTCGTCGACGCGCAGTGCGAGGATGGACGCTTTCACAACTTCATGAGCTACGACCGGCGCTGGCTCGACGAGCTCGGTACGCAAGACAGCAACGGGCGAGCACTGTGGGGCCTCGGGTACGCGTTGCGCTACGCACCCGACGCGCGCTGGCGCCGAGTCGCGCAGCGCGCCTTTCGTCGCGGGCTCGCATGCGTGGACTGGCTTGGCCACCCTCTTGCCGAGGCATACGCCGTGCTCGGCCTCGCGCACGCGCACGAAGCCGAAGCGCATGCGGCCTACGCCGCGGCACTGCGCACGCTTGCCGGGCGTTCGCTCGAACGGCTCGCCGCTGCGAGCGATGCGACATGGACGTGGTTTGGCGACGAGATGACCTACGACGTGGCACGGCTTCCCGAAGCGCTGCTGCGTGCGGGCGCGGCGCTGGGTGAGCGGCAGTACACCGAAGGCGGTCTCTTGGCGCTCGCGTTCTACGAGTCGATCGCCTTGGAGGGCGGCGTCTTCGTGCCGATCGGCAACCGGGGATGGTATCGGCGCGGCGGGGAGCGACCGCGATACGATCAGCAACCGCTCGAAGCGGCGGCAATGGTCGATGCGGAGCTAGCGGCGCTCGACGCCACCGGCGAGAAGACGCATCGCGCTGCCGCGAGGCTGGCAATGGCGTGGTTCGAAGGCGAAAACTCCGAGGGAATCGTCATGGAGCACGGCGGAGGCTGCTACGATGGCCTCGGTGCGGGCTCCGCGAACCGCAACATGGGAGCGGAGTCGACGCTGGCGGCGCTCGCGGCCGCGTACGCGCTTGCTACGCGGCGGAAATCGGACATTGCGGTCGCGCGCTAGTTCCTAGCCGTACTCCGACAGCCTCCTAGATGAAACTCCTCGCACTCTGTCGAAGAGAGTGCAAATGATCCTCGAGACCGAAGCCCTCAACGACGTACAAGCCGCCGCCGTTCGACATACGGACGGCCCGTGTTTGGTATTCGCCGGTGCGGGCAGCGGGAAGACGCGCGTCATCACGTATCGCATCGCGTATCTTCTTCGGGAGCTCACCGTCGCCCCGGATCGCATTCTTGCGTTGACCTTCACGAACAAAGCCGCCGGGGAGCTGAAATCGCGTCTCGAGAGCATGGTTGGCAGTGAGGCGCGTGGGATTTGGGCGGGTACGTTTCATGCGATGTGCGTGCGCTTGCTGCGGCGCGAAGGTTCGCGCGTCGGCGTCTCGCCCGGTTTCGGGATCATCGACGACACCGACCAACGCCAGCTTCTCAAGGAGATCGTCGACGATCTCGATTACGACGATCGCCAGCTTTCGCCCGGCGCGTGCCTGCACGAAATCGGCAACGCAAAGACCGCGATGCTCTCGCCGGAGAAGTATCTCGAGAAACAGACGACGTCGCTCGGCGAGCGGTTCGGCGAAGTCTACAAAGAGTATCAGCGTCGACTCGCGGCATCCAACAGCCTTGATTTCGACGATCTCATCTTGCGTGCCATCGACGTGCTCGAGGTTGACGGCGCCGTACGCGAACGCTATCAGCGCAAGTTCCAGTACATCCTCGTCGATGAATATCAAGACGTCAACTTGCCGCAGTATCGGCTCATTTCGATTCTCGGCGAGCTCCATCGTAACGTCACCGTCGTCGGGGACGACGATCAGTCGATCTATTCGTGGCGCGGTAGCGATCATCGGATGATCCTTCGCTTCGAGCAGGATTTCCCGGGTGCAACGGTTTTCAAGCTCGAGCAAAACTATCGCAGCACGCAGCGCATTCTCGATGCGGCAAACGCCTTGGTCGCCAACAACCGCTCGCGAGCGCCGAAGCGCCTCTACACCGAGCGCGGCGAAGGCGACCCGATCATCGTCTACCCGGCGGCAACGGAGCGCGACGAGGCACGATACGTCGTCGAGCAGATCAAAAGCGCGGTTCGTGACGGCGCGGCGTATCAAGATTTTCTCGTGCTGTACCGCACGAACGCGCAGTCTCGCGTCTTCGAAGAGGCGATGCTTTCCGACGGCATCCCGTATCGCGTCATCGGCGGCGTCGGGTTTTACGCGCGTTCCGAAGTCAAAGACGTCATCGCCTACCTGCGCTACGTGCTCAACGCCGCCGATGCGATCGCATTCAAGCGCATCGTCAACGTACCGCGTCGCGGCATCGGCCAGCAGACGCTGGGCGCGCTCGTCCAAGCGGCAAACGCGGCCTCGATGTCCGTGGGCGAGGCGATCTTCGACAACGCGGTTCTGCGTACGGCGGTCCCGAAGAAGCTCAAAGAGCTGGAGCGCTTTGCCGAGCTGATTGGGGAGCTGCGGTCCTGCATCGCCGAGATGTCGGTTCCCGATCTGCTCGTTGCGGTCATGGAGCGCTCGGGATACGTTCGCGAACTGCAGTCGGAAGAGACGAACGAGGCCCGCGCCCGCTTGGAGACTCTTCAGGAACTCGTCGGCGTTGCCCGGGAGTATCACGCCGCCGAAGCGGAGGCGACGCTTGCGGGTTTCCTCTCGAATATCGCACTCGTGAGCGACGTGGACGCCCTGGACGAGCGTGCGTCCTACGTCACGCTCATGACGCTGCACAGCGCCAAAGGCCTGGAGTTCCCGAGCGTGTTTCTCACGGGGCTCGAGGAGGGCGTCTTTCCGCACTCGCGCACGCAGAACGACGAGCACGAGATCGAAGAAGAGCGGCGCCTCGCGTACGTCGGTATCACGCGAGCCATGGAGCGTCTGCACCTGACGTTTGCGCAACGGCGCGCGATCTTCGGGAATAGCTACGCATATCCGCGCTCGCGTTTCGTCGACGAAATCCCGGGCTTGCAGTTCCTCGAAGGCGAGAGTGTTGCGTTGCCGCGGCCGACGGGCGGCCGCTGGCGCGAGGTTTCGATTCACGAATCGGCCGGGGCGGGCATGCACATGCAGCTCGGTGCCGGCGATCGCGTGCGCCATCCCAAGTGGGGCGAGGGCAAGATCGCGAGCGTCGTAGGCGCGGGCGGCGACGGACTCGTGACCATCGACTTTCCAAACGTCGGGCAGAAGATGTTGATGCTCAAATACGCTCCCTTGGAAAAAATATAAGAGAGTCTCGATTCGGCCCATGCGGTCATGATTAGGGTTGCGGTTGCCGGGGCACTCGGGCGAATGGGAACGGTGGCCCGCGCCGCCCTGCGTGAAGCTGATGGTATCGACTATGCCGGTGGACTCGCCCGCGAGCGGATCGAGGGCGATATCCTTTACGACGATCTCGCGGCGCTGATCGCCGAGACCAAACCGGACGTGCTGCTCGATCTCACGACCTATCCTTCGACGGTGGAGATCTCGCGTGCGGCGATACGCGCCGGCGTCCGGCCGGTCATCGGTGCGACGGGGTGGAGCGATTTCGATCGCGCGGCGCTTGCCCGCGAAGCCGAGGAGCATGGTGTCGGGGCGATTCTCGTTCCGAACTTCTCCCTCGGCGCGGCCTTGATGATGCGGTTTGCAGCCGAGGCTGCGCGCCACTTTCCGACGATTGAGATCGTCGAACTGCATCACGATCGCAAGAAAGACAAGCCGTCCGGCACGGCGCTGCTTACGGCCGAGCGTATCGCGGCGGCAGGATACGAAGCGGAGATTCCGATTCACAGCGTGCGGTTGCGCGGGCTCGTCGCGCACCATGAGGTCTTCTTGGGAAGCGACGGCGAAGTGCTGACGATCCGTCACGACACGCTCTCGCGCGAAGCATTCGTTGCCGGCATGCTTGCGGCCGTGCGTGGGGTGATGCGCCTCGATCGCCTGGTTGTCGGCATCGATGCCGTGCTGGAAGGTGCGAAGGAGCCGCCATCCGCGTAGCCGTCGTCGGAGCCACCGGCGCCGTCGGCGAGACGATCGTGCGCGTGTTGGAAGAGCGCGATCTCCCGATCGAGCGTATCGAGGCGTTCGCTTCTCGGTCGCGGCCCGGCGCGGTGCATTTTCGCGGCGTCGCTCTCGACGTCGAGCCGGCAACCCCCGAGCGCCTACGCGATTTCGACGTCATTTTCTTTGCCGGCGGTGAGGATGCGAGCGAGACGTTCGTGCCGGCTCTCGAGAAGCACGGCATCGTCGTCATCGACAACAGCGCAACCTTTCGCATGCGCGACGGCGTGCCGTTGCTGATCCCGGAGGTCAATGCGGATGCCGTCCGCGCGGAACATCGTCTCTTTCCCGTTGGGAACTGCACGGCGATCATTCTCTGCACGGCGCTCGCTCCCGTTCGCGATCTCGCCGGCTTACGCCGCGTGCACGTCGCCAGCTATCAGGCCGTGAGCGGAGCGGGCCGAGGCGCGTTGGAAGCCTTCGATCGCGGCGAGGGCGACGTCGTGCGCAACGTCGTTCCCAAGATTGGCGAGCTCGACGCCGGCGGCGAGAGCGGGGAAGAGCGCAAGGTGCGCGACGAGTCGCGCAAGATGCTCGGCCTCCCGCAGCTCGAGCTGAGCGCGGTGTGCGTCCGCGTACCCGTACGCACGGCTCATTCGGAGGCGGTGTTCTTCGAGACCGAGCGTTCCACGAGCGTTGCGGACCTCGGCGCGGCGTTCGAGCGCGCGCCGTCGATCGTCTTCCATCGCTCGGGCATCGTGACGCCACTCGACGTCGAGGGGACCGACGACGTGCACGTCGCTCGGCTGCGCGCGACCGACGCGTCGGGCCATCGCTTCAGCCTGTTTTGCGTCGGCGACCAACTGCGCAAAGGCGCCGCGACGAATGCCGTGCAGATTCTCGAGCTGCTGATGGAGAAGGGGCTCGTGCGATGAGTTCGGTCGCGGTCCTGAAGTTCGGCGGAACCTCCCTTGCGACGGCGGAGCAGCGCGCGATGGCGCGCCTGCGGATGCGTGAAGCGCTGGGCGAAGGCCACGCCGTCGTTGCGGTCGTCTCCGCGATGGGTCGTGCGCCGGAGCCATATGCAACGGATTCGTTGCTCGCTCTCGTCGACGGGCGCGCGAGCACGCGCAATTCGGACCTTCTGCTCGCAACGGGGGAGATGATTGCAGCTGCGGTCTTTGCGCAGGAGCTGGAAGCGGCGGGTACGCCGGCGGTCGCGCTGACGGGCGCGCAAGCTGGCATCGTCACCGACGAGCGCTTCGGGGACGCGACGATCCTGCGCGTCGATCCGGCGGCGCTGCGCGAAGTACTCGAGCGGCGTGCCGTTCCGGTGGTCGCCGGGTTTCAAGGCGCGAGCGAGAGCGGTGCCGTGGTAACGCTCGGGCGCGGCGGTACGGACCTTTCGGCGATCGCCATCGGCCACGCGCTTGGCGCCGAGCGCATCGACATCTACACCGACGTCAGCGGCGTGATGACTGCCGACCCGCAGCGCATCGGCGGCGCGCGAAGCGTCGAGCGGGCAACGCTCGAAGAGGTCACCGAGCTCGCGCAGCACGGTGCCAAGGTCATGCACTACAAGGCCGCCGAGTACGCGCGCCGGACCGGGACGCGGTATCGCATTCGCGGTCTAGCCACGGATCGAGGAACGCTCGTCGATGAAAGCGTCGATCACCACCGGCCCGTTACCGGCGTCGCCGTCTCGGAGCGTCTCACATGGGTGCGCGTGATTCGCGGAGACATCGAAAATGCGACGCGGCGAATGGAGACGGAGATCGAGATGTTTCGCCGCATCGCCGGCGCCGGCGTCTCGATCGATCAGGTTACGATCAATCAGGCCGGCGTGGCATTCGTCGTCGAGGGCGATCGGGGGAACGACGTGCGCCGCCTTCTCGGGGACTTGAACCTCGCGGTTCGCGTACGCGAAGGCTGCGCCAAGCTCTCGGTGGTCGGGAACGGCATGCGCGAGGCGCCCGGCGTGATCTACGAGCTGACCTCGGCGCTCGCGGAGGAGAATGTCGAGATCATTCACTGCACCGACAGCAACGTGACGATCTCCGTGCTCGTGCCGATGCAGGACGGCGCGCGCGCGGAGGAGGCCGTACACAGGCGCTTTGGGCTCGACGTCGGAGATCCCGTAGCATGAAACGACCGGCGACGATTCTCACCGCGATGGTAACGCCGTTCGACGCTCGAGGCAGCGTGAACGCGGGCGAAGCCAAGCGGCTCGCGACGTGGCTCGTCGATCGCGGAAACGACGGGCTCGTCGTGGCCGGATCCACCGGCGAGGGACAGACGCTCGACGCCCGAGAGCGCGAGGCGCTCGTTCGCAGCGTGAAGGAAGCCGTCGCCGGGCGCGCGCTGGTCGTTGCGAACGCCGGGTCGAACGACACGCGCGATTCGGTTGGCGCGGTGCGCGAGGCGGAGGCGGCCGGCGCCGACGCGATCCTCGCGGTCGTTCCGTACTACAACAAGCCGCCGCAGAGCGGGATGATCGCGCACTTTTCGGCCATTGCGGACGCCACGAGCCTGCCGGTATTTGTGTACAATATTCCCGGGCGCACGGGCGCCAACATGCTGCCCGAAACGCTGCTCGAGCTTGCGCGGCGCAGGAAGAACGTCGCCGGGGTGAAGGAGTCGAGCGGCGACCTCAAGCAGATCGCCACGATTCTCCGCGATCGCGGCGACGGATTCGTCGTGTGGGCGGGTGACGATCACCTCTTCCTTCCAACGCTGGCCCTGGGAGGCGACGGCGTCGTCGGCGTCGCCTCGCATCTTTGCTCGCGCGAGTATCGGCGGATGTTCGATGCATTCCGCGCAGGTGAGACTGCGGAAGCCGCTCGCATTCACGCATCGCTCTTGGATCTGATCGACGCGCTGTTTGCGACGTCGAGCCCAATTCCGGTGAAGTGGGCGATGGCGCAGCTCGGCTTCGATGTCGGCGCGTGCCGCCTGCCGCTCGATGCGATGCCGGCCGCGCTCGCCGACCGGCTGCGGCCGCTGCTCGCGCCGTACGCCGCCGCCGCCATGTCCTAAGGGAAGCGCGTGCGAATCCTCGGCTGCAGACTCGACGACGTCGACGCGCGCGAGGCCGTCGAACGCATCCTCGCGCTCGCGCACTCGAGCGATGGCGCGCAGGTGGTGACGCTCGGCACCGAGATGGTTGTGTACGCGCAGCGCGACGCGCGTTTTCGCGCCGCGATCAACGCGAGCGCCCTTTCGCTGTGCGACACCGTCGGATTGCTCTGGGTCGCGCGCAGACGCGGAGCGCGTTTACGCCGCCGCGTCGCCGGCGTCGAGCTGATCGAAGCGCTTTGCGCGGGCGCCGGTCGCGAAGGCATTCGCGTCTATTTTCTCGGTGGAGCGCAAGGCGTCGCGCAGGCCGCTGCCGAGCGGCTGCGCGCCCGCTATCCCGGCTTGCTCGTTGCCGGAACGCGGAACGGCTACTTCGACGAGCGCGAGAGCCCAAGCGTCGTCGAAGACGTTCGTGCCGGCGGGGCGCGGCTGCTCTTCTGCGGCCTCGGGTTTCCACGCCAGGAGTTTTGGCTTGCCGAGCATCTCCGTGCGACGGGCTGCGGCGTGGGCATCGGCGTGGGTGGATCGTTCGACGTGATCGCTGGAAGGGTTCGGCGCGCGCCTGCCGCGTGGCGAACGCTCGGGATCGAATGGCTCTACCGTCTGCTAAAGGAGCCGCAGCGCTGGCGGCGGCAACTCGCACTGCCGGTCTTCGTCGCGCTCGTCGCACGTGACGCGCTCGGCGCGAGGAAGGAGGGCGGTTCCTGAAAGCGATGATTCTCGCGGGCGGCCTCTCGACGCGGTTATATCCGTTGACGAAGACCGTCCCTAAGCCACTCGTTCCGGTGCTCGGCGAGCCGAATATCGCGCATGTCATCCGGTACCTGAAGAGGTTCGGGATCACGGAGATCGCGACGAACGTGTTCTACTTTGCCGACGCGATCCGCGCCGCGCTCGGCGACGGCTCACGCTTCGGCGTTCGCCTGACGTATCTCGACGAGCCGAGCTTGAGCGGAAGCGCCGGTGCCGTAAAACTGATGCAGCCGTTTCTCGTCGAGAGCGATCCGTTCGTTGTCGTCGGGTGCGACGACATCACGAATCTCGATCTCGATGCGCAGATCGGCTTTCACCGCGAGCGCAAGGCGATCGCGACCATCGGCTTGGTGGAGCGCGACGACGTGCGCGAGTATGGCGTCGTCGTCGTCAACGGCGAGGGGAAGGTCGTCGGATTTCAGGAGAAGCCGCAACCCGGCGAGGAGCGTAGCCACTTCGTGAACACCGGCATCTACGTCTTCTCGCCGTTGATCTTCGAGCGCATTCCAGCAAACAGCGTGTACGATTTCGGCAAGCAGGTCTTTCCGAGGCTGCAGCAGGATGGCGCCGCATTCTATGGGTTCACGGCAGAAGACGCCTACTGGTGCGACATCGGCACGCCCGCCGAGTACCGGCGCGTAACGCGCGATCTTCTCGCCGGCACGTTCTCGCTGCCCGAGACGCACGTAGGCGGCGACGTTTGGACGGGACGCGGAGCCAGGGTCGCTCCGGATGCCGTCATCGTCGGGCCGAGCGTCATCGGCGACGGTGTCGTCGTCGAGAGTGGCGCGCGCATCGAGCGCAGCATCCTCTGGCAGGAGGCGGTCGTCGAGCGCGGCGCGGTCGTTGCCGGTTCGATCGTCGGCTCCCGCTACCGCGTCGCTGCCGGCGCGCGCCTCGATAACGCGATCGTCGGCAACGACGAGCCCTGAGACTCGTCGCCCCGCTGCGACGCGTGAAGGGCAGAGTATGTGGCAGCGAACATTAGACGTTCTCTTTCCGGCGCAGTGCGGTGGCTGCAGCGAAATAGGAAGTGGATATTGCGACCGGTGCGCGGCCGAAGCCGAGTCGTGCTCCGAGCGCCGAGGGGAGCTCGCGGTGCGCGCGTTCGGCGCGTACGCGGGCTCTCTGCGCCGCGCAGTCCTCGCCATGAAGGACGGACGCCGCGACGTCGCGCGAGCGCTCGGCGAGCGGCTCGCAGCGTTGGTCTCCGAGCGCTCGATCCTCGTGCCGGTCCCGACGACCGCCGCGCGCCGCAGAGCGCGCGGCATGGACGGCGGCGTAGAGCTTGCGCGATCTGCCGCGTCGCTCGGCGGCATATCGCTGCGAGAGCCTCTCGTCCACGCGGCGCGTGACGCACAACGCGGCCGTTCGCGGGCGGATCGGCTCGGCGCGCGCGGTCGCTTCGCCTGCCGCGAACGGTTCGGCGGCGAGCGCGTCGTTCTCGTGGACGACGTGTGCACGACCGGCGCGACGCTCGTCGACTGCGCGAGCGCGCTGCATGCGGCAGGTGCGACGGTGCGCGAAGCGGTGGTCGTTGCGCTGGCGCCGAATCACGGCCGGTCGTGATCTCGGACCTCGATCGCCTCTTTCTCGATCGCACCTACGAGCTGGCAGCGCGCGGTATCGGCAATACCGCGCCGAATCCGCCCGTGGGAGCCCTCGTCGCGCGCGACGCGACGGTGCTCGGCGAGGGGTACCATCATCGTGCCGGTGAGGCGCACGCCGAAGTCAACGCTCTCTCGCAGGCCGGCAACGCGAGCGGCGCGACGCTCTACGTTTCGCTCGAGCCGTGCAAACACGCCGGCAAGACGCCGCCGTGCACGCAAGCGATTCTCGCATCGCGCGTATCGCGCGTGGTCGTCGGTGCTACGGATCCCACGTCGTACGGCGGCGGCGCGCACGCGTTGCGCGAGCGCGGCGTGGATGTCGACGTTGCCGGCGACGACGCAGCCCGGGAGCTCGTCGCGATCTTTGCGGGCAGCGTCGAGCGCGGGCGGTGCTACGTCGCGCTGAAGATGGCGATGTCGCTCGACGGTTACGTCGCATCGCGACCGGGCGTCGCGGAATGGATTACGTCGGAGGAGGCGCGGCTCTACGTTCGCGATCTGCGCTGTGCGTACGACGCCGTCATGGTCGGCGCGGGGACAGTGCGCATCGACGATCCGCAGCTCACGGTGCGGCCGGCGGCGCAGCGGCTACGCGCGTTCGTGCGCATCGTGCTCTGCGAGAGCGAAGGCGTCCCCGCGGACCGGCGAATCTTCACGTCAGTGCCGGGGTATGCGCGCACGATCGTGCTGGCGCCGGCTGGGGGGCGCGCGCGGTTCTCGGCGCTGGAGAGCGTCGCCGACGTGCTCTACGTCGGTGACGCCGATGATGACGAGCTCGATCTCGAGCGTGCGTTGCAAGCGCTGCGCACGAGGGGAATCGCAAGCGTGCTATGCGAGGGCGGCCCGACCTTGGCGGCGCGCCTCATCGGGCACGGATTGGTCGACAAGATCTACTGGGCAATCGCGCCGATCGTGCTGGGCGGCGAAGCGGCCGTGCCGGTTCTCGCCGGAACTGAGCTCGACGGCGGCCCCCGCCGCCTGCGGTTCGAGCGACTCGAGCGCGTCGGGAGCGACGCGATGCTCAGCGGACGTTTCGATGTTTAGCGGGCTCGTCGCGTACCGCGGGACGGTTCGTGCGCTGGAACGCGGCGGTTCCGGCGCGACCCTGCGCGTCGCGTGCGAGGGCGTGGCAGACGAACACCCGTCCGTAAAGGATTCGATCGCGATCGACGGCGCGTGCCTGACCGCAACGCGCATCGAGGGCGACGCGATCTCGTTCGACGTGGTTCCCGAGACGCTCGCGCGTACGACGCTCGGGGACTTGCGCGAAGGTGACGCCGTGAATGTGGAGTACGCGTTGCGGCTCGGCGACCGCATGGGCGGACACTTCGTCTACGGCCACGTCGACGCGGCGCTGCGCGTGCTCAGCGTCACCGGCGAAGGGCAGGGAAAGCGCATGCGTGTCGAACGCCCGCACGCGCTCGCGCGCGCCCTCGCCGAGAAGGGCTTCGTTGCGCTCGACGGCGTGAGCCTGACCGTGGCTGCGGTGGGCGAGGGATGGTTCGAGGCCGCGCTGATCCCGGAGACGCTCGTGCGCACGACGCTCGGGAGTCGCGCTGCGAGAGATCGCGTGAACGTCGAGATCGATCCGATCGCGCGCTACGCGATGGCGGCTGCAGATGCGGTGCGCGGTTGAGCGCGACGTCGCGGGTGGCCGTGCTGCTCGAGCCAGGTCGCCTCGAGCTGCGCGAGGAGGCGCGGCCGACGCCGCAGGCGGGCGAGCTCGTCGTGCGCGTTCGCGCGGCGCTGACCGACGGAACCGATCTGAAGACCTATCGCCGCGGTCACCCGCAGATGCCGACGCCGACGCGCTTCGGCCACGAGTTCTCGGGCGACGTCGCGGCCGCCGGCGAAGGCGTAACGGCGTTCGCGCCCGGCGATGCGGTGATGTGCGTGCACACCGCACCGTGCCGCGCGTGCTTCTGGTGCGCGCAAGGAGAGGAGGAGCTCTGCGAGCGCCTGATGTCGACGATGGTGCTCGGTGCGTATGCGGATTACGTCACCCTTCCGCAGGCCCTGGTCGCGCAGAACTGCTTTCACAAGCCGGCAGATCTTTCGTACCGTGAAGCGGCGTTTCTCGAACCGCTGTCGTGCGTCGTGCACTCGCTCGAGACGGCGCGGCCCCAGGGAAGCGTCGCGATCGTCGGCGACGGCGCCTTCGGACTGCTGCACGCGCTCGTCTTGCGCGAGCGAGGCGTGGATGCGATTGTCATCGGGCGGCGCGCCGAGCGGCTCGAGCGCGCGCGCTCGTACGGCTTCGATCCGGTCGACGCCCGCGCGGCCGATCCCGTACGAGTCGTGCGCGAGCGAACCGGCGGGCGCGGAGCCGACGCGGTAATCGAATGCACGGGGACGCAGAGCGCGTGGGAGGAGGCGCCATCGCTCGTGCGGCGGGGCGGCACCGTCTCGCTCTTCGGAGGGCTGGCGGCTGGATCGCGCGTCAGCTTCGAGGCTGCGCGCCTGCATTACGACGAAGTTCGCGTGCGCAGCCCGTTCCATTTTACGCCGCGCGCCGTCAGGGATGCGCGGTACCTGCTCGTCGAGCGGCGCATCGACGTCGGGCCGCTGATCACGCATACGTATCCGCTGCACGAGATCGCGAGCGCGTTTGCGCGCCTCGATTCGGGCGAAGGCATGAAAGCGTGCATCGAGCCGTGAGAGCCGCCGTTCTCTATGCCGTCGACGATATTCGCATCGAAGAACGACCTGTTCCGCAGATCGCCGAAGGGGAGCTGCTCGTGCGGACGCACGCGTGCGGGATCTGCAGCGGCGACGTCATGGGGTGGTACGTGAAACGCAAAGCGCCTTTGGTCTTCGGTCACGAGCCGGCGGGCGTCGTCGCGGCCGTGGGTCCGGGCGAGCCTCCGGCGGACGATTCGGGCCGCGCGTTCGCCGCCGGAGACCGGGTCTTCGCACACCATCACGCACCATGCTTTGTCTGTGCGGCTTGCTCGCGTGGCGACTTCGTGCAGTGCGAGCGGTGGCGCGCGAGCGCCATCGACCCCGGCGGCATGGCCGAATACTTTCGCGTTCCGCGCGAGAACGTGCGCGACACCCTGCGTCTTCCCGACGACGTCTCGTTCGAAGATGCCTCGCTCGTAGAACCGCTCGCCTGCGTCGTGAAGTCGCTGCGCAGGGGCGCAGTGCGTGCGGGAGAGACGCTGCTCGTGATGGGGCTCGGCATCATGGGGCAACTGCACGTGCTGGCCGCGCGCGCGCTCGGCGCGCGCGTGCTCGCGAGCGATTTCATCGAGACGCGCCGCGCTCTCGCAGCGAAAAACGGCGCGCTCGCGCTCCATCCGCGAGAGGTCGAGGAGGGCGCGGACGTCGTCGTCTGCGGGCCCGGAACGCCGGAGGCGCTTGGGAGCGCGCTTGCGACCGTGCGGCCCGGAGGCACGGTCGTCATGTTCACCCCGTTCGATCCAGCCGCTCGTGCCGCATTCGATGCGGAGCGTTTCTATTTCAAGGACTTGCGGCTCGTCGCGAGTTATTCCAGCGGACCGAACGACACGCGCGAAGCGCTGGCGCTCGTCGCGAGCGGCGTCGTATCCGCGAAAAGCGTCGGCGCGCAGACGTTTGCGCTCGAGGAGGCGGCGGCGGCCCACCGCGCGCTCGCGCAAGCGCAAATCGTCAAGCCGATCGTCGTCTTCTAGACGCGAGCTTGCGCGGTCTTAGGAATGGAGAGCAGGAGCAGGATCAACGCGAGGAAGACCCAGATTGCCGAGACGATCGGCGCGGCGTATGTGCCGTAGCCCGTCACGCCGGCGGAATCGCTGTGCGCGCCTCTTATGGGCAGCAGCGCCTTAAGCGGTATTCCTCGGCACCGAGACCATAAGCACGATCGACGCGATGAGGACCCAGACCCCCGAGAGAATCGGTGTGACGTACGTTCCATATCCCGCGACGCCCCAGGTGTCGCTCGTCGCGAAGACCGAGAGCGTGTAGACGAAGTCGACGATGAAGACCAAGTAGCCAAAGAGATTCAGCCATCCCGGCATCAAGCCCTTACGACGGGACTCGTGCGCCACGCCGAAAGCGAACGCGGCGAACGCGCCCATCGAAAAAACGAAGAGCACGACGTCGAAGACGTAGAGCGTCGGTAGTACGGCCGTCGCGCCGGGGCTCCGGATTGCAGCGGCAGCCAGGAGCGCCGAACTCGCGAGCGTGAGTGCGCCCCATATGACCGCACCGCCGCGACCCCACTGGCCGAGGCTGCGGTCGCCATCCGACGCATCGCGGAGATAGTCGAAGAGTCCGTACGCAAACCAGAGGATGAAGGCAACGGCGGGCACGGCGAGCCAGGCGCCGAGGGCCATGCCGAATGTGTGGGTCGAGAGAAACGCCGCCATCTCTGCCGACGTGGCCGAAACCGGCGGAAACTGGCCCGGCAACACGCCGGAGAGCACGAAGAGAATAGCGCCCAGGATGCCCGAGTAGGCGGCGGAGCGCTCCATACGGCGATTTTGCATGCTTATGTCGCTTTGGCAGGCAGGCGTGCCGTTCCTCGGGCTAGGAACCCAATCGCATGCGAAAGGTCAACACCAACGATATCGGGCCTCAGACGTGGTCGTCTCCGAAGGGGAGCTTTGCCGGCGAAGGCATCCAGATATCCGAGGCACTCGGCCGAAAGCCGCTCTCGACGGATCTGCGCGAGCGCCATCCGTTCGACGTCGAGATTCTGCGGATCCCACCCGGCAAAGTGGCGTATCCATATCATTCACATAGCGCGCAGTGGGAGTTCTATCACATCATCGCGGGATCGGGCAGCGTGCGTCACAGCGAGGGATCGACGCCGATCATTGCCGGCGACGCGTTCATCTTCGAGCCCGGCGAGCCGCATCAGCTCATTGCGGACCCCACGCAAACGCTGGTCGTCTACGTCGTTGCCGACAATCCCATCGGCGAATCGACGCATTATCCCGATAGCGACAAGTGGGCCGTACGCTCGCCGGAGCGACGCCTCATGCGCTCGGAGTCTTTGGACTACTTCGACGGCGAAGAGTAAGGAAGTAGGACGGCCTCAGGCGCCTCAGATGTATCGACTTGACATTCGTAAACTCCCATTCTAATCTTGACGTGTGGAGAAAGGGTTTGCCGGGCGGTTGAACGCTGCCATGGAGGGAGCGGGACTGAGCGCTGCCGAGCTCGCGGA